>JACCDH010207168.1_pt1 | contig 14841 bp, 10 predicted proteins | sample 7442481 | NCBI WGS metagenome assembly JACCDH01 (sample SAMN15323433, study PRJNA562643) | freshwater metagenome | isolation source: river surface water | place: USA:Blue River Watershed | collected 2017-08-15
GGCCCCGGCTCCCGCCACATTGAAGTAACGCAGGTTGACGCCCTTGAGTCCCCAAACCTGGGCGTTTTGTACCATCTGCTCACCAATTAGTTTGGTTTGGCCATAAGGGTTGATTGGCACACCAGGGTAGTCCTCGGTTACTTTGTCCACATCTGGCATTCCATAGGTGGCAGCGGAGGAGGAGAAAACCAGAGATTTCAGGCCAACTTCGCGCATTGCGAGTAACAAATTGCCCAGGCCGCCAAGGTTTTCTAGGAAATACTCCTCAGGTTTTTCAACCGATTCACCGACCTGTTTTCTGGCAGCCAGGTGGATTACGGAGTCAAACCTGTGCCCTTTCATCAGCCTTACCAGCTGAGCAACCGCGTCCGGGGACGCCAGATCTAGTTCCACAATTTGGCAGCTGATCCGCTTGGGAAGGCCCGTGGAGAGGTTGTCGACCACCACGCAACTGTGGCCGGCAGCCTCCGCTGCTCTTACAACGTGAGATCCGATGTAGCCTGCGCCACCAGTCACCAATAACTTCATAGCTAAAGGCTACCTTGACGCTTTGCTAACAATTTGAGTTCAGCGGAATAAATGCAACTTGACAAGGGCATAATTACACCGATGTAATTACATCAACGAGATTCAAAGGATTAGGGGTTAAGGGCATGGAACAAAGAGGTCAGGTGCCTGCTAACTGGTTCGTCGATGTGCTCAAGCTTGGGGTTGCCGGAGCTTATTCAGATGGCGAGTCAGATCCATTAGCTTGGCAAGAAGATGCACTTTGCTCCCAAACCGACCCGGAGGCCTTCTTCCCTGAAAAGGGTGGCTCTACTCGGGATGCCAAGCGCATCTGTGCTCAGTGCACCGTAAAGAGCGAATGCCTGGAGTACGCACTAAAGAACGACGAGCGCTTCGGTATCTGGGGTGGCCTCAGCGAGCGCGAGCGTCGCCGTCTGCGCAGGCGCGCCTAAGTTATCGTGGGTTCGCTCTCGGTAGCGGCCATAGTCGTCTCACACGCTCAAGCCGATTTACTCGCTAGATCCCTTGCCGCAATAAGTGAGCAAACCCACCGGCTCCAGCAGGTGGTCGTAGTTGAGACTGCCGGCGATCAAGCATCCATTGACCTTGCCCTCAGTTTTGGTTTTTCGGTAATCGAACCTGGCCCACTCAAGCTCGGTGCCGCGATTCAAGCTGGAATAAATTCGCTTTCCAATACCCCTGGCTGGATCTGGGTGTTGCATGAGGATGCAATTCCAGAGCCGGATGCGCTGAAGTATCTATCGCAGGCCGCGGAGATCTCGCCATCGGTCGCAATCATTGGCCCAAAGCTTTTGGAGCTGGACAATCCAATTCAAATCCAGCAGCTCGGACTAACCGTCACGCCAACCGGCAGGCCATTCCTGCTGGTGCAACGCGAGTATGACCAGGGTCAGCATGACCGCGCTGGGGACACGCTGGCGGTCTCGACCGCGGGCATGTTGGTTTCACTGGGGGTCTGGCAGCAGCTCGGCGGCCTAGATGATTCAACTCCGGTTTTGGCTCAGGATTTGGAATTCTGTGCCAAGGCAAGAGTTGCTGGTTATCGAGTTGTCGTCGAAGCCAACTCCAGAGTGCATCACGCTGGGCTCTCGATGCAGGGAAAGCGCCCCAAAAACTGGCTCTCGGGAAGTTTTAGTCAGGCGATTTCGCGCGCGCACCTTCACTTTGCGACCCTATATCTCCCCGCCGCCCAGGTTTTTGCCATCTACCTACTGCTTCCTTTGATGGTTTTACTGTCGATTCCGCAGAATCTGCTGCAAAAGCGTCCCGGTCGGACCATCGCTCAGTTTTCCGGCTGGATTTGGGCTTGGATTTCCTTCCCTAGCCGCTTCGCAGCCCGAACGCGATTCCGTGAGCTTGGGTCTACCAAACCACTCAAGGCCCTGATCGCGACTCGAGCTCAACGTTCGCATAGGCGTAAGGCGAAGTTTGAGGTTGAGCCGGAGCAGAGCCTGGACTCGCAGCGGCCAGGAATCTTTAGAAGCAACTCGGCTTGGTTTGCACTTTTGCCACTTATCGCATCGATTCAGCTTTTTCCGCAGGGTGCGATAACTGCCAACGGACTTTTGCCACTTGGCTCAAATCTGAATGCGCTACTTCCTCATGTTGCCGCCAACTCGCTGCCGCTTTTGGATGCGGTTGTGCTGCCAACCGATCCGTTCAACTGGTGGTTGCTAGTGGCTGCGCTGATTTGGCCGAGCGATCCATCGCTTGGTTTCGCTGCTTTGGTTTTTGTGGCTACCAGCCTGGCGTTCTTCGGCGCATGGCAATTGGGCAAGCTCTTTATCGCTAAACCCTGGGTGATAACGGTGATCTCACTTGGCTACGCGCTGAGCCCGCAGTTTTTAACTTTGAAGTCCAACATCGCGGTCGTTGAGTTGCTCGCCGCCGCCGTGATCCCGTGGGCACTTTTCTTTTTGATTCGCGCGATTCAAGCTTTCAACAGTGCGAGGGCATGGCGCTGGGTTGGACTACTCGGACTCAGCCTGGCATTGGTAGCTGCAGCTTCCTCGCTACTTTTCGCGCTAATGGTCGTTACCGTTGTAATTGCTGCGATTTCAAATCCAAAGCGCGGCTTAATGCTTATCTGGTCGCCACTTCCTGGTATCGCCGTGCTCTACCCGCTGATCAAATACGTCATCGAGACTCAAAACTTTTTGGCGATTGCTAGCGTCAGTGCGCATGCTCAACCGCCGATTGAAGTATTTGACCTAGTGAATTTAATCGTGCTTGGACTCTTGGTTCTGCTTGCGCTCCCCAGTTGGTTCGTGGCCGGTGCGAGGGTTAACTTTGGCTTCTTCGGCTTTGCCATTGCCGCACTATGTCTCAGCGCAATTCAGCCGCAGTCTTCCAGCGCTGCCATTGTTTTGGCTGCAATGCTGGCGCTGCTGGTGCTTTCGGGATTGAGCTTGGAGCGAGTCCGACCAAAGATCGCCAAGTCCCTAATTGCGCTTACTGCAGTCTCGGCGGTGCTCTTTTCTGGCTACAGCTTTGGTTTTCAAAGTCAAGTTGACCCTAGCTGGAAAGCGTCTCGCGTTATGCCTGCGCTGGTGGTTGCCGCCAGCGAGCAAGATCCAAACCTGAGGACCTTGGTGGTCGATGTTGATGAAGCTGTTACGGCCACATATGTCTGGGGCAGCGGTCACAAACTAGAGATGTCATCGGCACTTCTGGCAACTACTCCATCCCAGTCCGATATGCGCGAACCGCTGGCCGAGATTGCCGCAAATTTGATTGCCGGAAACCAGGACAAGCTGGTGCCACTTCTAAGTAGCACCCGGGTTGACTTCGTGCTGCTGAGGACGCCGAATCCTGAGGTTGAAGTAGGAATCTCAAGCCTGGATATCCTGCAGCCGGCTGGCGCTACCTCGTATGGCGTGCTTTGGAAAGTGGCGAGCGATAACAGTGCAGCTGCCCCGAAGCTTGAATCCGAACCACTTCGAGCATGGCAGTTTGGCATCGTGGTGGCTTTCGCCCTGCTGGCGCTGCCTACCAGGGCGGCAATTTTAGGTCGACGTCGAAGGAGCTCGGTGAAATGAAGCTCCCACTGCGTATTATTGGCCTAACTCTTTCGCTCGCAGGATTTGCTGGCACTTGGTTTATTCAGGGCGTTGTGCTGCCTTCGGTGACTACTGCAGCACCAGAGCTTTTGGCGGTAACCACCGACGCCAAGCCGCTGCAGCTTTATTGCCCGGGACCACTGGTCGAACTCGGCGGCAAGGACGGCACAGATCTTGGATCTCTTGACCTGGTTGGCAAGGCAAACATTAGCTACCGACTCGGGTCTGGCAGCCTGACGTCCGAGCCTGAGGGTCGAATCGAAGCCGGCACAGCCATCACCATGGAAAGCCGAGAGCAGGGTTCGGCAACTCTTGCGGCAGCCCAGAGTCAGTTGATTCAAAGACCTCGAATGGCAGGGCTTGCCGCCACCGGATGTGGTCAACCCCAGGCCGAGGGCTGGTTGCTAAACGGGTTGGCCGGCTCCGGATTTGAAAGCATTTTGTTGGTGGCCAACCCCAATCCGGTTGAGGTTCAAGTTCAGCTGACCTTCCACCTGTCTACCGCCACCACCTCTCACTTGATCACGCTTGCGCCACTGGCTCAGCAACAACTTTCGCTCGCGAGTTTTGTGGAGGCCGAGCCACAGTTCGCAATTCACTTCCAAAGCTCTGGGCAGAAGGTTTCTGTCGCGCTACAGAACCGATCGAGCGTTGGATTGAGTGCCACCGGAGTCGAGCTGGTGGGTCCGACCTTGACCGCGGCTAAGTCGCAAGTAATCCCTGGCTTCGAAATTTTGGCTGATGGGCTGGCTGACCCAAACTTGAGAATTTTCAATCCTGGCACCGAGCCAACGACCGCGCTGATTACCTTTGTCGGCTCTGGAACGAATAGCGATGTGGTGCAGGTCGATATCCCAGAAGGCGGTTTTGAGCTGGTAACACCAAAGCTTGCGGTTGGGAATTACTTAGTTTTGATTGAGGCTCAGGCGGAGGTTATGGCAGAGCTCTACAACCCCTACGTGGCTCAGAGTTTTGACTTTGCTTGGTTATCGCCGGTAGCAGCAAAGATTGGCAAAACGGCAATCGCCATTCCTGGCCATGCGGCGAAGTTGGCGCTGGCAAATTCAGGCGACCAAGCTCTCAGTGTGATTCTGACCCTGGATTCTGGCTCCCAAGCACTTTCTATCCCAGCTCGCTCTCAGTTGTTGGTCAATGTCTCAGGTAAGGCTCTAGTCCTGGAATCCGGTGGCGAGTATCGCGCCAGCCTGATCCTGACCGATCCAAGGGGATATTCTGTTATTGCTCCGAGAGAGAATGCCAACCTAGGGTCAGACATTCAGGTGATTGTCCGCTAGTGCGGATGCATTAGCTCCCAGGGATCCTTATCAATTAGTGCCGCGGCGGCGGAAATCACAGCGTGCTCGATATGCATCCTTGGATCTGGCAACCTCTGTCGGCCAAATCTCTCAATTGGGATGCGGTAAAGGGTGATGGTCATTGAGGTCTTGTTTGCGCTCCAGCGTCTAACCGGCTCGCTGTCCACGATTGCCGGCACGTCTTCGATGCGCCACTTCAAAGTTTTGAATTCCGCTTCGTAACTCTCCTGGAGATATTCGCATGTCTCCTGCACGACCGATTCGAAGAAGCCCAAGCGGGCAACGCCAAAGTGAAAAAGCTTGGAAGGGAGTGGTCTGCGCAATCCGCGACCGTGTCGGTCTCTGTGACTTCCGGCCCTGATTCCCATTGGCTCATTGTATTCTTGGCACGCTAAAGCCAAAGAGAGTTCTCGCAGTGATCAATTTCAAAGACTTCGTAAAGACCTATGACGTTCGTGGTTTGGTTGGGTCGCAACTAACCGAGGATGTGGTGGCAGCTTTCGGCGCAGCTTTTGTAGATGAGCTTGAACTAGCCGGCAAGCAATTGGTTATTGGACACGATATGCGAGACAGCTCTCCGGAGTTTGCCTCCGCTTTTGCATCTGGAGCGGCTAAACGTGGTGGAAACCCACTGCTGCTCGGACTTTGCTCCACAGATATGACCTACTTTGCTTCCGGCAAACTCGACTTACCATCGGTGATGTTCACCGCCAGCCACAATCCGGCCAGCTACAACGGCATGAAGTTCTCCCGCGCGGGGGCCAAGGGTATTGGTCTGGACTCGGGACTTTCAGCCATCAGAGACCGAGCGCAAAACTACTTTGATTCAAAAATCGAAGCGGTTGCCGTTTCTGGGGCAATCGAGGAGATAAACCTCACTCGCGAGTATGTCGAGTACCTGCGCAAGCTGGTAGACCTATCACAGACTCGCAGACTGAAGATCGTGGTTGATGCGGCCAACGGCATGGGTGGCTTCACTGTGCCACTGGTGCTTGAGGATGCGGCCGGACTTCCGGCTTTGAATCTGGAAATCGTGCCGCTGTATTTTGAACTTGATGGCACCTTCCCAAACCACGAGGCTAATCCCCTCCAGGTCGAGAACCTAAGGGACCTGCAGCGTGCGGTTGTTGAGCACGGTGCTGATCTAGGGCTGGCATTTGATGGCGATGCCGACCGCTGTTTTGCGGTTGATGAGCAAGGCGGTCTGGTAAGCCCATCGGCGCTCGCAGCTATCGTTTCGATTCGCGAAATTGAGCGCGTGAAGGCACTTGGCGAAACTGGCATCACCGTTTTGCACAACCTGTTGACCTCCAAGGTGGTCGAGGAGCGCATCAAGCAGGCAGGCGCTACCCCTGTTAGAACCAAGGTTGGACACTCCTTGATCAAGGAGCAGATGGCTGCCACCAATGCGGTCTTCGGTGGCGAGCACTCGGCGCACTATTACTTCCGTGACTTCTGGGGAGCGGATAACGGCATGCTGGCAGCGCTGCACCTAATCAGCGAACTCGGCGCTTACCAGGGTTCGATGAGTGAGCTTGCAAAGAGCTTTAGCCCATACTTCTCATCCGGTGAGATTAACTCGACCATCTCGGATGTGCCGGCGGCTATTGAGCGACTAAAGGCTCAGTTCCCTGACTGCTCGGTAGAGCAGTTTGATGGCTACACATTTAGCTTTACCGATAAAGAAAACTGGTTCTGGTTCAATGTTCGCTCGTCAAACACCGAACCATTGCTTAGACTTAATGTCGAATCAAACCACGAGGCCTCGATGGAAAAGATTCGTGACCGAGCCATCACTGCAATCAGAAATGGCTAGACCGATTCGAGAGGCCGCAAATGTCCCAAACCCTCACTCAGTTCGACTTTAAGGTCGCTGACCTATCCCTTGCCGAAGCCGGCAGACACCAGATTCGCCTCGCCGAAGCAGAGATGCCAGGGCTCATGGCGCTGCGCAAAGAGTTCGGCCCATCACAACCCCTAAAGGGTGCCCGCATTGCGGGATCGCTGCACATGACTGTGCAGACCGCGGTTCTAATTGAGACTCTAAAAGCATTGGGCGCTTCGGTGCGCTGGGCAAGTTGCAACATCTACTCAACTCAGGATGAGGCTGCGGCAGCGGTGGTGGTTGGCTCTGGCACAACTGAGCAGCCATCCGGAACTCCGGTGTTCGCCTGGAAAGGTGAGAACCTCGAAGAGTACTGGTGGTGCACCGAGAAGATTTTTGACTTTTCATCTGAGGGCTTCGATGGTCCAAACCTGATCTTGGATGACGGTGGCGACGCCACCCTATTGGTTCACAAGGGCGTGGAGTTTGAGGCTGCCGGTTCGGTTCCTCCAGCCGGACTGGACGATTCTGTGGAGTACCGGGTGATTCTTGAGGTGCTGCGCGAATCGCTCAAGCGCGATGCCAGCTACTTCACTCGGATCGCCAAAGAGATCAAGGGCGTCTCGGAGGAGACCACCACCGGTGTTCACCGGTTGTATGAGTTTGCCAAGAACGGCACTTTGCTATTCCCTGCGATCAACGTCAACGACGCAGTTACCAAGTCGAAGTTTGACAATAAGTACGGCATTCGCCACTCGCTACCGGATGGCCTAAACCGTGCCACCGATGTGCTGATGGGTGGCAAGGTTTGCTTCGTTGCCGGATACGGCGATGTCGGTAAGGGCTGTGCCGAGGCACTTCGTGGTCAAGGTGCCCGAGTAATCGTGTCGGAGATCGACCCAATTTGCGCCCTGCAGGCGGCGATGGATGGTTTCCAGGTCGCGACCTTGGAGGACGTAATCGATCAGGTGGACATCTTCGTGACCGCCACCGGTAACGAGAATGTGATTCGTCCTGAGCACCTTGCAAAGATGAAGAACTTGGCAATTTTGGCCAATGTCGGCCACTTCGACAACGAGATTGACATGGCTGGAATCAGCAAGATGGCCGGTGTGGAAAAGGTAGAAATCAAGCCTCAGGTACACGAGTGGAGACTGCCAAACGGCAATGCGGTGCTAATCCTGTCCGAAGGTCGCCTAATGAACCTCGGTAACGCAACCGGACACCCAAGCTTTGTAATGTCGACCTCGTTCTCGAACCAGGTGCTGGCTCAGATCGAGCTCTACCTTCGCTCAAGTGACTACGGCACCGGCGTTCACATCATGCCAAAAGAGCTAGATGAGAAGGTCGCCAGGTTGCACTTAGACGCACTTGGTGTAAAACTGACTCAACTAACCGAGCGTCAGGCACGCTACATTGGAGTAAGTGTGGCGGGTCCTTACAAGGTGGATCACTACCGTTACTAGCTGGAGGTTGCGCAGTGTCTAACAAGATTCTTGTCGTGGACGATGATGATGCACTTCGCGAAATGGTTGGGCTAGTTCTCAACGCTGCTGGTTATGAAACAGTCTTTGCCGCCGATGGACTGAGCGCTGTCGACGTCTTCAAAAAAGAAGAACCGGATCTGGTTCTGCTGGACATCATGCTGCCAGGGCAGTCCGGTATTGAAGTTTGTAAGCAATTGCGCGTGCTCAGTGGCACTCCGATTGTGATGCTCACCGCCAAGGGCGACACCGAAGATGTGGTTTTGGGTCTTGAGGCTGGTGCCGACGACTACGTTGTCAAGCCTCACAACGGAGCGGAGCTACTGGCTCGTATCAAGGCGAGACTTCGTCCGGTTGCCGAAGATGGCGGCATCATCACGGTTGGCGAACTCACCATGGACCCACGTTCCTACGAGGTGAAGCGCGCTGGCGTAAAGATTTCGCTGACTCCACTTGAGTTCAAATTGCTACACACCCTGGCGGTAAAACCCCAGCAGGTGTTCTCGCGTGAAATGTTGCTCGAGCAGGTCTGGGGTTACCAGTACAAGGCCGACACCCGCCTGGTGAACGTTCACGTGCAGCGCTTGAGGTCAAAGGTCGAGGAAGATCCTGAGAACCCGAAGATTGTCACCACCGTCCGCGGTCATGGATATCGGGCTGGTTCCGAAACTCCGTGATCTCCCTGCTCAGACGGTCACTTACCGCAAGGACCGTATTTGCCACAGTAACCCTGAGCGCAATTGCGCTGGCAACTTTGGGGGGATTTCTCTCCTACTCGCTAGCGAACAACTTCTTCCAGAATCGCCTCAGCCAAGTGCTTAGCGAAACCGAGCGTGCGGTGTCATCGGTGCAGGGTACGGTCGCCGCAGCATCGCTTGCCGACGAAACTGCGCTGCAGACACTGATCAATTCGGTAGTGCCATCGCTGGAAGTTTCCGGCGTCTCTGGAGCCAGGCAGGTCGCGCTGCTGCGAAGCCCGGGCCAGCCGCAGCTGCAACTTTTCCAATCCCCAATCTCTCAAGATCTAGACCTTTCGACCATCCCGAGTGAGTTGCGCGAGGAGGTTAGAGCATCCGATGGTGTTCTTACCTACACTTCGGTGTCATTGGTTAAAAATGGCCAAATAGTGCCGGGGATTACGGTTGGCGCTCCCATCACCCTGCCGTTGGCGGGTGACTTTGAACTCTATTTGGTATTCGATCTAAGCCCGGAACAGCAAGCGCTCACTACGGTGCAGAACGCTTTGGCAATTGGTGGTGTGGTGCTACTGGTTGTGATCTCGCTGGTTAGCTACTTCGTTACCAGAACCATCATCAAGCCGGTCGAGCAGGCCGCCTCGGTCGCCGAATCACTCTCGGAGGGTCAGCTGGATGTGCGCTTGCCGGAGAAGGGTGCCGACGTAATGGCGGTACTGGCACGCTCCTTTAACAAGATGGCCAACAGCCTGCAGCAGCAAATTCAACAGCTCGACTCACTCTCGAGAATGCAGCGCCGTTTCGTATCCGACGTCTCGCATGAACTTCGAACCCCAATGACCACCATCAAGTTGGCGGGCGAGGTGATCTTTGGCAATCGCGAGAAATTGGAACCATCGCTTGCTAGATCCGCTGAGTTGATGCAGAACCAGATTCAGCGTTTCGAAGAGCTGTTGGCTGACTTGCTGGAGATATCCCGCTATGACGCCGGAGCCGTTACCGCGGATCTAGAACTGCATGACCTGAATGCGGTGGTGGGGGCGGCTATTGCGAGCATTGAGCCGCTAGCAAAGAGCAAACAGACCGAGATTCAGGTGCGATTGCCAGCGGGCAATGTCGAAGCCGAATTCGATGCCAAGCGCATCGAGCGACTGCTGCGTAACCTGCTATCAAATGCCGTTGAGCACGGCGAGGGGAAGCCAATCGTGGTTGAGGTTGGCTCGAACGCTAGCGCCGTTGCGGTCTGCGTCACCGACCAGGGAGTCGGAATGACAAAGCAGCAATTGGAGCGCATCTTTGACCGATTCTGGCGCGCAGACCCCGCCAGACAGCGCTCAGTTGGCGGTACGGGACTGGGGCTTGCTATCTCAAAGGAAGATGCAATTCTGCACCGAGGTTGGCTTCAGGTCTGGTCCAAGCCAAGCCGAGGATCGAGCTTTAGGCTGACCTTGCCAGTTAGGGCAGACGCCGTTATCTCGAATTCCCCACTTCCTCTCCCACCAAGAACTATGGAGGGCTAGTGAAAAAACTGTTTGCCCTCGTGCTATCCGCTGTGCTACTCAGCGGATGTGCGCAGTTGCCTACCGCGGTCGATATCAAAAGCGGTCCGGAACTAGTTGCCCCCGAAGCAGCTGACTTCAGCTACTACATTCCAACCGGCCCATTTGAGGGTTCCTCGCAGCAGGAGATTGTCTCTGGCTTCTTGGCCGCGGGAACCGGTCCACAAAATGACTACGCGGTAGCGCGTGAATTTCTCACCGATGAGTTTGCCCAGCGCTGGAACCCAGCTGCCGAGGTGCTGATTCGAGATGGTGCGCCTGGCTTTACTCCAAGTGGCGAAACCTCGCTGATGGTTGACGTTCGGGTCGGGGCGACGGTCGATGAGCACGGCAGATATCAGGAGTATCTTGAGCCTGAGCAAGTCACGCTTCGCTTTGGTTTGGAGAGAGAAAACGGTGAGTGGCGAATTGCGAGCGCTCCAAACTTGACGGTGGTCACTTCACCTGTTTTCTCGGTGGTGTTCAATGGCTTTCCGATCTATTTCTACAACAACACTCAGAATGCACTGGTCTCTGACTTGCGCTGGTTCCCATCACGTGCATCTACCGGTACCAAACTGGTTAACGCTCTACTGGCAGGGCCATCGGCTCACCTAGCGCAGGGTGTTGTGTCATCAATCCCGCTTGGTACCAAACTCACCATCGATGCGGTGAATGTCCAAGATGGTGTGGCTCAGGTGGACTTTGATTCCACTGCTTTGGAGGCAGATGCCTTAGAGCGCAGGTTGATGCTCACTCAGCTTCGAGCCACGCTCATGCAACTTTTGGGAGTCTCTGATGTCCAAGTGTCAATCAATAGCTCCCCGCAGGAGATTGTTCCTGCCAATCTGCAAACCCCCGATGTTGGCGGTGCGGGCTTCTACTTGCGAAACACCGGAATCTATCGAGTTAACGGCACCAGTGACACCGTGATTCGTGGCACGGCAGGCTTTTTGGATGCAGAATCTGTCACCGCCTTTGATGTCACGGAGGATGGCGACTGGATTGCCTACGCGACCGCTGCCGGGGTAACGCTGGTGGATAACACCGGGCTTTCCGGCCGTGCCGAGACAGTCTCAACCAGAGCGCGTGTTCGCAGCTTGTTTTTTGATTCCTACGGTTATCTCTGGGTGATATCACCAACCCTTGGCGAACCAATCGAAATCATCTCTAAGTTAGGCGAACGAAAGTACCTGTTCGAGAATCTGCAAGGCGATCGCGGTCAGGTGAGAATTAGCCCAGCTGGAGCCCGGCTGGCGAGCCTAGAACCGGGCGAGCGAAGTCGAATCAGAACTCATTCGGTGGCTCGCGACCTCGCGGGCTGGCCAATCCGATTGACACTGGGCGGCTTAGTCCACACCTCAATTGGTTCGGTGTCGTCTTTCACTTGGCAAAGTGCGGACACCTTGCGTGTGCTGGAGGAAACAAGTTCAGGTTTGACTTCAATCAGCGATTACCCAATTACCGGACCCAGAGCGCAGTTGAGCATTCCACCGGTTACAGGCAACCAAATCTTCACCGGGGCAGCCGGCCTCTCCACCTATCTGGTTTCAGATAACGGGGAGGTTTGGCTACTAACGGGAAGCGCTTGGCGCCGAGTGGTAACCAATGCCTTGCTGATGGCTACTAACGACTAACAGCAACCTGAATCAAGACTTTCTCAACACTTTGTCTTAAGCGCATTCAACCAACCGGCTTGCCCGATGATGCTAATTGGATGTCACTTACCCTTTTGGATTTGGTTTTCCCGTCCAGCTGCGTTGTTTGCGCTAAAAAACCAACGCCGATATGCCCAACTTGCATACCGGAGGCGGAGTTTGGCGAGATAGATGCTTTTGACTTTCCGGTGTACTTCGCCCACCCGCACCGAGGGTCGATCGAGAAGTTGATTTCCGGGTATAAAGATCAGCAGCAGACTGCTCTGGAAAAGACCCTGGCCGACTCGGTTGCAAAGCTGTTCTCAAGGTTGGACTTCACTGAGGTGTCGGCTTTGGTGCTTCCGGCAAGAAACGCAAAAAACTTTCGCAAGCGAGGGTTCGACCCCGCCCAATCGCTCGCCCAGCGCGCGCTGAGGGTCACCAAGCTAGATCTTCCAATTGTCCAATTGACCGGTGTCCGCGCTCGCCAAGACCAGCGAGCGCTGGGGCGCGAGCAGCGGGCGAGCAATGTGCTTGGAAGTATGAGGATGCAAACTGACCCAGGAGGGAAAGTAGCGCTTTTTGACGATGTAATGACCACTGGCGCAACAACTTCAGAGGTTGCCAGAGCCTGCAAAGCGGCTGGAGTCGAAGTGGTCTTTGGCTGTGTATTGGCTCAAAGATTTACCTAATTTTGACATTCGTGACAGCTTTAAGGCGTATCTTGTTTTTAGGGCGAAGTTGCCCCAAGACGGAGGTAAAAATGGAACTCAAAATTTCTGCCAGAAACCTCAATGTCTCGGACCGCTTCCGAGATTACGTCGAAGAAAAAGCCGGAAAAATCGACCGGTATGCCCACAAGCCTGAAGAGCTTCACATCAAGATTACGCGTCAAGAGCACAGCAAGACTTCTGGTGCTGAGGATCAGGTTGAACTTACCGTTTACGAGCCAGGTCACATCGTTCGCGCCGAGGCACGTGCCAGCGACAAGTTTGCGGCATTCGATATTGCCTTCGGCAAGTTGGTAGAGCGGCTCTGCAGGTATTCGGACAAGCACAAGGTTCACCGCGGTGGCGGACACAAGAACCTTTCCGCAAGTGAACTCGCGGCAACAGACTTTGCCGCATTGGACATCACACCAATCGATCACGACCTTTTGCTCGGAAGAGCGGAGGTTCACTCCGAATCCGAGGACGCTCCTTACAGCCCGGTGGTCATCAAATCCAAAGAGTTTGCGAGTACGCCAATGACTAAGGAGGAAGCGGTGGGACACATGGAATTAGTGGGTCACGATTTCTACCTGTTTCTAGATTCCGAAACTTCCCGCCCAGCTGTGGTTTATCGCCGTAAAGGCTGGAACTACGGGGTTATTTCTCTGGTCTAGTTCAAAGCACATCACGGGTAGAATTACACCCGTTAATCAAGGAGTATCTATTGGCGTCGATTATTGACAAACTGCTTCGCGCTGGCGAGGGAAGACTGCTTAGGAAGCTGCAGTCCACTGCCGCCGAGGTAAATGCCCTAGAGCCAAACTTCCAGGCACTGTCCGACGAAGAGCTACACGGTGAGACCGCTGCTCTGCGGCAGCGTTACGCGGAGGGTGAGACCCTTGATGACCTGTTGCCAGAAGCCTTTGCAGCCGTGCGCGAAGCTTCAGTGCGAACCCTTGGCATGCGTCACTTTGACGTCCAGCTAATGGGCGGTGCAGCGCTTCACCTGGGAAATATTGCCGAAATGAAAACCGGTGAGGGTAAGACTCTGGTTGCCACCCTGGCTGCTTATCTAAACGCGATTCCAGGTCGTGGTGTGCACGTGGTTACCGTCAACGACTTCTTGGCCGGCTACCAGTCCGAGCTGATGGGTCGCATCTTCCGCGCTCTCGGAATGACCACCGGTTGCATCCTTGGTGGCCAGGATCCAGCGCAGCGTCGTGAGATGTATGCCTGCGACATTACCTACGGCACCAACAACGAGTTTGGTTTTGACTACCTGCGCGACAACATGGCGCTCAACAGCCAGGACCTGGTTCAGCGCGGACACTTCTTCGCAATCGTCGACGAGGTGGACTCGATTTTGATCGATGAGGCTAGAACCCCGCTAATCATCTCGGGCCCTGCTGCAGCAGACGTTAACCGCTGGTTTGGAGTATTCGCCAAGCTGGCTCAGGCTCTTGAGATTGACGTTGACTACGAGGTTGACGAGAAAAAGCGCACCGTTGGTGTGCTGGAAGCCGGTATCGACAAGGTGGAGGATTACCTCGGAATCACCAACCTCTATGAGACCGCAAACACCCCACTGATTTCATTCCTGAACAACTCGATTCGCGCTAAGGAGCTGTTCCGCAAAGACCGCGACTATGTGATTGTGAACGGTGAAGTTCAGATCGTGGACGAGCACACCGGACGCCTGCTTCCTGGTCGCCGCTACAACGAAGGTATGCACCAGGCGATTGAGGCCAAAGAGGGCGTAGCCATCAAGGCCGAGAACCAGACTCTGGCAACGGTGACGCTGCAGAACTACTTCAGGCTCTACGAGAAGCTTTCTGGTATGACCGGTACCGCTGAGACCGAAGCGGCTGAGTTCATGTCCACCTACAAACTTGGTGTGGTGCCAATTCCGACCAACAAGCCCATGATCCGCGCTGATCAGTCCGACCTAATCTTCAAAAACGAAGAGGTCAAGTTCCACATGGTGGTTCAGGACATTGCTGAGCGTCACGCCAAGGGACAGCCAATCCTGGTTGGAACCACCAGCGTCGA
>JACCDH010524690.1_pt1 | contig 14834 bp, 16 predicted proteins | sample 7442481 | NCBI WGS metagenome assembly JACCDH01 (sample SAMN15323433, study PRJNA562643) | freshwater metagenome | isolation source: river surface water | place: USA:Blue River Watershed | collected 2017-08-15
CTGCTCGGCTTCGTGACCGGCGCGCGCCGCAGCGAGTGTCCGCCCGACAGCACAGGCTGGAAGCGGGCGTGGCATGCGACGCAGACCATCCTGCATCACGAACTGGCACTCGTTGTGCTGGCGCTGCTGGTGTTCGCGACCAGCTGGAACCAGCCGAACCAGACAGGCTGGTGGACCTATCTGGTGCTGTGGACCATGCGACTGTCTGCGAAGCTGAACCTGTTCCTTGGCGTGCGCAATCTCGCCGAGGACTTCCTGCCCGCGCATCTGGCCTACCTGCAGAGCTATTTCACGCGCCGGTCCTGGAACTGGCTGATGCCGGTGTCGCTGACGGCCGCGTGCGCGGTCGCGGTGCCGCTGTGGAGTGCGGTCGCGGTGCAACCCGCCGATGGCTTCGCCGCCACCAGCCTGAGCCTGGTCGCCGGCTTGCTGACGTTGGCCGTGATCGAGCACCTGTTCATGATTGTCCCCATTCCGTCCACCTGGTTGTGGAAATGGGGCATGCGCAATAAAAATGATGTCGGCACCCTGGTTTGATGCCACCCGGCTGATCGACCTCGTGATCGCGGTCAGCCTGCTCGAATGGCTGCTGCTTGCGCAATGGCATAGACGCAGCGGGCAGGGCATCGCGCCCGATGCATTGAAGTGGATGATGCTGCCGGGTCTGTGCCTGATGCTGGCCGCGCGCGGCGCATTGAGCGGCGCACCCTGGTACCTGATGGCCTTGCTGCTCAGCGCAGCAGGCCTCGCACATATCGCCGACCTCAGGCGGCGCTGGAAATCCTGAGAGGAGACATTGATGGGCAAACATTTTCCGTTTTCTGCGATCGTTGGCCAGGATGAAATGAAGCTGGCGATCCTTGCCACCGCCGTTGATCCCGGTATTGGCGGCGTGCTGGTACTGGGTGATCGTGGCACCGGCAAATCCACCGCCGTGCGCGCGCTGGCGGCGCTGCTGCCCGAGATCAAGGTCGTTGACGGCTGCGCGTATGGCTGCGATCCGGCTGCCGACACGCCGGCCTGCGAGCAATGCGCAAAACTGAAGACAGAGGCCAAGACCCGCATCAAGTCGCGCACACGACCGGTGCCCGTGGTCGACCTGCCGCTCGGTGCCACCGAAGACCGCGTGGTCGGCGCACTCGACCTCGAGCGCGCGCTGTCGCAGGGGGTGAAGGCATTCGAGCCCGGACTGCTCGCCAGAGCAAACCGTGGCTACTTGTACATCGATGAAGTCAACCTGCTGGAAGACCATCTGGTCGATCTGCTGATCGATGTCGCGGCATCCGGCGAGAACATGGTCGAGCGTGAAGGTTTGTCAGTGCGGCATCCGGCGCGCTTCGTACTGGTCGGCAGCGGTAATCCGGAAGAGGGCGAGCTGCGTCCGCAGCTGCTGGATCGCTTCGGCCTCGCAGTCGATGTCAGCACACCCACCGAGCTTGCGATGCGCATTGAAGTCGTCCGTCGTCGCGATGCATTCGAGCGCGCGCCCGAGGCCTTCATTGCACGCTGGCAGGCCGAGGACGACAAGATACGCAAGCGCATCATCGCCGCGCGCAAGCGGCTGCCTGATCTCGAGCTGTCCGATGCCACGCTTGCTCGCGCCGCCCAACTCTGTCTCGCGCTCGGCACCGATGGCCTGCGTGGCGAGCTCGCGCTGATGCGCGCCGCACGCGCGCTGGCTGCCTACGAAGGCAGCCGTGAAGTGACCGACGATCATCTGCGCCGTATGGCGCCGCCAGCCTTGCGTCACCGGCTGCGCCGCAATCCGCTGGATGATGCCGGCTCCGGCACGCGCGTTGCGCGGGCGGTTGACGAGGTCTTTGCACAGGCGGCCTGATGCTCGCTCCCCTCGATCGCGAGCCCGATCCGTCCGGACGGGCGTGGCTGCAGGCCGTGCAGGTCGCGGCATTGTTTGCGATCGACCCGATCGGTAGCGGCGGCGTGCGCGTGCGCGCGCATGCGGGCCCGGTGCTCGATGCCTGGCTCGCGCTGCTGAAAGCCTTGCTGGCCGGGCGGCCATCGTTGCGTGTCCCGGTTTCCATCAGCGATGAACGCCTGCTCGGCGGGCTCGACCTGCCGGCCACGCTCGCCGCCGGACGTCCGGTGCTGCAGGCCGGCGTCCTCGCATCGGTGGACCAGGGCGTGCTGGTGCTGCCGATGGCAGAGCGGCTGCCAGCCGGTACCGCCGCCCGTATCGCGGCCGCACTCGACCGGCGCGAAGTACTGCTTGAGCGCGACGGCTTGTGCGATCGACGTCCCGCACGTTTTGGTGTCGTGCTGATCGATGAAGGCCTGGCCGATGATCCCGGCGTGCCCGATGCGCTGGCAGACCGGCTCGCGTTCGATATCGACCTGCGCTCGGTTGCACCGTCGACCGCGATGGACGAGCGCATGCCATCGACCGGCATCAGTCACGCCGATGTCCTTGCGGCTGCTGACCGCCTGACCGGTATCGGCACCCCTGATTCAGCTTCTGCAGCGCTGTGCACGACGGCGCTCGCCCTCGGTGTGTATTCGATGCGCGCGCCGCTGCTGGCGCTGGCAGTCGCCCGAACCAGTGCCGCGCTCGATGGGAATCGCGACTGCAGTGAAGATGATGTGCAGATCGCCGCCGCACTGGTGCTCGCACCGCGCGCGACGCAGTGGCCTTCCGCTGCCTCCGCCGCCAATGACGCCAATGACACGATGGATGACGATGGCCCTGCAGAACAGCCTGACGACAATGGCGCCACACAGGATGAGCCGCCGCAGGCAGCCGCGCAGCAGCACGACGAGCCAGAGCGCGACGCACGCGATCAACAGGATGATCCCGATCGCGCGGACGACGATTTGAGCAGCGCTGCGCAAGATCGCGCACAACAGGCGATGGAAGATCGGGTGCTCGATGCGGCGCAGGCGGCGATTCCTGCCGGCTTGCTGGCGCGACTGCTGTCGGGTGCCGCCTTGCCGCGCGCGACCGCGGGACGCGCAGGCGCACAGTCCGCTGGGGGGCAGCGCGGGCGTCCGGTCGGTTCGAAACGCGCGCCGCCTGTCAGTGGCCAGCGCCTGCACCTGCTCGATACGCTGCGCGCTGCCGCGCCCTGGCAACGCCTGCGGCAATCCGGTTCACCCACTGGCACGGCCGGTTCGCGTGTGCAGGTAAGGCCGGAAGACTTCCACGTACGCCGCATCCGGCAGAAATCGGCAACGACCACCGTATTTGTCGTCGACGCGTCCGGCTCATCGGCCATGCATCGGCTGGCCGAGGCGAAGGGTGCGGTCGAACTGCTGCTCGCCGATTGCTATGTGCGGCGTGATCAGGTCGCGGTGATTGCGTTCCGCGGCAAACAGGCCGAGCTGTTGTTGCCGCCGACACGTTCGCTGGTGAATGCGAAGCGCCGGCTTGCCGGCTTGCCTGGTGGTGGCGGTACACCGCTCGCGCATGCGCTGGACACGGCCGCCGCACTGGCCGATGGCATTGCCAGACGCGGGCAGTCACCGTTGCTGGTTCTGCTGACCGACGGGCGCGCGAATGTCGCGCGCGATGGCACTGGCGGTCGCGAGCGCGCGCTGCAAGATGCGTTGCAGTCGGGACGTCAGCTCGCGCAGCGACAATGGCCGGCCTTGCTGATCGATACCTCACCGAAGCAGCAGCGCGAAGCGACCGAGCTGGCGCTGGCGATGGGCGCGCAATACATGCCGCTGCCGCATGCAGGCGCCGAGCGCCTCGCGCAATCGGTGCGCAGCAGTCTGCGGCATGGATCACAGCCGATTGCCTGATCGCCTGGACTGGGAGTCGGACGGCATCGACTGGCCGAACCGCAGTGCCAGCCGTTTCGCCGCTGCGGGCGGACTGCGCTGGCATGTGCAGCAGTTCGGCACCGAGACGCATGAACCTGACGCAGGCAATGCCACCGGAGCTACGGGCAACCTGTGTACTCAGGGTGCGCGAATCCCTTCGGTGCTGCTGCTGCACGGTACCGGCTCTTCCACACACTCATGGCGCGCGGTTGCACCGCTGCTCGCGCAGCGCTGTCGCGTCTTGGTGCCGGACTTGCCGGGCCATGGATTCACCAGCCTGCCGGCACCGTTGTCGGGCCAGTCGCTGGCAGGCATGGCACGCGGTATTGGCGCACTGATCGCATCGCTGGAATTCACGCCCGACCTGATCGTCGGTCACTCGGCGGGTGCCGCGATTGGCGCGCAGATGGTGCTGGATGGCCATGCACGGCCGGCGGCGCTGGTCAGTTTGAATGGTGCCTTCGTCGGCTTTGGCGGCTGGGCCGGCGCCTTGTTCTCGCCACTGGCGCGGTTGATGGCGTCGGGACAGATGGTCGCGCGCTATCTTGCGCGGCAGGGCAGCGATATCGCGGTCGTGCGGCGGCTGCTCGAGGGCACCGGGTCGGTGCTGGACGAGCAGGGCGTGCAGCTGTACGCGCGGCTGCTGCGGAGCCCCGGCCATGTGAAGGCGGCATTGGCGATGATGGCGCACTGGGACCTGGGGCCGCTGGGCGCCGCGCTGCCACGGCTGGCGTTGCCGGTGTGGCTGGTCGCGGCCGAGCGCGACCTGACCGTGCCGCCGTCGCAATCGGCCATGGTCGCCGCGCGACTGCGTCATCCGATACAAAGAAGCTGGCCGGGACTGGGCCATCTCGCGCATGAGGAGAGGCCGGAACTCTGCGCGCAATTGCTGGCCGATGCGCTGCACGCGGCCGGCCTTGACTGAGGAGTGCACATGGCACTGTGGGCTGAATTATTGCTGGCGGGTGTACTGCCGATCGCGTTCGGCATCTGGCAGATCCGCGACGTGCGCCGCGAGCAGCGGCGGCGGGCCGAGCAGAGGCTGGAACAGCAGCGCCGTGAGCAGGGCGCCGGCGACGCGCCAAACGACGTCGCCTGACGCTGGACCGAGATCTGTCTGAGCTCGTCCCGAGTTGCGCTACAGCGGGCCGTGCAGGCCGGTCTCCTGCCTGACCATTTTGTCAACGCGCGATTACGCCATAAAGTGTCAATAAAGCTTGACATTATCCGGTGACAGAAATAACTTACATGACACCGACCGGTCTTGTCCGGTTTCCTCCGGGGCAGTCATGGAAAACATCGATCGCATTGAAGCTTCACTCGAGGCCGCATTGGCCGCGCAGCACAGCGATGCCGGGCCGCCCCGGCTGGCTCTGGCGATGCGCGACTCGGTCTTTCCGGGTGGTGCGCGCATCCGTCCGCAGCTGACACTGGCCGTCGCCCAGGCCTGCGGCGCGGACGATCTTCAACTGGCCACCGCAGCGGCTGCGTCCATCGAGCTGATGCACTGCGCATCGCTGGTGCATGACGACCTGCCTTGCTTCGACAATGCGCTGACCCGCCGCGGTCGTCCGTCGGTATTCGCCGCCCACGGCGAGCGCCTCGCGGTGCTGGCCGGCGACGCTCTGATCGTCGCCGCCTTCCAGCACCTCGCCAACGCCGCTGCACAACATCCTGCGCAACTGGGCCCGCTGGTGCAGACGCTGGCCACTGCGGTCGGTGCGCCGTCGGGCATCATCGCCGGCCAGGCCTGGGAATGCGAGTCGCGCGTCGCGCTCACTGAATATCAGCGTGCCAAGACCGGCGCGCTGTTCGTCGCCGCCACCGTCGCCGGTGCGCAGGCCGCAGGCGCCGCAGCCGACCCCTGGCGCTCGCTCGGCGAATGCCTGGGCGAGGCGTACCAAGTGGCGGACGATATTCGCGACGTCGCGCTCGACAGTGAAGCGCTGGGCAAGCCGGCAGGGCAGGATGCGACGCATGGTCGCCCAAGCTCGGCGGCCGAACTCGGTCTGTCCGGTGCGATCCAGCTGTTCGACCGACTGATCGCGTTTGCCAGCACCTCGATACCGAGCTGTCGTGGTTCGGCGCAGCTTCGCACGCTGGTGCGCATGGAAGCCAAGCGCCTGGTGCCGGTCGAGCTGACGCGCAAGCTGGCCCCCAGTGTTACGCGGGTCGCGGCCTGATCATGACGACGGCAGCGCTGTCATTCACGGACCGCCTACTGGGCTGGCGCGACCGCCTGCTCGCCAGTCCTGCCTTCCACCGCTTCGCTTCTGGCTTCGTATTCACGCGCCCGGTGGCGCAGCGCCGCGCACGTGAGCTATTTGATCTCGTTGCCGGCTTCGTCTATTCGCAGGTGCTGGCCGCTTGCGTGCAACTCGATATCTTCAAGCGCCTGTCGTCCGGTCCGGTGACGGTGGCGGCACTGGCCGACCATTGCCGGCTGTCGCTGGAAGCAACAGAGCGCCTGCTGGCCGCCGCTGCATCGCTGCGCCTGCTCGAGCGTCGCGCCGATGGCGCCGACGGCGAGCAGCGTTACGGCCTCGGCGTGCTGGGCGCGCCACTGGTCGACAACGAAGCCGTGCTGGCGATGGTGCGTCACCATCACACCCTGTACGCGGACCTGTCCGACCCGGTCGCGCTGCTGCGCGGTAGTGGCCCACCGCCCGCACTGTCGGGCTTTTATCCGTACACCGCCGATGACGCGCCCAGTCGCGCGTCCGAACTCGCTCCCGAAAAAGTCGGCAGCTATTCGCAGTTGATGGCAGCGTCCCAGCCGCTGGTCGCCGCCGAGATCCTCGACGCCTATCCGTTCGACGGTCATCGCAGCCTGCTCGATGTCGGTGGCGGTGAGGGACGCTTCCTGTGCAGCGTTGCCGAGCGCGCACCTCATCTGCGACTGACCTTGTTCGACCTGCCAGCCGTCGCCGAGCGCGCGAAGCAGCGTTTCGCCGATGCCGGCATTACCGGGCGTGCACAGGCGGTCGGTGGCAACTTCCTTGCCGACGAGCTGCCGACGGGTGCCGACATCGTGTCGCTGGTGCGGGTGATCCATGACCATGATGACGAACGCGCGCTGGCCATCCTGAAGGCCGTCTGGCGCGCGCTGCCGCGCGGCGGCACGCTGCTGCTGGCCGAGCCGATGGCCGGCACGCCCGGCGCCGAGGCGATGGGCGATGCGTATTTCGGCTTCTACCTGCTGGCGATGGGCCGCGGCCAGGCGCGCACGCCGGCGCGGCTGCAGCAGCTGCTGGAGTCGGCCGGGTTCGTGGGCGCGAGGCTGCTGCCGACCCGGATTCCGTTGCAAGTCCGGGCTTTGGCAGCCCGAAAACCCGAATAAACGTAAAAATAGTTGACACACGGCAATGTCAACTTAAAATGACACAATTCGACCGGCCAGGTGGACACCATGAGCCAGATGCACAGGATGACTGCGCAACACCCGACACCGCGGAGGCTGGCATGACAGCGTCTGCGGTGGCCGTCGTCGTGGACAAGCCGCATTCGCTGCAGCTGCGCGAGCTGCCGCTGGTGACACCGACCGACAACGACCTGGTGGTCGACATCTGCTGGTCCGGCATCTCTACCGGTACCGAAAAGCTCCTGTGGTCCGGCCGCATGCCGTCTTTCCCGGGGATGGGCTATCCGCTGGTTCCCGGTTATGAATCGGTTGGCCGCGTCGCGCAGGCTGGCGCGAATACCACGTATGCCACCGGCGAACTGGTGTTCGTTCCCGGCGCCGCCTGTTACGGCGAAGTGCGCGGACTGTTCGGTGGCGCCGCGTCGCGCGTCGTGATCCCGGCGCTGCGTGCGCTGCGCATCCAGGAAGACCTGGGTGAGCGCGGCACCCTGCTGGCGCTCGCAGCGACGGCCTATCACGCGGTGCATGGCAGTGGCGGACCCTTGCCCGAGCTGATCGTCGGCCATGGCGTGCTGGGCCGCATGATTGCGCGCATCGCGCTGCTGGCTGGCGCCAATCCCGTGGTGTGGGACACCAATCCTGCGCGCCGCCATGGCGCGGAAGGTTATCCGGTGGTCGACCCGGCCGAAGACTCCCGCACCAACTACCGCTGCATCGTCGATGTCAGCGGCGACTCTTCCATCCTCGACACCCTGATCGCACGCTGCGCAAGCAATGGCGAGATCGTGCTGGCCGGCTTCTATGACGAGCAGCTGCGCTTCGCTTTCGCGCCGGCCTTCATGCGTGAAGTGCGCATGCGCGTGGCGGCGCAATGGAAGCCGCAGGAATTGCTGGCCGTGCGCGATCTGGTCGAAGCCGGCCGTCTGTCTCTGGATGACCTGATTACCCACCGTAGCAGCCCGGATGACGCCAACGTCGCGTATCGCACCGCGTTCGACGATCCGGACTGCCTGAAAATGATTCTCGACTGGAGACGCACGACATGAGCAACCCCAACGACCTCCAGCCAGCGCCGGTGCATTTCATGCAGAAAGAGCGTCTGCGTGCCGAAGCGGCGATCGAGCCCGATCCGGTGCCGACCGGCGAGACGAAAAAAGAAACACAGATCATCGCCATCTATGGCAAGGGCGGCATCGGCAAGAGCTTCACGCTGGCCAACCTGTCGTACATGATGGCGCAGCAGGGCAAGAAGGTGCTGCTGATCGGCTGCGACCCGAAGAGCGACACGACCTCGCTGCTGTTCGGCGGCAAGGCCTGCCCGACCATCATCGAGACCTCGTCGAAGAAAAAACTCGCTGGCGAGCCGGTATCCATCGGCGATGTCTGCTTCAAGCGCGACGGCGTGTATGCGATGGAGCTCGGTGGACCCGAGGTCGGCCGCGGCTGCGGCGGGCGCGGCATCATCCACGGCTTCGAGCTGCTCGAAAAGCTCGGCTTCCATGACTGGGGCTTCGACTACGTGCTGCTGGACTTCCTCGGCGACGTGGTCTGCGGCGGCTTCGGCTTGCCGATCGCGCGCGACATGTGCCAGAAGGTGATCGTGGTCGGCAGCAATGATCTGCAGTCGCTGTATGTCGCGAACAATGTCTGTTCCGCGGTCGAGTACTTCCGCAAGCTCGGCGGCAATGTCGGCGTGGCCGGCATGGTGATCAACAAGGACGATGGTACCGGCGAGGCGCAGGCCTTCGCGGCGCACGCGGGCATACCGGTGCTGTCGGCGATACCGGCCAACGAAGATATTCGCCGCAAGAGCGCCAGCTACGAAATCATCGGCCGTCCCGACGGTCAGTGGGGTGAGCTGTTTGCCACGCTGGCGCAGAACGTGGCTGACGCACCGCCGGTACGTCCGAAGCCGATGTCGCAAGAAGCGCTGCTGGGCCTGTTCGCTGCCGATACCGTTGGCCGCGATGTGGTGCTGGTGCCCGCCACCGATGCCGACATGATGGGCCGCGAGATTGTCGTGAAGCCTACGCTCGAAGTGATCTACGACGAGGCCTGAACATCATGAACCGTCCCGTGATCCCGATCGCTGAAGCGCGCGCCGTCGAGGCTGCCGCCGCCATGGGCGATGGCGTCGGCTGCCATTCGGGTCGCGAACAGATGGATGCCGCTGCGCGCGCGGCGGGCAAAGGCAGCACGCTGGACCAGTACCAGGCCGATTATCCGAAAGGCCCGCATGACCAGCCGCAGAGTATGTGCCCGGCGTTTGGTTCGCTGCGCGTTGGTCTGCGCATGCGCCGCACCGCGACCATCCTGTCCGGCTCCGCCTGCTGCGTCTATGGCTTGACGTTCACTTCGCATTTCTATGGTGCGCGTCGCAGCGTCGGCTATGTGCCGTTTAACTCCGAGTCGCTGGTAACGGGCAAGCTGTTCGAAGACATTCGCGACGCGGTGCACAAGGAAGCCGATCCCGAGCGCTATGACGCGATCGTCGTGATCAACCTGTGCGTGCCGACTGCGTCCGGTGTACCGCTGCAGATCCTGCCGAAGGAGATCAACGGCGTGCGCGTGATCGGCATCGATGTGCCGGGCTTTGGCGTGCCGACGCATGCGGAAGCGAAAGACGTACTGGCTGCCGCGATGCTGCGCTATGCGCGCACCGAAATCGCTGCCGGCCCGGTCGCTGCGCCGCGGGGCGGCATCAGCGACAAGCCGACCGTCACGCTGCTGGGCGAGATGTTCCCGGCCGACCCGATGATCATCGGCGGCATGCTCGACATGCTGGGCCTGGCCACAGGACCCGTGGTGCCGACGCGCGAATGGCGCGAGCTGTATTCAGCGCTCGATTGCGCAGCGGTCGCCGCGATCCATCCTTTCTATACCGCCAGCCTGCGTGAATTCGAAGCCGCAGGCCGCGCATCGGTCGGTTCCGCACCGGTCGGCCATGATGGCACCGAAGCCTGGCTGCAGGCGATCGGCAACGCATGCAATGTCGAACAGAAGCTGATCGACGCTGCCAAGAACCGCATGCTGCCGGCAATTCGCGGCGCCTTGTCGGGAGCGCCGATCAAGGGTCGCATCACACTGTCTGGCTATGAAGGCTCCGAGCTGCTGGTCGCGCGCCTGCTGGTCGAGAGTGGCGCCGACCTGCGCTATGTCGGCACCGCCTGCCCGCAGACTGCCTCCAGCGCAGCCGACCTCGACTGGTTGCAGTCGCGCGGCGTGCATGTGCAGTACCGCGCATCGCTGGAGCAGGACATCGCCGCCGTCAATGAATTCAAGCCCGATCTCGCGATCGGCACTACGCCGGTGGTGCAGGCGGCGAAAGAGCTGTCGCTGCCGTCGCTGTACTTCACGAACCTGATTTCCGCGCGTCCGCTGATGGGTCCGGCCGGTGCCGGCTCGCTGGCGACCGTGATCAATGCGGCGATCGTCAACAAGACCCGCATGGATGCGATGAAGGACTTCTTCGGCGACGCCGGGCAGGGCGACCGCGCGGGCGTCTGGCAAGAGCAGCCGACCGAGCGTCCGGAATTCCGTGTCGAGACACGCCGCCGCCTGGAAAAAGCGGCAAAGAAGCGCAAGGCGGAGGAGATGATATGAACATCATCGACCACGACCGCGCAGGCGGCTACTGGGGCGCGGTCTATGTGTTCACCGCGATCAAGGGGCTACAGGTGATCATCGACGGCCCGGTCGGCTGCGAGAACCTGCCGGTGACATCGGTCTTGCATTACACCGATGCGCTGCCGCCGCATGAATTGCCGATCGTCGTCACCGGCCTGGCTGAAGAACAGCTCGGCCGCGAGGGCACCGAAGGCTCGATGAAGCGTGCGCATGGCACGCTGGATCCGGACCTGCCGGCGGTCGTCGTGACCGGCTCGATCGCCGAGATGATCGGCGGCGGCGTCACACCGGAAGGCACCAACATCCTGCGCTTCCTGCCGCGCACCATCGATGAAGACCAGTGGCAGTGCGCGAACCGCGCGATGCTGTGGCTGTGGACTGAATACGGTCTGCGTCACGTCCCCGAGCGCAAGCCTTTCGATCAGCGTGAGCCCGGCGAGAAGCCGCGCGTGAACATCATCGGCCCCAGCTACGGCACCTTCAACATGCCGAGCGACCTGGCCGAGATCCGCCGTCTGGTCGAAGGCATCGGTGCCGAGATCAACATGGTGTTCCCGTTGGGCAGCCATCTGGCCGATGTGCAGAAGCTGGCGGATGCCGATGTGAACATCTGCATGTACCGCGAATTTGGCCGCCTGCTGTGCGAGGCGCTGGATCGTCCTTATCTGCAGGCGCCGATCGGCCTGCACAGCACCACCAAATTCCTGCGCAAGCTCGGCGAGTTACTGAACCTGGATCCGGAACCTTTCATCGAGCGCGAGAAGCACACCACGATCAAGCCGGTGTGGGACCTGTGGCGCTCGGTCACGCAAGACTTCTTCGGTACCGCGAGCTTCGCGGTCGTTGCCAGCGATACCTATGCGCGTGGCATTCGCCACTTCCTCGAAGACGAGCTGGGCATGCCGTGCAATTTCGCGGTTGCGCGCAAGCCGGGCGAGAAGACCGACAACGAAGCGATCCGGCAGCTGGTGCGTGAAAAGCCGCCGCTGGTCATGTATGGCAGCTACAACGAGCGCATGTACCTGGCCGAAGGCGGCGCCGCATCACCGATGAAGCCGTCATTCATTCCGGCGTCGTTCCCGGGCTCGATCATCCGGCGCCACACCGGCACGCCGTTCATGGGCTATGCCGGTGCGACCTATCTGGTGCAGGAGTTCTGCAACTGCCTGTTCGATGCGCTGTTCAACATCCTGCCGCTGGGCAGCGAGATGGACCGTGTCGACCCGACACCGGCGCGCGCGCAGGCGGCGTGGGATGACGACGCGCAAGAGCTGCTGGCTGACCTGGTGTCGGCGGAGCCGGTGCTGGTGCAGATATCGGCCGCCAAACAGATTCGTGACCGTGCCGAGCGCGACGCTCGCCGTGCCGGCGAGGCCAGCGTATCGGCAAACAGAGTCGCGAGGGCAAGAGAGTCGCTGCGCATCGGAGAGGCTGCATGAGCCTGCGCGATGCGACCAAAAGAATGTCGTGGCAATCCGCCGCGGACGCCCAAGGTTGCGGGGCTTCACGCACCACTGGCCGCAAGGCCAAATTGAAGGAGCGTTCTCATGGCTGACAGGAAGAGCATCTCCGGCATGACTGACGACGAAGCACAAGAGTTCCATGCGTACTACATGCAGGGGATGGTTGGCTTCACGCTGGTTGCCGTGATTGCCCATGCACTGGTCTGGGCATGGCGTCCGTGGATCGTCTGATCCAGGCTCGCCGCTAACCGAAAGGAATTCGCTATGGCTACCACACATCCGGCATCGGAACGTTACCTGAAGGATGAAAGCATGACCTTCAGGATGATCTTTGCAATGGGATTCGCCGTCGTACTCGTCATCGCTCTGGTCAGCTCGCTGACCGGCATGCCCTGGCGCAGCTGGCTGCCCGGCGCCGAGAGTTGCAAGTCCATGTTCGGGGGCGTGCAGGCCGCAGTGTATTCATTCATGTCACACACTTTATAGGAGATAGGACCATGTGGAGAATATGGCGCCTTTACGATCCGCTGCGCGCAATGGTTGTGCAAGGGATCTTCTTGTTCGGCCTCGCAGCGATGATTCACCTCATCCTGCTGTCGACGAACAAGTTCAACTGGCTCGACGGCGCGAAACCCGCGGCGACGGCCCAGAACGCGCCGATGCCGAAGGCATCGTCGTAAGTCCACTGTTGCAGTGGCGGGCAGTGGCACGACATCGTGGTGCTGCTGCCCATACCGAATTGAACCGGGGATGACCACCGTCATCTCCTGCTGGAGGGCTCGCTCATGGGCATGTTGACTTTCGAAAAAAAATATCGCGTACGCGGCGGCACCCTGGTGGGCGGTGACCTGTTCGATTTCTGGATGGGCCCCTTCTATGTCGGCTTCTTCGGCGTTACCACGATCTTCTTCAGTTTCCTCGGCACCGCGCTGATCCTGTGGGGCGCATCGCAAGGGCCGACCTGGAATGTCTGGCAGATCAATATCGCGCCGCCGGACCTCTCCTGGGGACTGCGCTTCGCGCCACTGATGCAGGGCGGACTGTGGCAGTTGATCACGGTCTGCGCGATCGGCGCGTTCGGATCGTGGGCGCTGCGCGAGGTCGAGATCTGCCGCAAGCTCGGCATGGGCTATCACGTGCCGATCGCATTCTCGGTCGCGATCCTGGCTTATGTGACGCTGAATGTGGTGCGCCCGATCCTGATGGGTGCGTGGGGCCATGGTTTCCCTTACGGGATCTTCAGCCACCTCGACTGGGTGTCGAACGTCGGCTACCAGTACCTGCACTTCCACTATAACCCGGCGCACATGCTGGCAATCACCTTCTTCTTCACGACGACGCTGGCGCTGTCGATGCACGGTGGCCTGGTACTGTCGTCCACCAATCCGCCGAAGGGTGCAGTCGTGAAGACGCCGGAACATGAAGATACCTATTTCCGTGACCTGATTGGCTACTCGGTCGGCACGCTGGGCATTCACCGCCTCGGCCTGTTCCTCGCGCTGGCAGCGGTGCTGTTCTCGGCACTGTGCATCGTGCTGTCGGGCCCGTTCTGGAGCCGTGGCTGGCCGGAGTGGTGGAGCTGGTGGCTGAACATGCCGATCTGGAACCGATAAGGAGCGCACGATGGCTGAGTACCAAAATCTTTTCACCACCGTGCAGGTCACCGGACCGCTGCACGATGGCATTCCGCAGGACAAGCCCTCGCTGCCTCGCACGGGCAAGCCCTTCCTCGTGCATCTGGCGGGCCGCCTCGGCAATGCACAGATCGGGCCGATCTACCTCGGCGTACTGGGCACGATGTCGCTGCTGTTCGGCCTGTTCGCGTTCACCATCATCGGCATGAACATGCTGGCCTCGGTGAACTGGGACCCGGTGCAGTTCGTGCGCCAGCTGTTCTGGCTGTCACTCGATCCGCCGGCGCCCGGCAATGGCCTCAAGCTCGCTCCGCTGAACCAGGGCGGCTGGTGGCAGATCGCCGGCCTGTTCCTGACGATCTCGATCATGCTGTGGTGGGCCAATGTGTATCGCCGCGCACGCGCACTTGGCATGGGCACGCACATCGCGTGGGCCTTTGCCGCAGCGATCTGGCTGTTCCTGGTGCTGGGCCTGATCCGTCCGGTGCTGATGGGCTCGTGGGGCGAAGCAGTGCCGTTCGGTATCTTCCCGCACCTGGACTGGACCGCCGCGTTCTCCCTGCGTTACGGCAACCTGTTCTACAACCCGTTCCATGCACTGTCGATCGCCTTCCTGTACGGCTCGGCGCTGCTGTTCGCGATGCACGGCGCGACCATCCTCGCGGTGGGCCGTTACGGCGGCGAGCGCGAGATCGAGCAGATCATCGATCGCGGCACCGCGACCGAGCGCGCGGCACTGTTCTGGCGCTGGACGATGGGATTCAACGCGACGATGGAATCCATTCATCGCTGGGCCTGGTGGTTCGCCGTGCTGTGCCCGCTGACCGGTGGCATCGGCATCCTGCTGACCGGCACCGTCGTTGACAACTGGTATCTGTGGGCCGTCAAGCATGGCGTCGCCCCGCCTTATCCGCAAGTGTGGGGCCCGATCGTGGATCCCGCCACCCTTCAGGGAGCCAAGCCATGATC
>JACCDH010989237.1_pt1 | contig 14833 bp, 10 predicted proteins | sample 7442481 | NCBI WGS metagenome assembly JACCDH01 (sample SAMN15323433, study PRJNA562643) | freshwater metagenome | isolation source: river surface water | place: USA:Blue River Watershed | collected 2017-08-15
GTACATCCTGCAATTTCCAATTCGTTACAAACACCATCTTGGTCTGTATCATTGATACAAGTTCCGAAGCAATCTACGAATGCATTTTGAGGATAGATACAAGAATTATCACTGTCTGTCGCGTTTTCATTATAATTACAAGCTGAAACGTCTGTACAACCCGATACTTCTAACTCATTACAAACACCATCGCCATCCGTGTCATTAAGGCAAACACCTTGACAATCGACAAATGCACTTTCAGGATAAGTACATGAATTATCGCTATCCGTTGCATCGGCATCATAGTTACAAGCGGTTACATCTGTACAGCCAGCCACTTCAACCTCATCACAAATACCATCACCATCGGTGTCGTTCAAACAAACACCATCGCAATCCAAATATGTTTGGGTAGGATAAGTACAACTTCCGTCGCTGACATTGGCATCAGCATTAAAATTACAGGCTGTGTTGTCCGTACATCCTGGGATACTGCAATTGGGTTCAATACCATCACAGTTGTCATCTATACCGTTGTCACAAATTTCTTCTGCCATTGGATTCACTGCTGCATTGCTATCATCGCAATCCTCGGCTTGCTCAACCAAGCCTGGGGACAACTGACAGGCCTCTACTACGTTGGTAGCATCTCCATAACCATCGCCGTCCAAGTCAGCAAAGAAAATGGACCCTTGTCCTTCGTCGGTAGTGCCATTACAATTGTCATCAATTTGGTTGCAAATCTCAACAGCACCTGGATTAACGGCAAAATTCGCATCGTCACAATCTGTTGGTTCTTCTGAATAACCTTGGGGCATTGCACATGTATCAACGGTGACATCGAATCCAGCATATCCATCTCCATCCGCATCAGCGTAATAAGTCATTGAAAGATTCTCGTTCAAATTTCCATCACAGTTGTTGTCTCTGTTGTCACAAATTTCTATTGCTGCTGGATTAATTTCTGCATTGTTGTCATCGCAATCGATGTCAGCAGTAAAACCATCATTATCCATATCGTTGTCAGGCTCTGGTTGCTGAAAACCTTGAGTAAGGATGATTCCACCACCGGATAAAGTTGAAACAAACGTTTCACCAACACTCCATGAAACGTAGGTTCCATTCACTGTCGCGGCATTTCCAGCAGATACAATTGCAGTGGGCGAAAACGATTGCGCCGTCAATAAAAAGGGAACAAAGACGACCAAACAAAAAGATAAAATATTTTTCATAAGCTGAATAATTGGTTGCAAGTTAAATCATTTTTATTGAATATCAAAAAAAATTACAATTTCCCCAAACGCCCCTTTCGAAATACGTTACGGGTAATGCGCACATTCTTCCGAATTTTTCGCTGCTCTTCTTCTGGCAGTTGGATCACCTCTTGGCAACTATCAGAACAACAATTGCTATACATATCAGCACATTTTGGGCACTGAATAAATAATATATGGCACCCTAAATTGGCGCAATTGGTGTGTTTATCGTAAGGATTGCTACATTGGTGACACTGAGCAATGACATCATCCGAAATGCGTTCAGCAAGCCTTTCGTCAAAAACGAAATTCACCCCTTTGAACTTATTGGGCAAACCTTTGCTTTTTACATCTCTAGCATATTTAATGATTCCTCCTTCCAAATGGTATACATTTTTAAAGCCCAAATGTTTCATGTAGGCTGAAGCTTTCTCACAGCGGATTCCTCCGGTACAATACATCACCAAATTTTTGTCTTTGTTGTCTTTCAACAGGTCCTCGGCTACTTGCAACTCCTCTCTAAATGTGTCTACATCTGGTAGAATTGCACCTTCAAAGTGTCCAACTTCGCTTTCATAATGGTTTCTCATGTCTACCAAAATGGTATTGGGATCATCTGTAAGGTCATTAAAAGCCTCAGCGCTCAGATACTCACCAGTATCGGATGGATCAAAGGACTCATCATTTAAACCATCGGCGACTATTTTTTTGCGAAGCTTCACCTTGAGCATGTAAAAACTATGGGAGTCATCCGCCACAGCTGTGTTCAGGCGAATTTGATCCAATTCAGAAATAGTATATAAAAAATGCTTAAAAAGCTCGAAGTTAGCCGTAGGGACAGAGATCTGCGCATTAATTCCCTCTGCTGCGATGTACACTCGACCCAGCACACCTAGTGAAATTGCATTCTCGTAAAAGTGGTTTCTAAAAGATGTTGGGTCTTGAATTTTAAAATATTTATAAAAAGAAATGGTCATTCTCGGTACATTGTCATTGGCCATTTGGGCCTTTAACACTCTCCGGTCCATCAAATTATATAGTCGTTTCATGGGCTAACTTTACCTAAATTAATCAAGCACAAAGCTACATATTAACCAAAAAAAAAGGCCCCAAAGGGGCCCTTTTAAATCAAAAAATGATTAATATCTGTATTGGTCATTCTTGAATGGGCCTTCTACAGCTACACCGATGTAATCGGCTTGCTCTTGGGTTAGAACCTCCAATTCTACGCCAATCTTGGCCAAATGCAAATGAGCGACTTTCTCATCCAAATGCTTGGGCAATACATATACTTTGTTCTCGTATTTATCATGGTTTTGCCACAACTCCAATTGCGCCAAGGTCTGATTGGTGAATGAATTGCTCATCACAAAAGAAGGGTGACCTGTAGCACAACCCAAGTTGACCAAACGACCTTCTGCCAAAACAATAATGTCCTTTCCGTCGATGGTGTATTTGTCCACTTGTGGCTTAATGGTGTCTTTTGTGTTGCCGTAATTGCTGTTCAACCAAGCCATGTCAATCTCATTGTCAAAATGCCCAATGTTGCACACCACTGCGTTGTGCTTCATGTTTTTGAAATGGCGGTCAACGATAATTTGATGGTTACCTGTTGCTGTTACAACAATGTCGGCTTCAGCAATTGCCGTATCCATTTTCTTGACCTCGTAACCCTCCATTGCAGCTTGCAAGGCGCAAATTGGATCGATTTCGGTAACGATTACGCGCACACCTGCATTTTTCAGAGAATCGGCTGAGCCTTTTCCAACATCACCATATCCGGCAACTACCGCTACTTTACCTGCCATCATCAAATCTGTGGCACGTCTCAATGCGTCTACCAAAGATTCTCGGCAACCGTATTTATTATCAAACTTAGACTTGGTTACGCTGTCATTGATGTTGATGGCCGGCAGCAACAAGCTTCCGTTTTTCTCACGATCATACAAGCGCAATACGCCAGTTGTTGTTTCTTCTGAAATACCGCGGATTCCAGAAACCAACTCGGGGTAACGATCGAAAACCATGTTGGTCAAATCTCCGCCATCATCCAAAATCATATTCAATGCTTGTCCCTCAGGGAACGCGTGCAATGTTTGCTCGATACACCAATCAAACTCCTGCTCATTCATTCCTTTCCAAGCGTAAACAGGAATTCCCGCTGCTGCTATTGCTGCTGCAGCATGATCTTGGGTGGAAAATATATTGCATGAACTCCAAGAAACATCAGCTCCTAAGTCTACCAGGGTTTCGATTAATACCGCTGTTTGAATGGTCATGTGCAAGCATCCTGCGATGCGGGCACCCTTCAGTGGCTTGCTTGCTCCAAACTCTTGGCGCAACGACATTAGGCCTGGCATCTCTGCCTCAGCCAATTTAATTTCTTTGCGACCCCATTCTGCAAGGCCCATGTCCTTAACTTTGTAGCTCATCTTGGTTTCAGTTAACATAAAGTTTTAATTTGTTACAAAGATAAGGACTTCAAACGCTCAACAAAAATGGATTCTTTTTGATGTTCAGGTATTTAAAGATTGCAGGAGTTCATATCCGTATTTGGGAAAAGTTCAATACAGCTCCTATATCTGAGCATCCCAAAAGGTTGGCGCGTCAGCATCCCCATCGTCAGTTTGAATTTGATGCCATCGCGGCCATCATCCCTGAAACTTGGTCTTGGAGCGATATTGAGAAAGAAAATCTTGGAAAACCTTATTTAATAGACCGCAGCCATCACATTGGGATCAGTCACTCCAACGGATTTGCCTGTTTTGGATGGTCCTTTTTGCCATTTGGCATCGATATTCAAACACCGCATCAAAGTATTTTTAAAGTTCGAGAAAAATATTGTCATCCTTTGGAACTGACCTTTCTTTCGGATGATCCGACAGATATTAGACATCTCATGCTTTGGTCCGCCAAGGAGGCCATTTACAAATATTATGGTCACGGAATTGACTTTAGCCAAGATCTCATTGCTTCGCCATTTTCATCAGATGATTCTACTATTCATGTTGAGTGTAAATTTTCTAAAAATAAAAGCACTACATTTATTGTCGATTTCATACATCACGAGTACTATATATTGTCATTAGCAACAAAAAAAAATGAAGAAAACCTTTAATAAGGGAATCTACACCCTCATTTTGTGCATGGTGTGTTCGTGCACCATTGCCCAAGAAACCTTAATTTGGCAAGAAGATTTTTCAGCTGGTATTCCTGTCAACTGGATCAATGAAGAGGCCAACGGAGCCTATTGGGAATACCGCGGTCCCAATACCCTCCCCAACAATACCATCGGATCTAGGGGTGCTTGCACCAATAATTTTATGGGTGAACCCATCAACAGTACAAGCCAAAGCAACGGTTTTATCATTTTCGATTCCAATTATTGGGACAATGATGCCCTGCCTTGTGTTCCAGCGAATTTCGGTTCTGGACCTGTTCCAGGTCCTCATTTGGCCCATCTCACTACACCCTCCATCGACCTTGGTTCCATTGAGTATGCTGCTTTGGAATTGGAGCAATATATTCGTTTTTATCAAGGAAATACGCGCATTGAGGTAAGTGTTAATCAAGGAAATTGGTCCTTGCTATACACCAATATTGTTCCTTTTGCTTCTACCAGCGCAAATTCAGAGAAAAAACGCATCTATTTAGGAAATAACATTACCGGAAATACTGACGTTCGTTTTCGCTTTGTATACGAGGGGCTTTATTATTTCTGGATGATTGATGACTTGAAAATCTTTGAAATTTCCACCAATGATTTGCGAATCAACTCAACCACCTACGGAGATTTTGACTTCTTGGATCCTGCTCATCCTACTGGCTTTGAATGGATGGAATATAGTATTTACCCCATTGACATGACCCCAACATTGAAGTTCAGCGGACATATCGAAAATTGGGGCGGGCTTCCTCAAACAGGTTGCGGATTGAATGCTCAATTGTATTCCGATACAAATAATGAGTTGTTGTATAATGGAACAACAACCGATTTGATTACACTTCCTGTAGGGAGCAGTGCCGAGGTCCGAGCGGGACAATTCAGCATGATTGCAGATACCGGAAACTACACCGTCTATTATCATACCGTTCAAAATGAAATCGATGAAAACATGGATAATCATCTTGACACTGCTCACTTTAGAATTTCACCTTGCGTTTTGGCTAGAGACCGAGGATCGGTGAGTTCCCTTTATGAGGGAAACGATTTGTTTTGGAACAATACCTTTGAGCTCGGAAATGTTTTTCTTCCGACTTATAACATGCCCGTATCGGCCATTTCCGTTGCACTTGGGAACAACGCTGATATCAGTGCGACATTGAGAGGGAAAATTCACACTTTTCAATATGGCGATTCATTGGTTGAATCAGTCATTGCGGAAACACCGATACAACCTGTGAATGCAGAAGTGCTTAACGGCATAGGAGAACAAGCAAAATTTCAATATCTGTCTTTTACTGACACCGTTGTACTTCAAGCCAATACGCCATATTGGGTAACCATAGAAAGCAGCGCTGGAACCAATCACTTGCCTGTTGCCATGAGCCATCCTGCCGACTTATACACCAGCTGGATTAAAAATAATGAAGGATATTTTTATCTATCTCAAATTCCACTGATTCGCATTCAATCGTGCATGGATACTGGTCAAGCCAATCCAGATACCACCACCTCAGTACCTCAAATCGATTGGTCCAGTTGGGCGCTTTATCCTAACCCAACGGAAAACAATTTATTCATTCAAGGCAAGGATATCGACAACAACTTACATTTTGCCATCATGGATGTGACGGGGCGTATTATTATAGAGGATACATACAACAAATCTACAGGCATCAATGTATCTGGATTAACCAACGGATGCTATCAGTTGATGATGGTCACTGAAAGGAAGAAAAATATTTTGTCGTTTATCAAAAAGTAATGGGATTAAAATCTCTGGTGGCCAAACCCTTGGCCCGATGGATGCGTAAAAAAATCATGCGCGATGCATCCATGGCCTGCGAACATCAATTGCATTGGTTAAATTCTTTGGTTCAAAAAGCCAAGGACACACAATACGGAAAAGATCATGGTTTTGATCAAATCCAAAACTATCAGGATTTTGTGCAAAACAACCCGATTCATGAGTACGAAGATTTAATACCCTACATCCAACGCATCAAAGAAGGCAATGCAAACATATTGTGGCCAGGATTGCCTCAGTACTTTGCCAAAACTTCAGGAACAACAGCCGGGGCAAAGTACATTCCCATCAGCAAGGAAAGCATGCCTTTTCATATCTCAGCAGCGCGAAATGCACTGTTGTGTTATATCGCAACCAGTGGAAATGCAGAATTTGTAGACGGAAAAATGATATTCCTGCAAGGAAGTCCCATTTTGGATTACTTGCCTTCCGGCATCGCAGTGGGTCGTCTCAGCGGCATTGTTGCCCATCATGTTCCCCAATATCTTCAAAAGAACCGATTGCCTCAATATGAGACGAATTGCATTGAGGATTGGGAAACCAAAGTCGATACCATTACGCGCGAGACCCTTCACCAAGACATGCGTCTCATATCAGGTATTCCCAGTTGGGTTCAGATGTATTTTGAAAGATTGATTGGTCAAAGTGGAAAGGAAAATATCCAATCCATTTTCCCTAATTTCAGCTTGTTTGTATACGGAGGTGTTCATTATGAACCCTACCGAAAAAAAATGGAGTCCTTGATGGGGGGAAGAATTGATACGGTTGAAACCTTTCCTGCGAGTGAAGGATTCTTTGCCTACCAAGATGACATTCACCGTGATGACTTGTTGCTTAATACCAACGCTGGTATTTTCTATGAGTTCATAGAGGTTTCTAAATATCATGATGCCCAACCTCCGCGCATTCCCCTTTGGGAGGTGAAAGAGCATGTGCAATATGCGTTGATTCTCAGCACCAATGCGGGTTTATGGAGTTACAGCATTGGAGATACTGTCAAATTTACCAGCGTTGCTCCTTATCGAATTAAAGTGACAGGTCGCATCAAACACTACACCAGCGCCTTTGGAGAACACGTCATTGCTGAAGAAGTGGAAAACGCCATGCAATCGGCGTTAAAAGAATTTGACTTTATTGCCAACGACTTTCACGTTGCACCAAAAGTCAACGTGCAGGATGAATTGCCCTACCATGAATGGTTTATTGAATGCCAAGAAATCCCAACAAACAGTGCAGAAATTGCCCAATTTTTGGATGATAAAATGACCAAGCAAAACATTTACTACAAAGATTTGATTGAAGGAAAAGTGTTGCAACCATTGAAAATCCGGTGGCTTCCAGTAGGATCTTTTCATCAAGCCATGAAAGCAGGTGGAAAGCTCGGTGGGCAAAACAAGGTTCCGCGTCTCGCCAATCACCGAACTTTTGCTGATCTATTGACCGATTCTCCATCTTAGTCCAACATAACCCATCCTTCCAAAAGCGGGAGCGTAGGCAAAATTGGCATCCAAATCAATATTCTCTTCTGAACCACTGCTGTACAATACCATGCGGTTTTGTTTGAAATTGAATAGGTTCTCCACACCCACGTATACATCCCAACGCTCTTCTCTGGCCAAAGAAACTTGCCCATTGATGATCCAAAATGCCGGAGAAACTGCAGGCATCTGACCTTCCCACTGACTTCCAGTCAAATCGGGTAAACGCTGCCCATCATTCCATTTTGCTGTAAGGTCAAACATCCATCTTTTGTCCTGTTCAAACATTTTTGTACTATAAGCCAAATTGACAAAAAATCTGTTCTTGCTGATGAAGGGCAAAGAACGATTACCATCCTGGTAATCCACCCGATTGTCCACCCATCGGTAGGCCAAACGAAGATCCAAACGTTTGATTGGAGAACAAAACGCCTCAGCCTGCGCAGTTGTCGAAACACTCTTTCCAACCAAAGGATAAACACGCAAAACACCTGATTGATCCCAATCCATCACGACCTGTTGCTTAAAATTGGTCTGAAAAGCATCGATTGTTATCCCCGCTTTGCGATAAAATACTTTTGTATCATAAGACAATACCACTCCTTTGTTCCAAGCTTCTTCCATGGGAAGACCCAGAGGATATTGTGGTTGATTGGCCACACCTTGAATGCTGAGCACCCGGTTGCTGGCCAAAAAACCGGGTTGGTCCATGATCACATTGGCTGTTCTGCGACCCAGTCCTGTCATCCATTTGAGGTGCAATCCTTCCGCCAAAGTAAAACGGGTGTGCAAACGAGGCGTGACCAAAAAACCATACAAGTTGTGCCATTCCGCGCGGGCTCCGGCGATGATTTGAATTTCATCATGGTGGTTCCATGCCCACTCTGCCATTCCTCCTTGAACGCGTTCATGTCGATCCCAAGCGCCATGCGTGGTGTAATACTCCTGGTATTGGTCGTCCAAGAAATTCCATCCATAGGTCAATTTCGCATGCTCCGTCATTTGAATCGCATGCAAGAAAACCAAGCGAAGGGTTTGTTGTCTGCCTGAGTAATTCTTTACCCCTCCCCAATTCCATTTGGACAACTGCTGAGAGAAAGAAACCTGCGTTCCAATGCTTTGCTCGCGATCATCCTCATGTTCAGGTTCAAACACCCAACCATTCTTGGCATCTACATTCCATTTCCATTGGTTGTTATTCATAACAACCGTTGGTAAATCCAAATGACCTGAAGTTCCTGCCTGCGTATTGTACTGCAAACCTTGCACAGCATAATCGCCGCGAAATCCTTCGTGATTTTCTAGGGATGCGTGCACACGACCGTTGTACTCATCCCCCAGAGGGTTGTCCAAAAAACCGTCGTGGTTCATGTCAAAGCGCCCATTGTTCTTGGCATAATGCGTCATCCAATCCCAATGAAAATATTCACCCAATTGATGACGACTGACGGTATTCAACTCATAGCGACCCTGATTGCCGGCGTAGGCATTGAGAAAAAACTTCTCCTTCATTTCTTGTGCCTTGTGGGCCACATTGATTTGACCTGCGATGCTCTCGTAACCCGGCAAAACTGATCCTGCTCCCTTGGATATGGCTATTTCCCTGATCCATGGACCAGGAACCCATCCCAAGCCATAAACCGTATTCAATCCCCTCATGTTGGGCACATTGTCACCCATCAATTGCGCGTACTTGCCATCCAGACCCAACATCTTGATTTGTCTGGTTCCCGTTATGCCATCGGTGTAAGATCCATCCACACTTGCATTGGTTTCAAAGCTCTCTGAGAGATTGCAACAAGCGGCCTTGCACAATTCTTTCTCCGTGACGGTCTGAAATCGTTGTGGATCTTTCCCGTGCATGTGCTGGGTGCCGTATTGATCTTGAATATCGATTCGTTTCATGTCCATACCTTTCATGAGAATGGTCAAATCAGCGTTGCCTTTTACAACAACTATGGCATCCTCAAATCCCACAAAGGAGACCTTGAGGGTATCATGATTGGGAATTCTTCCAATGGAGAATTTCCCATTTTCATCGGCCAATGTTCCCGCACGGCTGTTCTTCCAAACCACCGCACAAAAAGCCAAAGGCTCCTTGGTATCTTTGTCCAATACCACTCCCTTGACAGAAACGGTTTGGGACACCCCCCCCATCCCCAAGATGAGGAGAGATGATAAAATGAGTAACCTTTTCATTTAGTGATTTTCTAAAGATCGATATTGACAACAACCATGTACACGGCTGTATTGCTCATCCGTTGCGGTTGATTTTTCTGTATCATAACCTGCTTCATTCAGCAGCTGATGCAGCTTTGAATCCGCGATTTTGGATGGTTTATAGATGACCTTAATCTGGTGCGAAGACAAATCATAATCTGCAAAAACGACTCCTTTTACATCCAGGGCATTTTCGATTGTTTTCTCGCACATTCCGCACACACCTGCTACCCAAAACTGGGTTTCCATTGTTTTGGGCTGCTTCTGGGCCCATGCGCTCATCCCCATACAAAGAAGGAATAAGACCAAAATATTTTTTTTCATGATAAATTAATTATTGTTTTAAATGACAAATTGCTTCAAAAGAATTAAGCAACATTTTCATCATAAAACAATAAAGCCCGATGGGACAGATAACGCTTGCCATCGGCTATTGGCGGAGCATGATTCTGCGGTTGGCCAAACGTTTGAGATCCATTGACCAAAGATGGTGAGGTGAAGAAAAATCTTTCTTGTGGGACCACCGCAAAAAACACCTTGGAAACCATGGAAGTTGGCGTCCAATCATCCACATTCAACTGAATCGATGCTTCTTCGCAACAATTCCCGATTCCTGTGTGGTGATCATCTTCACAGCAATCGTCTGGTTCAATAAACCAAGATTGCTCAGAACCGCAACAACAGGCGTGGAAATACACCGTCGGGCTAAAGGCCACAGCAAGATGCAGAACGATAATGCCGATTAATTTCCAACGGTGCATGAAACAAAGATAAAAAAAAGGCTGAACAATTTGTCCAGCCTTTTACAAATCAGCGATTAAATCTGCACCTCTTGTTCAAAATACCTGTTCTTGTTTTCATCCACAATGGCTAACGCATATTTCCCCTGCGATAATCCAACAATGTCGGCATTAACTGCAGTTTGATAACGCCCTTGCGGAAGATTGTCCAAATGTTTGAAACATTTGACCACGTTTCCTTTGTCATCCAATAAAACGATATCCAATGATTTGGTCTCCGGCAATTGATAATCCAACTTGGCTGTCATGGACTGAGCCACCCCCGTGAACATGAAACTGCTCAATTCACTGGGCTCCTCATACTGAATGGAGTAATCCGGGATTTTGGTATTGAGTGTCTGCGCCACAACGTGCATGAAGGCCTTTGATCTTTCATCGTCGACATAGATTCTCTCTAATCCATGCTGATTGGTAAAATGCCAAACCAAACTTTGCATTTGACGGCAATCATCCAACTTCATGGCTTGCAGCTGTGTCAGCACTTGTACCATCTCTTCTGATCCCATTCTCGTGGTGTATTCTAAGTCTGCTGATAATGGGACGCCAGGCACGCTGGCATTGCCGCAAAATCCTTTGAGATAGGTCTCTTTGGACTCACTGCCCTGCATCGCAAGGGTAACAGATCTCGTCACAACAAAGGGTTGGTAGTTTCCATTGGCCACAAACATGCGGCCATTTTCAAAGACCAAATCCAAGCTATCTCTGGTCAAATTGCGTACCCGCATTTTGAGATTCTTCTGTCCTCTCGATTCAGCTTTGGCCACAAATGAGACCCATTTTCTTTTCAGTGCTTCACCGAAACCCACTCTTTTTCGTTGTGCTAAAACACCACTGACGGTAAACACAACCAATACTACCAACAAAATGATTTTCTTCATGACTTTATTTTTTAGCGGTTAAGGATGCTGTTGTCAACGTTTTTGGATCAAAGGACAGCATCCATCTGCCTTCGTCCAAATCCTTTTGCGTCAAAGGATCCATGAGTGACAATGCAATATTTTTGGCCTCAAAAACTTTTCCCTTTTTATCCAACCATTTTGCATTGATTTGCATGGTTGCTGTTGGAAAATCAATGGGTATTTTGATTTGATTTTTAGCCAAAGCATAATCGTATCTCAATACCACTTTCAAATCCTGGTCGACCAATGAGAGTTGCTCAACCTTTAGTCCCTCTGGAATATCCAATATGGAGGGCTTGCGATTGGAAATGGGCGAAAAGACACCATACACCCCCGACTTGAAAATCGTGAAAGAATAATATGGATCTGCACCATTGTACTCCACTTTGAAATTGGCGTCATCAGCCTTTTTCCAAGCGCCAAACATGGGGTCCCATTGATAGAGCTTGGTCTTACCAAAGTGGCTCTGATCATGGGTTACCATCAACATGTCCATGCCTGTCTTGGATTGACGCAGACCATCCAAATGCACCTGAAAGGTTTGGATCCATTTCATGGCGTCACCTTCCATGGACTGGGTGTTGTAACGCTCTGCCACATCCTCAAAAGAGACAGACGTAACCACCAACTGACCCAACACCGGTTGTGCGAATAAACCTATTGCACACAACCAAAAAAACATGTACTTCTTCATTGCTCTTGATTTAGGGTTAAACTTTTTTCTTCTTCCAAGTTGTTTTTTAAATCAATCAAAAAACGAAAGGCTGGGGATTGAAGCTTTTGTAAATGGGCCACCGACATCTCATCGTGCACTTCATGACCATAGACGTCTCGAAAGTGAATCTTTAAGAAGGTGTCCTCGGGATAAGGAACTTTTGGGACCCAAACCACTCGTCTGTTGTCTTGCACGCCACATTGTCCATTGAACTGTGCCCTGGGATCTTCGATGAACACATCCAACAAAGTGTTATTGTTGTCAAAAACCAGCGCCTCGTAATACTTGGGAAAGGTTAGTGGCGAAGCAATGGCAAATATCCCTGAATGACTCACTGCGGATTGGTAGTAGTAATGGTCGCCTTTCTTTTTCAATGCAACCATACCCGATCCATACTGACACCATTTTTGTTGCAATGGGTTGAAGATATACAGCTCCAACGCTTCTTTGGCCTTGCCTTCCCGGCTGACCATTTTGATGGTGACAGGTTTGGACAACGTTGGGCGATCGGGATGCTCCATACGAAACACCGTTTTCAATTGTACAAATTCACCTGACATCGATTGGGTGGCAGCATAAGGACCCCAGTCTTGTTTGGCAATGATTCCCTTAGCAGTATTCCCAACTTCCGTTAGCATGTCCGATGAATGACTCAACTCCCAGCCCAAGGCATCCGCAAAATACGTCGTGTCTTTTACTTGAACGAAACGTGTATTGTCTGTATAAGGCTCGTAATACAATACTACTGGGGCGTTGATATTGGTTGGAACCATGGGGAAAACATTTTCCGTAAACAAGACGATGTTCTCTTGTCTGAAAAAATCCATCAACCATTGCTTGCGGTGCAATCCCAAATCATCTTTGGAAGGCTCAAACACTTTTCCGTTGTGACAAAGAACAACGCGCTTGGCAGCGTAAAGCTCATTCACAGCGCCGTACAAGGCGTACATGGAAGACTCATCAAGTTCTACATCATCGGAGTGAAAAGACAACTCAATGGATTGCAAACCGGACAACTTCTTGGCCAGCAGGTAGGCTTCATTTTGTGCCGCAACTTTCAGGGTACAGGAAAGCAAGGCCAGGAGCATTAGCGTTCTCATGATTTTGAGTTTTAAAAGGTTAAACTGAACTTACCACTTTTGGATGATCAATGACTTTTCACCATCCAAGACATTTCAAACAATTGTCTCTTTATACAACTAAAAATAATTTCCAATATTGTATTAAAAACAAATTTTCTTAAAAAAATTAATCTATCAATACCATGGCTGGTTGGGATAAGCATTTCCAATCCTTGTCCATCACCACTTTGATCCTGGGCACCTTTCTGCCAATAGTATAATTGGTAAAGGTATAATACGCTACCAAGTTCTCCTTTTCTCGTAGGACTTGACACACCATGGGTTGATTATGATAGTCCGCTTTGATCAATGACCAATTGGGATGTTGTTTTTCTTGGTTGGTCATTTGAAAGAAATCTTGGTTGTTTTGAAAGAGCCATTGGCCAAAACTGTGGTAGGCCTGAGCATAATATTGGGATGAGTCTCTACAAGCTGCTAACTCATGAAATACTTGCTCTTGCGCGCTAGCGCGATATGCCCAAAAAGCCAATTCAAATTCATCATTGATCAATGTGTAAACGGCTTTCGTGGCTTGCATTGGCAGATGGATGTGATTAACACCCCGTTTCAAATGAAACGTTTGATTTCTCTTTCCTTTTTTACGCTCAACACTCTCTGGTTCTTTTGAACCAAAAGACAATGTGAATCGCTGAAAGAAGAAGGAGCCATCCAATGAATCCACATGCAAATCCAAGCTTAAATCTTTGGTGGCATACAATACAACGTCCAAATAATCTGCTTCCACCCTCACCACCTTTTCCCAGCTGCTGAGGTAGATGACGTTCATGTTGTTTTGATGCACCACTGGGCATTGCTTGAGCTGCTCACGATTGGTGGGGCCATAAGGATTGGCCAATGCCTCAGCTGACTCTGGTAAATGCTCGTATTGATACGCTGCTAACGGAACCATGAAATGCTCATGGGGTTCACTCGGCGAGTACCATGTGGGATCAAAAGCCCACCAAGTGCCATTGACCCGAACGTGGTTCCACGCATGATAACTGTCGGATCCAGGGTCTTGTTTTCCGTCAGTTACATACAATGGATATCCACTCACTTGTATGGCTGGTATACCTTGACTTTCACAGAACACATTGAGCAACCGCGCCATGTCCAAACACAATCCATAGCCAACATCAAACGTAAACTCAGGGCTATGCTCCTTGTTGTTCTCTTGGGATCCCTTTGCATCATACTTGATGTTCTTGTCGATCCAATTGCACATGGCGCGCAGTTTGGCAGAATCTGAATCGTATCCTGAGAACAACTTCCTGCCCGCTGCAAAAGCATGGCTGTATTGGCTGCTCCATTTGATGCGATTCCCGCGATCGTCTTGGTATTTTGCGCTGGCCCATTGCTGAGCGCTGTATTCTTTCTGACGCAATTTCTTAA
>JACCDH010162848.1_pt1 | contig 14832 bp, 14 predicted proteins | sample 7442481 | NCBI WGS metagenome assembly JACCDH01 (sample SAMN15323433, study PRJNA562643) | freshwater metagenome | isolation source: river surface water | place: USA:Blue River Watershed | collected 2017-08-15
CACAGCTTGGCTACTGATTTTGGTTTTTGCTTTGGTTCTTCTTTTTGTTGCCATGGTTTGCGTATTTATTTGATTAAAAAAGTTTTACTGTCTTCACAGTAGGTTTCTTGTTGCTAGTTTTTGATTTTGAAGGGCTCGTAGTTTTCGCTGGTGTTTTGCGCTTTGTAGTGCCGCGAATTCCAGACAAACCTGTTGTTTTGGCTTTGGGCTTCACCATTTGATAAATCCCTAGTGCCAATAGACCTCCACCAATGGCCACAGGAACTGGATTCTTTTTAATGAATTCCATGATTCCTCCACCCGTTGAAGTTGATTTGGTCACTGCTTTTGGATCGCCTCCACCTTGATCTGTTTCTGGCGCAGCCGCGCCTTGATCGTCTTGTTGAATCTCGGAAAACGCACTTGCAGCATTTGGATCAGCATCCATTTCTTTGGTCAATGAATCAATGTCTAGTTTTTCGTCTTTACCAACAAGGCCTGCATCTTTTAAGATGTTGATTGTTGCTATGATCACTGGCGTTGCTGCTGCAATGGCGCTTGCGGTTACCGGGTCACCCAGGTATCCAAGTAGTTGCTCAATGACAACACCACTCAAATTACCTGCTCTGCCATTCAAAATGGTATTTTTCAATACCTCACGGCTTCCTTGAAGTTTATCGGCAAACAAATGCTCCACTTTGGTCAATGCTGTTTTGCTTTTTTGGTATTGTGCCGGTGCGATGCCTTTGGCTCTGGCTTGTTCTGGAGTCCCATATCCCCATTTGAGTTTGTTGGCCATTTTTCCCAAGTTGAGTTTCATGGCGAGAAGAAAGCCTCCGCGTGCAGCCAAGGTTAAGGGGTTGTATTTCACCACGGCCTTCACCGCTTTCTTGGCTACATCACCAACCTTTTGACCTGCAGTGTTGACTGACTTTTTCACGTTGGTAAAAAAGCCCTTTACGTTCACACCACTTAATGTCAATTCATCTGGGTCGTATTCTAGGCCGTTGATGGTTTTTACACCATTTCGAAGATTCAATTGCGCTTCGTTTTGAGCCAAAATATCCAAGGCCTGATTTCTTTTATCGGTATGCCAATATTGAATGGCATAATCCAACATTTGTAAAAGTGCTTTTGGATCATCAGTAGATGATACCAAAGAAGGATCCTGGGCAATCGCATTTCTAGTTGCAACGATGTTTTCATAGATTTTATCGAGCTCCGCACCCGAACTGGCGCCAAGTCCTGTTAGTGAATTTGCCATGACGGCATTGTAATGGTCGTTTGATGAAACGCCACTTAATACTGCTACATTGATCCCGTTTAAGCTCATAGTAAAGTCCATTTTTTTAGTATATTTTTTCTCGTAGTTGAATTCAGAAACCACCCCGTCAATCACGCAATAGTTGTTCTCATCCCCAAGTGGCACAATCACATAGACATGCTGCCAGGAATCACCACTGTACATCGTAATTCGAAACTTGTGTGGGATTTGAAGGTTGGTGAGAATGCTTGAAACAAAGATGCTCATGCAATCACAGTCCACACCCGTATTTCGTTCTGCCCAACTACGTGCTGGTCGTCTTAATTGTTCAAGTCCTCTTTTGTCGAGTTTGTATTGGATATATCCATAGACAAATTCCCAAATGGCACGGCATGTTGCCTCCGTAGTTGACCGTCGGAGTAATGGAGCAATTCGCTTGGTGTCGTCAAGGTATTTCCAAACGACCTTCTCCATTAACTCCACAGTATCAGTCACCTCACCATCTTCAATGATCACACGATCACGCTCTTCAGGTTTGGGGAAATACTGATTGTAACGGCTCCCATCTTTGATAGCTCGATAACCACTCGTTACGGTTTTGGCTGGTATTTGTGCAAGCGCATTCATCAGATGAGTTTTTCTGAAAGAGATTGATAAAAGATACCATTCACATAGGTGGTGAAATTCATTTCAAGCGGAACTCCTAAAAGAGCAATCAGATTCTTCTTGTCACCAGCTTTCCATGCAGCAATGACTTTCGGGACGTTCTTGATAATATTGGCTACAAGTCCTTTCAAGGTGAACCAGTCAAGCTCCAATTCAATGGTGTCGATTTTAGTAAGTCCTAAAGGCTTTATAGTAATGATTTGATCCTCTGCATCAGACTGAGTAAGCATCTTTCCTTTACTGGTAAGAGTTACAACAGGCTTTGTCAACTTCACAGAATCTCTTGAAGGGTTATTGATCTCCACTTCGGTTCTAAAAGAAATCCCACCCAGAGTAACCGAATGAATGCGCGGATTCACTAGTCTAGCATTTGCCACCTCAGAAACATTCTGCATTCTCAGTAGCCTTACGATACCGTAAACCAATCCTGCACCAAGCGCTATGCCGACAACCTTATTCATCGACTTTCCTTTTGTTTGTTGAAGTAATCGGTCAATCTTTTCGCTAGGCAATCCATGGATTTCTTCACGATGTATCCAGCCGCAGCTGATGCAGCAGCGTAGATCACCACATTGGATAATCCAGCAAAAGTTATTTCAGTAAGAATGGGTTTAGCGGTAACCGCTTTAGCGACTCCTCCGAGAACTCCGGAGGCAGTGGTGAAAATAGAAGTATGTGAATGTTGAGACATGAAGTTTTGCTTCGATTATGAGGCAAACTTCGGGAAAGGATTTTTTGGGGATGGAAAATTCAGGAAGCTTTAAGACGAAAATGGATCTATTAAGAAAAAAACCCACAAGAATCAATTCTAGTTTTTAAAGATACCGTTCTAGTTTAATTTCCATTTATCGAACAATTTTGATTGGTTTAAAATTGAATTTTAAATACATAAAACACTGTTTTACATATTATTACAATAAATATTCTAGTGTCTACTTTTGTTTCACTTGATGATACTAGGATATTATAATCCTCTGAATTATCCATAAAAACGGGATAGGTTTGCATGGCTTTAAACAAAGTAATTAGAGCATTATGTACAATTAAATAAAATAAAATGACAAAAAAAATTAAGCAGTATTCTTTGATGCTATTATTCTTAACAGTATTTTCTGGTAGATTATTTGGACAGGAGAATGCAAGAGTAGTAGCGATTTTCAATCTGGGTATAATTGAATATGCCTATCTTTTTGATGAATCTAATCAATTGTATTTGAAAAGCACCGCTTTTCAGTCAGGAAGTATCACTGAAGGACAAGACGTAGAATTAATACCGTTTACAACTAATTCTAATCCAAAAATTGAAAAACAATTAAAAATTAATGGTCAGAATGTAGCAATTTATGCTGAACTATTATTGAACGATAACTTTTCATTACCGGCCAGTGCATTGTTTGGTATGCCATGGGTAGAACGCGATATATTATTTTTTTCTTCAAAAGAACACTTGGCGGAATTTATCGATATATTATCTGATTTTTCTGATTCGAGATTTGAGGAATTTTATTTCTTGATGAGTTGCTTTGAAAGACAATTCCCTAATTATAAATCATTCAATAGAATGTTGCATGAGAATTACAACTATTTCTATGGTGAAATCGATGATATTACACGTGATGAGATCAATAGCGTGGATTATTTCAGAGATGATATTTTCAAAACAATAACTAATGAATTTGGTGAAATTGGAATAGGCGATTCAGTTCACGTTATGAAAAAAATTGATAACAATTGTTACACCTTTATTTTTGACAAAATGAAGGAAAATGAATACGAATTATTAAGATCATTTTCAGCGGTTGATTTTGAAGAAAATTTAGTTTCTCTGAAAAGTAAAAATAAAACATTTAAAGAAGGATTTGAAATTCCAAGTTTTACAAAATCCTATTACATGACTTACTCTGGTAATATACCAATTGCTTATTTCGGAGGTTTTAATGCCGAAAAAGTTAATTGTTCTTCAGAAAAAGTAAAAATCAATTATATTTTGGAAAGAACATATGGTTCCGATGACTTAAGTTTTCTAGATCAGAATCAATTCAGCGGATTAGCTACAATCGATTGGGGTGATGGCACAACATCTACACAAGTAATTAATGCACCTTCCTTAAATTTAATACCAGAAACCCCGATTTCTCCAGCTACTTATTCTGGTTTTTCAACATTTACAATTTCCCACACCTACCAAACTATAAACCAGACTTATAACATTGTTGTAAATCTTGTTATTAATAGTGAAAGTGTTACAAATCCTTCAATCTTTACTTTGTCAGATGATGTGGATTTTACTCAACCAACAATACCATGTACAGATAATAGTTATAATAGTGGTGAACTTTTTGATGAGCTTTCTTCAACTTTAAGAATGGTATCTGAAGGATTTATTAATAATTGGTATGCTTGGCATTCTATCGGAGCAAAAACTTCCTTTGAAGAAAAGAAAAGTAATGGATGGAAAAAGGAAAAAGCAGATTTAGAAGTTGAGATATATGGGACATTTAGACAAAATGATTGTACCGTAGCTGAATCAAAGCACGACGATAAAACAAAAGAGAATAAAAAAGAAATTTCTGTCTCAGTTCAAAAATGGTGGAGAAAATGGTCTGTAGCAAATGGTGATTGCTATTCAACTCATAAAGTAACAAAAAACGGGAATTTTGTCACCCGTACAATTGTATTCAATCCATGCTAGTTTATATCTAATTTCGTTTATTCAGAAATTAATTTATTCTAGAATCATTTAAAAATAGAATAAAAAATGAAAGTAAACTTCCTTTTATTCTGCTTGATCTGTTTAAATAATTTAAACGGGCAATTTAACAAAAATGAACTCAACTTCATTGGAATACATGGTCTAGGGCCAAGTAATAATCTAATATATACCCCCCTAAATTATGAAGATTATGGAACCTATTCAGGAGTGAATTTGAAATGTAATTCAATAAATGGAATACAACTACAGTATAATCGTTTTATAAAGAATAGCAATTGGAAATTCTCTGTTGCATATGATCGTTTGTGGTTAAATTATTCAACCAAATTATATAGCATGAACTATAATCCATTGACTTCATTTAATGAAATTAAAGAATTGTCATATGATACACAAGTGGAATCATTATCAACTGGTATCGGGAGACGATTAAGAATTAATAAATCACGATTTTCGATCGATTTCATTGCAAACCTAAAATATCTCGTATATCAAGATATAAAAATAGGATCCTTAAATCCAATTGATTTTTCTAAAACTAACAAATTAGAGACGGGTGATTTTAATTATTTTGTCGAACTTGATTATACTGATGATGCAAATATTATTAAGTTTTCATTTCAAAATGTATTATTATTTCAATTAAATTCAAGGCTAAGTCTTAGTTTTCAGGTCACTATGAATAGCCCTATCATTGGTAAATATAGCTATGAAAATCTCACACGTGGAAATGAGGAGGTTATAATTCCAGGACAACTGATAATTACCCATATGGAATCTAGTTCTTATAATTCTCTTGGAAGTGTCGCAACTAAATATCTTGGTTTAGGATTTGGTTTGAACTATAAATTTTGATATCGAATGAATTAGTTTTTATTTCATCAATTTGTTCAAAAGGAAGATTGTATAATTATCTATAATTTTCCTCTCATAAAACTAAAATGCAGGATTTAAGTCCTGCATTTTTTTATTTGCGTTAAGAATTTTCAGTGAAAATGAATAGGAGGATATTATTAATCAATGTAAATATTAAAAAAATCACCTTGCTGTCTATATTTCTTTGCGGCAAGGATATCTTCCTTTTCCAATGCTATTTCTTCATTCGACCGAGGTGTGTAAAACCCATTTATAATACTCAAACGGATTAACTCGTTAGCTGAGGTTACATCAAACTTTTTCATAAGCTTTGTGCGAAGGAGGTCTAGGTTTTTTTTCGAGGTAAAAATAGCATCTGCTATTTCCTGACCTTTCACACCATCACAAATCATTCTAATAATCTTCAAATCACGTTCATCTAAGTCTAAATGTTTCATTCGAGTTTTAATCTTTCGATCTGAAGCTATAGAATTAAGGATGGCTTCATTCATAAAATGATTGGAGTACTGGCCATCTTTAAAAACCGTGGTGATTGCATCCAACATTTCACGATTTGAACTTTCTTTTAATAAATATGCGTCGGCGCCTTTAGAAAGCACTTCAAAAGCGATATCCAAATCTTTGTGCATCGTTAGCATGATTACTTTTACACTTGACTCTTGTTTTTTAAGTTCTTCGAGCGTTTGTATACCGTTTAGAATTGGCATTTCCAAATCGAGCAAAACGACATCTATGGGTTTAGTTGCGAGTTGGTCCAAGAAATCTTGACCATTTACAGCGTCGAATACAAATTCACAACCCGGTAGTTCGGCTAATATTTTTCCGATTCCGGTCCGTACCATTTGCATATCCTCAACCAGAGCCAATCTTATTTTCTGCGCAGAATTATTCATGATGCAATTAAATTACAGTCTCCAACTCAATCATTCCACAACTTTCAGTTCGAGTAAAAGTCAATTTTCCTTTAATTACCTTTAAGCGGTATTTTATATTTTCAAGTCCAAAACTGTCAGATTCAGACGAAAGAACATTGAAATCACGTTGCGTTAACGCGATCCCGTTATGCTTGATATTCATTTGCAAATTCCCTTCCTCGTTAGTCAAACTCATTTCAATAGAAGTAGGGTAACTGTGCTTCAAAAGGTTTGTCATCAATTCACTAGCAAGATAGAAATAATGCATGCTGATCATATCAGGTATGACTAAATCATTTGGGATTTCCGACAGAAAAACAAACGAATCAATTAAAGATTCTGTTTTCTGCTTGGACATTCTTTCCAAAGCCTTTACCAACCCAAACTTCAACAAATAATGCGGAACCAAGCCTTTGGTAATTTGACGTATTTGCTCAACGCTATCTTCAACATATCCTTTTGTCAAAGACACCTCATTCAAATCCGTCTCCCCCAACTCTGCCCTATCCTCCACATTTGTGAGATGCCTCAAAACAAAAGATAATCGCGCACCTACATCATCATGTAGCAGGCGCGCGATTTCGCTTCTTTCTTTTTCCTGGGTGGTAATCGCCACTTCCAGTTTTTCAAGTTCCCTTTTCTCTTCGGTTTCTTTGATGAGTTTTTGAGATAGCTCCTGGATACGTTGATTTTTCTTTGATAACAAGACAATACCAATCCCCATCAATAATGAGAATAACATCCCAATAAATATGAGGACGGCTAGTTCTTGCGCATTGACCATAGTAAGTATGTTGGGTACAAATTCATGGAAACATTTGTTAACAAGAAGAGTGGATAGCAATATTTAAATATTTCAATATCTGATCTTATAACATTTTGAAACAATGCGTATATCAGTAAAATAGAATGAAAAACAAAAAGAAATCTTACTACTCTTAAAACTCTGTAATTTATTGATTGATTCACATAAATTAAAAGAAATAGCAAAATTGAAGATAAGGCAAAACTTAAAACATGTCCATAAATTGAAATTTCAAAAATAGAGCCCGATATTCCAACGTCAATAATTAATGCTATCAAAGGCATTACAGAAAGTTTAATCACTGCACTGAAAGAGCCATTTTTCAATTTGACAAAAAGTCCAATCATTAAAAGTGTCTCTAAAAAAGTAGAAACATGATAAATTGGAATTGGATTTAAATGATATATTCTATCTATTGAAATGGATAATAAATCCGAAAGAAAACGGATAAAAAACCACAAAAAAAGGATACCATTTATCTCCTTCAATGCTGGCTTAAATCCCAGTTTAAATATTGTTAATACTGAGATCAGTCCGGAAATTATTATTAATGCAAATATTGAATTGTTTGATATCAAGAGTTTAATCCATTTGGTTTAGAACAAATTGGAGGACAAATATGAGCAAAATCAGCAATTAATCCTTCTGTCATATCATTTTCATCTTTATCTGCACCAACATAAACCAAAGTCTTTTTGCCATCATCATTTATTGCAAAATAGCATCTAATACCTACACATTCACTCTGATTTAAAAGTGCCAAAATCTTTTCTTTGCCCATAAAGACACCAATCACCTCACCTGGCTGGATTGTATCTCTGTAGCGTTTTGTCATTTCTGACCCTTCTCTTAGTGTGATAAAATCACCTTCATTTCCATTAAAAGACATAATATAAATTTTAAAGTTAGGAGACAAAATTAGAATTCAATTTCGGCGCAAATTTGATGAACTTAAATCATTTTTTGTCCAAAATAGAAAAAATTAGAATGTTTTCTAGTTTTTGTAGAAATGGTTCTTGATTGTATGACAGGGAGTTGTAGAAAATCATGAAAAGGAGTTGTTTTGTTTGTTGTTTTTTTTTCAACTGAAACAAGAACAACCACTTTCAACTCATCTCAATCGGAACTTAACCTAAAACACTAAATATTTCAAATTTTATTTCCCGAATCCCAATGAAAAAAATTAACTTACCGGCACACTTACTGTTATTCTTGTTATCATTTTTTCCAATGATAAGGCTAATTGCTCAAAATGATTTTTCTAAAGATTATATCATTGTCAGATTAAATCATAAACTACTAGATTTTGAAAAAGTAGATAATCCTGATTTTGACAACAAAAACTTGATGAGTTTTTTAAACGGTCAGGGGAAGATTGAATTAGAAAAATCAAAGGATTCTATAGCAAATTTGGGCGATCTTAATTTAGTAAAGTTATTCCCTAACCATAGAACCAAAGACTCTATTTCAATTTCGAGAATGGGAAAACAAGTTTATATTCCACCTTTTTGGGCAACCTTTAAAATCGAAGTTCCCAAAACAATAGATTACTGGGATTTTTTCGATTATTTGAAGACTAAATATCCATTAGTAATATTTGTAGACCCTCCAATGAAAATAGTTTATGAAGACTTACCAAATGATTCTCTATTTAATTACCAGCAATCGTTATACGACTTTTCCAATCCTAATGTAGGAATTAACTTGGATAGTGCTGCTTGGAATATTGAAAGCGGTAAAAAATTCATCAAAGTTGGAGTATTTGATTCAGGAATTGATTCAAGTCATGAGGATTTAGAGGTATTAACAGGGCACTCATATTACTATGATTTGGCATTCGATTCAACAAGTAATGCGTACTTTTCTTTTGGACAAGATTTGAAAGGACATGGCACTTTAGTAGCAGGAATAATAGGAGCCAAAAGAAATAATCAAATTGGAATTGCGGGAATTGCAGGAGGCAATGCAACTGATGATCCAGGTGTTAGCCTCTTAGATTTTAGCTTAGGTCTAGGTAATGGTGGTTCAACGGAAAATTTTTCACAAGCAATAATTGATGCAGCTCGTTCTGTTGGCACATATTACAATTGGAATTTTCTCAATAATCCTGGTCTAGTTCCTAATTCCAATGACCCATATTGGAATCATGCATCTGGATATGGTATTAATATTGGAAATCATAGTTATAGTTATGTAGTATATGCTTCACCAAGAATTAACCCAACATGGGAAAATTTACCTGGAGACACACTTTTTTGGGAACCTATTATGGAAACACCTTTTTGCAATCTATGTCGAGAATCTTTTTTGTTTTCATTACAAAACGGTGTGGTCAATGTAGTTTCCCGTTCAAATAATTTGGAAATGGATCCAACATTAGACCAATCAATGCCTAATGATAGATACCCACAGAAATTCGATGACTCTTGGATTATTAGTGTTGGTGCTTCAGGTACGGATGGAAAAAGACTGGTTGCTCCATTTAATACAGATATAGGTGAGAATTACAAATCTCCAATTGGGCTCAATTTAGATATAATTGCACCAGGTTCAAGATCAAATGTTGTTTCAACTAGGAGTACTAATTTACCTAATACAAATATCTACGGTTCTTACAGGGTTTTTAATGGTACATCAGCCGCTGCACCACATGCATCAGGTGTAGCAGCTTTGTTACTGAGTCACTACAATAAACCATGTTATTCAAATGTTAACTTGGATCCAGCAGATGTTGAATATATTTTACAAAAATCAGCCACCGATGTAAATCCTTATGTATCTGAAGAATATGATGACTCTACCGGATTTGGTAGGCTCAATGCACTTGAAGCATTGAAAATGATCGATTTTCCAACATTACAAATTATACATCCTGAAGAACCAGGTGTATTAACATTTTTGGTCGAGACAGACACTATTTCATTGCATTTGAATAGACCTTTAAACGCGTCTTATGGGGGACCACTGGGTTCTCAATTTCCTTTGGAATTGCAGAGAGATTATCAAGTTGAACGAAGAAAATATATGATAGCATATGACATAAGCCCTTATATCCATCAAAGCACTGAATTACTGGATACATGGATTCGACATAGTGAAACTAATTCTTTAGGTTTTATCTCTGATACTGTTGGAAATTTAGAGCTTATTGGCCAAACAGGTCAATTTCAATGGGTTTCACGTCCTGACACTTTCAGAATTGAACCATATTGTTATATAGACACAGTGATTAATAATTCAATAATTATAACTAGTGGTTATTACTATCATTTTATTAAGAAACATAATGGTCAAATAAAAGACAATGTATTCGAATCAGCAAATATAGATTTCTGGTATCCTATCGATCCCAATATTGATTCCTTAAATATGGCTTTCAGTATTTACATCAAGGATACAACAGTGGATCGATATGATTTTCCTTGTTATGCAGAAAATCCTCCTTATGATCCATATCTAACGACAAATGAAATAATTACATCCGATTTTAAAATATTTCCAAATCCTTCGAAGGGCGAATTGAATATTGTCTTTGATGATCTACAAAAAGACGGGTCAATTGATATTTTTGATATTTCCGGACAATTATTATTTTCAAAGACTTTACAACCAGGAAATAAAACATATTCACTTGATGCAACAAATTTATTGACAGGTGTTTATCTCGTTAGATTTTCAGAAAAAGATGCAAGAAGTATAACTAAAAAATGGATAAAATTATGAAAATTATTATTTTATTCTTCGTATTAGAAATTTCCATCATTGGGCACGCTCAAATCTGGCATACCTTTCACACCAATGTATTTCACCCCTATTCTAATTGGACTTCTCACGGTTTTCCATACAAACAATTCAAGATTAATCCCTACGATAATTCTATTTGGTTTTCGCACCAAACGAAAATATTTCGCTTAACAAGCGATGGTCAATTTACGGATTTCAATGCGAGCAATGAACCTATTTTACAAGGATACTACGCTTTCGAAGACATTGCTTTTGCACCTTCTCGAACTGTTTTAGTTGATCGTTATTTCGGTTTAGTCAATTTTGATGGTTCCAATTGGAATACCATACCCGGAGGTGTGAATGGCGTGCACTTATCATCTGATGGCGATACAATATGGTGTGCAAGAATAAATCAAAATTATTTGATAATCGATCCACAAGGGTCAGAATTGGGTGCTTTCAGTTATTTTAGAAGAATAGAATCCAAAAACGGAAACCAGTGGGCAACGACAGGAATTGATCAAGGTTCCTTGTATCATTTTCAAAATGGAACTCCATCTATGTACAATTCTGACACCATTCCATTTATGCTTGAAAATCAGACCTATCACTTGAAATTTTCTAACTATTCGGACACCCTTTACAAATCCGGAGATATCGGAATTGCATTGGCGGTGGGGAACTCTTTTGTTGATACAATAACGCCCAATAACACGATTAATATGCCCTTAGATCTCATCATAAAAGAGTTTGAAATAGACCAAAACCACAATATTTGGGCACTTTTTGGAGAATTTGGCATTCTGAATCCGCCACTTAAACTAGGATATTTGGATCGCGCGCTTGGTAATTGGACTATTTATGATGAGCAGAACACACCCATTATTTTTACTGATGGTGCCGGAATAGAATTAGATACACTTGGAAATTTATGGGTGGTCAATAAACAATTGCTCCATGTTTTCACTACTGGTATTGAACCTGTTTGGGTAGGCGTTTCTGAATTGACAAAAGACTATCCATCTATAGTCATTTATCCAAACCCATCAAAAAATGAAATACAAATTCAAACGAACGAATTGAATATTGAACGAGTTGAAATACTTGATGTTAATGGTAAAGTATTAATGAGTGCCAATGCTTCCGAAAATATTTCGGTTGAAAGCTTAGTTCCAGGTTTGTATTTTGTTCAAGTCACATCCAAAACAGGTTGCATTTTGAAGGAGAAGTTTGTGAAGGACTGATATTTTTAAAAGAAGAAAAATCAATTATTCTTATGTGAAGTTTTTTTAGAGCCAATTCTTGAATTCTGAATAGCAATGATTTCAGAAATGTTTACAAAAATTTCAAATGATCTTCCAAAGTGCTTCGAAATCACCTTCTTCTTGTAGCTGTAAAACAATAGGTACAATAAGAATATACTAGAGAAAAAATAAAGACTGACTTTAAACTTGGTGAAAACAACTTGACCAATGCACTAAAATTCTTTGATAAATATCAATTGGTTTCAATGTTGAAAAAGACTAAAAAGAAGTCAGGTGAAGCATCTAACATAACTTTTCAATTTGAAAGTTATACGCTCGATTTAATTAACAAAAAAAATACCGATGACAAAAGCGAATAATCTGCCCTATTATCCACGTTTTATTTTTAACTGTAACGACAACAAGTGTATGTCCACAGGTGATTTGGAATTATTTAAATTCATAAAAGAATCTGGAACTGATTATGAAATAACGAGATTTGTTCCAGGTCAAAAAATAGACATCTCATGGATAAATGAAAATGAAAAAGTAGAAATCAAAACTTACACTGTTAATAAGATTGAGATTCATCAAATTAAGACCGATTTAGATAAGCCGACATATGGCATAAATTCTAACGATTGTACAATGATTTCAGGCAAAGAAAAAAAGTGGATGATGGAAATCTATATATTTCTTGACATAATAAAGTAATACAGTCTAATGGAAGATAGAAGTCATATAACGATTAGATTTGGCGGGGAAGGGAATATTAATGTAGAAACTCTTACTAGCTTTCTTGAACAATATAAACAGGTACTTTTCCAAATAAACAATGAATTGGGTCATAATCCGAATGATCTTATTGTTGAAGTTTCACCCCCAGAAAACGGAAGTTTTAAGATAAAACTAAAGTCTAAGTATAAAGATTTAATACTTGATAAAATTGGTGATTTGACTACTGGGACATTAGTAGGATTGGTTGTTCTTTTTGCATCAAACATCAATAACGGTGTATCAAAGGAAGAAGTAGAACAGATATTAGATGAACGTCAAATAAAGGATAAGGAGGTCAAAAATACTGTTTACAACATCTTTCAAAAAGGGACCGCACAAAAACAAATCCAACAAACATTCATCGTCGTTAATAAAGATGCAAACATTAACAGTTTGATTATTGAACAACAAGAAAAGGAGTTTGTGCATATAGAGAGAAATGAACTTCCAAAATTGATTGAAAAAATGTCAAACTTGGAATTGGAAACGGCCCCTCAATCTGACATTCTTACTGATGAAGCAATGCTTATTATAAAGACGATTCACTTTGAAGGTAATGCTAAATGGGCCTTTGTGTTTAGAGGTTATCCAATAAAAGCCTATATAAAAGATCCAGATTTTTTAACGAAGCTTAAATCAGAGTCTTTTAGAAAAGGGGATTCCCTAAAGGTAGTTCTATCACGCAAAAGAAATTTTGATGAAGATCTTCGAACTTACATTGTTGATCAAAATAGTTATGTGATTGAAAAGGTAATTAATCATATTTCTAAGATTGACAACCAAGGAAAACTTAATTTATAAAAATGTGCCTTACATGCACTAATCAAAATGGCGCAACAATTACACTCTAAAGAAATCACCTCATTCCTTAGTGCAGGACCGTTAAAGCAAACCTAAGTAGTCCCCTCAAAATAAAAAATATCATAACAAATAACTCACGGTTCCCCAAACTCCCTAACAATCAATCCAACCTGCAACGGAGTCAGCAACCTCCTCCCCTTTACATACCCAGCAGCTTTTAGCTTTTCGCTCAAAGATTCAGAAGTTACAATCCAAATTCTCAACTGCCAGGAGGCGCTTTTCTTCGTAATATTCGGGAAATATAGTTGTGCAAGCTCACCGTAGCCGTAGGCTCGCACTTTGAATGGTTCATTATTCATATTCTTCAAATTTGTATGTCGCTAGATCTATGACCCGGCGAAGTTTATGGAACTGATGCCATTTAATTTGGAGGCTAATAACTTCATGTCATCCCCTACTTTTTTGTCGACGATGCGCGCGTAATGTTGGGTGCTTTGAATATTCTTGTGGCCGAGCATTTTACTGACAGATTCTATTGGTACGCCGTTCATCATGGTAACCGTTGTTGCGAACGTATGCCTGGCGACGTGATAAGAAAGGTCCTTTTGAATGTTGCATAGATCGGCTAGTTCCTTCAAATAGGCATTCATTTTTTGATTGCTTAAAATGGGTAATATTGGATCGTTAGGGTCAAGCAGCTCGAGTTTGGCGTAGTTTCTAATGATGCTCATTGGAATATCTAGCAAAGGAATGTTCGCTCTCCCTCCTGTCTTTTGCCGTCTTGTGCGGATCCAATAACCTGTTGTTTCATCGCCTTCAATCTCAGAACGCTTTAATTGTTTTACATCGATATAGGCCAAGCCCGTGTAACAAGAAAAAATAAAGAAATCACGCACTTTGTTCAGCCGGTCAAAGACCGAATGAAACTCAATAAGGCGCTGCATTTCTTCCATGGTCAAATAAGGCCGGTCAACCTCCTTCAAAGACAAACTAATGCCATTAAATGGGTCTTTCACCAACCATCCGCTGCGAATACTGATGCTTGTAATCGTTTTGAGGTTCTGTAA
>JACCDH011021728.1_pt1 | contig 14831 bp, 12 predicted proteins | sample 7442481 | NCBI WGS metagenome assembly JACCDH01 (sample SAMN15323433, study PRJNA562643) | freshwater metagenome | isolation source: river surface water | place: USA:Blue River Watershed | collected 2017-08-15
CTTTGGAAAATGCCGGCAATGTATTGCGCCCCTACACAGCTTTCAAGCTCAGTTTGCGTTTGCCACCCTTGGTGGACGCAGCCTCTGCTGTGGCAGAAATGAAAACCTTGCTGGAAGACAACGCACCGTATCAAGCACGTGTCACGTTTGAATCCAATGGTGGCGCCACTGGTTGGAACGCACCCAGCAGTACACCTTGGTTCGAGAAGGCACTGCAAACTGCCAGCCAATCGCACTTTGGGGCATCGGTGGGTTACATCGGGCAAGGCGGCACCATTCCCTTGATGAGCATGCTCAGCCAAGGTTTCCCTAAAGCACAAATGATGGTGTGTGGTGTGTTGGGCCCCAAGAGCAATGCCCACGGCCCCAACGAGTTCTTGCATGTACCCTATGCCAAAAAACTCACGGCCTCTGTGGCCGAGGTGATGGCATCGCTGCCCTGATATTCTGAAGCCCCTTCGCCACTGTGCGATGGGGTTTCACAATTGGGTTACAGCGGTTTTTTTCGGCGCCATACCAGCCAAGCCAGCGACAGTGCAATCAGCATCACCGGCACCAAGGAGCCGTAGTTCAACCACGTCCAGCCTTGCGTGGTCACCAGCGCGCCTGAGGCAAATGAAGTGAAGGCCATGGTGGCAAACACGCAGAAGTTGATCGCAGCTTGACCACGGTCTTTCTCTTCAGGGCGCCAAGCGTTCATCGACAAAGTGGTGCTGCCCGTGAACACAAAGTTCCAACCCACACCCAACAAGAACAAGGCCACCAGGAATTGGTTGAGGTCGGTGCCCGACAGCGCCACGGCGATGCACACAAAATTCAACAGCACGCCCACTGCCATGATTTGCACGGTGCCAAATTTTTTAATCAGGTGGCCCGTGAAGAAGCCCGGCGCAAACATGCCAATCACGTGCCATTCCAGCACCAGTGCCGCATCACTGAACTGATAACCACACACTTGCATGGCCAAGGGGGTGGCGGCCATCAACAAGTTCATCACGCCATAACTCATGGCGGCCGAGACCGCGGCCACGATGAACACAGGTTGCTTTACGATTTCAGCCAAAGGCCGACCTTCCGAGCTGCCTTTGGCTTTTTCAACAACGGGGGGAAACTTGACAAAGTGCATCAGCACCATGCCCAAGACAGCCACCACCGTGAGCGCCACATAGGCGCCCATGAACGGTGTCTCAAACCAGCCTTTGCTTTTGGAGGCCAGGTTAGGCCCCAAGATGGCACCAATCAAACCTCCGGCCATGACCCACGATACGGCCTTCTCGCGAAATGAAGCCTCGGCCAGTTCTGCAGCCGCAAAGCGATAGAGCTGGCCATTGGCACTGTAATAACCCGCCACCAACGTGGCCACGGTTAACAACGCAAAGTTTTGGGTGTAGGCGGCATAGGCGCACAAGATCGCAGACAACAAGCCCACCAGCAGCCCCAACTGAAAGGACACTCGGCGTCCCCATTTGGCTTGCGACTTGGCCACCAAGCCTGTTGACAGCGCGCCGCCCACCACATAGCCCATGACTGGCAAAGTGGCCATCCACCCCACCGGCGCCAGACTCAAGCCCACCAAGCCATTGATGGCGATGAAGGTCACGTTGTTGGTCAGGAACAGACCTTGGCACAAGGCCAATAAAAACAGATTTGGGTTCATACACCCGAGTGTATCTAGATCAGCAAGCCCACAGCAGACAAAACGGCGACAGGTGCGGTTTCGGCTCGCAAGACCCGTTGACCCAAACTCACAGGCAAGAAGCCGGCAGCCAAGGCTTCTGCTTCTTCCGCTGGACTGAGTCCGCCCTCGGGACCACTTAAGAGCACGATTTCTTGCGCTGAAGCGCCCTCAGTGGGCGGCAAAGCACGCAGGGCTTCTTGCAAACTTTGGGTGCCATTGGCCAATGACAAAATCCAACGGGTGCTCGGTGCTGGGTGGGGCGAAGCGGCAATTGCCTGTGTCAAAGTGAGTGGCGACGCCACCTGCAAAACGCGATTGCGACCGCATTGCTCACTGGATGCCACAGCAATGGCCTGCCAGTGGGCAAGTTTTTTGTCTGCACGCTCACCCTTGAGCTTCAGGACACTTCTTTCGGCGGTGATGGGCAAGAGCGTGTTGGCGCCCAATTCGGTGGCTTTTTCAAGCAGCCAGTCCATGCGTTCGTTGGCCGTGATACCGGCCCACAGGTGGATGCGAACAGACAATTCGCGCTCGACTTCGATGTGTTGCACGACACGCACACCCACATCACTGCGACCCATGCGCGTGATGGTGGCCACACATTCACCCCCCTCGCCATTGAACAAGGTGATCTCATCACCCGGCTGCATTCGGCGAACTTGCACATGCCGCGCGGTGCCTGCAGGCAAATCGAGTTCGTCCCCTGGTTGCAGGGCCGAAGGGCAATGAAAACGTGGCAACTGAGACATGGTTTTACATTCGGCCAAAAGCAAAGCCTGTGACACCGTCGGTGCCTTCGACCTCTTCGATCAAACGCAGCAAAGGTTTGAGTTCAATGTAACGAGAAGCTGTGGCCCGAATGTAGGCAATGAAACGCGGCGCATCGGCCAAGTACTTTTCTTTGCCATCGCGCAAGGTGAGGCGCGCGAAAATGCCCGCCACTTTAAGGTGTCGCTGCAAGCCCATCCACTCCACCGCACGGTAAAAGGCGCCAAAGTCTTGGTGCCAATCTTCGAAATCGAGCAGGCCGGCTTTGCGGGCTTTTTCCCAATAGCGAATGGTGACGTCCAGCACAAAGTCTTCCTCCCAAGAGAGGAATGCATCGCGCATCAGGCTGGCCACATCGTAGGTGACCGGGCCATAAACCGCATCTTGAAAATCCAAAACACCTAAAGCCAAATCTGAACCTGTGGGCATCATCAAATTGCGCGGCATGAAGTCTCGGTGCACGAACACCGATGGCGCGGCCAAATTGCGCGCGATCACCATTTGAAAGGCATGGTCCAAGGTGTTGCGCATCTTGCCTTCTACAGTCAGCCCGCGGTGCTGCGACAGGTACCAATCGGGGAACAGGCTCAATTCGCGCTGAAGCAATGCCTGGTCGTAAAGCGGCAAGAGCCCCGGCTTAGAAGACAGCTGCCAGGCGATCAACGCATCGACCGCTTGCATGTACAGACCATGATTGGCCTGCGCGTTTTGCGGATTGATGGCTGACATCATGGTCTTGTCGCCCAAGTCCGTGAGCAGCATGAAGCCTTGTGGCGCGTTCCAGGCCAAGACCTCTGGCGCTTTCAAGCCGGCCGCTTGCATCAACTTGGCCACTTTGACAAAAGGCTCGCAATTTTCTTTATCGGGCGGGGCGTCCATCACGATCAGGCTGGCGCCTGACTGGCTGTCAACCCTTAAGTAGCGTCGAAAGCTGGCATCCGCAGACGCAATGCGCAGGGTGTGCGGCAAAACACCCCGTGTGGCAACCAAGGACTGAAGCCACGCCTCGCAAGCCAACTGACGCTGAGGGTCTGCCCACGTCACAGGGGCGTTTGATGTCTGATCCGAATTCAAGGTCTCATTCCAGTAAAAAATCGACGGCAAATGGCGCCCGTTCACATTGCGTGATGCACAAGGGCGGCACTCATGGATAATCCATTCTACAAACACCCGTCCTACCGGATGACCGCCCTTTGAAGACCACCCACACATTTCAGAAACAAAAGCTTGCACAAGCCCTGACTTTGTGGGGCGCATTGCTGTGGCAATTGCCAAGTGGCGCGCAAGAAAAGGGGCACATGGCCCCGCCCCCAACAGCGCCAGCAGCCTCTGGTGTGGTTCTGAAAAACAGCATCCGCTTGGCAGAAAGAATCTCCGACATCGAGCGCAAACAGTCCCCTTTGTTTGTTTCAGGACAGCGTCTTCAAGCACGGCCCGACCTTGACTTGCTCATTGAAGGCGACGCCAGCTTGCGAAAACAAGGTTTGACAGTCCGAGCCCAGCGCATTGAATACGACCAAACGCAAGACACCCTCAAAGCACAAGGGCAGGTGAAGATTAGCCGCGAAGGCAATGTGTTTGAAGGCACCGCCTTAACACTGCAAGCAGACTCGTTTCAAGGCACGTTTTCACAGCCCGCCTATCGCTTGCTCAAGGGCGGCGGCCATGGGCAAGCGACTGACATTGAATTCTTAGATGCGCAACGTGCCGTGATTCGAAACGCCACATACACCACGTGCTCGCGCGTTCCTGGACCCAGTTGGCTGCCAGAATGGGTGCTTAAAGCGGCCAGCTTGCAGATCAACGAAGAAGACAACACCGTTCAAGCCAAAGACTTGCAACTGCGCTTCAAAGATGTGCCCATTTTGGCCGCCCCGTCGCTGACCTTTCCTTTGAACAACGACAGGCAGTCTGGCTTGCTGGCACCCCTCATTGGCATTGACACGGTCAGCGGCATCGAAGTCTCTTCGCCTTACTACTGGAACATTGCCCCCAACCGTGATGCCACCTTGACCACCACGGTCATGACCAAGCGGGGGGTCGCGCTCGATTCAGAGTTTCGTTATTTGGAAACAGACAGTCAGGGGCAAGCTCGGCTCAACATGATGCCCAACGACACCCTGCGCCAACAGTCGCGCTGGGGCTTGTCTGCGCAGCACCTGGGCGGCATTGACACCGGCAACAGCGTTTTGGGTCGTTTGGGTGTGAATGTGAATTTAAACCGTGTCAGCGACGACAACTACTGGCGTGACTTTCCACGTGCTGGCTTGTCTTTGACACAGCGGCTGTTGCCCGCTTCTGGCAGCGTGTATTGGGGCCAAGGCGACTGGACCTTGATGACGCAAGTTTTGAAATTTCAAACCCTGCAAGACATCAGCTCCCCGATCACCCCACCCTACGACCGTTCACCACAAGTGGTGGCGCGTTACAACAAGTGGGATGTCCAGGGTTTTGATGTTGGACTGACCGCTGACACCACGCGCTTTGAGGCCGATTACAGCCAAATCCCCGGCGGTACCAGTGCCATCTTGCGCAATGGCCAGCGCAGCTATGCCGCAGCGCAAATCAGCCACCCTTGGCTCAAGCCTTGGGGTTTTGTCATCCCCAAAATTCAACTGCACGGCACGCGCTATCAATTGGACACGCCTTTGGCCAATGGTCAATCTGAAAGCAACCGTTTGTTACCCACCTTCAGCTTAGACACGGGGCTGGTCTACGAACGCGACGCATCTTTCTTTGGCCGAGGCCTGCGGCAAACCCTCGAGCCGCGCGCGTTTTTTGTCAGAACACCGTACAAAGACCAAACCCAACTGCCCAGTTACGACAGTGGCGCCACAGACTTCAACCTCACCACGGTCTATTCCGAGAATCCGTACGTAGGTCAAGATCGCATTGCCGACAACAACTTGGTCACATTGGGCGTCAACAGCCGCTTGTTTGATGCCGGCACTGGCGCTGAGTTGGCGCGCTTTGGTATCGCCCAGCGCTATCGCTTTTCTGATCAACGGGTCAGGTTACCGGGCGAGCTGCCCGTAGCGTCGGGTTTCAGCGACATTTTGCTGGGCGCAGGACTGCGATGGGACAACCGCTGGACATTCGATTCCACCTTGCAGTTCGACGCGCAAACGCATCGCACCACCCGCACCACGCTCACCACGCGCTTCAACCCCAGCCCTTACCGCGTGTTCAACACAGCCTATCGCCTAACGCGTGACCAAAGCGAGCAAATTGACCTCGGTTGGCAATGGCCTTTGCGCGACTTCTCCTTTGGCAGTGCGGACACCGCGCCGGGGCAAACATGGGCCCCTGGCCAAGGCTTGGGTGCAGACCGCTGGTACAGCGTAGGCCGGATGAACTTCAGCCTCAAAGATCGCAAAATGGTCGACACCCTTCTGGGCTTTGAGTACGACGCGGGTTGCTGGCTGGGCCGCGTTGTGTACGAGCGACTTCAAAGTACCACCAGCACCTCTCGCAGCCGAATTTTGTTCCAACTCGAATTTGTGGGTTTGGCACGCGTCGGCTCCAGCCCGCTGAAAACATTGCGCGACAATATCCCCCGTTACCAGTATCTCCGCGAAGACTTGGCGCCCACCAGCAGATTCACCTCATATGACTAACTCTTTCTCTTTGAATGCAAGCACGCAGCCATCTGGCCGTTTGTGGCGTCACCCCAAAAGCAAATTGCTGCACGCACTGATCGGCTTGGGTTTCGGCCTCAGCTTGTTGGCTGTTGCGGGACTGGCCCCCAATGCCTCTGCGCAAGGTTTGACCAAAGCTCGCGCCGCCGATTACATCGTGGCTGTGGTGAACTCAGAACCCATCACCAACAACGACGTACAGAACCTCAAACTTCGCTTGGAAAAACAAGCGGCGCCGGGCAGCCCAAAACCCAATGCCACAGCACTCACTCAGCAGGCCTTAGACCAGTTGATCAATGAGAAGGCGCAACTGCAGCAAGCGCGCGACAACGGCATTCGCGTAGACGATTCAGAAGTCGACCAAGCGGAAGCCAACATCGCGCGTCAAAACCAAGTCTCCAAAGAAGAGTTGTACAAACGCGTTGCCATCGAAGGCTTGAGTGTTGCTGCATTCAGAGAGCAAATGCGCAACCAACTCATGATCAGCCGATTGCGCGAGCGTGAAGTTGACAATCGCGCTCGCATTTCCGACACCGACGTTGAACAATTCATCCAATCGCAGCAGGCCGGTCAACCCGCAGCAGCCCCACCCATCGACTTGAACTTGGCCATGATTCTGGTGGCCGTGCCTGAAAATGCATCGGCCAAAGAGGTCTCCGATTTGCAAGACAAGGCCTTGCAAATATCGAAGCGCGCCAAAGCGGGTGAAAATTTTGCCACGCTGGCAGCAACGCTTTCCCAAGCGGCCGACAAAGGTGCCAATGGCGGTGAAATGGGCTTGCGTCCTGCCAACCGCTATCCCACCTTGTTCGTCGACAGCACGCAAAGTTTGGGCAAAGGTGACATCTCAGAACCTGTGCGCTCTGGTGCCGGCTTTCACATTTTAAAAGTACTCGACAAAAAACAAAGTGAGTTGAGCAGCACCCTGATGGTTCAAACTCGCGCGCGTCACATCCTGCTGCGCCTCAGCAATGAACTGAATGAAAGCGCCGCGCGCAATCGTTTACTGACTTACAAACAACGCATTCAAGCAGGTTCTGACTTTGCCGACTTGGCACGTCAATTTTCACAAGACGGCAGCGCACAAACTGGCGGTGATTTGGGTTGGGCCAGCCCCGGTCAATTTGTGCCCGAGTTTGAAGAAGTGATGGCGCGCTTGCGTCCTGGGCAAATCAGCGATCCTTTGGTGTCACGCTTTGGTGTGCACCTCATCCAAGTCATGGAACGCCGCGAAGTGCCCTTGACGGTGCGCGAGCAGCGCGAGATGGTTCGCAGCCAATTGCGCGAGAAAAAAATAGACGAGATGTATGCCGCTTGGGTTGAAGAACTGCGTGGTCGTGCCTATGTTGAATTGCGCGACGCACCCCAATGAAACACATCCCACGCAAGCGATTCGGTCAGCACTTCTTGTCAGATGGCGGCATCATTGATGCCATCGTCGATGCCATTGCACCCCAAGCTGGTCAACCCATGGTTGAAATTGGGCCCGGCCTTGCGGCCCTCACACAACCCTTGGTTGAACGCCTGGGTCATCTCACCGTCATTGAGTTAGACCGTGATTTGGCGTTGCGCTTGCGTCTTCACAAGCAACTCACCGTGGTGGAATCTGATGTGTTGCGGGTTGACTTCACGGCGTTGGCAGCAGGCAAGAAGTTGCGCGTGGTGGGCAATTTGCCATACAACATCTCTACGCCCATCTTGTTCCATTTGCTGGAACATGTCGCGGTCATTGAAGACCAACATTTCATGCTTCAGAAAGAAGTCATCGACCGCATGGTCGCATCTCCTGCAACGTCCGATTACGGCCGTTTGTCGGTCATGCTGCAATGGCGCTACGCCATGGAAAATGTGCTCTTTGTACCGCCGGAAAGCTTTGATCCCCCGCCACGTGTAGACAGTGCCGTTGTCCGCATGGTGCCCCGAAGCGCGCCTGCGGCCATCGACCCCAAGTTGTTAGAGAAGCTGGTGCAGGTGGCCTTCAGCCAACGCCGCAAGCTGCTCAGGCACACGCTGGGCGCTTGGCTCACAGAGCGAAATTTTGCGGGCACATTCGATGTACAGCGACGGGCCGAGGAAGTGCCGGTTGATGAGTACTTGCATTTGGCAATGGCCCTCAACGCTTGATGCCATGTTGAAGGCCATAAAAAAAACGGTGCACCGCCTTTTGGCGTGCACCGTTTTTGTTGGCGCTTGCGCTGGGTGATTAAGCCGCAGCCAACCAGTAACCGGCGTTGAAGGGGCTGCTCATGCGCAAGGCCAAGGGCGACACGTCGACCAACTTGTCTGTCGGCATTTTTTCGCCTTCCTCAGCCAGCATTTCTACGCCTTCCGCATCGAGCTCAGGCGTGGCGTCTGCCAATTTTTCTGCGCCAGCCGTGGCCGCACGGGCCACAGAGAAGGAGTAGAAGCAACGGAAAGGCACCTTGCGGTCGCCCCAATAATCGGCCGTGTCGCGGAAGATGTCCAACAACTGCTCACGGGCTTCTTTGTCAAACTTGGTGTTGGCCGGAATCTGTTCCAGCACCACAATGAAACCAGGTTGAGGACCCGACTTGTGAAGAGGGTCTGTCATGCAATCGTACAAAGCATCAAAGTTTTTCCCAAAATGCGTGGGCAACGTGAATTGCGCGGCAATCAGGTCCAAGACGTCTTGCTTGCTTTGTGCCTTTGACAAATTGGCATACAGAAAATGCTGTCCCAAACCCTGAGCCGCTTCTTGCAAATCACTCACGCGAAATGCACGAATCGACTGGACGATGTTCGTCCGCACACCCTTCAAAGGTGTCTCTTGGTCCTGTCGAATTGGCTTGTCCATCGCCGTTCTCACTCTCTTATTTTTTAAAACCAGCCTTGTGGGCTTTTGATTGACAAATACCGAGTGTTTGCATGCAAACACCCTTCTCTTGATTCATTCCAAAATTCTGCGGTCACCTGGCTTAGGGCGTCATCACGATTTCGCGAAAACTTGTGTAATGGTCTTGCGTGTAAAAACACTGCTTCGGCAAGCGAGGCTCTTCGCCACCACACACAATACGACGTGCACCACGGCTTCTTTCACCTGGGGTTTTGACGGTGTACTCGCGGTAAAAACCGCGTTTTGCTGAAGGCAATAGCTTTTCACGATTGCCAAAAACAGCTCCATCCTTTTCATACCGAAAAGGCCCACCCTGACGGATGAGTGAATAAGTTTCTTGGCCCTCTTTGGGCAATTCCTGTACAGCGATGGGTGCCGAAACAACTGCGTTTGGCGTCGATTTTGCCTGCACCAAACTGGTGCAGGAGCCTGCGAAAAACGCCAAACTGACGGCTAAAGCAGCAAAGTTAAGCGTTTTGATACCCATTTACAACCCTCAAAATCCTCGGGTAAACCCGGAAATTCGAAGGCGCTAGTGTGCCGCATGGTGCAAAAAAATGCAAGTACTTTCCCCAATCAGGGGGATTTCCTTGCAGTGATGCCAAATGTTGTGTCAGCGAACGGCGTTGGCGTCGGCCACCGTCAGTGCGGTCATGTTGACAATGCGGCGCACCGTGGCGCTTGGCGTCAAGATGTGAACAGGCTTTGCAGCACCCAACAAGACCGGGCCGACCGCAATGTTGCCGCCAGCGGCGGTTTTCAGCAAGTTGTAAGAGATGTTGGCCGCATCAATGTTGGGCAAGACCAGCAAATTGGCGTCGCCATGCAAAGTCCCGTTGGGCATTTGCAGCGCGCGCGCATCGCCATCCAAGGCGATGTCGCCATGCATTTCGCCATCCACTTCCAGCCAAGGCGCGTTCTTTTGCAGCAAAGCCAGCGTCTGGCGCATCTTCACAGCGCTTGGCTCATTCGAGGTACCAAAGTTGGAGTGAGACAACAAGGCTACTTTGGGACGAATGCCAAATCGCTTCATTTCATGCGCGGCCATGACCGTGATTTCGGCCAATTGCTCTGCTGTGGGGTCGTAGTTGACATGCGTATCGACCAAGAACACTTGGCGATTGGGCAATAACAGGCCATTCATGCAGGCAAAGGTGTTGACACCGGCTCGCTTGCCAATGACCTGATCGACATACGGTAAGTGCGTGGCATTGGTTCCCCACGTTCCGCAAATGAGACCGTCCACGTCGCCTTTGTGCAGCAACATGGCGCCAATCAAGGACAAACGGCGTCGCATTTCAATCTTGGCGACTTGAACCGTGATGCCTTTGCGCTCCGTCATGCGGTGGTAGGTTTGCCAGAAGTCGCGGTAGCGATGGTCATCTTCAACGTTCACAACGTCGTAGTCCAACTCTTCCTTCAAGCGCAGACCAAACTTCTCGATGCGTTCGGCAATGACGGCTGGACGGCCAATGAGGGTGGGGCGCGCCAAACCTTCGTCCGACACAATTTGGGCGGCGCGCAAAACGCGTTCCTCTTCACCCTCACTGTAGGCCACGCGTTTTTTCAAACCGCGTTTGGCCGCTGTGTAGATAGGCTTCATGGTGGTGCCGGAGGCATACACAAAGCTTTGCAAGCGCTCGCGATACGCCTCCATGTCTGCAATGGGCCTTGAAGCCACGCCACTGTCAGCTGCGGCTTGCGCCACTGCTGGTGCAATTTTGATCATCAAGCGGGGGTCAAAGGGCTTTGGAATCAAGTACTCGGGGCCGAACACCAACGGCTCGCCGGCATACGCCGCGGCCACCACTTCGCTTTGCTCAGCCTGGGCCAATTCGGCGATGGCGTAGACCGCCGCAATTTCCATCTCTTGGGTGATGGTGGTGGCACCGCAGTCCAATGCGCCCCTGAAAATATAGGGGAAGCACAAAACGTTGTTAACCTGGTTGGGGTAATCGGTGCGGCCTGTGGCCATGATGGCATCGTCGCGGACCGCTTTGACATCCTCTGGCAAAATTTCTGGGTTGGGGTTGGCCAGTGCAAAGATCAAGGGTTTGGCGGCCATTTTTTTGACCATGTCTTGCTTCAACACACCGCCAGCGGACAAGCCCAAGAACACGTCGGCACCTTCTATGGCTTCGGCCAAGGTGCGCTGTGCGGTTTTTTGTGAAAACTGAATCTTGTCTTCGTCCATCAACTCGGTGCGGCCTTCGTAGACCAGTCCAGCCAAATCGGTGACCCAAATGTTTTCGCGGGGAATGCCCAATTTGACCAACAAACCCAAACAAGCAAGGGCCGCAGCGCCTGCGCCGGAGGTGACCAACTTGACCTTGCTGGGATCTTTGCCCACCACTTTCAAGCCATTCAAAATGGCAGCGCCCACTGTGATGGCCGTGCCATGTTGGTCGTCGTGGAAGACGGGTATCTTCATGCGTTCACGCAATTTGCGCTCGACATAGAAACAATCGGGCGCCTTGATGTCTTCTAGGTTGATGCCACCGAACGTGGGCTCGAGGGAGGCAATGATTTCAACCAGTTTTTCTGGGTCTTTCTCATTGATCTCAATGTCAAAGACATCGATGCCCGAGAACTTCTTGAACAAAACGGCTTTGCCTTCCATGACAGGCTTGCCAGCCAAGGGCCCAATGTCACCCAAGCCCAACACCGCGGTACCGTTGGTGACCACGCCCACCAAATTGCCTCGGCTGGTGTACTTGAACGCAGCAGCTGGGTCTTTGACGATTTCTTCGCAAGGTGCGGCCACGCCGGGCGAGTAGGCCAGGGCCAAATCATGTTGGTTCACCAGTTGTTTGGTGGCCGCAATAGAAATTTTGCCGGGGGTTGGGAACTCGTGATACTCGAGAGCCGCGCGGCGCAGTTGTGCGCGTCGTTCTTCTGCATTGACCTTCGTCATATTCTGTCTCCTGTTGCGCAGCAACTGCCCACTCACTGGGTGAACGGGCTTAAGTTCTGCATGGCTTCATTTTAGACCGGGGTGCGTACCGGTCTTCTTGTGGAAAACCGCACTCAAAGTATGCTGAGTTTTAACTTAGACGCACAACTGAGCTTGGCACAAATGCGCTTGGGATGGGCCTGACACAAAGTTCAGCCGCGCATCAAGGCTTCAATCTCATCGGCTTTCACGGGCACGCCGCGGGTGATCAGCTCACAGCCATTGGCCGTGACCACCGCATCGTCTTCAATTCGAATGCCGATGTTGTGGAAGCGTTCAGGCACACCAGGTGCAGGGCGCACATAAATGCCTGGCTCGATGGTCAGCACCATGCCGGGGCGCAAAATGCGGCTGGGTCGGTCTTTGATGAGTTCGCCGCTTAAGGGGTCTTTGCGTTCACTGTAAGTGCCGACCTCAGTCGGTTCAACGTAGCTGCCGCAGTCGTGCACGTCCATGCCCAGCCAGTGGCCGGTGCGGTGCATGTAAAACTGAAAATAGTTGCGGTTGGCAATGACGTCTTGCGCGTTGCCCACTTTGTTGGCATCGAGCAAGCCCACATCCAGCATGCCTTGTGCCAACACCTTGACCGTGGCTTCGTGCGGATCGACAAAACGTGCACCTTCGTGCGTGGCTGCAATGGCCGCCTCCTGCGATGCCAAAACCAGGTCATACAACTCGCGTTGTGCGGGGCTGAACTTGCCATTGGCAGGGAATGTACGGGTGATGTCACTGGCATACCCATCCAATTCACAGCCAGCATCAATCAGCACCAAGTCACCATTCAAGATAGGGGCGACGTCGGCGCGGTAGTGCAGCACACAGGCGTTGGCGCCACCGGCCACGATAGAGCCATAGGCCGGGTATTGCGAGCCGTGCTGACGGAATTCGTGCAGCAGTTCTGCGTCCAGATGGTATTCACGAACCTCTTGTCCTGCACGCAACATGGCAGCAGAGCGCTGCATTGCTCGTATGTGAGCACCCGCACTGATTTGAGAGGCGCGACGCATGATGGCCAACTCGTGGTCATCTTTGACCATGCGCATTTCATCCAAAATGCCACAAACATCGCGCTGTTGTTCTGGGCACAAGGCGCCATAGCGAACACGGGCGCGCACAGCATTCAGGCCCATCTCGATGCGAGATGACAAGTCTTTGTGCGTGGCAAAGGGGTACCACACCACCGACTTGTTTTCTAACAACGTGGGCAACTTGGCATCCAGTGCCGCGATTGACCAAGCCTGGCTCACCCCCAGGTGGGCAGGTGCAGCCTCAGGGCCCAAACGCACGCCATCCCAAATTTCTCGCTCCAGATCTTTGGGTTGGCAAAACACACTGGCGTGGCCATCAGAGGTGACCACCAGCCAGGCGTTGGGCTCGGTAAAGCCCGTCAGGTAGTAAAAGTAGCTGTCATGCCTGAACAAAAAATCACTGTCTCGATTGCGTTGACGCTCGGGCGCGGTAGGGATGATGGCAATGCTGTTGGGGGCTTGCGCCGCCATGTGCGCGGCCAATTGAGCGCGGCGTTGCGCATACAAAGTTGAATCAAAGGTCATGTTGTGAAGACTGAATGAACGTGGAACAAGTTTAAGCGGGCGGTGAAATTTGATTTAATTCCCTGAGGCGCTCAGGGGTACCGACATCGGTCCAAGCACCGGTATAAAGGCTGGCACCCACTTGGCCGCGGTCCATGGCTGCGCGCAGCAACGGCGCCAAAGGCGCCGCTTTGCCTTGCGGATTGCCTTCTGGCATGTCGGTCCAACGGGTATCAAAGAATTCTTTTTTGTACAGCGCAAAGGTGCTGAACGTGAACAGCTTGCCGGGTTTTGGCAAATTCAAGGCCTGTCCGTCGTCTGCCAAACCAAAGTCACCGCTCGGGTTGTGCGCAGGGTTGGGCACCAACCAAATGTGTGCCAAGTTGTGACTGCGTTCAAAAGCGTTGGCTTGATCGTTCTCAAATTTGAAATTTGGGGCGTAAATGTCGCCCGCTACCACCCAAAAAATAGGCGCCAGAAAAGGCATGGCGCGAACAATGCCACCTGCTGTTTCAAGGGCATAGCCAAAGTCTTTGCCTTCATGCGAGTAGCGCAGCCGAATGCGTCCACCCTGCGGCAAGTCGGGATTCAGGCCGAAGCGCGACTCAATTTGATCACCCAGCCAGGCGGTATTGACCAATTGATCGTGGTGGCCAGCCTTGGCCAAAGCTTCCATGTGCCACTGCATCAGAGGCTTGTCATGGACCCTCAACAGGGGTTTCGGCGATTGATCTGTGAGGGGTCGCATGCGTTCGCCACGACCCGCGGCCAAAACCATGGCCGTGGCCAGGTTGAGGTCTGAAGTGCCAAGCCAAGCTTTTGGCGTGGCAGGTTCTAAATTGGAATCCAAGGTATTCAAACGCATGCCGCTATGTTGCCACGCTGTAGGGGTTGCGCAAGCTCCCGCGCAGTAAAATATCGGGCTTAGTTGTTAATTTTCCCCGACTTATTTTTTGGAGCCCCCATGGCAATCACCCAACCCGCAGCTCATCAAATGGCCAACGCAATCCGTGCCCTGGCGATGGACGCTGTTCAACAAGCCAATTCGGGTCACCCTGGTGCGCCCATGGGCATGGCCGACATGGCTGTGGCTTTGTGGGGCGAGCACTTGCAACACAACCCCAAAAACCCCCACTGGGCCAACCGCGACCGCTTTGTTTTGTCCAACGGCCACGGCTCCATGCTCATTTATGCGTTGCTGCACCTCACAGGCTAGCCGCTGCCCATCACTGAGTTGAAAAACGTCCGCCAGTTGCACAGCAAAACCGCCGGTCACCCCGAAGTGGGCACCACCCCTGGCGTTGAAACCACCACCGGTCCGTTGGGACAAGGCATCACCAATGCTGTGGGCATGGCTTTGGCCGAAAAATTGTTGGCCACCGAATTCAACCAACCTGGCCACAACATC
>JACCDH010144821.1_pt1 | contig 14820 bp, 16 predicted proteins | sample 7442481 | NCBI WGS metagenome assembly JACCDH01 (sample SAMN15323433, study PRJNA562643) | freshwater metagenome | isolation source: river surface water | place: USA:Blue River Watershed | collected 2017-08-15
ATATCTCAAATTCAGAAGCATTTGAGTCAGATAATGATGCTGCTGGTTCTGATTTTACGCCAAAAACAACCGCTGTATTTTCTAATATTACTGCTATTGGACCAAGAATTCATCCAGTTTATGGTAAAGGAAGTAATTTAAATTATGCAGCTGTTCAAATTAGAAGAAATTCTGGTATTTCTATTCAAAATTCAATTTTTGCTGGATGGCCAAGAGGAATACAAATTGATGAGTCAAGAGTAACTACAAATGGTTCAACATTCAAAAATTTACAAGACAGCGTTATTAGATTCAAGAATGTGACTTTAGCTGGTAATACTGTAGATTTAGATTACGTAGGAAAATCAGGGGCTTCTACTAATAAAACTACTGCTGACGTTTTAGCTATATTCTCTAATGCTTTTTACAATAACACAATTTTAAATTCAGCTGATGCAAATGTGTTAAAACTAATTCAGCCATTTAACTATACAAATCCTGACTTTACTCCATATGCAAACGCAAACACGAGTACGTCAAATATCTCATCTACAATTGGTAGCTTAGGTATTGGATTACACTTAGACTACAGAAGTAATGGTTCATTCACTGATTCAAAATTGCAAAATGCTTTCTTTGATAAGACAGCCACTTTTAGAGGTGCAGTTGCAACATCAGGTGTTAACCAAACTTGGTGGAAAGGTTGGACAGTATGGAAATAAGCTAGTATTTAAAAAATTGTTAGGTTCTATATAATAAAAAGAGCGTCCCAAAATTTTGGGACGCTCTTTTTATTATATCAAGATGAATTAATTAATGATTCTTGAATGGTGCTTATTAATGTTCCTTTAAAACGATGTCATATAAATGGTGAATTAAACCATCGGCTAAGCCAATTTTAGGCACTAAAATTTGTTCAATACCGCACCATTTGAAAATATTATTGTAAATGAGTAAAGCAGGAACAATTACTTCTGCTCGGTCTTTTTTGATATTGTATTTTTTCATTCTTTCATCAACACTCAATAGTTGCATATCCTTGTACATTTCCCTAACTGGGCCTGCTAATAAGTATACATCGTCTTTGGATCGGAGTAGCGAGTATATTTTATTGATATTGCCGCCTGAACCGATACCCGTTATATGTGTATATTTTTTAGCAATATTCTTGCATGTTTCCTTAAGCTCATCCCATGTCTCGTCTTTAACCTTATTGGTCAATAACCTTACAGTACCAATATTGATAGATTCTTGTATAACTAATTCGCCATTATGGTATAGGGTTAATTCCGTACTACCACCTCCAACATCCATGTATAAATAGCTGTCGTTTTTATCTAAAAGCTCTGCAATATGATTCTCGTATATAATTTCGGCCTCTAATTCACCTGAAATAACTTCAATTTCAATACCCGTTTCAGTTTCAATTTCCTTGATAATTTCTTTGCTATTTGAAGCATCTCGCATAGCGCTGGTAGCGCATGCCATATAATGTTCAACTTCATATACCTTCATAAGCTGCTTATAGGCTTTGATGGTATCAATAAGCATCTTTTTTTTACGACTTCCAATAAATCCTTTTTCAAAAACATCAAATCCAAGTTGAAGTGGGATGCGTAAAATATTTAATCGATTAAACTCAATTTCTTTACCTTCTTTAATAACTTCACTAATGAGCAGTCTTGCTGCGTTACTTCCAATATCAATGGCGGCTAGTATCAATTTTTATTTTTTTCCTTTTAAGTACTGGTAAGTCTCTTCCTGTGATTTAAATTTTCTACCCACCAAAGGTACATATTTATTCAATAATTCAGCGTCAAGCACCCTTGCCTTTTGATTATCCTTTAATTGAATATTAATAATATCAATTAATTCCTTTTTTATTTGTTTATCATTAATTGGTACAGCAACCTCAATTCTGTGATCTAAATTTCTCACCATCCAATCAGCACTTGATATATATACTTTTTCATTTCCTTTGTTATGAAAAATCATGACCCTTGCATGTTCCAAATATTGATCTACTATGCTAATCGCATTTAGCTTGGCATTCATTTTGTCATGGTTAGCTTTAAGGGTAGTAATTCCTCTAATAATTAAATGGACTTCAACATTCTCCTTTACGGCTTTATATAAATGCTCGATTAAAGCAATATCAGTTATTGAGTTTAATTTTACAATGATTTGCGCCTTTTTGCCTTTTTTGGCATTTGCAATTTCATTATTGATGAACTCAATTAATGAGTTTCGCATGTTAATTGGTGAAATTAGCAAGTTGCGCATTTTTACAATTGGCTTATCACCTAATTGCCAATTTTCTAAATAATTAAAAATTCTGTTTGCTTCATTCATAATTGCGGCTGAAGCAGTTAATAGACAATGGTCAGCGTATACTTTTGCAGTTTTTTCATTTAAATTACCTGTGCTAATAAATCCATATTTCACTAATCTGGTGCCTAACTTTTTTTGAATGATACAAAGTTTTGCATGTACTTTTTTATTGGGTACTCCTACCAACACATTAATACCTTCTTCCTCCATCACTGTTTTCCATTCTAAATTGGCTTCCTCGTCAAAACGTGCCTTAAGTTCTAAAAACACAGTTACTTGCTTGCCATTTCGAGCTGCATTAATTAAGGCATTAATTACTTTTGAATTGGAAGCTAAGCGATAGGCTGTAATTTTGATACTTACCACCGTATCATCCATGGCTGCTTCTCTTAACATATCAATGATGGGATCGTAGCTATGATAAGGGAAGTGAAGCATCACGTCCTTTTTGAGTACGACATCCGATATATAATCTTTTTTCTTAAAAGCCGGATGCACAAGTGAAGCAGGTCGACTACTTTTAACAGGGATTACTTTGGGAAAATCCATAAAGTGTCTAAAATTATGAATGTGCCCTCCAGGAATGATGCTGCTTTTGCGAGATAGTTTTAATTTTCGAATTAAAAATTCTAAAATTTCGGCGTTCATTTCTTTTTCATATACAAAACGAACTGGCTTCCCCTTGCGTCGGTTTTTAATTCCCTTTGAAATTTTATCAATAAAATTCATTCCTATTTCCTGGTCCAAATCTATTTCAGCGTCTTTGGTAATTTTAAATATATGCGCTTCAAATTTATTAAACTTAAAATGTGAAAATATAATAGGTAAGTTAAATCTAATTAAGTCTTCAAGTAGCATAATGCATGATGTGCCTATTTTTGAGGGCAATTGAATAAAACGACCAACTGATCGGGAAGGCACTTCAATCAACGAAAACTTTTGATTATAAGCATTGTTTTTATTACTCATCACAATGGCCATGTACAAGCTTTTATCCCTTAAGTAAGGAAGTTCTGCGACATTTTCGATCATTAAGGGTATTATATAATGACGCACTTCATCATCAAAATATTGTTTTATAAAGTTTTTTTGTTCAATGGTTAACTTCTTGTCATCCACTATTAATACCTTATTGGCTTTTAACTCCTTATTTATATTTTGCCAAATTCTATTAAATTCATTTTGCTGTTTAAGTACAATGGCCTGTATTTGATCTAATATAACCTGAGGGCTCTCAATTAGATCCATATTACTTAATTTCCCTTTTTTATTGACAAACTCTGACATCCTTTTTAGGGTAGCTACACGCACCCTGAAAAATTCATCTAAATTATTAGAAAAAATTCCTAAAAATCGAACCCTGTCACTCAATGATACAGTTGGGTCATTTGCCTCCTGTAGTACCCTTGCATTAAAACTTAGCCAGCTAATATCCCTTGCAATAAATTTGTCTTTCATAGTATGTTCAATTTCAATACGAATTTATGAAATACTAAAAAACCCTTTTGTGTAAGTTAATTAAGTTAATGATTTATTAATAATTAGTAAACAATTAATTAATGCACATTAACGTATTTTACCTAAACAACTACCCATGGATAAACGACAAATTGATGTTTGCGTTATTAGTGATATACATTTAGGCACATTTGGTTGTCAGGCAAAGGAAGCCCTAAACTACTTAAAAAGCATACAACCCAAAACCTTGATATTAAATGGGGACATCATTGATATTTGGCAGTTTAATAAGCGATTTTTTCCTGCTAGCCATATGGCGGTCATCAAGCAAATTTTTAGCATGGCAAGTAAGGGAACCAAAGTGGTATATATCACAGGTAATCATGATGAAGCCCTGCGCAAATATGCCGATTTTGAAATGGGTAATATTCAATTAACCGATAAAATAGTATTTGAAATAAATGGTGAAAAAAATTGGGTGTTTCATGGTGATGTATTTGACAGAACGACGAAAGGGAGTGCTAAAATATTAGCCAAGCTAGGAGGGTATGGGTATGATTTATTAATTGTATTAAATAGTTTTTTTAACTGGATTTCAAGGATGATGGGTAAAGAAAAATTGAGTTTTAGCAAGAAGGTTAAAAATGGCGTGAAACAAGCAGTTTCATGGATCGGCAATTTTGAACAAACAGCGGCTGAATTGGCCATTGAGAATGGATATCAATATGTTATTTGTGGTCATATCCATCAACCACAACAAAGAGTAGTAACAACTGATAAGGGCTCAGTTACCTATTTAAATAGCGGTGACTGGATTGAGAATTCAACCTCCTTAGAGTATTATGATAATGCTTGGCATTTATATCATTATGATCCTAAGCAGTTTGAGCATATTCCAAATGAGAAAATTAAAATTGTTCATTTGAATACTGAATTAAATGTATTAACTAGTGAAGTTGCTTTTCAGGTTTCACTATAATTCACTGCATGAAAATATTTTACGCAATTCAAGGAACAGGTAATGGTCATTTAAGTAGGGCTGTTGAATTGTTTCCTTATTTGAAAAAATATGGCGAGGTAGATTTTTTTTTAAGTGGGTCAAATGCCCATTTAAATTGTAACATTCCTATTAAATATAGGAGTAAAGGGGTTAGTTTGTTTTATAAAAACACGGGGGGGCTTGATTATAAAAAAATGGTAAGTTCTTTTTCATTTCAAATTTTTAAAGACGCTAAATTTTTACCTGTAGAACAATACGATTTAGTAATTAATGATTTTGATTTTGTAACCTCTTTGGCTTGCTCATTAAAAAAAGTACAAAGTGTTCATTTTGGTCACCAGGCTAGCTTTCAAAGCAAAGCAACACCAAGACCTAATCAAATTAGTTTAATTGGGAATACGATACTTGAAAAATTTGTTAAAAGTGACGCTCACATTGGATTGCATTTTGAACAATATGATGAAAATATTTATAATCCCATTATTAAAAGTGAAATTATAAATGCTGTTCCAATTAATGATGGTCATATAACAGTGTATTTACCTCAATATTCGATTGAATTTTTAGCTCCGTACTTTTTAACTCAACCACAATTTCATTTTGAAGTTTTCACAAAACAAGTTGATCGTATTATTTGCAATCAAAACATTACTTATTATCCTATTCAAAACGAGCAATTTACTAGCAGTCTTATTAGATGTTACGGCATTATCACAGCTGGCGGTTTTGAAACACCAGCTGAAGCAATGTATATGAATAAAAAAGTGTTGAGTATACCCATTCTAAATCATTTTGAACAAGAATGTAATGGTAAGGCCTTAAAAAATATGGGAGTTATGGTTTTAGAGAAAATGGATGGTAGCTTTAGTAAACATTTTAGTAATTGGATTGATCATATGAAGCCTATTCAATTAACACTAAAACATAGTACTGAAGAAATTATTGACATTCTTATAAATACAAATAAAAAATATAAACATGTACACCATTCTTAATGAAAAAGGAGAAGCAGTTGCCTACATTCAAAATATGATGATCATGGATTTAAATCAAGAGCAAGTGCATGGTATTTTAATTGGAGATTGTTTTTACGGAAAAAAAGACCATATGATTGGCAAAATTTTTAATAATACTGCTTATTTAATAAATGGTGAAATAGTAGGCAAGATTGTTCAAAATACCGAATACAAAAATGTAGCATTGAAAAAAGCAAACATGCAAGCAGCCTGGGAAATTTTATCTAATATAAAAAATCATACAAGTACTTGGATTAAAGAAACTACAAAATGGTCTAGTAAACCTATTTTATTTCATTTGTTGTAAACTATATATCATTGATTTTTTGATCCATAACAAAGTCAACACAATACCTTTTAATCATTTCTCTTACTGACCTAAACTCATTCATAATTTCATCATCAGTCCCTGTTGCTTTAGCGGGGTCTGGAAAATTGTAATGAAATTTTATCGCTTTAGATGGAAAATAGGGGCAACGCTCTTTAGCATTATCACAAACGGTAATCACAAAATCAAAATCTACTGTAAAGTATTCTGTGATATTATTTGAGGTGTGATTAGAAATGTCAATTCCATCCTCCTTCATAATGGCAATGGCTTTTGGATTAACACCATGCGTCTCCACCCCAGCAGAATAAACGGTTGCTTTTCCTTTTGTCATAGAGGCTAGATATCCATGTGCCATTTGACTTCGACAACTATTACCTGTACATAATACTAAAATGTTTTTCATTTAAATATTTTTAAAATTTAACAACAGCCCGAGCCTGGTGCACATGATGCGGATGGTTTTTCAGCATACACTGTCACTGAGAAAATACCTAAATCAGATTGATTGAATTTGGCAATATCGGCATCATTTAAATAATTTTTCAATATGTCATTTGGGATTACAATTGCTTTTTCCTTTTGTAATACTACATTTTTGAATCCGCATGCGTTTATGAGTTCTATGTAAACTTCTTTTTGAATCGCACCACTTACACAACCAGCATACATTTCAGCTGCATTGCGTAATTCGTTTGGTAAGGCGCCTACTAATACTACATCTGAAATACTAAAGTGTCCACCTGGTTTTAATACCCTGAAAATATCGGTTAGTACTGCATGTTTATTAGGTACTAAGTTTAAAACGCAATTACTAACCACTACATCTGCTACATTCGAAGTAATAGGCATGTTTTCAATATCACCTTGTCTGAATTCTACATTATTATATCCCATTTTTTCAGCATTCGCTCTTGCTTTTTCAATCATGGCTGGTGTGAAGTCAACTCCAATTACTTTTCCTGTAGCACCAGTGCTTCTTCTAGCTACAAAGCAGTCATTACCCGCGCCGGAACCTAAATCAACTACTACATCTCCTTCTTTAATTTTTGCAAATTCTGTTGGTAAGCCACATCCCAAACCTAAATCAGCATCGGCTACATAACCTTCCATTTTTGTGTAGTCATCGGACATAATATTATACACTTCCGTACTGCATCCCCCCGCACCGCAACATGATGACATATTAGTTTCTTTATCTTGAAGTGCTATCTCACTATATTTTGCTTTTACAATTTCTTTTAGTTCTAATTCTGTTTTCATAATATTTATTTAAAATTTTTAATTAACAACATTTTTTTGTGGTCGTGTAAGTGTCAAACATTTTATTAAATATTGACCCCATTTTTGACCAGTTATTTTCATCAATACAATAGCAGGTTTTAACACCACTAATTTCACCTTTTATTATCCCAGCAGCTTTTAATTCTTTTAAATGCTGAGAAACTGTACTTTGAGATAAGGGTAACTCATCAACAATATCACCACAAATACAACTCCTTTTTTTCAACAAAAGTAAAATGATAGCTACCCTTGCCGGATGTCCCATTGCTTTTGCGAATTGTGCAATTTGTTCTTCTTTGTTTGAATATTCGGACATGTTTTCTCTTTATTAATCGTAAAATTACGATTAATAAAGAAGCCACCAAAAAATTAATATGATAATTTTGGTAAACTGATAAAAGTCATAAAAAAAGCCTAGTCTTTCGACCAGGCTTTCACCACTCAAAACCATATGGATGTTTATGCCGCTGTAAAAGCGTCAGAAACTCCTTTATGTAAAATTTTTCCAGCTCTAATATTTAATCCTTTAGCGAGTGCTGCATTTTCCATAATTGCTTTTTCCCATCCTTTATTCGCAATGGCAATTGCATAAGGTAAGGTTGCTTGTGTTAAGGCACGAGTACTTGTTTGTGGCACTGCACCTGGCATATTCGCAACACAATAATGTGTTATATTATCAATCGTGAATACAGGATTTTCGTGTGTTGTTGGTTTACAAGTTTCGATACAACCTCCTTGGTCAACAGCAACGTCCACAATTACTGAACCTGCTTCCATTAATTTTAGATCTTCTTTCTTCACTAAGTGTGGCGCTTTTGCACCGTGTAATAATACTGCTCCAATTAATAAATCGGTAGTAGATAGCTTTTCTTTAATCGCCAATATCGTTGAATATTGTGTTACCACATTCGCTGGCATGATATCACTTAAATATCTTAAGCGCGCTAAGTTAGTATCCATTATAGTTACATTAGCTCCAAGTCCAGCAGCCATTTTAGCCGCTTGTGTTCCTACAATTCCACCACCTATTACTAATACTTCGGCTGGCTTCACTCCTGGAACGCCACCTAATAATTTTCCTTTACCGCCAAATGGCTTACCTAAATAATAAGCCCCTACATTTATGGCCATTCTTCCTGCAACCTCCGACATGGGTACCAATAATGGTAAGGATCCGTCAGCTAATTCAACTGTTTCATAAGCAATACAAACAGCTTGAGTTTTCATCATTGCCTCCGTTAATTCCTTGGAAGCTGCAAAGTGGAAATAAGTAAATAATATTTGACCTGCTTTAATTAACGGAAATTCAGCAGCTAAAGGTTCTTTCACTTTCACAATCATTTCAGCAATTTCATAAACCTCCTTCGCTGTATTTAAAATACTTGCACCAACTGCTTTATAGGCATCGTCTGAAAAACCTGATCCAATGCCCGCATTGGTTTCGACATATACATTATGACCCTGTCTCACTAAAGCATCTACTCCTTCAGGTGTTAAACCAACTCTGTACTCTTGTATTTTAATTTCTTTTGGGCAACCGATAATCATAATTGATGTTTTAATTACTGTGTAAAGTTCTGACAAAAGAAAATATTTTTAATTATATTAATAAATACAGTAAAAAATACTATAAATTAGATATTATAAAGAAATATGCAGTATTTTTAGCTTGCTTTTAGGCTTTAAACCGAAATAATTACGCTTTAAAAATTTTGACATGAATTTAGACCCTATCGACATAGCTATTTTGCGTATCCTTCAAAAAAATGCATTGGCTACTTTAAAGGATATTAGTGCTGAAATAAATTTATCGGTAAGTCCCACGCATGACCGTATCAAAAGATTAGCATCCGATGGCGTTATTGCAAATTATGTTGCCTTAATAAATCGAAAGAAAATTGGTTTAGGCATGGTCGTATTTTGCCATGTTACTTTAGATAAGCAAACAAAAAATAATTTTGCCGAGTTTGAACAAATTATTTTACAATTTGATGAAATAATTTCTTGCAGTTTAGTTTCAGGCAGCTTCGATTATTATTTAAAGGTGGTGACTAAGGATGTTGAAACCTATAATAAATTTTATCAGGAAAAATTAGCAGTGCTTCCGATGGTTGCACATATTAATAGTTTATTTGTAATGGATGAAATAAAAACAACAACAGCATTACCACTATAATTGCGCAATTTTATGAAGCGCATTTTTAAATCTAAATGATCCGCTCAAATTTTTATTTTATGTATAATATTCCGTATTTCAAAGCCAGTAATCATCAAGAAGTAATTGACTTTATGCTAGCCAATCCATTTGTTACCATTTGTGGTGTTGATGCAAATGGAATGCCTGTGGCTACTCATATTCCGGTACTTATCAAAATTGAAAATGATTTAATAACCATTAGCGGACATATGATGCGTAAGCAAGATCATACCAACGCATTTGAACTCAATAATAATGTATTGGTTATTTTTTCTGCGCCTTCGGCATTTGTGAGTGCCAACTGGTATACTACTAAAAATATGGGTAGTACTTGGAATTATCAAACAGTGCACGCGCGCGGGAAAATGGAAATCAAGGACGAAAATCATTTACGAAAATTATTAACGGATCTTACTTTACATTTTGAAAAAGATGCAGCGTCGCCAACACAGGTAAAAAATTTATCGGAGGAATATATGCAACAAAACATGAAAGCCATATACTCATTCGATTTGGAGGTATCCGACTTGCAACATGTTTTTAAATTAAGCCAAAATAGAGACGAGGCTTCGCATGCAAATATTGTCCATGAATTAAGTAATGGAACACCAGCATGTCAGCATATGGCTGCGGCTATGGCTAAGAAAAAGTAACTCATAAAATGGCTACAAAAACACCTATACAACCTTACAGAAAAAATAAAACCTCAATCTAAAATTTAACTAAGCGTTTATAATTATTTTTTCAATGGCTCAATGAGGTCCCATAGGTTTCCATAAATATCTTTGAATACGGCAACGGTTCCATAATCTTCAACATGAGGAGGTATCGTAAACGCAACACCTTTGGAACTATAGTTTTCAAAATCACGATAAAAATTATCAGTGTATAAAAATAAAAATACACGACCCCCCGTTTGGTAACCAATAAATTTTTCTTGTTCGGGCGTAGCTGCTTTTGCAAGTAATAAAGTGCATCCATTTTCAGCACCATTGGGTTGCACCATCACCCATCTTTTTGTTTCAGACAAAACAGTATCCTCAATTAATTTGAATCCTAAAGTATTTGTATAATAGTCAATAGCTTCATCATAATCTTTTACGACAACGGCGATATGGGCTAAATTTTGTTTCATGTTCAAATGTACAAATATTTGAAAGGTTTATATACCTTCATAAAAGTTTTAAAACTGAACTATGGCAACAACAAAAAATTTGATTTTTGATTTAGGCAATGTTTTATATGATATTGATTTTACGAAAATGTATGCAGCATTCAACGAACTTGGCATACCTAATTTTGAAAATCATTTTACTTTGAATAAGTCCGATCAAATATTTTTCGATTTGGAATTAGGCCTTATTTCAGAACAGCAATTTTGTGATGGATTCAATGCGCTTTATCATTTGAGTTTAACTAAGCAGCAAATCATTGAGGCTTGGAATTCATTATTAATTGGATATAGACCACAAAGTATTGAATGGGTTAAAGCGAATAATAGTAATTACAATACCTTTTTATACTCCAATACCAACCAAATCCATTACGACCATTTTATTCCTCAGTTTGAGCAGGAAATGGGTGGAAATTTCGAAAATTTGTTCAAAACGCCCTATTTTTCGCACAAAATGGGCCAAAGAAAGCCCGATCCGGCTTCATTTAAGCATATTTTGGAAAAAGAAGGTCTTGTTGCTGAGGAGACTATATTTATTGACGACAATGAGCCCAATATAATAGCCGCGGCCTCGGTAGGACTTCAGGTTTTGTATTTGCAGCCAGGAATGAGGGTCGAAAATGACCTGATTATTTTTTCTTAACTTCCTCAAATTCAATGTATTCTGCATCCACTTGCACTTCTTTTTTGGGTGCGTTTTGAGTAGCGCTACCTTGCGTGGCCGACGGACCATTTGCATGTCCACCAGCTTGTTGTGCATTTCTAAAAGCCTCCGCTTGCTGGCGCTGCATTTGCTCCATATTCCTTTTTACTGTTTTTACACCTTTGGAAACAGGGACTACTACTTCAAAAATGACTTTATAAAGCAAGTAAATCACCAAACCGTATATGATTAGCTTCATCATAGCACAAAAATACACTTATGGCGTATAAAATTGGGTTATTTCATCACGATTTATTACCTTTGTTCAAGAATAAGCAAAGAAATGAAGGGAACGAAATCGTTCCCTTCTTCTTTTTTAACTATGGAAGTAAACGATTTAAAAGAAAGGGTACAGGGTATTATTGAACCTCTATTATTAGAGGATCCTGAATACTTTTTGGTTTGGATCAAGGTAAAACCTGGTCATATTATTAGAGTGTACTTGGACGGTGATAATGGTTTACCTATTCAAAAGTGTATTTATTTTAATAGGAAGTTGTACAGAGCCATTGAAGAAGCAGGCTGGTTTCCAGAAGGTGATTTTGCTTTAGAAGTTTCTTCACCCGGTGTCGACGAACCTTTATTATTAAAAAGACAATACAACAAAAATATAGGCCGACAAGTAGAGGTGGAATTGTTAGATGAGACAAAAAAGCTAGGCACTTTAATGGCGGTGACAGAAACAGATATTTCGATTGAGTGGACCGAGGGGAAGGGTAAAAAAGCAACCCAGCAACAATTGCTTATTCCATTTGAGAATATAAAATCAACTATAGTTCAAATTCAATTTTAACAAATCATCAAGCGAGAAGCTTGAAAAAAAATTATGTTATGGCAAGTATAAATTTGATTGAAGCGTTCCAAGAATTTAAAGACGCTGAAAGTATTGATCGTCCAACCATGATGAAAGTGGTAGAGGATGTATTTAAAACTTTATTAAGAAAAAAATATGGTAGCGATGAAAATTTCGACGTTATCGTTAACGCTGAAAAAGGTGACTTGGAAATTATCCGTCGTCGTGAAATTAGACCCGATGATGATGTAGACAATCCTTTAGCAGAAGTTTCTTATTCTGATGCAATCAAGATAGAGCCTGACTTTGAGATTGGTGAAGAATTATTAGAAGAAGTAAATATTTATGATTTTGGTCGTCGTGCTATTTTAGCTGCAAAGCAAACTTTAGCATCTCGTATCAACGATTTAAAGAAAAACGCTTTAGTAAAAAAATATGCTGATCGTATTGGCGAAATCATGAACGCTGAAATTTATCAGGTTTGGAAAAAAGAAGTTTTGTTATTAGACGAGGAAGGCAATGAATTAATTCTTCCTAAAACAGAACAAATTCCGCAAGACTTTTTCAAGAAAGGCGAAAATATCAGAGCTGTCATTGCACGTGTGGATATGAAAAATAATTCACCCGTAATTATCTTGTCAAGAACAAGTCCATTATTCTTAGCTAAATTATTAGAGATAGAAGTTCCTGAAATTTTTGATGGCTTAATTACCATTAAAAAAATTGTTCGTGAACCAGGTGAGCGTGCAAAAGTGGCGGTTGAGTCATTCGACGATCGTATCGATCCAGTGGGTGCTTGTGTGGGTATGAAAGGTTCTCGTATTCACGGAATTGTACGTGAATTGAAAAACGAAAATATTGATGTAATTAATTTCACTACGAATACGCAATTATTAATTCAACGTTCTTTGACGCCTGCGAAAATCAGCTTCATGAACATAGACAATGATCGCAAACGTGCTGAAGTATACTTGCAAGCTGATCAGGTTTCATTAGCTATTGGTCGCCGTGGTGTTAACATTAAATTAGCCTCTGAATTAACTGGCTATGAATTGGATGTTTACCGTGAAGACGAGGAAGTATTAGAAGAATTTGATATTGATATGGATGAATTTATTGATGAAATTGAACCATGGATTATTGATGAATTCAAGCGCGTTGGTTGTGATACAGGACGTAGCGTATTAAAATTAAGTGCTGAAGAATTAGAAAGAAGAACAGACTTGGAAAAAGAAACGATTGCCGATGTGCGTCGAATTTTACAAGAAGAGTTTGACAAAGGTGAATAAGATTTTGAATTAGAAGTATATTTGTAATAGGTGATTGGTCCCAAGTCACCTTAAGCATGAACAGGGACAAAAAACAATAGAATGTCAGAATTGAAATTACCAAGACTGTTAGCAGCTGCTAAAGAATTTAATGTTGGTCAAGATACCATCATTGATTTTTTGGCTAAGAAAGGTTTTCCTAAAGACGACCTTAAGCCAACAGCTAAATTATCTGAAGAGCAATACTTTGCTTTGCAGGCCGAGTTCCAAAGTGATAAAGTTGCTAGGAACAAAGCAGATCATGTTGAATTGCCAAAGAATGCTGGTGGCGATAAGGCAAAGAAGGGCGATGAAGCTCCTGTTGCTGAAGTTAAAAAGGCAGAAGCACCAAAAGCTGCTGCACAAGAAACAAAAAAAGTGGATGCCTTTGCTGAAATAGCAAATCCAACAGTGGAAGCACCAAAACCTTTAAAGGTAGAGGCTCCTGAAGTGGAAGCACCAAAAGTGGTTAATAAAATTGATTTGTCATTAATTGACTCATCTACTAGACCTAAGAAGTCAACTAAAAAAGACGAATCTGCAAAAGCACCTGAAGCTGGAACAAAATCAACTGCAACAGATGCAGCAGGAAAAGAGAAAGCTGCTACCAAAAAAGCTGCTGCTAAAAAAGAAGAAGCTCCTAAACCAGCTCCAGCACCTCCAGTTGATCATTCTATTTCACCTGAAAATGTGCATGGTGAAATCACTAACATTCAAGCTGATAAGTTAACTGGTCCAGTTATTTTAGGAAAAATTGATTTACCAATAAATAGCGATACAAGACCTAAGCCATTAAGCCAGGAAGAGAAACGTGTTCGTAAGCGTATACCAGTTCAAGGACAAGGTAATCGCCCTCAAGGACAAGGTGGTCAACAAGGTGGAGGCCAACAAGTTAGTGGTTATCAAGGCAATCGCCCTCAAGGTCAACAAGGTGGCGGTTATCAGGGCAATCGTCCTCAGGGTCAACAAGGTGGCGGTTATCAGGGCAATCGTCCCAACAATCGACCAGGTCAAGGTGGTCAAGGCGGTGCAAGAGGTAGAAATGTTCCGCAAACTGCTGAACAAAAAGAAATCGATCAAAAAGCAATTCAAGATAAGATCAAGGAAACACAAGCTAAATTATCTGGCCAAGGTGGTAGAGGTAAGAGCATGAAATCCAAGTATCGTCGTCAACGTCGTGAAGAAGCTGCTGAAAATGAAAACAACGAACAAAGAGAAGATAATAAATTACAAGTAACTGAATTTGTAAC
>JACCDH010742836.1_pt1 | contig 14816 bp, 9 predicted proteins | sample 7442481 | NCBI WGS metagenome assembly JACCDH01 (sample SAMN15323433, study PRJNA562643) | freshwater metagenome | isolation source: river surface water | place: USA:Blue River Watershed | collected 2017-08-15
ACCTTCAGGATTTAAATCCCAAGTGGCATCATCGTAAGTAATACCAACATCTCTAATTACTACTTTAGAGTGGTAGAAATCACCAATTCTTAGTACACAAATTGGTGGTGGACCGAATGATGTATTTCTTGCACCAACATCTAATGGGTCAGATAAACCTTTAATTGGTATAGTATCACCAGGTCTTACACATTGTAATAAGAATGTCAATCTACTATTTAAACCTTCAGGTGTTGTTGAATGAAAACCTGGATGGAAATATTTTAATTTTTCCTTTAATGAACTAAACGCAACCGGAGAGTCTTCCTCCAACTTTTTAAAATAGTGACACTCAGATAATGTTTTCATGATGATTCTTTTCATCACATCAATCGTTGGTTTTCTATTTGGTATCGTTGTGATTCCGTCTTTTTCAATTGTTGTTTTTGGAACAGGGATGTTCGGTATTGTAATTTCTTGTGGCTGTTCAGGTTTCTTTTTATATTCAAATTTAACCCTTGATTGTCTACAATAAAATGCAATCGGTGCAGTATCTTTTAAACCTTGTCTCGTTAATATTTTTTGATTACAATTTAAATTACCCTTACCTCCTGTATTTTTTAATGTGGTATCTTCACCATTCGTATCAAACTTAAATATAAATTTACCATCTACATCGTAACCAAAATCCTTAAATGTAAATTCTTTCACAAACTCACCAGGTTTCTTATTTGTTCCTGTTTTTTCATATGGTTTTAATACCGATTCGTTAAACCATTTTAAATTAGGTGTTTTACCGTTTGATATTCCTTTAAAAATATCTTGGAAAATACTATGTCCTCTTCTAACACCCAAATAAAAGTTATATGTATTATCGGCAACTTCAGATGTTGACGATGAAATTACAAAAGTAACCTCACTAACAGTTTTACCTGTAATATCAGATTTTAATGTATTTAATTTTGTGTTATATTCGGTATAACCACTAATTAATTCTGAAAATCCTGTTGCAATTTTTTGTGCTTCTTTATTAATTGTAGCACCACTTGTTGCTGAATCAATAGATTCTTTACCGAAAATAACTAACCTATCTTTCTTATGATTTTCAGTTGTGCCCGTAACTAACTCACCTAAGTCAGTTATCGTATCACCCGTATATTTTTCTTTTTGTACAATGTATTCATTATACAATTGTGTATATGTTTTACTTGTTGTTGGTTTTGAGTTACCCTCAATTTTAGGATAATCATTTGCAAAATAAAATCTCTTATCAAATTGTACTGTAACATCTTTACCACCATTTTGTCCTTTATCGGGATTTGGGAAGGTGACTTGTTCAGTTTTATATTTGTACTTAGTAATCTCTTGTGGTGGCTTTGAAGAGTTTAAATATAATTTGATTAGATTAATATCATTACTATCTAATGTTGTATATGTTTGTATTAATGAATAAAAATCAATCTCCTCACATCCAGCAAAAAACGCGTTAATATAATTGTCAGACTCTTCATCCGACATTCCTTTAAAATGTTCTCTAACCAATAAGTTTAAAATACTTGGGTGGTCAACAACAACTTTAAATGATATTGTACCATTTCTTGTTGTATTTTGATAAGTGTAAATTGGTTCAGGTCTTCCTAAGAAAGAATTCTCCTCCCATCTTGCACTATTCTGTTCGTTCATTTTTAAATCATATGGTGGAAACCACATAACTCTACCTCCATTAGGCCCTCTTTCACATGCAGGTAAATCTGTAACTTTAAAACCATCTCTATTAGATGTTTTCCAAGCTAAGTTCTCAATTGAAAACATATACTTTTTAGCATAAAAACCTCCACCATATGGATTTTTATCAAAAATATTTGTAGAACCATCAAATGATTTATTACCATTTGACATTGGAGCATAATTTAAATTCCAAGGTCTACTTGCACCACCCATCACACTACCATCGAACTTTCTAATATTACCAGTTCTTTTCATAGTGTCAGAGTAATTCATATAACCTCTATCTTTTGTCCAAACTCTACAATATTCAACACCACTTTCTTCACCTGAAAACTTATCCGTGTACTTAATAGCCGAACCTTTAGATATTCTTAAATCTCCATCACCAAATACTCTACTTGTTTGGTCGATTACATTACCAACATGTGATATTGCACCACCATCAGAAGGCATTGAATTTAATATTTCTTGGGTGGTACCTAATATTGAATCTTCTCTAAAACCGAAAGATGTGGATTTTGTTTCATCAAATCTTGTAGATTCCGAACCCCATTCTTTATTACCTGAACCTAATTTGTTTTTTGAATTTCTACTAATCCAAGTTAAGTTACCAGCAATTCTTCCACCTTCAGTTATGTTTCTACTTCTATGAAATAATTCTGCGGAAACTTTATCAAACATTAACGACAGATAGTAATTACTTCTAATTGGTCTGTCATTAAAATCGTTCATTGCATACTTCACATCATCACCTCTATCATCACCGATATATGCAACACCTTTTGGTGCTTCGACACCTAATATATTTTTAGCACCTTGAGCAACTTTATCAACAAAACTAAAAATCTTAGAACTGTTTTGTGACCTTGCTGTTGTTGTATAATTTGGTGCGTATTTGTTATATGTTAAAGTATCAAATAATCTACCTTTTTGACCATCACCCATATATTCAATTAATAGGTCAGATGGTTTTCTTGATATTTTAGGTCTTCTCTGTATACCAACTAATGAACCTAATACACCTGTTACATCTTGCCAAAGTTTTCCAAGTTCTGTGTTTGCTTGTGGTCTAACATTTATCGGATTTGCAGGATTTGATAAATAATCACCAGGTATTTCACTAAATGGTAATTGTGTTCCCGATATTGTTTGTAAAAAATCTATTGCTTTACCCGGTAATGTTTTAGCTACCGTAATTTTATTATTAGGGTCCACTAATGGTTCTCTACCTGTAACAATGTTAATTGCTGTTGAGGTGTTACCATTAAGTGCATCTAATAATCTTAATCTACCGTTTGTTGCGGTTTCAATATTTCTTGATATTCTTGAAAGGACTGGCCCATCAGGATTATTCTTTATGTTATTTGCCGCAAATTTAAATAACTCAGATTCACTATCATATGATGATGAACCCATGATTCCAACTAAATTATATGTCGGAACATTTGTTGGGAAATATGGATATAAATTTAAACCATTACTTCTTCTTTGTACTAAAAACGTATTTAAATCTTCAACAATTAAATAGTTGTCGTTTGGTTGATTTACATTTAAATTTGAAACGCTATCAATTTGTATCTTTCTACTTGTTGAGTCGTTAGATACAACATCTCCAGTGTCTTTATTAGACATGTCACTTAACTTATCAATCGAAAATGACGCTTGATTAAAGGTCTGTGGACCATTAGGTACATTAAGTGTTTTACCTAATATATAATCTCTAAACTTTTTAGTCGAATTGAAATCTAAGTAACTTGGCATTATGTTTTATAATAAATAGATTTATTTAGTTTTTAGGTGGTGATGTATACTCATCCGCATCACTATTTAAAAAACTACTAATAGTACTTGGGTCTTTAACTATTTGTCTAGACCAACCATCCATAAGTGCTTCAGATGATTTAATTGATATTTCATGTTTAATAGTTCTTTGTGAATTATCTGTTGTTTGTTTTGATTCCGCGGATTTCTTTTCTACAGATGAAACGTTCATGGGTTTTTGTTCGTTTGTGGTATATCCTAATACATTTTTTACTTTACCCTTCATGGACTTTATTTGTTCCGCAGCCCAACTATCAAAAGACTCAAATGCACCTACCTCACCTTTAGCCATCTTATCTGTTAATTCTTTAACATATTTCTGACTATCTTCACCCGTTATTCCCGCAGCTTCTGCTGCAGATTTGAACGATCTAACAGCTCTACCTCTCGTTGTTGCGGCTAAAAATGCCACGTCTCTTTGTATATTTTCAGTTGCACTTAACTGTCCTCTTGCAATATCTTCTGCTGACATTTTTTCAAACGCTTGTTGATTTGCCAGCAATGTTGCTTTTTGTGCATTTGTTAAATCTTCTAATATAACTTCAGTTTGACCTCCTAATTCACTCATTAAAGATTTAGGAACTTCAATAACCATCTTACCATCTTTCATTTGTGATAAGTTAGTTAAGAATTCTTTTTCTTTATCGTCCATTACTAAACCACTTGTCATTAATGCACTCGCAGCTGCAGACCTTTCAGATGCGGCAATTGCACCTTTCGCCAATTCTTGATACGATATACCCAATTCTTGAGCCATCGCTTTAGCTTTTCTTAAGTTAACACCTGTGATTTCAAATCTACCTTGTTCTTGATTGTATGTAGTTAAAGAACCAGCAGCACCAATTAACGCGTCTTGTAAACCTTCAACGTTATTTGTTGCCATGTACATTAATTTTATTGGGTCAGCAAAATCTCCCATTGCCCCACCCAACACAGATAAATTAGCACTTAATTCTAATGCACCTTCAGGACTGAATACTTTTTCAGCAACTTGATAAACTGAATCCATACTCATTCTAAATTCATTAGCCTTTTGAACCATTCTATTTAAACCTTGAATACCATTTGAGAATCCAAACTCATTTAGTTTACCTAAATTCTCTCTTAACTCTGTTGTTGTTTTTTTACTATTTAATCCTAAGGATAATGATGACACTCCCGCCTTATCAATTGCTTTAGTTGCATCGGAAGCCCCTAAACCCACTTTTTCAAATTCAGAAAACACTGCACCCATATCTTTTAAATCACCAACAAACGCTCTTGCGGTTTTTGCCGCCTGTTCTATTGTTCCCTGTGATATTAAATTAAATCGACCAGTTTTACCCATCATTTCAGTCATCATTCCTGATAACTGTTCCATACCATAACCTAACCTTAATGTTGCAGGATATGCTGAAAGTATTTCTTCCCTTAAACCATCAGAAAGTTTACCTTGTAAACCTACCTTTTCATTAATGTCAGTTCTTAATTGGGATTCTTGTGTTAATTGTGTTGTGATTGCAGAACCAATACTACCTAAGGCTCTTTTTGCCATACCCATTAAACCACCCGTAGTTTCTCCCTTTTTATTTATAATATCTAACATATCGTTAATACGATACATCTCATTATCATTATATTGACTCGTTTGTGTTTTTTGGGTGTCTAATAAACCAGATATTATATCGGTCCCTTTATTGACAATCGTTTGATCTTCAGTACCAAATATTGTGATTTTATCCTTTTTAGGTTTATACTTGGTTACAAATTTAATTACTTCATCAGAAGTTGCGGAATATCTTCCACCCCCATTTGGGTACATTTCTTTTGTTTTGGCGGTTTCATATGCCAACATATCACCATCCAAATTACCTACTCTTCCAATAAAATCTTCAATCCTTACTGCCATATTATATAAATAGATGTTTAATCATTTCCATTTTCTAAAGATGCCAAATATTGTATATAATATCTTCTGATGTACACAGGCATAGAAAGGATGTCCCCATATGAGAATCCTCTTTTAACTAAAAATAAAATTTCGTCTAATTGACCTTTTTTATACTCCGTAGAAAGGACGAAAAAACTCAACCCCGAATCCAATTTCAATTTGGATTGTGTCTCCTGACGGGGTGATTGCTGTTTGAGTTAAGTCTAACCCAGGTTTATTTTCGTTAACAAACTTTCTGAAATCTTGAGAATCTTTTATTGGCATTGTTTCAATGAAATTTCTAATATTCATTAAATCCTTATTACCTGCCACAGATTTTATCATCATTTCAAGTTGTTTAGTGATAATTGGAGCCACTCCGACACCATTCCAACTATCTCTAATTTGGTCAAGTTCTTTTTCTTGTTTTTTTGTTAAGAAATTAAATGTAATATCTAATTTAGATTTTTCCATGAAGTATGGATATTCCCCATTTGAATCGGCAACTAGTGTAAAATCTTTTGTCTTCATTGTTGATAAATCAACTTCGAATGAAAATTGTTCACCAGTTTTAGGGTCAGTTGCGGTAATTTTATATTCACTACCAAATGATGTATTTCTTAAGAAAATTAAAATTGCTTGTCTATCTTCCTCAACCAAATCATCAATCGATAAATCTTTATCTAAGATTTTTCTTTTTAATAATTCATCAACAACTTTGTTTGATGCAATAAGACTTGGTGATGATAAGATATTTTCATCTGATGCAGTTAAATACGCAACTCTAACAGATTTCTTATTGTTCGTATAATGAATACCTCTACTTGGTAATTCAACTACATCGTATGCAATGTTGGGGTCAATTCTAAATTCTTCCATAGTACAATTTAAACTATAACTATAGTAAAGTAAAGTTTAGATATAAAAAAACCGGTAACTTATTAGACAGATTTACTAATTTAGTTACCGGTTGTAATATTAAAAAATAACTATTAATATACTTGAATACAACGATCCATTCTCAAGTTACAAGTAATTTGAGCCAATGCGTCATTGTTATAATCCAAATCACCAAAGTTTAAACTTGTTAAGAATGCACCTTGGATAATCCATTTTTCAACAACAACTCCCGTTGGGTCAAGCATTTCAAGTTCAATGTCTTTTTTGTATCCAGCGGCATATCCCATTCTACCTGTTACTGATTCTGCGTGTAAACGGAACCATTCCATTAATGCTTGAGAAGCTGAAGGACCAATTGGGTCTTTAAAAGTAACACTCATCTCTTCCCAAGTAAATCTACCGGCAACATATGTTGAAGTATTTAAGAAAGGAATTTCTGTTGAGTTAATTTTAGCTGAAGGTCTTTTTGTTGAAGAAACATACCACTCATTAATTCCCAAAGATGAAGGGAATCTAAGAATAAATCTGTTCTGTCTTTTCGGTTCGTAAGGAACCGGCATTTTCATTAGTAAATCTGCCATTTTGTATTTGTTAAGTTTTTTGTTATTTTATACTTCTTATAAATATATGTTATTTGGAAATAAATTTATTTTTAGGGTATTGCTTGATTTTATCAATTTTTTTTAGTAGTTTTTTACAAACCCTCCAGAATTCTAGTTCCAGTAATAAATAATATATCTAGTTTTAAAATTTAATATTAAATAAATACAAATATAACTAGTTCCAGATTATACTAGTATATACTGGGTGAAGTAAAATAATTAAATCATTATATTAAAATGTTCCACGTGGAACATTTATCAATAAAAAAAGGGAGTCTTTCGACCCCCTTTCTTATTTTATATCCTCCTTTTAGATTAGATATTCTCAAATGAAGCTCCTGTTGGAGTAATTACGAATTCTACATCAATAAATTCAAGAGAACGAGTTGGTTTAATGTAAATCTTACCTCTCAATGTATTTGCATCGATATCTTCTGGGTCACTAGAAACAGTAACTTTAAATTCGTACAAACCTCTTTCTTTCTTTATTGAATCCAAAATTGGATTTACCAATCTTAAGAATTCTTGTCTTACTTGTTCGTCATTTTGTTCAAATAACAATCTAACCGCAACAGCTGAAATTAATTTTCTTGCTCTCAATAATAATCTTCTTACGTTAATTCTATCTAAAGCAGATTCTCTAACTTGTAACGTTTTGTTACCCCAAATAATGGTACCCGTATCAGAGAATGTAGCTATTGGGTTAATTCTATTCTTATATAAATCATCTCTTTCATCAAGAGTTAATTTTTTAGTTGCTTTAACTGCATTTACCAAACCTCTTGAATAACCCGCAACTGCGAACCAAGGATAAGAAACATTATCAGTTAATGCAATATTCTTCAACACTTCACCTGTTGGTGGTATGAATAATTGTGTTGCATTGTCTGTATCTCTAATTTGAATCCAAGGCCAATATGTTGCTGAGTAGTTAGAATCAATAGATGCTGTATCTAATTCATCAACAATGTCAGATGCTGCTGTTGTTCCTGTGATGTTTGGAGAGTTCATAATGTATAATGAATCTGCTCTATCGTTCTCAATCATATCAATTGCTTGATTTACTAATGAACTGTGGTCACGGAAGTTAATACCTGGAGTTGCAAATACGTTAATATCAACCGCTTCAGGGTTAGCAAATGTGTTTATACCATCTAAGTAAGCGTAGTAGTCAGAATTACCCGAATCAACACCAAACACACCACCATTAGTTGTTTTGTTAGATGTATAAGTTGATTTACCGAAAATGTACGCATCACTATATGTTCTTGTTTGTCTATAGATATCCCAACCATCAGTACCACCACCAGCTGCAAATGTGAATTTACGATAAGCAATGTTGTCTAATTTACCTTTAGTTGTACCCTCTAAGTCATATGGTGTACATTGATATGTTGTTCCTGTAATACTCGATGCATTTGTTGATAAGTGGAAACCAAATGTTTCTGTCGTACCACTTGTACCTTTGTATTTAAACAAATCTTTATCAAAACCAACCTGAGAAGATAAACCTAACATTACCTTTTTAACTTTATCACCACTTTCAACGTTTCCTGTACCATCTGCATTGTATGTAACAATATCACCAGCATCGTTATAATCAGTTTTGAATATAACACTACCTAATGTTGTTCCACTAAAGTTTTCATTATTAACAAAACCTTTAAAACCTGCAGGGAACGCGTCTGTTGGATGATTATCTGCCATTTGTAACATGATGTATTTTGAACGTAATTCATACTCACCATCAGATGTACCGATTTTTCTACCAACGTATCCTGGCATTTCAGGGTTCATAGAACATCTTGAGTATTTCTCCAATACTACCATATTATCGTCTGTATCGTAAAAATCACGAACAACCAAATCAAATTCTCCTGAATCTAAATTGATATTTTGAATTGTAATCTTAACTTGATAGTTTGAACCTTCTCCGTCAGAGATAGTTACAACCTCAAATAAGTCAGACACCTCACCACCACGTACTTCAGAAACTACCATTGGTGATAATGCGGTCTGCCATTGACCTATAAAGTTAGAACCTTCATTGTTGAATACTTTAGTTGTACTTAAACCTCTAATTAATCCTCTCTCATATGCCGCCTTTACTAAACTTGAGTAACATTCGTCAACATATAATGGGAAATCAGAATATGATTTATCAAATACTTCTGTACCTAATACCTTCTTTACAAATTTTGTAGATGTAGTATCTAATGTACAATTGAATGATTTAGCACCTCCTGTTGCACCTGTAACATTAATTTGGAACTCTCCTAAAGGATTTAATTCGATATCTGTTACTTCCGCTAATGAAACTTGTGTAGTACCTGTAACTTCATAAGTTAATGATTCTGAAACATAACGACCTCTTGATCTTAATGTTAAAACAGAAACATTATGATAATCTGTATTCAACTCTGCGTCAAACACATATTTTGTAACATCAAATCTTGTGTTACCTGAACTCCATACAAATTGGTATGAATACACTTGACTAATGGTTGCACCTGAATTATAGAACGTATTATACCATTCTTTATTGTTTGGTGACTCTGATGTAATTTTACCAGTTAATGGTGATACTACTTCAGTCCCTGTTGGTAATGTTACACCTGAAGGTATTAAACCAATTGTGAACCATTTACCATCATTACTTGTACTTGCAGTGTAACCACTAAATGTTTCAACAATATAGTCTGTGATTGAAGAACCGTCAGACGCTGTTTTTCCTGATAATTCACCAAATATTGTACTACCTGTTATAGTTGCAGTAGTTGCAGACATAGTTGTAGAGGTGTTACCACTATAACTGTTTTCCCAAGTTGTACCTGTTGGTGAAATACCACCTAATGTTTTAATTGCGAATGTTTTACCCGCATTATATCCTGTCAATCCTAATACTCTTGTTACGAATAATTGATTTGACTCTTGTAAATAAGATTTAGCTACGTAAGGTAACTCATACTTTGGGTTATTTGCTCCGTCTTTCTCAGGAGAAGTACCGCCAAAATATGTCTTGAATTCGTCGAAGTTTCCAACTAAAATTGGTTCAAATGCGGGACCTTTTAAAGTTTCACCCACTAATCCCAATGTAGTTACTCCGACACTTTGAGCTACGAATGTTAGATCCTTCTCTGATGTATAAACACCAGGAGAAACGAATACTCTGTTTGAATTTGCCATCGATTGTTGTTTGGTTAATTATTTTTATTAGTTATTCTATAAATATCTTTGTTTTTAGCAAAGATTTCCGTACTTTTCTCAAAAAAGATAGTTAATTATCTTTTTATATCTTTTACTATCTTTTACTATGGAAAACAATCAAAAAAACGTAAAAATCAGTGAGAAACACCATGAGATGTTAAAACAACACTGTGAAAAGAATGGATTAAAAATTTACAAAGTACTAGAGAAGTTTATTGAAGACCTCTGTAAACCAAAGAAAAAAGATTTATACGGTGATGATTAATAAAGATACGTCACACCAATTCTTGAACCCAAGACAGGTGTACCCCCTAAAGTAATCTGTTGACTTCCCGTAACATCAAATCCCGAACCTTCCTCTTGTAATAGACCATTAATATCAACCGTTACAATACTATTAATCGAGTTATTTAATGTAAACACAATTGATGAACCATCATAAGTGTAGTATTCTGTGGTAACTTGTAAGATAGTACCATAAGTGTCAATAATTGTACTATTTCTACCCTTATAATATGTTATAGTAACCGTACTACCTTCAGGTGGTGGTTCTGAGAATGTAATTTTTGACGTATATGCTACGTGAAAATAATCAGCATCCCTTTCTTCCACAAGACCATTTAGTGAAACATTAAAAAGTGTACCAATACTTTCACCCACACTGAATTGTGTTTGAATACCATCCGCAGGAAATGTTGCAATTGTTACATCTATTAATTTATTAATATATTTCTTAGTTACTTTCTTTTCTTGAATAAACTCATTTAACAGAAAAAATCTACTAATTGCGGGTTTTACCTCAAATTCTTCACTATCAATTAATATACCCAACATTACAAATTTATAATTTTGAATGTAAAATCTACGTCCATCTATGGTATCGATAGGGCTATTATCCTCAATACCTTCTAAAATAATTGGTATATAATGACCTTTTACGGACGTGTACGCCTGTCTTGATGAGAACTTTTGTAAAACAATTTTATTGAATTTATTTAAATCTCTGAACTTATGACAAACAATTGTCACATCAAATGTAATATCTATAGCCACAGGTTGTGGCATTTTATAGATGTCAGCACCAATTTGAGTACCATTCCATGTTGGGACAGACGCGTAATGGAACGTTCTTCTATCAGGTATTGTTCTTTGTGTAACAGGATTTGTCCCCGGCTGTACATCTGGTTTTCTAATAATTGATATAAAAGGTATCTTTATATTACCATCGTCATCAGAAAATTGCCAATTGTTTGTAAACTCTCCCCATCTTTGTATTGTTAGAATTTTAGGTATAATAGGTATTTGATTACCGTCAGACACAACAACAAAGTTTGTTTTAACAAAATCCAACATTCCCGAATCCAAATCATCATGAAGTATTGAATCGGGTAAATAAGAATCAGATTTAGTAATTCTATCTAATAATTCTTGTCTTCTTTCAATTACCTGTCTACCTTGGAATGATTCCTTAGCACCTCCGTATACGTCTATATTGTTTTTTCTTTTAGGTATTCCCATGTTATACTCCTCTAAATTCGTTTTCTTGTGTTGGAACACATACTATAGTTCTATAGTGTGGTTTATACCCAAACATTTTGTGTTTATTGTCTGAAGTCACCTTACCGTCATTAGATACGGTATAAAATCTCAATCTTTCTTCAGAATCAGGATAACCTATATAATCACCATATCTAATGTCAACATTCAATTCTTCTAAGTGTGTTATATAAACTGATAGTGTTAAATTACCCGGTTCATTATATCTAACCATACCATTTTTATAAGTGGCATTTTTAGGTTCCTCAATTTTCACCAACGCATTAAACTCCACAGGTGGGAAATATTTTATTTCGTCAGTTCCCGCCTCAGCGTATACCGCATCATTGTCAGTTTTCTCTCTATCAACACGATACAGAACCAATTTCATGTTTAAATCACCATGAAGATACTCTCTACCCATTTGGACATTTATATCGAAGTCGTCTTGAGAGAAGAATTTAGACAATCGGGTAATTGGTAGTTTATTGTTCATATCTTAATAAATAGTTTAATCTTACGTTCTTATTATTTATATTTTAATATGGAAACAAAGATTCCCGAAATAGAGGCTAGAAATATACTTTCGTCTTATGAAGGTTCTAATAATCAATTATTAGAATGGAAAAGAAAATTTATAGATGTTAAGAATTTTAAATTGACTCGACCACAAGCGGAGTATGTATTGAAATATCATCAAACTACCCCTAAAATTGCAAGAAAATATATTAACATAGTTAATTCTTTCGGTGAGAAAATAATGGACGAAAGATTATTAACGACTCCACCAAGTAAAATATGGTGTGAAAAACTATTATGTGAATCAGATAAGGCGTTTCATATATGGGGTAAAATATTGGACGTTGATCAATTAAGTGCAATGTGGTTACCAAAGGCGGCCGTTTTACAGGAAGAGAAAAAATTAAATCGTATTATCGATTATACAAAATACAATGCAAGACCTTTAATGGAACATCAAAAGGTTGCGGTTGAAAAGTTATTGGCAAATGACAAATTTATTTTGGCTGACGATATGGGTTTGGGTAAAACCACGTCCGCGGTAGTTGCTTCCTTAGAAAGTAAAGCAAGAAAAATACTTATAGTGTGTCCCGCATCTTTAAAAATAAATTGGGAGAGGGAAATAAGAAACTATTCAGATAGAAAAGTTTTAATTGTCGAAGGACGTAAATGGGGATCAACATTTGACTACTATATTATTAATTATGATATTATTAAGAACTACCACACCACAGACAAAAGTGAAGATAGTGACGATTATAAATTATTGGTTAATGCCAATTTTGACTTGGCAATCGTAGATGAAGCACATTACATTTCAAATGCTACCGCCAATAGAACTCGTTTATTAAATGATGTTCTTGAAACAATACCAAAAGTTTGGTTATTGACAGGAACACCAATGACATCACGCCCAATTAACTATTTTAACTTATTAAAGATTGTAGAATCTCCGTTAACATTGAATTGGCAATCATATGTTCGTCGTTATTGTGCGGGTTATCAATTTAGAGTTGGTCAAAGAAAAGTGTGGAACACAAGTGGTGCGTCTAATTTGGATGAATTACGTGAACGTACTAAGAATATAGTTCTTCGTAGAATGAAAACCGATATTCTTGACTTACCCGAAAAAATTGTTACTCCTGTTTTTGTTGAGTTGAATAGCAAAATGTATGATGAGGAATTAGAAGAATTCACTCGTATTAGTAACGATAAAAAAGACGACGAAACTATTACTGTTACATTAAATCGTTTAATGAAAATACGCCAACTTATTTCATATGAAAAGATTCCCTATACGTGTGAATTAATTGACAAATGTTTAGAACAAGGAAAGAAGGTTATTGTATTGACTAATTTTACAATGACATTAGATATGTTACATGAGAAATATAAAAAGAACTCAGTAACACTTGACGGACGCATGCATAAAGATAAACGTCAAGAGAATGTAGATAGATTTCAAAATGATGACAAAATAAAAGTATTCATTGGTAATATAAAGGCTGCCGGTGTTGGTATCACATTAACAGCCGCTGAAGTGGTTATTATGAATGACTTATCATTTGTTCCCGCCGACCATTCACAAGGTGAAGACCGTGCATATAGATATGGACAAAAAAATAGTGTCCTCGTTTACTATCCTGTATTTGAGAACACTGTTGAAAAGATTATCTATAATATCTTACAAAAGAAGAAGGGAGTTATTGACCAAGTTATGGGTGACGGTGAATATTCCGAATCGTTTAGTAGAGATTTACTTAAACAATTATTGTAGTTGTTTTTTAACATCTTCAATAATTTCAAATAAATCCTCATTCTCAGGGTCACCAATCCTAGCGGTAATGATTTTATTCTCATTATCCACGGTTATTAGGTTTTCTTTATCTTCGGTGATTTTATAATGAAATTCGTAATTTTTTTTACTTCCTATTTGGAATAGTTCTAATAATGATGTATTCATAACCTAAATATAAAGTATTTATTGGAATATACCAAATTATGGCCACAATTATTTCACAGACAGAAAAAGAGAAATTATACACTCAAGTTTTCCATTTATTAGGAATGCCCGTTCGAGGTATTGAACTAACTGAAGAACAAATGGATACCTTTTTAGAGTTTTCAATATCCGAATATGAACAATATGTAAGTGATTGGTTAATCGAATCACAATGGTCGGCTTTAGCGGGATTAGATGTCGATACTCAATCTTTATCGAGAGCATTTACAACAAGAAGTTTAGATTACGAAACTCAATACACATATTCATATTCTAAAATAGTAGGATTACAGGCCGGTGGTAATAATGAAATGAAAAAAGATTATTTTACACTTACAGGTGGTACTCAAACATATGAAATACCTGCGGGTCGTGAGATAAATGAACTATTATGGTTTACAAGAGCCGAATTAACAGATTCAATTGTTGACCCATTCTTAGGTGGTTTCGGTGGTTTAGGTGGTGTTGGTTTTGGTGGGGTTGGTGGTTTTGCACAAGTTGGTTCCGCGGGTTCATATTTTATGTTACCTGCATTTGACCTACTTTTAAGAATGCAAGATAGAAGTATTAAAAATAGAATAATTGGTGGTGAATTAACTTATAGAATTACTGC
>JACCDH010539240.1_pt1 | contig 14815 bp, 11 predicted proteins | sample 7442481 | NCBI WGS metagenome assembly JACCDH01 (sample SAMN15323433, study PRJNA562643) | freshwater metagenome | isolation source: river surface water | place: USA:Blue River Watershed | collected 2017-08-15
ATCAGCCGAGATTTGAACAATGCTTTGTTGCGCACAGCCAACGTCTTAAAGACATTTGGCGATGAGTTTATCACACCTGAGCATTTGTTGTTGGTGTTGTTACAAGGTAGCGATAACACAGCGAGACTCTTGAAAGAAGCTGGACTTACAGAAAAAGCATTGATAGCAGCAATCAAAGATTTGCGTAAGGGTGAAAAAGTAACTTCTCAAACACAATCACAAGAGTATAATGCCCTGAATAAGTATGCCAAGAATCTGAACGAGATGGCGCGTCAGGGTAAACTGGATCCGGTTATTGGTCGTGATGAAGAGATTCGCAGAACCTTGCACATTCTTTCACGTAGATCTAAGAATAATCCCATTTTGGTGGGTGAACCCGGTGTGGGTAAAACAGCCATTGCAGAAGGTTTGGCCATGCGTATTGTGAATGGTGATGTGCCTGAAAATTTGAAGAGTAAGATTATCTATGCATTAGATATGGGCCAGCTGATTGCGGGTGCCAAATACAAGGGTGAGTTTGAAGAGCGATTGAAAGCTGTGGTGAAAGAAGTGAGCACTAGTGACGGTGAGATTATTTTATTCATCGATGAAATACATACACTGGTAGGTGCAGGTGGCGGTGAAGGTGCGATGGATGCAGCCAATATATTGAAGCCTGCTTTAGCCCGTGGTGAATTGCGCGCAGTGGGTGCCACTACTTTGAATGAGTATCAAAAATATTTTGAAAAAGATAAGGCTTTGGAACGTCGTTTCCAGAAAGTGATGATTCTGGAGCCTAGTGTGGAAGATGCGATTTCCATTTTGCGCGGGTTGAAAGATCGTTATGAATCGCACCACCATGTGCGTATTAAAGATGAAGCCATCATTGCCGCGGTGGAATTATCCAACAGGTATATCTCAGATCGCTTCCTGCCTGATAAAGCAATTGACCTAATTGATGAAAGCGCAGCCAAGCTTCGTCTCGAAATGAATTCCATGCCGGAAGAGCTGGATACACTCGAAAGACAAATTCGTCAGCTGGAAATTGAGCGTGAAGCCATCCGCAGAGAGAATGATGAAGAAAAATTAAAGGAACTGAGTACCGATATCGCCAATCTGGTAGTAGAAAGAGATACGCTGAAGGCCAAATGGCAATCAGAAAAAGCATTGGTAGATCAAGTACAACAAGCTAAAGAACAAATAGAGCAGTTGAAGTTTCAAGCCGAACAGGCAGAACGCAATGGCGATTATGGTAAAGTGGCTGAGATTAGATACGGTAAGATTAAAGAGACAGAACAGCAGATACAACAATTGACTGCCCAGTTGGCTGAAACAGCGGAGAAGCGATTGATGAAAGAAGAGGTGGATGCAGAAGATATTGCAGAAGCTATCAGTAAATCAACAGGTATTCCTGTTGGTAAGATGCTGCAAAGTGAAAAAGAAAAGTTGTTGCATTTGGAAGATGAATTGCATCAGCGTGTAGTTGGACAAGAAGAAGCCATCACCGCTGTGGCGGATGCCATCCGAAGAAGCAGGGCCGGCTTGAGTGATCCGCGCAAGCCGATTGGTTCATTCATTTTCTTAGGCACAACGGGCGTGGGTAAAACAGAGTTGGCTAAAGCTTTGGCAGGCTATCTTTTTGATGATGAAACCATGATGACCCGTATTGATATGAGTGAATATCAGGAAAAACATACGGTAAGCAGATTGGTAGGTGCGCCTCCCGGCTATGTGGGATACGATGAAGGCGGTCAGCTAACAGAAGCAGTTCGTAGAAAGCCATATAGTGTGGTGTTGTTGGATGAGATTGAAAAAGCCCATCCGGATGTGTGGAACGTATTGCTGCAAGTGTTGGATGATGGCCGATTGACCGATAATAAAGGGCGTGTGGTGAATTTCAAGAACACCATCATCATCATGACAAGTAATATTGGCGCACACTTGATTCAGGAAGCATTCGATGGGGTGAATGAAAGCAATGTGGTTGCGGCAACAGAAAAAGCAAAGACAGAAGTGATGCTCCTACTTAAGCAAACCATTCGTCCTGAATTCTTGAATAGGGTAGATGAGGTAATTATGTTTAGTCCGCTCCTGCGCAAAGAGATCAAGGGCATCATTCGCATTCAATTGAATCAGTTGAAGCAATTAGTGGCTGATAACGGTATTGAGTTGCGTTTCAGTGATTATCTGTTAGACTTCCTCGCAGAGAATGGATTTGACCCGCAATTTGGTGCCAGACCTTTGAAGCGACTAATTCAAAAAGAAATTGTGAATACACTCAGTAAGCGTATCCTGGCAGGCGATATTGATAAGGCGAAGCCTGTTTTAGTAGATGTGTTCGATGGAGTTGTGGTCTTTCGAAATGATGCTTAATAATAAATCAATATGTAAATAATCCCTGCAGCAATGCGGGGATTATTCTTTGCTGTCTACAATAGTACTATAGTCAACCAGTAGTTCAGTGCCGGCAGGGATATCGATCAAAGCTTCAAAATAATCGCCATCATCAACTGAACGGATATTGGGCTCATCGCTGTGGTTTAAATACAGGGCAATATCCATCGTATCAAATCCTTCATCCGGCACGAAATAGCCTGTTTCGTCGTACAAGCAAAAATTCTCAATTAAGGCGCGACTATGTTCTGGTAAGTCAGCTACTTCTGCATAAGTCAAATGGGTAAACCGATTATGTGGTGCAGAGAATATGTTTTTGGTGCCTTTGGGAATATCCCTTGCAGCAAAGACGCCAATACCATGTAAAGGTGAAGCTTGTAATCGCACGTAAGTCTTATTCTTCAATTGTTGTATGAGCTGTTCTTTCATGCTAAACAAAGTAGAGAATATTTAGGAAAATGGCAGGATAGCCCATGATAAAAATCATATTTCCGTGTAACTGCCATCACCGTTCTTCTTTTGTAGGTATTGGAATTTTGGGTTGTCAATCAAACACTACAACCATGAAACGCTTACTTATCTTGGGCGCAGGTACTGCAGGTACCATGATGGCGAATCACCTGAATCATGAACTGGATAGAGAGGAATGGGAAATTGATATCATTGATGAGCGTCAAGAACACCATTACCAACCCGGTTATTTGTTTTTGCCTTTCGATATCTATGAACCAGAAGATATCATCAAGCCAATTAAAGATTTTATTCCCAAGGGCGTTAGCCTGATTAATGATGCGATTGATCGCATTGTGCCGGAAGAAAATCTGGTGAAGATGGTTAATGGCGATCAATTACATTATGATGTATTGATTATTGCAACAGGTGCTAAGATTGCTCCTGAGGAAATCAGTGGAATGAAAGGAGAAGGCTGGCAGAAAGATGTCTTCGACTTCTACACTTTTGAAGGGTCGCTAGCATTGAGAAATAAACTGCGTACATGGGAGGGTGGCAAGTTGGTAGTGCATATCACCGAAATGCCGATCAAATGTCCTGTAGCTCCATTGGAGTTTGCGTTTCTGTCAGATTCTTATTTCATCAATAAAAAGATGCGTGATAAGGTAGAGATTACCTATGTAACACCACTGGGTGGTGCATTCACTAAGCCTAAAGCGACAGATCGTTTGCAGCACTTATTGGATGAGAAGAATATCCATATTGTCAGCGACTTCGCTATAGAAAGCGTAGATAATGAAGCCAAGGTTATTCGCGACTATGGTGGTAAAGAAGTGCCATTCGATTTGTTGGTTACTGTTCCTACCAACAAAGGCGATGCAGTAATGGAGCGCTCTGGCTTGGGCGATGATTTAAACTTCGTGCCTACCAATAAAGCCACATTGCAATCCAAAAATTGGCAGAATATTTTCGTGATAGGCGATGCATCCAATATCCCGGCATCTAAAGCAGGATCAGTTGCACACTTTGAAGCAGAAATTTTGACTGAGAACATTCAACGCTACATCAAGGGAGAGCCGCTAAAAGAAGAGTTTGATGGTCACGCCAACTGTTTTGTAGAAACCGGTCATGGTAAAGCTTTGCTGATTGATTTCAATTATACGCATGAACCTGTTGAAGGAACATTTCCCTTCCCAGGGGTTGGTCCGCTAAGGCTGCTTAAAGAAAGCAGAATGAACCACATGGGAAAACTCGCATTCCGTTGGATTTATTGGAACATGTTGCTGAAAGGCACACACATACCATTTGTTTCTGCAACCATGCAGGAAGCAGGTAAAAATTTTGATTAATCATTTAAACACACATATATGGAAAAGCTACTTGCAGGCAAAAACATTGCCGTAAACGAAGAAGGTTACTTAACCGATTTTAGTCAGTGGGATAAAGAAGTAGGAACAGCTCTTGCCGCTGAAGCTAATATTGATATGACACCCAGACATTGGGAAGTTATTGACTATCTCCAAAAGGAGTGGAAGAGTGAAACGCCACTAAGTATTCGCCGTATAGGTAAAAGCGGTGTGGTAGATATCAAGGAATTCTATGCACTATTCCCCGAAGGTCCGCTGAAAATATCCAGCAAGATTGCGGGTATTCCCAAGCCAGCCAGCTGTATTTAATTCAAACCTAAAAAATCAAGTCATGAGCGACAATAACGGCCAAATTAAAAAGATGATGATCATCTTATCTAAGGCCTCCCTCGAAAATGTATACGCTGCATTCGTATTAGCCAATGGAGCGCGTATGGAAGGTATTAAGGCGGAAATATTCTTTACTTTCTTTGGTTTAGAAGCCATACATAAGACAAAGCTAGAACACTTGCATACTGCAACGGTTGGTAATCCGGCCATGCATATTCCAACATTGATTGGTGGCTTACCCGGTATGGAAGCTTTTGCAACCAGTATGATGAAGAAGGAAATGGAGAAGCTGGATATTCCCGGTGTTAAAGAATTTCTGGAAATCATGAATGCATCCGGTGTAAAGCTTTGGGCTTGTAAGCTTGCGATGGATATGTTCCACTACAAGAAAGAAGATATGATTGATGAATTGGATGGTGTACTAACTGTAGGCGATTTTTATAAGCAGGGTAGTGGGGAAGGCACACACATGCTATTCATTTAAAATTTCGATTGCTTGCTATCATATTATTATCCGGTATAGACCGGATCAATCATCGTGTGTTGTTTATGTGTGTTTGATTTGACAGAGGGCCCTTTTGGGCCCTCCTTTATTTATTTATTTATTTCTGTTAGGACAATAAAAAAGCATACCGTTTGGTGGTATGCTTGTCTTTTCAAAATGCACAGTATTTACAGTATGCCGGCTGTTTCTTCGGATACGATATGGGGTTGAAAAATAATGGTTGCTTTCACTGAATTAGAAATTAGGCAGGCTGCTTCAGATTTTTGCAGAATGCGTTCTGCTCTTTCTATATTGGCGCCTTCAGGTAAAACAAGGGTTGGACTAAGGGTTATTTCACTAATCATGAATTTGCCATCTGCTTTTTCCAGTTTGCCGTTAGCATAACTTTTGAATGAAATAAACTCCAGTTTAGAATTCTCGGCAATAGCCAGAAATGTTGTCATTAAACAACTATTCACAGCGGCAACAAGTAAATGCTCTGGCGACCATTTGCCAGGGATGCCCCCTGTAAATTCAGGTGGAGTAACCACTTCTATATTGCTGTCGAGTACACTTGAGGATAGTATGCCTCTTCTGCTATCTTGCCATTCAATGGTTGTGTCGTAAAAATGTACTGGTTCCATAAAGGGTTGTTTTAAGTTATACAAACAAAACTACCCTAAAGACATGCTTGTTACAGTAACATTGGTTACACAATCAGATGATAAAAATCAGTTAGCGCATACAAGTAATGGGTTCTCCATTCCAGCCTGGAAAGAGTAGTTGCTGATCTTTCTTTAGACCAAGATGCTTGTTGGCAACTGCGCTGAAAACAGATCTGAAGTCGGTACTTACAGGCAAATCTCTACCGTCTTCTAATAGATCAACACTCAATCCTTTGATATTATGATAGACTTGTCCTCCTTGTACATCATTCCCTAATACAAACAAACAACTGGCTCTGCCATGATCAGTGCCGCCTGTTCCATTTTGGCGAACTGTTCTGCCAAATTCCGTCATTGTCATGAGTGTTACATCATCTTGGTAAGCGTCCATGTCCTTCCAGAAAGCAGCTATACATTCACTGAAGTCTTTCAGGTTTCTGGCAAATGCGCCGTTGATTGTACCCTGGTTGTAGTGTGTATCCCAGCCACCAGATTCAGCAAAGCCAATTTCTAAACCGACATCCATCTTAATCAGCATGGCGATTTGCTTCAATGAGTTGCCTAAGGCAGTATTAGGATATACGGCACCATTGGCGGGCTGATAATTTCTAATTATTGAAGGATTGAGCATTTTCATGGCATCAAAACTTTCTTTGCCAGTTCTACTCAATAATTCTGATGAGGTATCATCATACAATTGTTCAAAAGATTGTGCAGCAGATTTTGCGCCAATCGGATTGCCTCTTAACTGAATGGCAAACTCCTGCAAATTGCTGATTGCAATTGCGTCATTATCGCCGTAAAAGCTTCTAGGTAAAGCGCTCGTTACACTCACTGCACGAAAAGGTGTGCCTTCGTGCCCTAATAAGCCTACGGCTCTATTGAGCCAACCACTAGAAGTGCTTTTGCTAAATGGTGTACCACTTTCCATATAGTCTTGTGCATCAAAATGGCTTCGCGTGGTGTTAGGACTGCCTACGCCATGTACAATCGCCATTCTTTTCTCTGTAAAGTATGGTGCTAATGCAGCCATGGCTGGATGCAAAGAGAAACGGCCATCTAAGTCAATAGCGTTGCCTTCTGTTTGTGCCGGACTCATAAAGAGTGTTGGTCGCGCTGCTTTTAAAGCTGCATCAGTAAAAGGTGTTACGGCCATTAATCCATCCATGGCGCCACGCTGAAAAATGCAGACCAGTGCTTTTTGCTTTTTATAAGGCGTCCACAACTGCTGGTTTCTTGCAGCACGGGCAATAAATGTGGGTACACCACCTAGTCCCGCAGCAAACAGCGCCATAGCGCCTGACTTCATGAAAGCTCTTCTTGTTGTCATATCAATTATTTCAGCGTCTTTGAAATTCTGGAGATCCAATAATGATGCCTGCTACTTGTGCAAGCGTACTGTTGTTGCCCGGTACAAAAGACATGGTAAAAGCTTTGCCGCTTCTGCTCATTGCAGCTCTTTCGTTTTGATTGTTTCTTCTTCTGCGGTTACGTCCCATCTGTTCGTCCTGTCCGTCATCATTGGTATTGGCTGCAGCAGCCTCATTAATTTTCTCTGCAGCATTGGCATCATTCACCAATGCTTTCAGTCGTTTATTGTTTTCTTCTAGTGGTCGTTCTGGTAAAAAGATTTTGCTATACACTTCTAAAGCTTCGTCGGCACTTTCCGGTTCTCTGTGTTGATTCAATGCCGGCAGGTCTACTTTGATGCCAGGTATTTTTCCGCTAGCGAAAGCGAGACCAAAATTCATGCGATTCAACAAGGAGCCTGTATTGATCCAAAAAGCAGATTTGTCAGGAAATCCGGTAGGTGCCTGATAATAATAGAATCTTTGTCCCATTCTAGTACACCACTGAAATAGTTGGAAAGGCTGCTGAATATCAGCATTGGTAGCCCTTACAGCGCTGATGGCTAATTCAAAAGGTGATTTGATTTTTTCGCGAATATTGGCTTTATCCCAGAACTCATCGCTGCTTACCATGACAATCAAGGTTTCTCGGATATTGCCGTTGCTCTGAAGAAATACTTTTGACATTTTATTGATCAGCGATGGTGGGGGAGTATCTCGCACAAAACGTACTGCCAATTTCTTGCAAATAAAATTGGCTGTTGATGGATGTGTGGCCAGCATACGAATTACTTCAACGCCTTCTTGATAGCCTGCTTTACCATCAAAGGTTTTGCCTAAGATTGTCTTTGTGCCTTCGTCATGTTTGTCTGCGCGGAAGAGAAAGTCTCCTTCACGTACAAATCCTCTTTTACTAAGATTATCCCATCCTACACGCTCCACCAGTCTTTTGACTGCGCCGGCACCACCTTCATCCCGCAAGGGATAAATCGTCCAGCCGGTTAAAGCACGTGCTACTTCGGTAACATCTTTCTGCTGATAGCCGCCATCTACACCTAAAGTGTGCAATTCCATGATTTCACGTGCATAGTTTTCATTCAAGCCTTCTGCTTTTCTTCGTTGCATCACGATTTGTGCTGCAGGATTGCCCATGCGCGCAGAATCTTCCAACGCTTTATCTATGGCAGCCTGTCTTCTTTGAAAAGCAGGATTGCGTTGCTGTTGTCTGTTTTGTGCATTATCATTACTTACGCTGCTGGCATTATCAAGGTATTCCAGCATGGCAGGATGCTTAGCCGTAGCTAAGAGCATGTCTGCAAACTGTCCGGTAACATAAGGTCTGATGGCATCTCTTTCGTAAGTCAGCACAAATTGCTGCGATTGATTTTTTGTCAGCGAAACATTAAAATGGTTAAACCAGAAATCTGTTAATACTTCTTTTAATTGCTGGTTACTGTATGCTGCTCGAATAATTTTCTGATTGATGAGTTGTCTGTGTAATTCAATCATGGGTTGATAGCCCTTTTCTTGCATAAACTGTCTGAGTTCAGGTCTGAGTAGTGCTTTGCCTAAATCTTTCAAACTGTCTCTGCTAATGACGCCTGCTCTGATGGCAGCCTGAACAACCTGATTGGGTTGCAGAAAAGTGTTGACAATTGTTTCATTGCTATAGTTGAGTGCGGTATAGGAGCTCAGTTTGTCTGCGACGAGCGCATCGGGTAGCTGCCCATTCAGCTGCGCTTCAAACCAATTTTCCAATCCTGATTCTGCTACTTGTTGAATTTGTCCCGGTGTTGCACCAAAGGAAAAACGACTTAATAAGTGTGCCGCAGCTTGCTCTTTGGTGAAACCATGTTTTTTGTATGGCATCTTCCACTTTTCTGCAGGCGGCTGCTTGGGGGCTATCCAGGCCAGAGAAAACACTAAAGAGGCAGCGATGAGACTCAATTTCATATTTGAGGGTTATGCGGGGTTTGGATGTCTTTTCGGGACGAAAGTTTATTTAAGGTATAAAATATTTGTCGGCCACTTGTTTAGGCAGAACCTTTTGGAAGTAATAATTTCAAACTATGAAAAAAGTGCATCTAGTGCTCGGTAGCGGAGGCGCAAGGGGTATGGCGCACATTGGGGTAATAGACCAGTTATTGGATGATGGCTATACCATTGTATCTGTGACGGGCTGTTCTATGGGAGCAGTTATTGGCGGTATTTATGCAGCCGGCTATCTGGATGCATATCGCGATTGGTTGTTGACCCTGAACAAAACCAATGTATTCAACCTCTTCGACTTTACACTTACTACACAGGGTTTTGTAAAAGGAGAGAAGGTTTTCCAAAAAATTCAGCAGATAACAGGGCATCACAATATTGAAGACTTATCCATTCCTTTTACAGCTGTGGCAGCTGATTTATTACACAAAAAGGAAGTACACTATAACAAAGGCAATCTGTTCAAGGCATTAAGGGCGTCCATTGCTATTCCGGGTGTATTTACACCAGTAGTAGAGGAAAACAGTGTATTGGTAGATGGGAGTGTGCTCAATCCTTTACCGGTTAATCTAGTGCAGCGAAAAGAAGGTGAAATTATTGTGGCAGTGAACCTGAATGGTCCTCATCAACAAACACCTGCAAAAAAAGAGAAACCTGTTGCGCAAGAAAATAATGATATATTGAAATGGTTGAATAAACTGCCTTTGCCATCTTGGAATAATACATTAAGTGAGCCTAAACAAGCCAAGTTCTCTTTGTTTGATCTAGTGAATACTTCTTATGACTTTACACAGGACAGATTGGTGGAAATGATGATTGATATGTATCGGCCCGACTTGGTGGTGGAAATCCCGCGTAATGCTTGTGGTGTATTCGAATTTTACAGAGCAAAAGAATTGATTGAGCTGGGACGTGCGCAATACCTTAAAGCCAAAGCACATAGATAAGTTGATTGCATGGATGAATGGTGTATACATGCCATTAGAAGAAGTGAAGATTGGTTATAATGATCTCGGCTTATTAAGAGGATATGCAGTATTTGATTTTTTACGCACCAATCAGCGTGTGCCGGTATTTCTGGAAGATTATCTGCAACGCTTTCAGGAATCTGCTGCTGCCTTGCGGCTAGAGATGCCATTGTCGGAAGAGGGTATGCGTAATGTGGTTAGAAAGTTGGTGGAGCTACAGCCTCAACCGGAGATGGGACTTCGTTTCTTACTCACTGGCGGTTATAGCGAAGATGCTTATACAGTAGATGAGCCCAACCTAATCATCAGCCCTGTGCCTATTAAGCCGGTGCCCAAAGCGTTGCCTGATGCGGTAAAGATTATTACCCACCCTTATGAGCGACAAATGCCGCAAGTGAAGTCTATACATTATACCATGGGTATTTTGTTACAACAAGAAGTAAAAGCTGCGAAAGCATTTGATGTATTGTATTATAGTGAACATGGTGTGACAGAGTTTCCGAGATCAAACGTGTTTATAGTGAATCAGGAAGGTGTCTTGCAAACACCAGCAAATGCTGTCTTAAAAGGTGTCACAAGAAAGCACGTGATACAAGCAGCAGGGAATCTGTTGCCTGTGGAAGAAAAAAATATTTCACTAGATGAATTATATAGTGCTGCTGAAGTTTTTATTACAAGTACTACCAAAAAAATAATTCCTGTTACACTTGTGGATGATCAGCTAATTAGTGCTGGAAAGCCCGGCCCTATTGCATTGCAGCTATTTGATCGTTTTTCTGTAGCTGAAGAAAATTATATACAACATTTCCACTGGTAGCGCTTTTTGAGTTTTTTAACAAGTGTGCGTTAAACGAATTGTTGTCATCAGGCATCTGATGTATAAATCGTTTCCTGAATGTAACAATGCTACCCTAAATTATCGCACATGAAAAGCAAGCAAACACTCCGTGGCATCGCCTTAATGGCATTCGCCTTCACCCTTTTTCTCGCAGCATGTAATAAGAATACTTCGCTGGAGAATGCAAAAGGTCAACAACAGTTTTCTGTTTTCTTAACAGACGGTCCTGGTTTATTCGATAATGTGTTTATCGATATTCAGGCAGTGAAAGTAGTCGTGGATACCAGTAAAGACACACGCAGACATGATCGTTGCGACTGGGATTCCATTGGTAAAAATGATCGTCGCAAACCTGATTCAGCAGCCTTAGTATGGCAAAGTCTGAACATCACACCGGGTGTGTATGATGTGCTGAAACTGCGTAATGGGTTAGACACGCTTTTGGCGACAGCCAGTATTCCTGCTGGTACGGTACGTTTGATTAAAATTGAATTGGGTACCAATAATTCATTAGTAAAAGACAGTATTACTTATCCATTGAATTTCTTCCCCGGTGCGCCTAATTTCATCCTGATCAAATTGCGTGGTGGTGAGCCTGAGCAATTGTCAGCAGGTAGCAGTCGCTTGTGGTTAGACTTTGATGTAGGTAAATCAATCATTCGCATGGTGAACGGTCAGTTTTATCTGAAGCCTTTCTTGAGCCAGTTTGTACCATCCAAGTATGCCGGTGTAAAAGGCAAGGTTGAACCATCAGATGCAAAAGCAATCGTAAGTGTATTCAACAGTACAGATACAGCTTACGCTATTCCAAACAGAGATGGTTACTTCAAAGTACGCGGATTGAAAGATGGTACTTATACAGTATTTATAAATGGGTCTAATGGTTATGGTGATACAACAATTACCAATGTGGTAGTAGCCAGACCTGCAGAAACCAATCTTGGAACAATAACCTTGAAAAAATAAAGTGAGGTTTGGTGAAGTGCATAGCTGTCCTGGAAACGGGACAGCTTTTTTATGCAGTATACCCCTTGCTTACGGTTATATTTGCGTAAAGCCTTTTAGTTATGCAATTGCAGCAGATTCAACATATTTTCTTCATTGGTGTAGCCGGTACGGGCATGAGCGCATTGGCACAGTTTCTGGCGGGAAGCGGAAAGTCAGTATCAGGTAGTGATCGTTATTTCAAACAAGGAGAGGTAAATGATACCAGAACCAAGTTGGAAGCAGCAGGCATACAATGTTTTGAGCAGGATGGTTCCGGTATTGGTACGCATACGCAATTGGTCGTTGTGTCTACCGCAGTAGAAGACACCGTGCCTGAAGTGCAAAAAGCAAAACAGTTGAATATTCCTATCATCAAGCGTTCTGCTTTGCTGGCATTGATCGCAAAAGAGAATAAAACCATCGCGATAGGCGGTACTAGTGGTAAGAGTACAACCACTGCGATGCTCTTTGCTATCATGCAAGAAGCTGGGTATGATCCCGGCATCATTAGTGGTGCAGGTTTGGTGAGTTTAATCCATCAAGGCTTGATTGGCAATGCTTGGGTTGGTAAATCGGGTTGGTTGGTGATTGAGGCAGATGAAAGTGATGGTTCAATCGTGCAGTATGAGCCTTATGCAGGTCTGCTCTTGAATATTGATAAAGATCATCAGGAGATAGATCAGTTAAAAGAGATTTTTGGTGTCTTTCAAAAGAATACTCAACAAATATTTTCTGTAAACAGGTCACATCCTTTGGCTGAAGCTTTTTCAATTAATGCCTCATATGATTTTGCAGTAGATGCGGCTAAGCAAGCAGGTTTTACCGCAGGAGATTTTCATCAGGAAGGGCTTACCATTCAGTTTACCATTAATGATGTGCCATTCAGCTTACAAACTGTTGGTAAGCACAATATGGAAAATGCATTGGCTGCAGCAGCGATGGCGGCAAACATCGGCATACCATTGGAAACAGCAGCAAAGGCTTTGAGCAAGTATATCGGCATTTATCGTCGTCATCAATTACTTACAGAGAAGAATGGGGTATGGGTGATAGATGATTACGCACATAACCCAGCGAAATGTGCTGCCTCTATTCAAGCTTGTCAAGCAATTGCACCTAAGGTGATTGCTTGGTTTCAGCCTCATGGTTATGGACCTACACGGTTTTTGCGCCATGATTTTGTGCAGGAAATCGCTGCAGTATTGAGACCGGAAGACCAGATTTGGATGAGTGAGATTTTTTATGCGGGTGGTACAGCGGTAAAAGATATTTCAGCAGGAGATTTGATTAATGATATCCAACAATTAGGTAAGCAGGCATTTTTTGTGCCTGATAGAGGGGATCTGCTAGAAGCCATCCGGCCGCATCTTTCAGGCCCAACTGTGTTGCTCTTGATGGGTGCAAGAGATCCATCTCTGGAACAATTTGCACAAGAATTGGCATCATCCTTGTAACTTGATGATACTTGATGAAAAAACTGCTGACCATAGGATTCGTATTTGTGTCGGTCTGCATACATGCGCAGTTCGATTCGTCCTATATCAACAAGGCAGATACTTTTTTCCTCGTTAAAAAGCCTGGACTTATTGGTAAGCTTGCACAGAACATCAGTCGCTCTAATCTGGAGGCGCCGGCTCCGGCTACCAAAAACGATGAACTATTTGCCCCTTACAAAGGCAAGCAAATCAGAAATATTGAGATTATTCAGTTGGGGCTTGGTGGTAATGTAAATGAGCCGCAGGAAGTGGAGGTGAACGGACTAAACACACTTGCAGATAAAATTCATATCACCACCAGAGCTGCGGTTATTCGGAAAAACTTGTTTTTTACAGAAGGAGATACTGTGCGGCCTGATTTGATGGCGGATAATGAAAGGCATTTGCGGGAGCAGCCCTTTGTGCAGGATGCTTTACTTAAAGTAAATCCTGTACCAGGAATGCCGGATATGATTGATTTACTGGTGATCGTTAAGGATGTATTTTCATTGGGCGTTAGTGCCAATATCGGTAGCCCGGAAGATGGTGAATTGGTAATATCCGAAGAGAATCTTTTTGGTTCAGGTGATCAATTATCGTTTAGAACTTTATACGAAGCAAAGCGGAATGAGCCTTGGGGTTTTGGTGGTAATTATACCAAGCGCAATATCGCAGGTGGTTTTACTGATCTGAGCATCGGCTTCCAAACCTATCGCCCCGCATTCAATACAGGTAAACGCAATGAAGACTATAGGTATATACGATTGTCCAAGTCATTGGTAAACCCATACATGACTTTTACCTATGCTTTGGAAGCAGGTAAGCAGCAAACCAATAATATGTATTTACCCGATTCTGCTTACTATAAAGATGTGCGGTATGATGCCAATGTGATTGATGCGTGGGCGGGATATAACCTAGGCACTAGAAATTATTTTAAAAAGAACGGTGGAAGTCGCTTTAGGCATTTTCTTGCGGCGAGAGCATTTTATCGACAGTTTAATGAAGTGCCAAATAAGTTTCAAAATATTTATAGTTATCAGTACGCTGATTTACGTGGAGGCTTGATTACGATCAATGCTTTTAGGCAGGATTTTTTTAAAGCAAAATATGTGTACGGTTTTGGCAGAAACGAAGACGTGCCTGAAGGTGTGAATGTTTCACTGACTGGTGGATACACTGATAAAGAGCAAAGGCTGAGGGCTTATCTGGGCTTGGATTTTCAGCGTTTCTATTTCATGACAAGAGGTGATTATTTAAACTTTGGTTTTCGCGCAAGCACTTATCTCCACAAGGCCAATCCTGAAGATGTAGCTGTACTGGCGAGTATGGATTATTTCTCTAAACTCTACAAAAGAGGTGGTCGCTGGATGCAGCGAAATTTTTTGCATTTCAGTGCGGCAGGGCAATACAGAACCTTGCTGAATGAGCCTTTGTATATCAACAATACTTTTGGTTTAGCCGAGTTTCGTAGAGGCGATCTTCAATCAGCAGCCCGTATTACTGTTAGAGGTGAATCTGTTTTCTTCAATAGCTGGTC
>JACCDH010631874.1_pt1 | contig 14811 bp, 16 predicted proteins | sample 7442481 | NCBI WGS metagenome assembly JACCDH01 (sample SAMN15323433, study PRJNA562643) | freshwater metagenome | isolation source: river surface water | place: USA:Blue River Watershed | collected 2017-08-15
GACATGAGCGTCGAGCTGACGCTGCCCGAACCCGAATTCAACGCTTTCTGTTCCAAAAACAACGTCGAATTCCTCACCGAAGCCGTGGGGGACAAGCTGGGAGACCAAAATGACGAGCATTGACCTGCAGGCCAAGGAAATCAAACCCGCGCGCAATACCTTTACCCGCGTTGCGCAGCATATCGGTGGCGACAAGCCGGCCACCCGCTATCAGGAAGCGACCCTGGGCATGCAGCCCACGCAGAACTTCCACTACCGCCCGACCTGGGATCCCCAGTACGAAATCTTTGACGCGTCGCGCTCGGCAGTGAAACTGGCCGACTGGTATGTGCTGAAGGACCCGCGCCAGTACTACTACGCGAACTGGACCATCACCCGCGCGCGCCAGCACGAAGCGGTCGAGGCCAACTATCAATTCGTCGATTCACGCGGCCTGCTGTCGCGCATGAGCGATGAAGTGCGCGCCAGCGCCTGCCAGGTGCTGATGCCGCTGCGCCATGTCGCGTGGGCCGGCAACATGAACAACACCTTCATCTGCGCGTATGGCTACGGCACCGCAATCACCGCGGCTGCCAACTTCCACGCGATGGACCACCTCGGCATCGCGCAATACCTGACCCGCTTCGGACTCGCCGTCGATGACCCGGGCGTGCTCGACGCCGGCAAGAACGACTGGCTGAGCGACCCGCGCTGGCAGGTGCTGCGCCGGTTGGTCGAGGACACGCTGGTGATGCAGGACCCGATGGAAATGTTCGTCGCCCAGAACCTGTGCCTGGACGGCATGCTGTACCCGCTGATCTACGGCGCTTATATCGACGATTACCTGACGCTGAAAGGCGGCACCGCGGTGGCGATGCTGACCTCGTTCATGCCCGAGTGGCACGATGAATGCAAGCGCTGGGTCGACGCGGTCGTGAAAGCCTGCGTAGCCGAATCGGAAGAGAACAAGCTCATCGTCACCGACTGGATCCGGGCCTGGACCGACCGCGTTCAGGCTGCGCTGGCGCCGGTGGCAGAAATAGCGCTCGGCGAGCACGGCCAGGAAGCGCTGGGCGAGGTGCGCGAAGCGTTCAATGCGCGCATCGCGAAGCTCGGCGTGACGCTCTGAGCCGACCATCAAAACAATTAAATAATCAGGGGAAGACATGTCCAACGTATTCATCGCCTTTCAGGCCAACGAGGAATCGCGTCCGCTGGTCGATGCGATCGTCGCCGACAACCCGGAAGCGCAAGTCGTCTATTCGCCGGGACTGGTCAAGATCGATGCCCCGAATCGCCTCGTAGTCAAGCGCGAGACGATCGAAGAGATCATCGGTCGCAAGTACAACCTGCAGGAGATGCAGATCAACCTCGTCACGCTGTCGGGCAACCTCGATGAGGATGACGACGAGTTCGTGCTGAGCTGGAAGCACTGATCCCCCCTCCCACTCACGCGAGCCTGACATGGACAAGCGAGTAGAGAAAAAGAAACTGGACATCGCCGCCCGCTATGCGGCGATGACGCATGACCTCCACTGGGACACCAGTTACCAGCCGATGGAAAAGGTGTATCCCTTCGCGCGCTATGAAGGGATCCGCGTCCACGACTGGGCAAAATGGGAAGACCCCTTCCACATGACGCTGGACGCCTGGTGGCGCCAGCAGGGCGAGAAGGATCGTCGGCTGTATGCGGTGATGGACGCCTTCGCGCAGAACAACGGACAGATCGGCGTCACTGACGCCCGCTACGTCAACGCGGTGAAACTGGTGCTGCAGGCTTTCTCGCCGCTGAAATACGCGCTGCACCGCGCGTTCGCTCACGCGGCGCGCAACCTGCCGGGCGATGCGCTGCGCATCGCCGCCCAGCTGCAGATGTCCGATGCGCTGCGCCACTCGCAGGGCGAAGTACATGCGGCTTCCATCTACAACAAGTATTTCAACGGCATGCATGACGTACCGCGCTGGCACGAACAGGCCTGGTATCTCGCGCCGATGAAGAGCTTCGCCGAAGACGCCGCATCGGCAGGCCCGTTCGAACTGCTGGTCGCGATCAGCTTCGGCTTCGACAGCCTGCTGTCGGACACGCTGTTCGTACCTTTCATGAGTGCGGCCGCGCACAACGGCGATTTGTCGCTGGTATCGGCCAGCTTCTCCGGGCAGTCCGACACCGCCCGTCACAAGAACCTCGGTATCAGCGTGGTGAAGTTCCTGCTGGAGCAGGACTCGCTGAACCTCGCGACAGTCCAGCGCTGGGTCGACAAGTGGTTCTGGCGCAGCTTCCGCCTGATGCCGGCGGTCGCGATGCTGCAGGACTACATGGTGCCCAAGCGCGTGTACAGCTTCAAGGAAGGGTGGAATGAATTCGTCGAGGCGCCGGTCAACGCGCTGTTCGCGGAACTGGCGCCCTACGGTTTGAAGCTGCCCGCTGGCTGGGCACAGGCCTGCGATGCCAAAGAGCACCTGAGCCATCAGGCCTGGAACGCATCCTATGGCTACGGCCACGCACTCGCGTTCCACACCTGGGTGCCGGGCAAGGATGAGCTCGACTGGCTCGACAAAAAATATCCGGACAGCTTCGACCGCTGGTATCGCCCTCGCCTCGCGCACTACGCCGAGCGCGAAGCGGCCGGAAAGCGCTACTTCAACCACGCGCTGCCCATGCAATGCCAGGTCTGCCAGCAGCCGATGATCTTCACCGAGCCGGGCAACCCGCGCTGGGTCGCCTACCGCGACACACAGCATGACGGCGAGAGCTTCCATTTCTGCAGTGACGGCTGCCAGACAATCTTCGGCAATGAGCCGGACAAGTACGTGCAGGCTCGCCTGCCGTCGCACGAGATCCTGCATGCACATCGCGGCGACCAGCTCGGCGACGCGCTGCAGGCATCGATCGCCGCGCTCGGCGTGAACATCGGCCGCGACAACGGCGAATTCAACGGCTCGCAAGACCAGGTCAATTTCGACGAATGGGGCGGCGGACAGGACATGAGGGAGGCACAGCTATGAGCGTCACTGCCATTGGCAATTACAGCCATGCGTCGCATGACGACGCGGCGCGCTTCTCCGACCCGCTGCTGTACATCGCCTGGGACGAGCACATGATGTTCGCCGCGCCGGTGGTGCTGCCGCTGTCGCCGGATACCACCTTCGATCAACTGCAGAAGAAGGTGCTGCCCAAGCTGTATGGCGAGCATCCGGATTTCGCGCGCATCGACTGGTCGCGCGCGCAGTGGTTCCGCGGCGCCACGATGTTCCTGCCGAAGATGGATGGCTCGCTGGGGTCGCAGGGCTTCGGGCATAAATCCGTGCTGCGCTTGCGCACGCCGGGACTGGAAGGATTGCGCGGTTCCTGCGGCTGACGTCGGGACTGCTCAAGCGTGGCAGCCAATTCGGGGTCCGGGCTGTGACGAAGATGTTGTGAAGGACCGGGATTCAAAAAAACATAACGGAGACAGCAACAGATGAAAAAGACCACCATTCTCGGCGGCGCCGTCGCTGTAGCCCTGAGCTTCGCCGCTACTGGCGCGATGGCACAGGACAAGTGCGGCTTGGGGAACGGCAAGAAAGCCAGCGGCGACCCGATCCAGATCGGCGCCATCGTCGGCAAGACCGGCCCGGAGGATTTCTCCTCGTCCGCTCGCTCGGCCCAGGCTTACTTCAACTGCGTGAACGCCAACGGCGGCATCAACGGCCGTCCGATCCAGTACACGGTGCAGGACGACACCTGGAACCCGGAAGTCGCCGCGCAAGCCGCGAACAAACTGGTGAAGGACAGCAAAGTCGTCGCCATGGTGGGCTCATCGTCGTTCGTCGAGTGCGGCGCGAACAATGACCTGTACGTCAAGGAAGGCGTCCCGTCGGTGTCCGGCGTGGGCGTACCGCGTGCCTGCTTCTACGGCAAGAACTACATTTCGTTCAACCAGGGTCCGCGTCAGTCGACGCTGGGCGCAGCGCAATACATCACCGAGACCTTCAAGCTGAAAAGCCTGACCTGCGTCGCTCCGGGCATCCCGGGCTTCGGCGACTGGGTCTGCGGTGGCGTCGAGTCCTACGGCAAGGCCAACAACATCCCGGTCAAGACCGTGATCTTCGATCCGGGCCAACTGGACGGCAACGCAATCGCGCTGCAAGTCTCGGCGGCGAAGAGCGAAGGCGTGGTGCTAGGCATGCCGCGCGGCATGATGCTGCCGATCCTGACCGCTGCAGAGCAGCAGGATCTGGGCAAGAGCATGAAATGGGGCCTCCCGACCTCGGCTTACCACGCCGACATGCCGAAGGCCGTGGGCAAGTACTGGCACGACAAGCTGTATGTTCACATGGAGCTCGAGCCGATGGATGGCACCGGCCCGGATACCGCGAACTGGAAGGCCATCATGGACAAGTTCGGCGACAAGAAGGATCCGCGTGACACCTTCTCGCAAGCCGGTTACCTGGCCGCCAAGGCGACCACCGAAGCGCTGCTGGGCATCAAGGGCAACGTCGATCGCAAGTCGGCTTACCAGGCCATCGTCGGCATCAAGAACTGGAAGAGCGACATGATGTGCGCACCCTGGTACTTCGGTCCCGGCGAGCGTCACCAGCCGAACCACAAGGGCCGTGCGGCACTGCTGCAAAAGGGCGGGTTCAAGACCCTCACCGACTGCTACCAGTCGAAGGACTCCGACCTGGCTGACGTGCTGAAGCTGGAAGCCAAGGGCGGTCTGGTCAACTGACCTGACGCACTGAATCAACGCGAAACGAGCTGAATATGGAAACTCTGCTCCCCTTTATCGTGGTCGGCATCAGTGTCGGCGCAGTGTATGCACTGTCGGGCGTCGGCCTGGTCGTGCTGTATCGCGCCAGCGGCGTGGTCAACTTCGCGTTCGGCGCGCTGGGTGGCCTGGCAGCGATGGTGTGCTGGCAGGTCATTGACCTCGAGTATGACGACTGGATGGGCTGGGTCGCCGGCGTCGGCTGCGCCACCTTGTTGTCCTGGGCGTACGGGCGCTTCATCGCGCCGTCGCTCACGCACCAGGACCGTGTGGTACGGGCGATGGCGACGCTTGGTTTCGCGTTGATGATCATGGGCATCGCGCAGTGGTACTGGGGCGACGATCCTCGTCGCCTCGTACTGCCGACGGATTCCTCTGGCGTCGAGTTCGATGGCCGGCGCCTGATCAGCCACACCCGCGTCGCCGCCCTGCTGTTCGCGGCCGGCGCAACCGTGGGCATGCTGTGGCTCCTGGCCAAAACGCCGCTCGGCCTGCGCATGCGCGCCCTGCAGAGCAATCGCGTATTGGCCGGCCTGGTGGGCGTGCGCGTCAAGCGCATCGACACGTGGGCCTGGACGCTGGCCGGCCTCCTGGCCGGCATCAGCGGCCTCTTCATGGGCAACATGGTGCGCCTGAACCCCACCGTGCTGACCTTCCTCGTTATTCCTGCAATGGCCGCGGCCATGGTGGGACGCATGAATTCCCTGACGGCGACCGTGCTTGGCGGACTGGCGATCGGCGTGATCGAGTCCCTGCTGAACCTGGTTCCCGAAGTGCAGCGCTACGGCTCCGCAACCGCCTTCGTGGTCGCAATCAGCGTAGTGCTGTGGCAGCAGCGGCATGGCATCGGCCTGTCGCGTGACAACAGCCATCTGGAGTAAAGCAACATGGCCCGCAACAAGGACAAACCCGATATCCCGCCGGGCACGCCATTCCAGCGCGTGCGCCCGATGCTGATCACCTTCTTCGTGGTCGCGCTGATCGGCCCGTGGGTGTTCTCATCGTACTGGCTCAACACCTTCTCCACCGTGGCCTGCCTGACGCTGGCGGCCGGCACCGTCGCGCTGCTGTACGGTCAGCTGGGCATGGTGTCGCTGGCGCAGTTCGCGCTCTCCGGCGTCGGCGGCTGGTTCTGCCTGCGACTGATCCACGGAACGGGCATGCCGTTCGAACTCGCCCTGGTGCTGGGCGCCATCATCGCCGGCCTGTTCGGCCTGATTCTCGGCCTGCCGGCGCTGCGCATGCGCGGTCTCTACCTTGCGCTGCTGACCTTGATGATCGCCGCTGCGGTGCAGGTCGTCATCAACGTGATCGGCTTTCCTGACGGCGGTCCCGGCTGGGCAGGCAAGGTGATCAACGGCCAGCGCGCAATGATTGCGCGCCCGCTGATCGCGCCCGGCGACGACGACTACTTCCGCTACACCATGCTCTGGCTCGCCATCGGCCTGGGCTTGATCGAATGGGCGCGCGCCACGCTGCCCGGCCGCGCCTGGGGCCTGATCCGCAAGTCCGAGGCTGCCGCGATCGCCGCTGGCGTGTCGGTGGTGCGTTACAAGGCGCTCGCCTTCGCGATGGCCGGCTCGATCGCCGGACTGGCCGGCGGTCTGCTGGCCGGCCTCAACGGCCAGCTCGACAACACCGGTTTCCCGGTCGCGCAGTCGATCCTGCTGTATGCGCTGACCATCGTCGGCGGCGCTTATCACTGGATGGGCGTGGTGTTCGCGGGCTTGCTGATCCGCGCACTGCCGGCGCTGCTGAACGATCATGGCGTCGACGGCAACCTGTCGAATGCGTTCTACGGCTTCGCCTTGCTGATATCGCTGATCCAGGGACGCAAGGGACTGGCCGGGCAGCTCGCGGACTTCTACAAGTTCGTACGCATGAGCCGCATCGTCGAGGGTTCGATCATCTGGGGCGGCATTTCGATCGGCCTCGCGCTGGCGGCGGTCCACTACCAGGCGATGGGCTTCGCCGGTGCCTTGTTCCTGTCGCTGGTGGCACTTCTGTTCCGGCAGGCGATCCCCGGCGTCTGCTGGCTGCTGCTCGGCTTCTTCGGCAAGCGCGTGCAGGACGGCGCCGAGGATATCGAAGCCTGGCTGTCGCTGCGCCTGTCGCGCGTGGTCAGCGCATTCGGCCTCATGCCGGATCACCGCATCCTGAAGCGCGCGCTGAACGTGCTGTTCATTGGCTATTTCGTCGGCTGGGTTGTTCACGGCGTGTTCGATGTCGACTACAGCGTCGCGCTGACGATCATCTGGGCGTCGATCGCGATCCGCTTCCTGATCGAACTCGTGATGTATCCGGCGATCCTGCCGGTGCGGCAGAAGATCGACGCGAAGTATCCGAAGCCTTTCGCCGCGTACCGCTAACGGGGATTGACATGATCGAGATTAACGACCTCTGTGTACAGTTTGGTGGCGTCAAGCCGATCGACGGCCTGACCGTCACGCTGAACCGCCCCATCGTCGGCCTGATCGGCCCGAACGGCGCGGGCAAGACCACGCTCTTGAACGTGCTGTCCGGCTTCGTCGAACCGCGTCGCGGCTGGGTGAAGGTGAACGGCAAGATGATGACCGGCGTGCCGGCCCATAAGCGCGCCGAATTCGGCCTGCGCCGCACCTTCCAGACCGACCAGATCGCTGACGACCTGACCCTGCTCGAAAATGTGCAGGCGATCGCGGACCACGCGAAATTCGACACGCACGATGCACAGAAGAAGGCGGTGCTCGGCGCGATCGATTTCGTCGGCCTGTCCCATCGCCTCAACCGCAAGGGCGACGCACTGTCGACCGAGGAGCGGCATCTGGCCGAAGTGGCCAAGGCACTGATCGGCAACCCGAAGCTGGTGATGCTCGACGAACCGGGCGCCGGCATGAGCGAGACCGAATCCGAGCATTTGCAGAAAGTGATCAAGGGCATTCCGGGCTACGCAAAGGCGCAGGTGTTCCTGATCGACCATGACGTCGAGCTGATCTCCAACACCTGTCACGAAACGATGGTGCTCGACTTCGGCAAGCTGCTGGCACTGGGCCCGACGCTGGAAGTGTTGAAGAAACCCGAAGTGCAGCAGGCCTACCTGGGCAACTTCGACGACCTGGAGGTGACGGCATGAGCGCGAAGAACGCACCCGACAATCTGCGCCCGGGCTGGCTCGAGATCCGCGACCTGGTCATGGTGCGCGGCACGAAGAAAGCCGTCGAAGGCATCGAACTGCGCATCGCACCGGGCAAGATCACGGCGCTCGCAGGGGCCAATGGCGCCGGCAAGACCAGCACCGTGCTCGGCATTGCCGGCGTGGTCGAGCCGGCATTCGGCGAGATCTGGCTGGACGGCCGCGACCTCGTGGGCCTGGAGCCTGACGAGATCCGCCGCGCCGGCATCGGCACTGTGCCCGAGGGCCATCAGGTGCTGCGCGAACTGACCGTGCGCGACAACCTGCTGGTCGCCAGCGGCAGCATGTCGCGCGGCGAGACGAGTGCATCGATCGATCGCGTGCTCGCGCTGTTCCCGGAACTGAAAGAGAAGCTGCCCCAGGCGGCCGGCGACCTGTCCGGCGGCCAGCAGCAGATGGTCGCGATCGCGCAGGCGCTGATGGTCGAGCCACGCTTCCTCGTGATCGACGAACTGTCGTTCGGCCTCGCGCCGACCATCGTTGCGCGACTGGTGCCCATCATCCGCAGGATCGCGGAGAGCGGCATCGGCGTGCTGCTGATCGAGCAGTTTACGCAGCTCGCGCTCGCGCTGTCGCATCACGTGTACGTGATGTCGCGCGGAAAAGTATCGTATGACGGTGAACCGGGCAAGCTGCGTGACGACCCGGAGATCCTGCATCGTGCCTACTTCCCGGTGTCAGACGCCGAGGCGGTCGGGCTTTAATCAAGAAGTTAATAACAACACCCACTCACTCAACAACCCACACACGCGGAGACATACCATGGATACACGTGTCACAAAAAAGAAACTGGGCCTCAAGGAGCGCTACGCGGCAATGACGCGCGGCCTGCACTGGGATACCACCTACCAGCCGATGGACAAGGTGTTCCCGTACGATAAGTACGAGGGCATCATCGTGCATGACTGGGACAAGTGGGAAGACCCGTTCCGCCTGACCATGGATGCCTACTGGAAGTATCAGGGCGAGAAAGAGCGCAAGCTGTACGCCGTGATCGAGGCTTTTGCGCAGAACCATGGCGAACTCGGCGTCACCGATGCGCGCTATATCAACGCACTGAAACTGTTCATCCAGGGCGTGACGCCGCTGGAGTACTACGCGCACCGCGGCTTCGCGCACGCGGGCCGTCAGTTCACCGGCGCCGGCGCGCGGGTCGCCGCGCAGATGCAGGCCGTCGACGAGCTGCGCCACTGCCAGACCGAGACGCACGCGATCTCGCACTACAACAAGTACTACAACGGCATGCACAACTCCGTGCACTGGTTCGACAACGTCTGGTACCTGTCGGTGCCGAAGAGCTACTTCGAAGACGCTTACACCGGTGGCCCGTTCGAGTTCCTGACCGCGGTCAGCTTCTCTTTCGAGTACGTGCTGACCAACCTGTTGTTCGTGCCCTTCATGTCGGGCGCGGCGCACAACGGCGACCTGTCGACCGTGACCTTCGGCTTCTCCGCGCAGTCGGACGAATCGCGCCACATGACGCTGGGCATCGAGTGCATCAAGTTCATGCTCGAGCAGGATCCGCAGAACGTGCCCATCGTGCAGCGCTGGATGGACAAGTGGTTCTGGCGCGGTTATCGCCTGCTGACCCTGGTCGCCATGATGCAGGACTACATGCTGCCCAAGCGCGTGATGAGCTGGAAGGAAGCCTGGGAAATGTATGCGGAGTCCAACGGCGGGGCATTGTTCGACGACCTGGCGCGCTACGGCATCCGCAAGCCGAAGGGCTGGGAGCAGGCGTGCGAAGGCAAGGACCATATCAGCCACCAGGCATGGGCCACCTTCTACCAGTACGGACACGCCGCCGCCTTCCACACCTGGGTTCCGAGCAAGGATGAGATGGACTGGCTGTCGTCGAAGTATCCGGACAGCTTTGACCGCTACTACCGTCCGCGCCTCGAGCACTGGGACAAGCAGGCCGAGGGCAAGGAAGGCCGCTGGTACAACCAGGTGCTGCCGATGCTGTGCCAGGTCTGCCAGGTTCCGATGTTCTTCACCGAGCAGGGCGACCCGACGCAAATCGCGTTGCGCGAGACCGAGTACCACGGCATGAAGTATCACTTCTGCAGCGACCACTGCTGCGAGATCTTCGAGCACGAGCCGAAGAAGTACGTGCAGTCCTGGCTGCCGGTGCACCAGATCTATCAGGGCGCCTGCTATCCGGAAGACATCAACCCGGCGTCGCCTGGCGACAGCCCGGTGCGCGAAGTGATGCGCTATTACGACGTGCATGCCGGCGAGGACAATGGCGACTTCTCCAACAGCAAGGATCGCAAGCATTTCCGCGACTGGAGCGGCCGCATGAAACCGCAGGACCACCAGGAGTAAGGCCATGACGACCAAGGACATCATGCTCCACATCGGCGACTACCCGATGATGCAGCAGGACACCGAGGACAAGTTCCACGGCAAGCACCTGCTGTACCTGCACTGGGAGAACCATCCGATGTTCGCTGCGCCCTTCTGCATTCCGGTGCCGCGCACACTGCCCTTCGGGGCGGTGATCATGGAAGTGCTGCCCGAGCTGTACGGCGAGCATCCGGAGTTCGAGGACATCGACTGGAAGCGCACGCTGTGGTTCAACTCGAACCAGCGCTTCATTCCGGATGTGGGCAAATCGCTCGAGCATCATGGCATCGGTCACAAGAGCCTGATCCGTTTCCGCACGCCGGCGCTGGAGGGCATTCGCACTCCGATCTCGGCCGGCGGCACCGGCTTCTGATGGCATCCGATACGACGGCTCCACGACAACTAGGCAAACGAGAAGAAACATCATGTCTCAGCAACTGACTATCGAGCCGCTCGGCGCCACCATCGACGTCGAGGATGGCCAAACCATCCTCGACGCCGCACTGCGCCAGGGCATCTACATTCCCCATGCCTGCGGACACGGCCTGTGCGGCACGTGCAAGGTGCAACTGACCGAAGGTCAGGTGGATCTGGGCGAGGCCAACCTGTTTGCGCTGATGGATTTCGAGCGTGACGAAGGCAAGGCGCTCGCCTGCTGCGCAACGCTGCTCAGCGACGCCGTGATTGAGGCCGATGTGGATGAAGATCCGGATGCGCGCATCATTCCGGTGACCGACTTCAACTGCACCATCAGCCGCATCGAGGCCGTGACGCCGACCATCAAGTCGTTCTGGCTGAAGCTCGACAAGCCCATCGATTTCCAGGCCGGACAGTACGTGCAGATTTCGCTGCCGGGCATCGATGGCGACCGCCCGTTTTCGATCGCCAACTCGCCACAGGAAATCGCTGCCACCGGCGAGCTCGAGCTGAATGTGCGCATCATTGCAGGCGGTGCGGGCACGGCTTACATGCATGAAAAGCTGAAGGTTGGCGACAAGCTCCATATCACGGGGCCGTATGGTCGCTTCCTGGTGCGCAGCTCGGAAAATGCGCCGATGATCTTCATGGCCGGTGGTTCCGGATTGTCGAGCCCGCGCTCGATGATTCATGATCTGCTCAATAACGGTTGCACGCAGCCGATCACCCTCATCTACGGTCAGCGCAATCTCGATGAGCTGTACTACGACGACGAGTTCAAGGCGCTGGCGCAGAAGCATGCGAATTTCACCTATGTGCCCGCACTGTCGGAAGACGCGGCCGGTTTCGACGGCTTCAAGGGCTTCGTGCATGAGGCAGCCGTCAAGCATTTCAACGGCGACTTCTCCGGTCACAAAGCCTATCTGTGCGGACCGCCACCGATGATCGAGGCGTGTCTGGGCGCTCTGATGCAGGGTCGTCTGTACGAGCGCGACATCTACGCCGAAAAATTCATCACCGCCGCTGATGCGAACAAGCCGCGCAGCGCACTGTTCAAGCGAGTCTGAGGAGCGAGCATGTTCGACTTCCGTCCGAAGGTGCAAGTGACGATAGAGCAGACCGGCGAGAGCTACCCATGCGCTATTGGCGAAAGCCTGCTGCAGGGCATGATGCGCCTTGGCCGCAAGGGCATCCCGGTCGGCTGCGTGAACGGTGGCTGTGGCGTGTGCAAGGTGCGCGTCAAGCAGGGAAGTACCGAGACGCTCGGACCGGTCAGCCGTGCCCATGTATCAGCGGACGAAGAGGCGCAGGGCTACACCCTCGCCTGCCGCGTCGGGCCCGCCTGCGAGGTGAAGCTCGAAGTAGCGGGCAAGATGAGCAAACCATTTTTCAAGGGGTTCGAAGCGCAGGCTACCCCACCTGCAAACATAAAATAAGGAGATTGCTATGGGCGTTATGCGCATCGGGCACGCAAGCCTGAAGGTGATGGACGTGGCGGCTGCGGTAAAGCACTACACCGAAGTGCTCGGCATGAAGGTCACGATGGAAGACAAGTCAGGCAACGTTTACCTGAAGTGCTGGGACGAGTGGGATCGCTATTCGATCATCCTGACCCCGTCCGACCAGGCCGGTATGAACCACGTCGCGTACAAGGTCGAGAAAGACAGCGACCTCGACGACATCAAGCAGAAAATCGAAGCGTACGGCATCAAAACTACCGAACTGCCGGAAGGCTCGCTGCCGGCGACCGGCCGCATGCTGCAGTTCAAGCTGCCCAGCGGCCATGAGATGCGCCTGTATGCGCAGAAAGAATACGTCGGCACCGAAGTCGGCACGACCAACCCGGACCCGTGGCCGGACAACATCACCGGCGCCGGCGCGCACTGGCTCGACCACTGCCTGCTGATGTGCGAACTGAACCCGGAAACGGGCGTCAACAAGGTTGCCGAGAATGCCGAGTTCTTCAAGACCTGCCTCGACTTCTTCCTGGTCGAGCAAATCTGCGTGGGCCCGGGCGGCGCAATCCAGGCAGCAGCCTTCATGACCTGCACCAACACCCCGCACGACATCGCGTTTGTCGGCGGCCCGAAAGCCGGCCTGCACCATGTGTCGTTCTTCCTCGATTCGTGGCATGACGTGCTGAAGGCAGCCGACGTGATGTCGAAGAAGAAGGTCAAGATCGACGTTGCGCCGACCCGCCATGGCGTCACCCGCGGCGAAACGATCTATTTCTTCGATCCGAGCGGCAACCGCAACGAAACCTTCGCAGGCCTCGGCTATCTGGCCATGCGTGACCGCCCGGTCACGACCTGGACCGAGGACAAGCTGTGGACCGGCATCTTCTATCACACCGGTGATGCCGTGCCTTCGTTCACGGATGTGTACACCTGATCGTCAGGCATAAGGAAGCATCGGGCATGGGTCCCAGCTTGCGCTGGGACGACGGTTGCAAAGTCGACGACCTTCAAAGCGTCATCCCAGCGCAAGCTGGGATCCATGTCCCGCACATCAGGTCTTGCGCTTCTGATTTGCCTTCGCCGCAAACTCCCGCACCACGGCCACGAACGCCGACAGTACGGGCGAATCATCAGACTGCCGGTACAGGCAGCTCAACTCGATCTCGAGCAGATGTTTACTGACCAGGGGACGGTACACCACGCCCGGCAGCCTCAGGCTTGCCGTAGATGCGGTCGTCACGCACGCACCGAAGCCGCCCGCTACCAGCGCGATGGCGGTCAGCACGTCCTCGACCTCCTGCTCCACCCTCAGCACCGATTTCTCGCGGTTGAACGCCTGCATCACCTGCTGCGCGAGGCCCGCGATCGGCAGGCGCGGATACAGGATCAGCGGCTGGTCGGAGAGGTCCGGAATGCTGACCGCTTCCTTCTTCGCCAACGGATGGTGCTCAGGCAGCGCGACCGTCATGCTCTCGCGCAGCACCTCCTCGACCGCGAGGTCGTCCTCGGTCGCCACCAGCCGGTTGAAGCCGACGCCGATGCGCCGCTCGCGAAGCGCCTGCATCTGCTCGTTCTTGTTCAGGCTGTGCAGCACGATCCGCACCTCGGGCCGCTCGGCATGGAAGCGTGCAAGGATGCGTGGTATCACGTCCAGCACGCCGGAGCCGAAGATGCCGACGTCGAGCCGGCCGGTCTGCCCCTCGGAGGCCAGCACCGCCCTCTCCTTCGCGCGCTGCGCCAGCGACAGCAGGTTCGGCACCTCGGCCAGCAGCGCGTGCCCGGCCTCGGTCAGCGTAACCCCGCGCGCAGTGCGCACGAACAGCGCCGCGCCTATGTCTTCCTCGAGCGACTGGATCTGCCGGGTCAGCGGCGGCTGCGCCATGTGCAGCCGCTCGGCGGCGCGCGTGAAATTGCGCTCCTCGGCGACCGCGAGGAAGTAGCGCATCTGTTTCAGGTCCATCCCGTAGCTCCCTGCAAACCGGCACCGCAAAATACGATACCCGATTGGTATTGAAAAGGTAAAAAAACAGTATTGGACAGTATAGCTTGCCAAGCTTAACCTTCGCCACAACAAAAACCGGAAAACCGTCATGACCAAGAACCTCTCGTCAGTCAGCGTGAACCAGCCCGTGATCAGCGCCGAAGCCGCGCATCAGGCACTCGAGGCGGCCGTCGCCCATGCGAAAGAGCTGGGCATCCAGATCAACGTCGCCATCACCGACCGCGCCGGCGTGCTGGCCGGCTTCCTGCGCATGCCGGGGGCTTTCCTGCACTCGGTCGAGATCGCGATCGACAAGGCCTACACCGCGGCCAGCTTCGGCTTCCCGACCTCGGGCTGGATGGACGCGATCAGGAATGACGAAACGCTGAAGATCGGCCTGCCGGCGCGTCCGCGCCTGGTGATCTTCGGCGGTGGCCTGCCCATCGTGGCCGACGGCGTGCGCATCGGCGGCATCGGCGTTTCCGGCGGCACGGCCGAAGAAGATGAGCAGTGCGCAGCTGCCGCGCTGAAGGCCATCGGACTGGCCTGACCACCCATTCAATTACCCAGAACCACGGAAGACACCATGAAACAGTTCAAGAACTTCATCAATGGCGAATTCGTCGCCACCAGCAAGACTTTCGAGAACCGCGCTCCGGTCGACAACAGCGTGATCGGCCTCGTGCACGAAGCTGGCCAGGCCGA
>JACCDH011422361.1_pt1 | contig 14809 bp, 28 predicted proteins | sample 7442481 | NCBI WGS metagenome assembly JACCDH01 (sample SAMN15323433, study PRJNA562643) | freshwater metagenome | isolation source: river surface water | place: USA:Blue River Watershed | collected 2017-08-15
GCTCGAACAGCTTCTTCATAAAGTCCGGTTGGGCGCGCGACAGGAAGATCTGCGGACCGCGGTTCTGGCGCTCAACCTTCATGATCAAAGCGCGGACGCGTTCGCCAACGCGGGCGACTTCGCGCGGAATCTGCTGGTCGCGGCGGATCACGCCTTCGGCCCGGCCCAGATTGACGATGACGTGACCGAATTCAACCGACTTGATCACGCCGGTGACCATTTCTCCAGCGCGGTCCTTGAATTCCTCGAACTGGCGCTCACGCTCGGCATCGCGGACCTTCTGGAAGATCACCTGCTTGGCCGACTGCGCATCGATGCGGCCCAGGTCAACCGGAGGCAGCGGATCAACGATGAAGTCGCCGATCTTGGCATCAGCTTGCAACTTCTGCGCCTGCTTCAGGTCCACCTGCTTGAAGTAGTCCTCGACCTCCTCAACCACTTCGACCACGCGCCACAGACGCAGATCGCCGGTGCGCGGATCAAGTTTGGCGCGAATATCGTTCTCGGCGCCATAACGATTGCGCGCGGACTTCTGGATCGCTTCTTCCATCGCCTCGATAACGATCGACTTGTCGATCATCTTCTCGGTCGCCACGGCGGTGGCGATTGCGAGCAGTTCAGCGCGGTTGGCGGAAATCGGACTGGCCATTGACTTAACCTTCTTACCTCTGGTCCGCTCGCCCTGAGCTTGTCGAAGGGCTGCTTTCCCTTCCAGCGCAGCGTCCCTTCGCCAGAAAGGACGGTCCTTCGACAAGCTCAGGACGAACGGTTGATAGTTGGCGTACGATACTTACTGTTCTTCTTCTTCAATCACTTCATCGGCACCGCTGGTGTCCAGCGGGCGAGTTGCAGCAATCAGCTTGTCCGTCAGGACCAGCTTGGCGGAATGAATGTCGGTCAGCGGGAAGGACACTTCGCCTGACTTCTTATCAGCAATGGTGACAACGTCGTTCGCAATACCGAGCAGATCGCCCTGCAGCGATTTGCGATTGCCTTCGACCGGATTGATCAACTGGATGCGGGCCTCGTGCCCGGCCCAGTCCGAATAGTCCTTTGCACGGGTCAACGGGCGGTCGATCCCCGGTGAGGACACTTCCAACCGATAGGCATCCGCGATCAGGATCTCACCCTTTTCCTCCAGCGCATCAAACGCATCGGAGATGCGGTGCGACAGCGCGGCGCAATCCTCGATCACCAGCTGCCCCGTCTCAGGACGTTCAGCCATGATCTGAAGGGTATATTCCTCGGCATCAGAAAGCGGTCCGATTTCGCCGCCTTTAAAATAACGCACGCGCACGAGATCAAAGCCGAGGGCCTGGGCCTCCGGTTCGATAACTTCGATAATGCGCGCGATATCCGCCATGCCAACTCCGTTTACCGAACCATGTGACAATGCGGTTTCGCGCCGGCCCCATTCGGCGCCAGCCCCTCCGTTGTGTCACAATGTCGGGATGGATGCGCAAATAGGCGCGATTGCCACGAAAGGCAAGGCCCAGTTTCCAGTCCTGTCCACTGCCATTGCAATTGCGGGACACTGCGTCTACATAGGGTGCGCTAACGTCGCCTGCGACGGAACTTTTCTGCCTATCAACGGCTCCTTCGTTCCATTTCACGCTTCTTCGCTCGCCCCGGCCCGTTGCCGGGCGATCACTCGTGTTTCGTGAAAGGAACCGATCATGCCAGTAGGCACCGTAAAATTCTTCAATTCGACCAAGGGCTACGGCTTTATCGCACCTGATGAAGGTGGCGACGATGCATTCGTGCACATCACTGCCGTTGAACAAGCCGGAATGTCCAACCTCGATAAGGACCAGCGCGTCAAGTACGAACTGGAAACCGATCGTCGCGGCAAGACCTCGGCCGTTCAGCTCGCAGCAGCCTGAACCGGTGGCCAAAGAAGAGCTCCTGACCTTGGAGGGCCGGATCGATGAAATCTTTCCGGATGGCCGCTTTGGCGTGATGCTCGAAAATGATCACCGTATCATCGCTTACACGGCCGGGAAGATGCGGAAATTCCGCATCCGCTCGGTCGTGGGCGACCAGGTCCGGGTGGAAATGACCCCCTACGACCTTAGCAAGGGCCGCATCGTGTTTCGCGAGCGCGGCCCCGGCGGCGGTCCCACGGGCCCTCACGGAAAACGGCGCCATTAGAAGCGCCAGCATCACAACTGTACGCAGGACGGCCCCGCGCCGTCCGGAAGAAATCATGATTTTATCTTTACGTTTACCGCCAATCCGCCGCGGCGTTTCGCTGCGTGGCAAGGCCACATTCCACGGCGGCACCCTGCCGCATTCCAGCCAGGACCCGATCTCTCCGCTGACCCGCGAACAAACGCGCATGGCGGTGATCGAAGTATTGGGCTGACAACCGAAAGGCGGCGCAGCGATGATGTCCGAGCAATTCTACATCGATCAGGCAGATAGCTGCGCCCGCGCCGCCGAGGCCGCACAACTGACCAACCAGCGCGATACGTTGCTGCGATCAAGGGCAGTCTGGCTGAACCTGGCAGCGCGCGAACAATCGATCCGGGCCGCCCGGGCCCAGCGCGAACGCGAAAAGGAAAACGCCCATGACTGATGAACGCACCCGCCCGTTCCTGATCCAATGCCAGCCGGACGGATCGTTCCGCCTGACAGTACGGGACGTGCGCTATAACTCACAGGGCTACCCGGTTGTCACTGCCACGCTGCAGGATGAAGTCTTTGCTACCTCTGCGGCAGCCAAGAACTTCGCCCGCGTAAACTTTGACGCCAAGGCTGGGATGTATTCCACCCGTTAAGTCAGGAGCGATCGCTCAGACCATGCTTTTTCAAGCAATGGCGTAGCTGATCGTAAGTCAGGCCCAAAGCTTTCGCAGTCTGGCGCTGGTTGTACCGGTGCCGGGTCAGGGCATTTTCGACGATCGCCTTTTCGTGGGCATCGACTGCACTGCGCAGGTCCGTAACCTGATCGTAGGATAGCGGTTGCACCGGCTCTGGAGCAGCAACGCGGGTTCCGTCCGGCTCGGCCGTGCGGGCCATTGGCGCCGGCTTCCACGGACTATCGAACGGGTCGAACACCACATAACCGACTGGCATTTCCCAGTTGTCCCAGCGATAGACCGCCCGTTCCACCACGTTGCGCAGTTCGCGCACATTGCCGGGCCACTGATAGCCTTCCAGCGCCGCCATCGCGGCTTCGCTGAAACCGGGCCAGGCGTCCCAGTGCAGTTCGGCCGCCATCCGCCGCCCGAAATAGTCGGACAGGACGCGAATATCGCCTTCGCGCACCCGCAAGGGCGGCAGAGTGATCACTTCGAAGCTGAGCCGGTCGAGCAGGTCGGGTCGGAACCGGCCCTGATCGGCAAGCCGGGGCAAGTCCTCGTTGGTTGCGGCCACAATCCGCACATCCACCTTGATCGGGCGCGACGAACCGATCCGCGTGACCTCACCATATTCGACCGCCCGCAACAGGCGCTCCTGCGCGCCCATCGACAAGGTCGCCAGTTCGTCGAGGAACAGCGTCCCTTTGTCGGCCTCTTCAAATCGGCCTGCGCGCGCGCGCGTCGCACCGGTAAAGGCCCCTTGCTCGTGCCCGAACAACTCCGCTTCGATCAAGCTTTCCGGCAAGGCGGCGCAATTCAGCGTGACCAGCGGCTCCTGCCAGCGGCGCGAGAGCTGATGCAGACGTTCGGCAATCAGTTCCTTGCCGGTGCCGCGCTCGCCAATCACCAGAACCGGCCGGCCCATCGGCGCGGCGCGGCTGGCCCGTTCGACGGAATCGAGAAACGCGGTCGACTGGCCAACGAACTGGGTGTTGCGCTCCATTCCCAATATGTAGCGAAATTTCCCAACACCATGCAAGAATCGCGACATGTCGTTCGTCGAATAGGGCTGCGAAACTACCTAAAACCGCGATTTCCGCATTTGGCACGGGGTTTGCGATGAGCATGGCAAATCCCCTTCGTGGAGCACCGCAATGTTCACCAACCTGATCCGCAAAGCCAGCACAGTCGGCGAAAACAAGCTCAATGGGGCCATCGTCCTGTCTATCGCGGCAATGCTTTCCTTCAATGTCCTGGTTCTCGCCCAACAGGTGGACCGTTCGGCCTCGTTCGCCCAGAGCGAAGCCGCGCCGGTCCAGCAGGCCTGATCCACACCGTGACCCGCGACATGGGACATGACCCCTTTTCACCGCTTGGGCCGGATTCCCAGGCATCCCCAGATGGCGGCCCCCAGTCCCCCCGCCGCCGGGACCATCCGGCCCAGACCAGCCAGCCGTCCGACCTTGGCCCGATTGGCCATGCACCTCGCCAGCGCGCCTCGCGCTTCGAGGCAGAGGTCGAACGGCTGCGCCGGACCCCGCGGGAAACCGCCTCAACCTTTTCTTCCGGAGTACCCTGGATGGGCATTTTCAGCCGCACTCGCGATATAATTGCAGCGAATTTCAATGATTTGCTGGACAAGGCCGATGATCCTGAGAAAATGATCCGCATGATCATCTTCGAGATGGAGGAAACCCTGGTCGAAGTCCGGGCCAGTGCGGCACGCACCATTGCCGATCAAAAGGAAATGCACCGCCACACGGTCAAGCTCGACCAGCTGCAGGCCGACTGGGCGGACAAGGCGCAACTGGCGCTGTCCAAGGACCGTGAGGATCTGGCCCGTGCCGCCCTGGTCGAAAAGAAGAAGGCGGCCGACATGGCCGATCAGCTCAAGGCGGAAATCGCCGTGCTCGACGATGCCCTGCGCGCCTACGAGGTGGACATCGAAAAGCTGCAGAACCGTCTGCGCGAAGCCCGCTCGCGCCAGAGCGCGATCGCTGCGCGGCTGGAAAGCGCGGAGAACCGGGTCAAGCTGCGCACCCTGTTGGCCAGCGAGCGGGTCGACGAAGCCATGGCCCGCTTTGACCAGCTGGAACGCCGCGTCGACTACGCGGAAGGCCGCGCCGATGCGTTGAGCCTGGCCGATCAGTCGAGCAAGCCCAGCCTCGCCGATGAAATCGCTGCTCTCGCCGGTCAGGACAAGATCGACGAAGAACTGGAAGCCATGAAGCGCGCCCTCAAGGGCGGCGACGAACAGGAAGGTTGATCGATGGAAGATATATTTGTGCCCGGCTTTGTGATCGTCACCCTGTTCATCGGCCTGCCCTGGTTGATCCTCCACTACATGACCAAGTGGAAGACCGCGCCAACGCTGACCAGCAACGACGAGGCCCTGCTGGACGAGCTGTACCAGCTCGCCCGGCGGCTGGAGGACCGGATGGAAACGGTCGAGCGGCTCGTTGCATCGGACAATCCCGATTTCCGCCACCATCGCCAGATTGCCGACGGCACCAACACCACGCCTTCGCCGCTGGACGAACTTGAACAGTTGAAAGCCAGCCGCGCCCGCCGCTGAACGGCGCGCAAATGAGATCACATTCCGGTCGGACAAAGCACCGGCCATTCGGAAGGGGAATAAAGATGAACAGCCTGCGTACCCGGTTCTACCGCGATAGCGTGAACGGCAAGATGATGGGGATCTGTGCCGGTATCGCCGACTATACCGGGGTCAATTCGATCTGGGTGCGGATGGGATTCCTGGGCCTGGTCTTCATGACCGGCGGGTCGATCCTGCCGTTCTATTTCCTCGCCGGATTCCTGGCCGACAAGAAGCCTGCGCATCTCTATGGCGACCGTCAGGAACAGCAGTTCTGGCAGGGCGTGCGCCAGTCCCCCACCCGCACCGCCCGCGAGGTCAAGGCCCGTTTCCGCGACATCGACCGCCGCCTGGCTGAAGTGGAAACCTTCTACGTCAGCAGCAACCCACGCCTATCCAGCGAGATCGAACGTCTGCGCTAAGCGCGGCGCGAGAGGGGAGAACTGAGATGGATCAACTTGGAATCCTGGTCCCGCTGGCCCCGTTCCTGATGGTCGCCTTCATCGTCTGGACCAAGCACCAGTCGAAGATGGCCGAACTCCGGGTCAAGGAGACCGCCGAAAAGGCCGCACAATACGCGAGCCACACCTCGGAACTGGAAGAACGGGTGCGCGTGCTGGAACGGATCATGACCGACAAGGGCTATGACGTCGCCAGCCAGATCGAAGCCCTGCGCGATGCCCGCAAGGTTGAAGCGCTGACCGATTCTCGCGACAAGGAAGCGCACAAATGACCCCGGATCAGGTCTTGCAATTGATCGGAATTCTCGCCCCGGCAACGATAGTCGTGGTGGGTTTGGTAACCGGCGGAATCATCTATTCCACCAGGATAAAGATCAAGAACGGCTATCCGTTGAGCGGCGCCTGGGGCCAGGCGGTCTATCCCAAGACCACGCGCGAAGACTCTGAACGGATCAGGCTGCTCAGCCAAGAAAACGCCGCGCTTCGAGCCGAACTGGGCAGCGTGAAGGACCGTCTTGCCAATGTGGAACGGATCGTAACCGACAGTGGATACCGCCTCACGCATCAAATCGAAGCGCTGCGGATCGAAGAGAAGGAGGTGCAGTAATGGACATGGGAACTGCGCTGGTAGTGGCAGCCGCGATTGGCGCTTATTACCAGCTCCGCTCGCAACGCATCCGGGCCGGTCTGGATGACGGTCCACTGTTTGGTCGGCGCCGCCAGCGTCGTGCAGAGCCAGCTGGGGAACTGCACGGCAGTCCCCGCGAAAGCGAACTGGTCACGGAAATCGAAGCCCTGCGTGAACGGGTCAAGGTGCTTGAGCGCATCGCCACCGACGGCCGCCCGACGCGGGCACTTGCCGATGAAATCGAAAGCCTGCGCGGCAAGTAGGAACGAAAAGGAAAAGGGGAGACACGCCATGACCAGCGAAAACCTCCTGATCGCTGTCACTATGCTGGCCACCGTCGTGATTCTGGTCCACGCCGGCTTGCGCGGCTGGCAGGGGTGGCTGCAGCTCAAAACCCGCGAACTGGAAATGCACCGGCCTGAAATAGAGGGCGGCGCAGCTACAGGTGCGGCCCGGATCGAACTGGCCGACCTCAAAGAACGCATCCGCAAGCTCGAAGCGATTGCGGCGGGAGTTGACATCTAGCCGTCGTCCCCGCGCAGGCGGGGACCGCTGGCCTTTGAAAGCAACCTCGCTTCACGCCGCCCGCGATTCCCGCCTGCGCGGGGATGACGCGAAACCCTTTCGCCCAGATGCCAGTTTGGCTAGGGCGGAACCGATCATTCAACAAAGCAGTTCCCCCAATCGTGCGCAGCCTTTCCGACATTGCCGAAGAGTACGAATTCCTTGAGGGCGACGAACGCTATCGCCTGCTGATCGAACTGGGGCGCGAACTGGAACCCATGCCCGATGCGCTCAAGACTGACGCCACGCTGGTGCGCGGCTGTTCGGCTTCGGTCTGGGTCTATCCCACTCCGCGCGAGGACGGCCGTTTGCATTTCCTGGCCGACAGCAATGCGGCCATTACCAAGGGCATCGTCGCGCTGGTCCTTGCCGCGGTGCAGGACAAACCAGCCGCCGAAGTGGCATCAACCGACATTGCCGCCTGCCTGGAGCCGTTCGACCTGAAGAACCAGCTGTCCTCCAACCGCACGCAAGGCGTGCCGAACATGATCGCACTGGTGCGCGAGACCGCCGCCCGGCTTGTGGCCTGAACTTGAAAAAGCAGCTCTATCTTGGTGGCGGCGTTGTCAGCTTCGCGCTGGCGATGATCGGGATCGTCCTGCCGATCATGCCGACCGTGCCGTTTCTGTTGCTGGCTGCTTTCTGTTTCGCCCGGTCGAACCCGAAGTGGGAACAGCAATTGCTGGAACACCCACGTTACGGCCCGTCGCTGCGACAATGGCGCGACCGCCGGGCGATTTCGCGCAAGGCCAAGGTCAGCGCCCTTCTTGCCATGAGCGCAGGGGCAGTCGTCACCTGGTTTACTGTCGGCTGGCCGTGGGTGATGGTCTCGCTTGCTATTCTGCTGATCGCCGGGACCTGGATCTGGACCCGCGCGGAATAGCGCGTCACCCTTGCAAAATAGGCCGCGCAGTGCCTATGGCGCAGCTATGGCACAGACTCCGCGCACGCTTTATGAAAAGATCTGGGACGCCCACGTGGTTGAGCGCCGGGACGACGGCACTTGCCTGATCTACATTGACCGCCACCTGGTTCACGAAGTGACCAGCCCCCAGGCGTTCGAAGCGCTGCGTCTGTCAGGCCGCACGGTGCGCCGCCCGGATCTTACCCTGGCTGTGCCGGATCACAACCTGCCGACCACCGCACGACGCGATGCCAATGGCCAACGCATTCCGATCACCGATCAGGAAAGCGCACAGCAGCTTGCCGCGCTCGAACGCAACGCGCCGGAATTCGGCATTCGCCTGATTGGCGATGCCGACGCGGAACAGGGCATTGTCCATGTCGTCGGGCCGGAACAGGGCTTTTCCCTCCCCGGCGCAACCATCGTATGCGGTGACAGCCATACCGCTTGCCACGGCGGCCTGGGCGCGCTGGCCTTTGGCATCGGGACCAGCGAGGTCGAGCACGTGCTCGCCACGCAGACCCTGTTGCTCAAACAGTCCAAGACCATGGAAGTCCGCGTTGAAGGACAGCTTGGCCCGGGCGTGACGGCCAAGGACGTGGTCCTGCACATCTGCGGCGTGCTGGGCGCTTCGGGCGGTACCGGCTATGTCATCGAATACACCGGACAGGTCATCCGCGACCTTTCCATCGAAGGCCGCCTGACGGTGTCCAACATGGCGATCGAGCATGGCGCGCGCGCCGGGCTGATCGCGCCGGACGACAAGACCTTCGCCTATGTCCAGGGCCGCCCCTATGCGCCCAAGGGCGAGGACTGGGACAAGGCCGTGGCCTGGTGGCGCGGTCTGTCGACCGATCCCGGCGCAAAGTACGATAAGGTCGTGGTGATCCAGGCTGCGGATATTGCCCCGACGGTCACCTGGGGGACCAGTCCGGAAGATACGGTATCGATCAACGGGACAGTCCCGGCACCGGAAAGCTTTGCCGATCCGTCCAAGCAGGAAGCCGCGCGCAAAAGCCTGGATTACATGGGACTGACCCCAGGCCAGCGCCTGCAGGACGTCGAAGTCCAGAACGTCTTCATCGGTTCGTGCACCAACAGCCGGATCGAGGACCTGCGCGCCGCCGCTGCCGTGCTGAAGGGCCGAACCAAGGCTCCGAACGTCAAGTGGGCGATCGTCGTTCCCGGCTCGGGCCTGGTCAAGCGCCAGGCGGAAGCGGAAGGGCTGGATGCGGTCTTCACCGCCGCTGGCTTCGAATGGCGCGAACCTGGCTGTTCGGCATGCCTTGGCATGAACCCGGACAAGGTTCCGGCCGGCGAACGCTGCGCCTCGACCAGCAACCGCAACTTTGTCGGACGGCAAGGTCCGGGCTCGCGGACCCATCTGGTCAGCCCCGCCATGGCGGCAGCCGCGGCGGTCACCGGCAAACTGGCCGACGTGCGCGAACTGCTCTGAGCACACGCAAATCCGCCTTCGCCCCGGTTGCCGGCCGCGCGACACGAGTCCTGATCCTTGGCAGCCTGCCGGGCGAGGCCTCACTCGCCGCGCAGCAGTATTACGCCCACCCGCGCAATCTGTTCTGGCGGTTGATCGGGGCGGTAATTGACAAACCAAACCTCCCTACCCTCGCTTACCCCCAGCGGCTGGAGCAAATCGCTGCACGGGGAATTGGCCTGTGGGACGTCATCGCCTCGGCCCAGCGCAGCGGCAGTCTCGACACTGCGATCCGCGCGGTAGAGGCTGCGCCGCTGGCCGATCTGGCCGCGTCCCTTCCCAGCTTGCAGGCCATTGCCTTCAATGGCGCCAAATCAGCCGCATTGGGCCGCAAAGCGCTGGCGGAGACCGGCCTGCCCCTGATCGACCTGCCCTCCAGCAGCCCGGCAAATGCCACGCTGCGGTTTGAAGAAAAACGGGCGCGGTGGATGGTTCTGAAAGATTTCCTTGTCTGAAGTCTTGAACCGCAGCCCCGCTATGGACATAGGGAAAGCATGACCGACGAAACCGACAAGTCCGACAAGGCGGGCTGGACCGGCAAGGCCGCCCTCGCTGGCGCTGCCATCGGCTCTGCCGCCCTGGCCGCAGCGCTGCTCTATGCCTCACGCCGCCGCGAACAGGCCAAGAAGCCGACCGCGCCTCCGCCCCGCCCTGAAGACGCACCGGAAACCGATTGATGGAAGCCCTGCGCGAGGTTGATGGCCGGGCGATCCCGTTCGGTGCCAAGAACGTCGATACCGACGTGATCATTCCGGCCCACTGGCTCAAGACGATCACCCGCGACGGCATGGGCCGCGGCGCTTTTGAAACCCTGCGCAAGGATCCGGACAATCTGTTCGACAGTCCGGAGTTTGCCGGTTCGCCGATCCTGATCGCGGGCGACAACTTCGGTTGCGGGTCCAGCCGCGAACATGCCGCCTGGGCTTTGCTGGACCTGGGCATCAAAGCGGTCATCGCTCCTTCGTTTTCGGACATCTTTTCCGGCAACGCCTTCAAGAACGGCATCCTGACCGTGGTTCTGCTGCAGGAAGCGGTGGACCGCTTGCTGGAAGTGGCCAAAACCGATCCGATCCACATCGACCTGGAAAACCAGATGGTCACCACGCCGTTCCAGGACCGGTTCGAATTCCAGATCGACCCCTTCCGCAAGCACTGCCTGATCGAAGGGCTTGACGAAGTGGGCCTGACCATGGCCCGCAACGCACAGATTTCCGCTTATGAGAGCGAAGCCCGGGCCACGCTGCCCTGGCTCGCCAAGGGAGTAGCATAATCATGAAAGCATTGCGTAGCCACGCCATCGGCGGCCCCGAAACACTTACAATCGACGAACTGGACAGCCCCGTTCCCGGCCCTGGCCAGGTTCGCATTTCGGTCAAGGCCTGCGCGATCAACTATCCCGATGTCCTGATCATCAAGGACATGTACCAGTTCAAGCCGCAGCGCCCCTTTGCTCCAGGGGGCGAACTCTCCGGCATCGTCGATGCCGTGGGCGAAGGCGTGACCCAGTGGAAGGCGGGCGACCGCGTGATTGCCATGATGGGCAATGGCGGCCTGGCCACCGAAGTCCTGGCTCCGGCAGACAAGCTGTTCCCCCTGCCCGATGGCGTTTCGTTCGAAACCGGCGCTTCGCTGCTGATGACCTATGGCACCAACATGCACGGCCTGCTCGATCGCGGCCATCTGAAGGCAGGCGATACCCTGCTGGTGCTTGGTGCGGCTGGCGGGGTTGGCCTGGCCGCAGTGGAACTGGGCAAGGCCTATGGCGCCAAGGTCGTCGCGGCCGTGTCGAGCGAGGAAAAGGCGCAGGTCGCGCGCGAACATGGCGCCGACGAAGTGGTGATCTATCCGGTCGCCCCGCTCGACAAGGACCAGTCCAAGGCCCTGTCCGAAGCATTCAAGGCTGCTTGCGGTCCGGAAGGCGCGAACGTGGTCTATGACATCGTTGGCGGCGACTATTCCGAACCCGCGGTGCGCGCGATTGCCTGGGAAGGCCGGTTCTGCGTGGTCGGCTTCCCGGCCGGCATCGCGAAGCTGCCGCTCAACCTGACCCTGCTGAAAAGCTGCGACGTCTGCGGTGTGTTCTGGGGGGCCTTCGCCGCCCGTGACCCCAAGGCGAATGCTGCCCATATCGCCAAGCTGTTCGAACTGCTCAAGGCAGGCAAGATCAATCCCAAGGTTTCCGCCACCTTCCCACTGGAACGCGGCGGCGAAGCCATCACCATGCTGGCCGAACGCAAGGCCATCGGTAAAGTCGTGGTGACGATGGAATAGAATACCAGCCAGCGCGGGGGAAAGTTGGTCTTGATCAATGCAAGGACTAACAGCAACCCGCATGCAAAGGCTTGGACGATGTTTTTCAAAGGTTGGTTTGGATCGCTATAGGGCGAATCTGGCCAGCAAGTTTCAGGAGCAGACATGACCGACTTCAACGACCGCGAACGCGCCGAGGAAGCCAAGTTCGCCCACGACGAGGAAATGCAGTTCCGCATCGTTGCGCGCCGCAATCGCCTGCTGGGCGGCTGGGCAGCGGACAAGATGGGTCTCTCCGCCGTTGAGGCCGAGGCCTATGCCAAGGCCGTCGTCCAGGCCGATTTTGAAGAAGCCGGCGATGAAGACGTGATCCGCAAGCTGCTGGGCGACCTGGTTTCGGCCGGGGTTGAGGTCAGCGAAGCCGATATCCGCGCCGCGCTGGACGCCAAGTCAGTCGAAGCCCGCCGCGCACTGATGGGCGAGGCCTGATCCTATGGCCATGGCTGGCGCAGAAATCGTCGCGCGGATCAAGGCTGGCATTCCCGATGCCGAAGTGACGCTGACCGACCTCGCTGGCGATGACAATCACTGGGCGGCACACGTCGTTTCGGCCCAGTTCGTCGGCAAGACCCGTATCGCCCAGCACAAGCTGGTCTACGCCGCGATCGGCGAAGACATGGGCGGTGCCCTCCATGCCTTGCAACTGACCACCGCCGTCCCCACCTGAAGGGACGAGGAGCCAATACCGATGTCCGATACCAACGCCCGCATTGCTGAAATCGTCAATTCCAACGACGTCGTCCTGTTCATGAAAGGCACGCCGCTGTTTCCCCAGTGCGGCTTTTCCAGCCGCGCCGTTGCGATTCTTGAGCACCTGGGCGTGCCTTACGAGGGCGTTGATGTGCTGCAGGACATGGAAATTCGCCAGGGCATCAAGACTTTCTCCGAATGGCCGACCATCCCCCAGCTTTACGTAAAGGGCGAATTTGTCGGCGGCAGCGACATCATGATGGAAATGTATGAGGCTGGCGAACTGCAACAGCTCATGGCGCAGTCGGGGCTTACACCGGCGGCGTAAATCACACTTCCCGCAAAACTGAAACGGCCGGCAGCTTTGCCGGCTGTTTTGTTTTGGCGCCATGGCACTTGGCAGGTGGGCGCTACTAATCGCGCGATTAAAAATGCTTGGCAAATCGTCCGGCGCGCTGCACCTTGTCACGATGGATCTCAAAGAAATGTTCGACCCGGACGGCGAAATACCGCCTGCCATCCCCGCTGCGACCCTGGTCATATTTCGCAATTGCCCGCAGGGCGGTCCGCCGCAACTGCTGATGGTACAACGCTCGAAAGAAATGCGCTTTGCCGGCGGCGCAGCGGTGTTCCCAGGTGGCCGCGTTGATGAGGCAGACCGTGAACTGGCCGATGCGCACGGCGCGATGGACGAGGAAAGCCGCGAAGAGCTGGCGGCACGGATCGCTTCGGTGCGCGAAACTCTGGAAGAAACGGGCCTGGCCGTAGGACTGCACCAGCGCCCGAACCTTGAAGAAGCGCGAGCGGCGCGCGCGCATCTGCTGGAAATCGGCACATTGGGCCCAGTGCTCGAGGCGATGAACTGGACACTCGATCTCGATGGCCTGGTACCCTTTGCCCGGTGGCGCCCCAAGCACAAGGAAATCCGGGTCTTCGACACACGGTTCTATCTGGCCAATCTTGGCACAGGCGCGGTCGACCTGTTGGTTGACGCGACGGAGAACACCCATCTGTTCTGGGCCAGTGCGGCTGAAGCGCTGCGCATGGCGGACACCGGCGATATCAAGGTGATTTTCCCGACCCGCCGCAACCTGGAACGCCTGGCCCTGTTCGAAAGCTATGACGCTGCCGTCAGCCACGTTGCGGACTATCCATCACGGATGATCACGCCCTTCATGGAAATGCGCGATGGCGTGCCGTGGCTGTTGATCCCGGAGGATGCCGGATATCCGGTCCAGGGCGAAATCCTGGAAAGCGCCGCGCGGGGCTAGAGCTGCCCTGGGTCAACTCGGTGATTTGAAAAAGTGGATCAAGCTGCGGGCGGTTTCGTCCCACTTGCTTTCATCCGTACCGTGCTTGTCCAGAACCTTGCGCGCTTGCTCGGGTGACAGCCCGTGACGCTCTGCGAACTGGCGGACTTCGGCATCGTCCGGCTCAGACATGGCGCGGCACCGTCGCATCCGGGCTCAACTCTGGCTCGTGCACCAGATCATCAAAGAGCGTGCGGTAATGGATCATCGCCCGGCGCAGATCTTCGGTGCTCGCCTCTCCGCGCGAATGGCGCACGGCAATCTCGTGACCACGGCGATAGTTCTCGACCACCTCGGGATGATCCACCGAAAGGTCGTCGGCTCGTTCCTGGAAATCGGCCATCGGATAACCACGGGCCCGCATCACTTCGCCCAGCAGATCATCGGCCCGGGTCACAGCATAATTGGGATCGTCAACGAATTGCGCCTGAACGTCGCGCCAGGTGGCGATGAAGTGATCCCGCATTTGCGGCTCCAACGCTCGAAGCGAATAGGTCGAAACCCGCTTTCCGCAATGGCGCGCCATGCAGAATGAAGATGAGAACCGCTACATCGTTATCATCGCGATAAATCAGCAACAGTAAGGCCGGTTGGATCTACTAGTATCTTCGCGTGGCGCTCAGATCGCTAGTCCGGGCTGCGGCAAGATTTAATCTAAACGCCTCCCAAGCGTCATCGAGCGCGTAAGCGACATTCGCATTAGCCGGTGAATCGTTGCCAGTCAGAGAAGGCTAGGCGCTAACTCGCTGCGTTGTAGGCCGCATATCAACTTACCTGCATTGATCGTCACGCAAGTGTAAGAATCGTTTGCTCTGTGTGCGCTTACCATTCGGAGGCTGAAATGAGCTTTGAACGTCGTGAGTTCCTGCGCGCAACCGGAGCGGCCTTTGCGGCCCTGGTGGCGAGCGGGTGCATGCGTGCAAACCCGGCTGCGCGAGCTGCGGGAACCGCAGGCTATGGCGCGCTGCTCAGCGATGCAGCCGGGATCGTCGACCTGCCTCAGGGCTTCACCTACCGCATCCTGTCGCGGCTGGGCGACGTAATGAC
>JACCDH010628093.1_pt1 | contig 14808 bp, 11 predicted proteins | sample 7442481 | NCBI WGS metagenome assembly JACCDH01 (sample SAMN15323433, study PRJNA562643) | freshwater metagenome | isolation source: river surface water | place: USA:Blue River Watershed | collected 2017-08-15
ACTTCGCGCAGGATGAAGATGGTTTCTTCTTCCAGTGCGTCCAGGTGGCTGTTGCTCAGGGTGTGCAACTCGTTTTGTGTCATGGCGTTCATGCTTTTTCTCTCATCTCAATCAGGGCAAGGGGTGCTCAGAAATATCCAAAGGCGGTCGAAGTGATGTGTGGCGGGATCGGGGGTGCAGGGGGCGACGATGTGTGGCGCGCAGCGACTTCTGAGGAGCCCACTGTGCCCGCGAGCCCGTCACACATCACACATCACACATCACATCCTTCAAGCTTTGACGTGTAAGCCACACTCCTTGGCCGCCTCGTCCTCCCACCACCAGCGGCCAGCGCGGAACTCTTCGCCCAGGCTGATGGCCCGTGTGCAAGGCGCGCAGCCGATGCTGGGGAAGAACTGGTCGTGCAGCGGGTTGTAGTCCACTTTGTTTTCGGCGATGTAGTGCCACACGTCGCCCCAAGTCCACTTCGCCAGTGGGTTGAATTTGGCCAAGCCTTTGGTGGCTTCTTCGCTCTCGTCGAGCAAAGGCACTTCAGCACGGGCGGTGGATTGCTCCTGGCGCAGACCCGTGATCCAGGCGCGTTGGCCTGTCAAGGCGCGGGCCAGTGGCGCCATCTTGCGCACGCCGCAGCAGGCTTTGCGCTGATCGATCGATTTGTACATCGCGTCTTGGCCTTGGTCGCGCACGAACTGGATCACCGATTCCTGCACCGGGCGGTACACCACGATGGGCGCACGCGAATGCGCCTGGGTGCGCTCCAGCAGGGCCAAAGTCTCGGTGTGCAATGCACCGGTTTCCAGCACAAAGACCGGAATGTCGAGCTGCAGGCTGTTGATGAGGTGGGTGATTACCACGTCTTCGGCCCCCAAGCTGGAGGCTTGCGTCACGGGGGTGAACTCGGCGGCGGCGCGGCGCAGCAGGGCCTGGGTCTCGGCCAGCTTGGCGGCAAAGTCGGCGCTGGCCTTGGCGTTTTGCTCGGTGGCCTTGAGCGGTGCGTTGCGGGAAGAAATCAAGGAGGAAGTCATGTTCGTGTCTTGGTAGGAGCCAGCCTGTGCTGGCGATCAAGCCGGTGGTTTGCGGCGCATTGCTGGCCGGGCAAGCTCCTACAGGGCCTTATGCGGTTTGGGCGAATCGGGGTTGCGTCCCCACGGCCGAGCCTTGGTAGAAACCGGCATAGCGGTCCAGCTGTCGTTGGGCGGCGCTGGCGTCCACGCCTTCTTTGAGCACCGCCACATCAAAGCCGGTTCGCTGCATCTGTACCAATTGGTCGATCAGCACGTCACCCGTGGCACGCAACTCGCCTGCAAAGCGCAAGCGGCGGCGCAGCAAAAAGGCCTGGCTGTAAGCGCGGCCATCGGTGAAGGCCGGGAACTGCAAGTCAATGCGGGTGACGCCGTTCAGGTCGAGCGTGCGCGGGTCCACGTCGTTGGCGAGTGCCAAAACGCCGTTGGCGTTTGCCGCTTGGTGTTCTTGTGTGTTGATGATTTTCATGGTGTTTTCTCCGTAGGAACTTGCCCGGCAAACGGTGTTTTGTGAACGACCGGATCGCCAGCAGGGCTGGCTCCTACAAGGTGTCTGTTCAGGCGGTTTGTTCCTCGGCCGGATGGCGGGCAGCGTTGGCAGCGGCTTTGAAGGGGTCTTGGCCGACACGGCGCAGCGTCTCGATGAAGGCTTCTTGCTTGCCCTTGCCGGTGCTCACGCGCAGCTGCTTGTAGGTGTTCAAAATCGCTTCGATCACATCGGGCACCTCGAACGAAGAGAAGGAGGGGCCCACCACCTTGCCGGGTGTGGCCGCACCGGACAGGTCTTTACCGTCCGAGCCGCCCAGCGTGACCTGGTACCACTCCTTGCCGTCTTTATCGACCCCCAAAATGCCGATGTGGCCCGAGTGGTGGTGACCGCAGGAGTTGATGCAACCGCTGATGTGGAAATCGATGTGGCCCAGGTCTTCCAACTCGTCCAGGTCTTGGTAGCGCTCGGTGATGGCGCTGGCCGTGGGGATGGAGCGGGCATTGGCCAAAGCGCAGTAGTCGCCGCCAGGGCAGGCGATCATGTCGGTCAGCAAACCGATGTTGGGCTGGGCCACGCCCAGCGCCTTGGCTTCGAGCCACAGGGCATGCAGCTGGTCCAGGCGCACCCAAGGCAGCAACAGGTTTTGGGTGTGCGAGACACGGGCTTCGCCTGCGGAGAATTTCTCGACCAAGGCCGCAGCGGCGTCGAGTTGATCGGCGGTGGCATCGCCTGGGGCATAGCCCGGACGCTTGAAGGACAGCGACACGGCGCGCAGTTGCGGGTTGCGGTGTGGGCGCACGTTGCGCGTCAGCCAGCGGGCAAAGGCGGGCGTCTTGGCAGCTTCGATGCTGAGCGCCGCTTCGGCTTGGGCCAACCATTCGTCGGTGTTCTCTGGCAAGTTCAGCGCAGGGTCCACAAAACCGGCTTTCACGCGGTCGAGTTCGGCCTGAGGCAGGGTGTGGGGTGCGCCGTCGCGCTCCAAAATTTCGCGGAACTCGGTTTCCACCTCGTCAAAGTAGCGCTGGCCTTCGGCCTTGACCAAAATTTTGATACGGGCTTTGTACTTGTTGTCACGGCGGCCCCAGCGGTTGTACACGCGCACCACGGCTTCGAGGTAGTTCATGATGTCCTGCCAAGGCAAGAACTCGCGGATCACCACACCGTTGACGGGGGTGCGGCCCATGCCGCCACCCACCAACACTTTGAAGCCGACTTCGCCTGCTGCGTTGGTGGTCACGCGCAGGCCCACGTCGTGCCAGCCAATGGCGGCGCGGTCTTCGGTGGCGCCGGTGATGGCGATCTTGAACTTGCGTGGCAGGTGCGCAAACTCAGGGTGCAGCGTGCTCCACTGGCGGATCAGTTCGGCATACGGCCGTGGGTCTACTTGCTCGTCCACCGCCACACCGGCCAGCTCGTCGGTGGTGGTGTTGCGGATGCAGTTGCCGCTGGTCTGGATGCCGTGCATGTTCACGGTGGCCAGCAGCTCCATCACGTCGGCCGACTTGTCCAAGGGGATCCAGTTGAACTGGACGTTTTGGCGGGTGGTGAAGTGGCCGTAGTTGGTCGTCAGCTTGGGGGCCAAGCCGGCGATTTTGTCTTGCGTGGCCTGCGCTTCGGCCAGCAAGGCGGCGTCGGGCGTGTCGTATTCGCGGGCGATTTTGGCCAGCACCTTGATCTGGGCGGCGTTGATTTCGCCATAAGGCACGGCCACGCGCAGCATGGGCGCATAGCGCTGCACGTACCAGCCGTTTTGGAGGCGCAGAGGGCGGAACTGGTCTTCGGTCAATTGACCCGTCTGCCAACGACCCAACTGGTCGCGGAACTCTGCAGCGCGGGCGCTCACAAAGGCTTTGTCGAATTCGGTGTACTGGTACATATCAAGAGCTGTAAAAAATCAGATCAGAACGAGTTTGGTGCCAGCCCATGCCAGCAGCACGGACAGCAATGAACGGATCACGCGGTCAGGCGTGTGGTGTGTCAGGCGTGAGCCCAGCCAGATGCCAGGCAAAGAACCGGCCAGCAGCTTGGCCAGCAAAGGCCAATCGACCGAACCCAAGGACGCATGGCCCAAGCCCGCCACCAAGGTCAGGGGCACGGCATAGGCAATGTCCGCCGCCACGATGCGTGGCAAAGGCAGCAGTGGATACAGCAGCAACAGCACGGTCACGCCAATGGCGCCAGCGCCCACCGAGGTGAGGGTGACCAAGGTGCCGATCAGGGCGCCAAACAGCACGGGCAGACTCCAGTGACGAGGCGTGCTGGCACGGGTCTCGTCGGCGGCAGCCAAGTGGCGAGGGACTTGTTGGCCGCGCACAGCCTTGTAGAGCATGGCGGCTGCCGTGAGCAGCAGGGCCACCCCCAAGGTGCTGGTCATCAGCGACTGCACTTGGGCCGAGGCCGGGCCCACCCAGTGCAAAAAGCCCAAGGTCACCAGGCAAGCCGGGATGCTGCCCGCACTGAGCAAACCCACCACACGCCAAGGCACGATGCGCTGGCGGGCAAAGCTCACGGTGCCGCCGAGTTTGGTGAAGGCCGCAAACAACAAGTCGGTGCCGACTGCCATGTACGGCTTCACCCCGAAGAAAAAGATCAAGAGCGGCGTCATCAAGGAGCCACCACCCACCCCCGTCAGGCCCACGATGGTGCCGACGAAGAAACCTGCAAAGACATAGCCCAAATCAATCATGGGCAGGACTGTAAACGTCCTTTATGCCAAAACAAACGATTTATTGGTTGTAGATATATTCTGAATCGATATAAGACGCCCCTCAGGCGCCTTGTGCTGCGGCGCGCTCGGCCAGAATGCGCGAGGAAGGCTTCACGTTCATGGTCATTTGAAACAGACCCGCAGCCAAGCCAATGGCCACGGCGCCTTGCCAGGCCAGGTCGTAATTGCCCAAACGGTTGTAGATCAAACCGCCACCCCATGCGCCGATGAAGGAGCCCACCTGGTGGCTGAAAAACGCCACGCCCGACAAGGTCGCCATGTAGCGCAGACCGAACAAATGGATCACCAGACCGGACACCAGCGGCACGACGCCCAACCACAAGGTGCCCATGGCGGCGGCAAAGACCAAGGTGCTGGTGGGCGTGGGGGGCGTCAAGAAGTACACCGCGATGAAGATCGAGCGCAGCACATAGATGCCGCCCAGCAGCATGCGCTTGGAGTACTTGCCGCCCAGCCAGCCAAACAGGTAAGAGCCGATCACGTTGAATAGGCCCACCAGCGCCAGCGCTGTGCTGCCCACACTGGGGTCCATGCCGCAAATGTCCAGGTAAGTGGGCAAGTGGGTGGTGATGAACACCAGCTGCAAACCGCACACAAAAAAGGCAATGGCCAAAACCATGTAACCGCGGTGGCCCAAGGCTTCACGGATGGCCTCGGTCACGGTTTGCTGAGCGCCCAAGGGGGCGGGCACTTCAATCTGGTCCGCACGCCCGGCCATGAAGGCCGCTGGCACCATCACAGCGGCCAGTGCCAAAAAGCCGATCAAGGCGGTTTGCCAGCCCGAGGTGCTGATCAGGTGCTGCGCCATGGGCGAGGCCAAGGTCAAGCCCAGTGACCCCAAGGCGGACACCGATCCCATGGCCATGCTGCGCTTAAGGGGTGAGACCGCTTTGGCGGTCACGCTCATGGCGATGTTGGACGCGGTGCACGACAGCGCCAGCCCCACACACAGGCCCATGCCCAAAGTGATGCCCCAGGCAGACGTGGCGGTGAGCGCAAACGCCAGCCCCAAGGCATACACCGTGACGCCCAGCAGTGCCACGGGCCGTGCGCCGTGCCGGTCGGCCAAGATGCCCATGAAGGGCTGGGTCATGCCCCAGACGATGTTCTGGATGGCGATGGCCAGCGAGAAATCGGCCGCTGTGATGCCGATCTCGCGGATCATGTGCGGCTGCAGCAAGCCGAAACTTTGGCGCATGCCCATGGCCAAACTGAGCATCACGGCAGCGCCGCCCAAGATCAGGGCCACATGGAATCGGGACAGGTCGGTTTGTTTCATGCTGAGGATTATTTTCAAAGCCCGCCGTTTGGACCGCATCTAGGCGACACCGGCTTGTTTGAGTGGTGCCAAACAAACGACGAGGCCAGGGCCCCAGTGCGCTCGATCACATTGAAATGTCACTGTTGCGACAGGGTTGGGGCGGACTGTTAAAGTCTCGTCTTTCACGCTAACCACCCCCTAAAACCGTATGAAGCCCCTTATTCAGCACCTGAGGACGGTCAGCTTGCTGGCCTTGGCCGCCAGCAGCACAGCATTCGCCCAGACCCCCATCAAGATTGGCGAGATCAACAGCTATTCGGCCATTCCGCAGTTCACCCAGCCCTACAAACAAGGCTGGCAGTTGGCCGTGGAGGAAATCAACGCGCAAGGCGGTTTGCTTGGCCGCAAGGTCGAAGTCATCGCCCGTGACGACGCCGGCAAGCCCGAAGAGGCTTTGCGCCACGCCATCGAGTTGAGCGCCAAGGAAAAAGTGGACGTGCTGGCCGGTGGCTTTTTGTCCAACATCGGCTTGGCGTTGGCCGACCATGCGCAAAAGAACAAACGCCTGTTCGTGGCCAGCGAGCCCTTGACCGACGCCATCGTCTGGGAAAAGGGCAACCGCTACACCTTCCGCCTGCGCCCCAGCACCTACATGCAGTCGGCCATGCTGGTCGAAGAAGCGGCCAAGCTGCCCGCCAAGCGCTGGGCCACGATCGCGCCCAACTACGAATACGGCCAAAGCGCCGTGGCCAGCTTCAAGGAGCTACTCAAAGCCAAGCGCCCCGATGTGGAGTTTGTGAGCGAGCAGTGGCCCGCCCAGGGCAAGATCGACGCGGGCAGCACGCTCACGGCCACCATGGCCAGCAAACCCGACGCGATCTTCAACGTGACCTTTGGCGCGGACTTGGCCAAGCTGGTACGCGAAGGCAACCAGCGCAACGTCTTCCCCAAGACCCCGGTGGTGTCGCTGCTGTCGGGTGAGCCCGAATACCTGGAAGTGCTGAAAGACGAAACGCCCAAGGGTTGGATCGTGACCGGCTACCCCTGGGACCAGCTCGACAACAAAGAGCACGCCAGCTTTGCCGCCAACTATTACAAAAAGTTCAATGAGAACCCCAAGGTCGGCTCGGTGGTGGGTTACGCCACCATGCAGGCCATCTTTGCGGCCATCCAAAAAGCCAAATCCACCGACAACGAAAAGCTGGTCACGGCCATGCGTGGCTTGAAGTTTTCCACGCCCTTTGGCCCGGCCGAGTTCCGTGCGCTGGACCAGCAGTCCACCATGGGGGCGTATGTGGGCAAGCTCGACCAGCGCGGTGGCAAGGGCACCATGGTGCAGTGGCGCTATGCCGACGGCAAGGCTTACCAACCCACCGATGCCTATGTGAAGGCCCGCCGCCCGGCGGATGCGATGAAGTAAAGCTTCTCAGTCTTCAAGCAAAACAGGCCCGTCAAGGGCCTGTTGTCATGGGGGATTGGCTTTGCCGACGTAGCGCTCGGCAGCCAGGTGCTTGGCCAAAGCGGGCGCCAAGGGAAGAGGCTCATGGCACAACCACGCGGCAGTCAGTTCGCCGCACAGCACCGCCAAACTGATGCCGCGTGCACCCATGCCCGCGCACAGCCACAGGCCGGGCAGCTGTTCGCTGTCGATGGGGCCCACAGCGGGCAGGCGGTTGGGCAGGGTGCAGCGCAAGCCGGCCCAGCCTTGCACATGCGCGGGGCCAAACTGGGGCTGCATGGCCGCGCCCAAGTCGGGCAGCAAAGTGGCCAAGCGCAGCTGATTGGCCGCGTGGTCTTCTTCGCGCACGGGGGCCTGTTCGCAGTTGCGCTCAAAGGTGGAGCCGATGTACCAGCCGGGCTGACCGTCCGGGGTGGGCACGTTGCTGATGAAGCTGCCGTGGCCGTTGACCGGAAAGGGCGGCAAGCGCTGGCGCTGGGCATCGGTCAAGCCGTGCATGTGGCCAAAGCTGATTTGCCCACGCAAAGGGTTCAGCGGTACGGCAAAGCCGGGCAAGGGGCGCAGCAAAGCCAGGCTGTCAAAGGCACTGGCCACCACCAGCAGGGGCGCTTGGCCCAAGGTTTGGCCTTGGGCATCGGTCACGACCCAATCCTCGCCGTGCCGTTCAAGGTGTTGCGCCTTGCGCCCCCACAGAACCTGCACACCCGGTGTTTGCAGCTGCGCCGCCACCAGTTGCCGGGGCCTGATCCAGCCTGCCCGCGCATGCCACAGCGCTGGTGTGCCGGTGGGCAGTCCTGCCGCAGTGATTTGTTCTGTGCTGGCTTGGGTGCTGCAAGCGTTGAGGGGCTCGGCGTTGGCTTCAAGCGTGGGCAGTCTGCGTTTGCCGGCCAGGTTGTGTTCCAAAACGCCCGTCAGGGCCCAGTCGGTGCCGCTGGTGAGCAGTGCCTCAGCGCGTTGCAAAGTGGCTGCAACGCCCGCACGCGTGATGCGTGAGAGCACGTTGTCGTCGGGCGAGACATGGGGTGCGGCCAGACCCGCAGGCAGGCCCGAGGCACCAGCGCCCACACCGCTGGCTTGGTCGATGACGGTGACGCGCCAGCCGCGCGTGGCCAGGCTGTGCGCGATGGCCGAACCCGACAAGCCGGCACCGATGACCAGTGCCTGTTTTGGGTGCGGTGGCTGCGTTTGGCTGAAAAGCAGAGGCGAGCTCAACTCAGTTGGCTGGGGGCACGTAGCCTTGAGCGGCGTCCGCGCCTTCGCCAAAGAAATGCTTTTCCATCTGGCGGGCCAGGTACTGGCGGGCGCGCAGATCGGCCAGGTTCAGGCGGTTTTCATTGACCAACATGGTCTGGTGCTTGAGCCAGTCGGCCCAGGCTTGTTTGCTCACACTTTCCCAAATGCGCTTGCCCAACTCGCCGGGATAAGGGGCGAAGTCCAAGCCTTCTGCTTCGGTGCCGAGTTTGATGCATTGAACGGTGCGTGCCATGTGTGTCTTGCCTTGAGGTGTCTTAAGAAGCGCTGGTTATACGGATATAAAATTTCAGTATTTCCAGTTGTAAGCGGTTCGAGCGAAAATACCGCCTGTTTTGCGGCAGGTCGACTTCTCGCGCGGTCATTCCAAACGCAACTGTAGCAAGCTTTCAGCTCCCCTCAGTGGCCACGGGACTCTTGCCCCGGCCCCCAACCCAAAAGATTTCATGAGTGCATTTCTCGAAGAACGCGTTCTGAGCGTTCACCACTGGACCGACCGTTTGTTCAGTTTCACCACCACGCGTGACCAGGCCCTGCGCTTTTCGAACGGCCACTTCACCATGATCGGCCTGCGCCAGGACAACGGCAAACCGTTGCTGCGCGCCTATTCGATCGCCAGCGCCAACTACGAAGAGCACCTCGAGTTCTTGAGCATCAAGGTGCCCGACGGCCCGCTGACTTCTAAGCTGCAACACATCCAGGTGGGCGACACCATCGTGGTGGGCCGCAAGCCCACAGGCACCTTGCTGTGCGACTACCTGCTGCCCGGCAAAAACCTGTACCTGCTGTCCACCGGCACGGGCCTGGCCCCCTTCATGAGCATCATCCGTGACCCCGAAACCTACGAGCGTTTCGAAAAAGTCATCTTGGTGCACGGTGTGCGTCAGGTCAACGAGTTGGCCTACCACGACTACATCACGCAAGAGCTGCCCGCCAACGAGTTCTTGGGTGAGATGGTGACAAACCAGTTGCTGTACTACCCCACCGTGACCCGCGAGCCCTACAAAAACCAAGGCCGCGTGACCGACCTGATGGAAAACGGCAAGCTGTTCGCCGACCTGGGCATGTCCAAGCTCAACCCCGAGACCGACCGCGTCATGATCTGCGGCTCGCCCGAAATGCTCAAAGACCTCAAGCGCATCTGCGAAGAAAACGGTCTGAAGGAAGGCAACACCAGCACCCCTGGCGCCTTCGTGATCGAGCGGGCTTTTGCCGACGCCTGATATTTCAGGCACCTGGCCGATGGCTTTGTGATTGGCGTCACGCCAGCGCCACCACAACGGGAGCACAATGCTCCCGTTTTGTTTTGAAAAGCCCCCATGAACCTGTTTTCCATCACCCTCCAGCGTTGGATGGCCTTGATCGCGCTGGCCTGCATCGGCATGTTGGCGTTTGGCCTTTACCTGCAACACGTGGTGGGCCTGAACCCATGCCCCATGTGCATCGTACAGCGCTACGCCATGATCGGCGTGTTGGTGGTGGCCCTGATTGGGTCGCGTTTGCAAAAGCCGGGTGGGTTGGCCGTGTTGGGCGCTCTGCTGGCGCTGCAGGCCGTGTTCGGCGCCTTTGTGGCGGCCCGCCAAAGTTGGCTGCAGTGGTACCCGCCCGAGATCGTCACATGTGGCCGTGACTTCTACGGCATGATCGAAAACTTCCCCATCGGCCGCGCCGTGCCCATGATCTTCAAAGGCAGCGGCGACTGCACCAAGGTGGACTGGACCTTTCTGGGCGGCTCGATCGCCAACTGGTCTTTCCTGTGCTTCGTCGGGTTTGCCGTGATCGGCACGGTCATCGCTGTGCAGGCTTGGCGCAGCCGCTGATTCAACGGGCGTCATTGCGAGGAGCGCAGCGACGCGGCAATCCAGGGTGTGTTGGAGCGGCGAAGACTGGATCGCCACGCTTCGCTCGCGATGACATCTTGATGTGTGCTCGTGATGCCATCTTTTTTCTCGTCATTGCGAGGAGCGCAGCGACGTGGCAATCCGGTGGCATCTTGGCGGCCTGAGCCCCAGCATGAAGCGGTCAAAGCTTTTTGACCAGCACCAGGCTCTTGCGGTTCCAGTTGTATTTGCGTTTGCGGGCTTCGGGCAGCCAGTCGGGGTCGACCTGCACAAAGCCGCGTTTGATGAACCAGTGCATGGTGCGTGTGGTCAGCACGAAGATGCTTTTGAGGCCCATGGCGCGGGCGCGTTGCTCGATGCGCTTCAAGATTTTTTCACCATCGCCTTGGCCCTGCGACTGGGGCGACACGGTCACCGCCGCCATCTCGGCCGTCTTGGCTTCGGGGTAGGGGTAGAGCGCTGCGCAGGCAAAGATCACGCCATCGTGTTCGATGATGGTGTAGTGGTCGATGTCGCGTTCGATCTCGTTGCGCTCGCGGCGCACCAAGGTGCCGTCTTGCTCAAACGGCTCGATCAATTGCAAGATGCCGCCCACATCGTCAGCTGTGGCTTCGCGCAGCTCTTCGAGCTTTTCATCGACCACCATGGTGCCGATGCCGTCGTGCACATAAATCTCCAGCAGCAAAGCGCCGTCCACCGCAAAGGGCAAGATGTGGCTGCGTTCCACGCCTTCTTCGCAGGCCTTCACGCAGTGCTGCAGGTAAAACGCCAAGTCGGTCGGCTGCGTTGGGTTGGGCGACTCGGCCAGCATTTTTTTGGCCGCAGCCAAGGGCAGTTCGGTGTCGATCGGGTTGTCTTCGCTAGCGGGTTCGTTGGGGTTGATGAGGATGCCTGGAACCTCGGTCAAAAAGATCAGCTTGTCGGCCTGCAACTCGGCAGCCACGCTGGTGGCCACTTCTTCCATGGTCAGGTTGAAGGCTTCGCCTGTGGGTGAAAAACCAAAGGGCGAGAGCAGCACCATGGCGCCCATGTCCAGGGTGCGCATGATGCCGTCCACGTCCACCTTGCGCACCAGACCCGAGTGCTGGAAATCCACGCCGTCCACAATGCCCACCGGCCGCGCCGTGATGAAGTTGCCCGAAATCACCCGCACCGTGGAGCCCGCCATGGGGGTGTTGGGCAGGCCCTGGCTGAAAGCCGCTTCGATCTCGTAACGCAGCTGGCCTGCGGCCTCTTGCGCGCAGTCCAGCGCCACCTCGTCGGTCACGCGCATGCCGTGCGAATATTTCGGCTCATGGCCTTTGGCGGCCAGCTGCTCGTTCACCTGTGGGCGAAAACCGTGCACCAGCACCACCTTGACGCCCATGCTTTGAATCAGGGCCAAGTCTTGTGCGATGTGGGCCAGCTTGCCAGCGGCAATGGCCTCGCCCGCGATGCCCACCACAAAGGTCTTGCCCCGGTGCATGTGGATGTAAGGCGCCACCGACCGGAACCAGGGCACGAAGGTGAAATTGAAAACAGTGGACATGGGCTGTTGGACTTCTTGGGCAGTGTGGCCGTGGGGCTGGGATAATCCCCAGCTGCTCTTGCATTGATTTTCACAGAAGTTTCCGCTTTGTCCGACACCCCCCTCCAAATCGAGTTCCCCGAAGGCCTGCCGGTCTCTGCCCGCCGTGACGAGATCATGGCCGCCATGAACCAGCACCAGGTCATCATCGTCTGCGGTGAGACGGGCTCGGGCAAGACCACGCAGCTGCCCAAGATCGCCCTGACGCTGGGCCGAGGGCGCCTGAATGCCAAGCCGGGCGAGCGTGGCCGCCTGATTGGCCACACCCAGCCGCGCCGCATTGCGGCCAGCTCGGTGGCCAAGCGGATTGCCGAAGAACTCAAAACGCCGCTTGGCGAGGTGGTGGGCTACAAGGTGCGGTTCCAGGACCGTCTGAGCAAAAACGCCTCGGTCAAGCTCATGACCGACGGCATTTTGTTGGCCGAAACGCAGACCGACCCGCTGCTGCAGGCCTACGACACCATCATCATCGACGAGGCGCACGAACGCAGTCTGAACATCGACTTCTTGCTGGGCTACCTGCGCCAGATTTTGCCGCGCAGGCCTGACCTCAAAATCGTGGTCACCTCGGCCACCATTGACGCCGACCGCTTTGCCAAGCACTTTGCGTCCCGCAACGGCCCGGCCCCGGTCATCATGGTGTCGGGGCGGACTTTCCCGGTGGAGCAGCGCTACCGACCGTTTGAAGAATCCCGCGAATACGACCTGAACGACGCGATCGCTGATGGCGTGGACGAACTCTGGCAAGGCGGGGCAGGGGGCGACATCTTGGTGTTCTTGCCCGGCGAGCGTGAGATCCGCGAGGCGGCCGACCACTTGCGCAAGCACCTGTCGCACCAGCCGCTCACGCGCAACGCGCAGGTGCTGCCGCTGTTTGCCCGCCTGTCGCAGGCCGAGCAAGACCAGGTGTTTGAAAGCTCCAACGGCCGGCGCATCGTGCTGGCCACCAACGTGGCCGAAACGTCGCTCACGGTGCCCGGCATCCGCTATGTGATCGACGCAGGCACCGCCCGTGTCAAGCGCTACAGCCTGCGCAGCAAGGTCGAGCAGCTGATGGTCGAGCCGATCAGCCAAGCGGCAGCCAACCAGCGGGCGGGCCGCTGCGGCCGCGTGGCCAACGGCATTTGCATTCGTCTTTATGACGAGAAAGACTTTACCGGCCGCCCCCGTTTCACCGATCCAGAAATCTTGCGCTCCTCACTGGCAGGTGTGATCTTGCGCATGAAGTCGCTGCACCTGGGCGTGGTGGAAGACTTCCCGTTCATCGAAGCGCCGTCCAAACGGGCGATCACCGACGGCTACCAATTGCTGGCCGAGCTGGGCGCGGTCGATGACGACAACGAGCTGACGCCGATTGGCAAAGAGCTGGCCCGCCTGCCGCTGGACCCGCGTGTGGGCCGCATGATTTTGGAAGCCCGCCACCGCCAAGCGCTGGACGAAGTGCTCATCATTGCCAGCGCCATGAGCGTGCAAGACGTGCGCGACCGCCCCCTGGAAGCGCAAGCCCAAGCCGACCAGCAGCACGCCAAGTTTGACGACGACAAGAGCGAGTTCACCGGCTACCTGAAGCTGTGGAAGTGGATCAACGACGCCCGTGGTGGCCATGGCACCGCGCACAAACTGAGCAACCGCCAGTACGAACAAGTCCTGCGGCAAAGCTTCGTTAACGTGCGCCGCGTGCGCGAGTGGCGCGACACCCACACCCAGCTGCTGACGGTGGTGGCCGAGCACCAGTGGCGCATCAACACCCAGCCCGCCACTTACGAGCAGCTGCACCTGTCCATGCTGGCAGGCCTGCTGGGCAATGTGGGCTACAAGCTCGACGACGAAGACGTGTACCTGGGCGCACGCGGCATCAAGTTCCACCGCCACCCGGGTGCGCACCTCTCTAAAAAGCCGGGCCGCTGGATCGTGGTGGCCGAGCTGGTGGAGACCACGCGCCTGTTTGGCCGGGGCATTGCCGCCATCGAGCCGCAGTGGCTGGAGCAGGTCGGTGCGCATTTGCTCAAGAAGCAATTGCTCGACCCGCATTGGGAAAAGAAGTCGGCCGAAGTGGTGGCGCTGGAGCGGGCCACGCTGTATGGGCTGGTGGTCTACAACGGTCGCCGCACGGCCTATGGCCGCATCGACCCGCACGGTGCGCGAGACATCTTCATCCGCGAAGCGCTGGTGGGCGACCAGTGGGAGACCAAGCTGCCATTTTTGGCCGCCAACCACAAGATGATCGCCAAGGTCGAAGAGCTGGAACACAAGTCGCGCCGCCAAGACGTGCTGGTGGACGACGAGCTGATCTACGCCTTCTATGACCAGCAGATTCCACCCGATGTGTGCAGCGGTCGCCTGCTGGAAGACTGGTACCGCCATGAGAGCGCCAAGCAGCCGCGCCTGTTGTTGCTGACCCGCGAAGAGCTGATGCGCCACGAAGCGGCAGGCATCACCACGCAGGCCTTCCCCAAACAGATCCGATTGGGTGGCACCGATTGCCAGGCCACTTATCTGCACGAGCCGGGCGACGCCCGCGACGGGGTCACCGTGACGGTGCCGCTGTTTGTGCTCAACCAAGTGAGCGAAGACCGGTGCGAATGGCTGGTGCCCGGCCTGCTCAAAGACAAGATTCAGGCCTTGCTGAAAAGCCTGCCGCAGCGCCCGCGCAGCCGCTTTGTGCCGCTGCCCGAATCGGCCACGCGCATGGCGGCTGAGTTGTCGGCGCCGGAGTTGTTTGGCAGCGGGTCGCTCACCGACGTGCTGCTCAAAAAAGCCCGCGACGAAACCAGTCTGGACATCAAGCGGACCGACTTCAAACACGAGATGCTCAGCCCGCATTTGTTCATGAACCTGTTGGTGGTGGACGAGCACGGCCGCCAGCTGGGCATGGGCCGCAACCTTGGCGCACTCAAAGGCGAGCTTGGCGCCAAAGCGCGTGGCGCGTTTCAGGCGCTGGCGCAGCTGAAAGTGGCGGCAGCCCCGACGCCGATTCCCGTTCAGGCATCGGCCAACGCACCAACGAACACAACAGGCGCCAACCGCAGCCACGCCGCCTCGGCCAAAACCGCCGCAGCCCCCAAGCCCCTGGCCCCCCAGCGCTACACCACCTGGACCTTTGGCGAACTCCCCGAGCTGATGGAAATCAGCAAAGGCGGCCAGACCCTGATCGGCTTCCCGGCGCTGGTGGACATGCAAGACGCCGTG
>JACCDH010276592.1_pt1 | contig 14807 bp, 19 predicted proteins | sample 7442481 | NCBI WGS metagenome assembly JACCDH01 (sample SAMN15323433, study PRJNA562643) | freshwater metagenome | isolation source: river surface water | place: USA:Blue River Watershed | collected 2017-08-15
CCCGACAAGCCGATTTCCACCAAGCCCGCAGAAGTGCGTATGGGTAACGGCAAGGGCAACCCCGAGTACTACGTGGCTGAAATCCAGCCGGGCAAGGTGCTGTACGAGATCGTCGGTGTGCCCGAAGAGCTCGCACGCGAAGCCTTCAAGCTGGCCGCAGCCAAGCTGCCGCTGCGCACCACGTTTGTCAGCCGCATGATCGGCCAGTGATTCAGGAGAAATAAGAAATGAAAGCTGCTGAACTGCGCCAAAAAGACGTGGATGGCCTGAAGGCCGAGATCAAGGACCTGCAAAAGGCCCATTTCGGTCTGCGTATGCAAAAGGCCACGCAACAACTCGGCAACACCGGCACCCTGGGTGAGACCCGCCGTGCGATTGCCCGTGCCAAGACCATTCTTGCTGAAAAGCAAGCCGCCAAGTAAGGAGTGACCATGACGGAAGCCAAAACATCCCTCAAGCGCACCTTGATTGGCAAGGTGGTCAGCGACAAGCGCGCCAAGACCGTGACCGTGCTGGTGGAGCGCCGCGTCAAGCACGCCCTCTACGGCAAGATCGTGGCCAAGTCGAGCAAGTACCACGCGCACGACGAAAAGGGTGAGTACCACCTGGGCGACATCATCGAGATCACCGAGAGCAAGCCGATCTCCAAGACCAAAAACTGGGTGGCCACCCGCCTGGTTGAGAAAGCGGCAGCCGTTTAAGCCCAAAAAGCCCAAGCGCTGCACGTTTCGCCAAAACGACCCACAATGTGTGGGTCGTTTTTTTTTCGCCCCCCCTTTCCCCCTTTTCCCCTTTTCAACCAGGAGAGACACATGATCAAAGTCGGAGACGCGCTGCCTGCCGCCACGCTGATGGAATATTCCGAAGTCGAAGGCAATGGCTGCAGCATCGGCCCCAACCCGGTGGACGTACAGAAGGCCGCGGCCGGCAAGACGATTGCCCTGTTCGCCCTGCCCGGTGCCTTCACCCCCACCTGTTCGGCCAAGCATGTGCCGGGCTATGTGGAAAACCACGACGCCCTGCGCGCTGCCGGCGTCGATGAAATCTGGTGCGTGAGCGTGAACGACGCCTTCGTCATGGGCGCCTGGGCGCGTGACCAGAAAACCGGCACCAAGGTCCGCATGCTGGGTGACGGCAGCGCCGACTTCACCAAGGCCACCGGCCTGACGCTGGACCTCACCGCGCGCGGCATGGGCCTGCGCAGCAACCGCTACTCCATGCTGGTCAAGGACGGCAAGGTCGCCACGCTCAACATCGAAGCGCCTGGCAAGTTCGAGGTCAGCGACGCTGGCACACTGCTGGCGCAAGCCAAAGGCTAAAAACCGCTGCTGTGAATCAAAAGGGCTGCCCAGGCAGCCCTTTTTTCATGGCGTTGGAACGCCGCCTCAGTCGAGGTCGACCTTGAGGTAATGCGCCCCCGCGTGGGGGTTGTGGTAGTAGGGCGGGATTTCCTCGAAGCCGAGGTCCTCGTAGAGCGCGCGGGCGGCTTCCATGTCGTCGAGGGTGTCGAGCAGCACCGCGCTGTAGCCAGCCAGGCGCGCCTGATCGAGGATGGCTTCGGCCAACTGCCGCCCCAGGCCGAAGCCGCGGAAGGCCTTGCGCACGTACAACCGCTTCATTTCGGACGCATTGGGGTAGTCGCTGCTGTCCATCGGCCGCAGTGCGCAACAGCCGGCCACGCTGCCGTCCACCCGCGCCAGCAACAAGGCGCCACGGGGCGCGGCATAGTCGCCGGGTAGGCTGGCCAGCTCGGCATCGAAGTCCTGAAAACACAGGTCCACGCTCAGGCTGGCGGCATATTCGCAAAAGATCTCGCGCACAGACGCCATGTCGGCGACCGTGGCAGGCGTGAAGAGTTCGATCTCAGGGTTGTCCAAGGTGCGGGGTCCAAGTGGGCCAGCAGCCAGTGTAGCGGCAGGCGTGGCCGGTTCAGGCCGTGCCCAGACCCACCAGCCAGCGCACAGCGGCCGCGCAGACCAGCAAAACAAAGAGGGCCAGCAGGCGCTGACGCGCCCCGTCGCGCGAGGCCTGCACCGCTTGCGGCAGCGATTTGTCGCCGTGCAGCATGGCCGGCACCAGTGCCTGCGCTTTGCGCAGGCGGTACCAGGCGATGGCCGCCAGGTGCAGCAACACGAGCAGCAACAGCACCGACTTGCCCACGCCCTTGTGCCAGGCGGTGGCGGCGCTTACCAACGCGCCCGGGACCAGCGCCGTCAGCGGTCCGGCGTTGGCGATCTCGTCGTCGCTGACCAAGCCGCTGCCCGCCTGCAGCAGCAGCCAGGCCAGCATCAGCAGCACCGACCAGGAGCCCAGCGGGTTGTGCCCGGCCCAGTGGGCCGTGCGGCCCCGCAGGTAGTCCAGCACCTGGGCGGGCGAGAGGGCCAGCTGTGACCAGCGCGACCAGTGGCCGCCCAGCACGCCCCAGCACAGGCGGAACAGCAGCAGGGTGAGCACCGCCTGGCCCAGCCGGAAGTGCCAGACCATGGCGTTGCCGCCGAGGTTGCCGGTGATGACCAGGCCCATCACGCAGGCGACCAGCGCCCAGTGGAAAAGGCGGGTGGGCAGATCCCAGATGCGGACAGTGACCATGGGCAGATGGACCTCCAAGCGGCGACAGACAGAATGTGCGAGACTTTCAGGGCCACATCATCCCTCAACTTCAGGAGCGCCCCATGAAAAAGACGATAGCACTGAGCGGCTTGCTCGCCGCATTGGCTTGTGCCTTGCCCGCACAGGCCCAGTTTGCCAAACCCGAGGACGCCATCAAGTACCGCAAGGCCGGCTTCACACTGATGGCCGCGCACTTTGGCCGTCTGGGGGCGATGGCGCAAGGGCGTGTGCCGTTTGACGCCAAGGTCGCGGCCGAGAACGCCGATGTGCTGGCCACCGTGGCCAAGCTGCCCTGGGCCGCCTTTGGCGAGGGCACCGACAAGGGCGAGACCCGTGCCAAGCCAGAAATCTGGAAAGAGGCCGCCAAGTTCAAGGAAGCCGCGGACAAGAACCAGGCCGAGATCGCCAAGCTGGTGGCCGCCGCCAAGACCGGCAACCTCGACAACCTCAAGACCGCCTTCGGTTCCGCGGCGCCGACCTGCAAGGCCTGCCACGACAATTTCCGCAAGGACTGAGCGCGCACGCGCAGGTTCGCCCTGCGCGTTCGTGCCGGGCCTCAGGCCTCGGCCAGCAGTTTCTCGATCAGCCGGTGCAGCTCGGCAAAATCGGGCGTGCCGACATAGCGCTTGACGATTTCGCCGCGCTTGTTGAGCAGGTAGGTGGTGGGGGTGAGCTTGACCTCACCCCAGGCCTTGGCATTGGCCCCGGTGTTGTCGATCGCCACCTTGAAGGGCAATTTGCGCGATTCGGCAAAGTTCACCACATAGGCGGGCGGGTCGTAGCTCATGGCCACCGCCAGGGTCTCGTAGCCCCTGGCCTTGAACTTGTCGTAGGTGGCGATCAATTCGGGCATTTCGGCCACGCACGAGGTGCAGCTGGTGGCCCAGAAGTTCACCAGCGTGACCTTGCCTTGGAACTGCTCGGTGCGCACCGAGCTGCCGTCGAGCAGCACGAAGGAGGACGCCGGCGCCCGCTCCTGGCCGCAACCAGACAGGGCCAGGGCAGCGGCCAGCAGGGCGGCGATGAAAGACAGTCGCTTCATGCCTGCATTGTAGAAGGCGTCCCGAAGGCCGTGTTCAGGCCGGGTTCAAAGCCAGCAGGATCTCGGCCAGGCCCTGCGGGTCGCTGACCATGGGGTCGTGGCCGGTGGCCATCTCGACCACGCGCGAACCGGGCAACCAGGCCCCTCCCCAAAATGCCGGATCCACCATGCGCTGGCGGCTGATGTCGATGGTGGCCAACGGCGGCCGTGTGCAGTGGATGAAGGTGCGCGGGACGCTGGCCACCCGTTGCGGGTCAAAGTCCAGCACCTGCGTGTAAGGCTTGCCTGGGTGCGGCGTTTGGCGCCGCTGCACCCAGGCGTGGTCGGCCGCGTCCAGGCCGAACACCGAGGGGTCGGGGGGCGGAAAGCTGTAGAGCGGGTCGGCCTGCGCCGCCGCGATGCGGGCGTTGCGGGTGGTGCTGGCATGGGTGCTGCTCCAGCTCTCGCCCGGCTTGGGCAGCACCGCATCCAGATACACCAGATGCTGCAGGCGCTGCGGTCGGCGGTCGGCCACCGCCGTGCCCAGCATGCCGGCATACGAATGCACCACCAGCACCACCTGGTCCAGCTCTTCCGCATCCATGGCCGCCATCACGTCGCTGATGTGGGTTTCCAGATCGATCGCCGCGTTCAGCAGGTGCGCACGTTCCCCCACGCCAGTGAGCGTCACCGCATGCACGCGGTGGCCGGCCTGCGCCAGCAGGGGCAGCACGCGGCGCCAGCACCATGCGCCATGCCAGGCCCCGTGCACCAGCAGGAAGTCCGCCATCAGATCACCCCTTTGTCGTGCAGGGCAGCCACTTGCGCCGGGCTGTAGCCCAGCACCCCGGTCAGCACATCCTGCGTGTGCTGGCCCAGCAGGGGCGGCGGCAGGTCTTGCCGAGGGGGGGTCTGGCTCATTTTGAGCGGGCTGGCCACCAGCCGGAGGTCGGGCTTGACCGGGTGCGACCAGGTGCTGACCATCTCGCGGGCCTGCACATGCGGGTCGGCAAACACCTCGGCCAGGTTGTTGATGGCCCCGCACGGCACCTTGGCCGCTTCCAGGGCGGACAACCAGTCGGCCTTGGTCCGGGTCTGGAGGATGCCCTCGAGCAGCGGCACCAGCTCGCCACGGTGGCGGACCCGGTCCTGGTTGAGGGCGTAGCGCGGGTCCTTGGCCAGCTCGGGCACACCCGCCACCGCGCAGAATTTGGCGAACTGGCCGTCGTTGCCCACGGCCAGGATGATGTGGTCGCGCGTGCCGGCGGCGCTGCCTTCGGGTGGCTTGACCTCGAACACCTGGTAGGGAACGATGTTTTGGTGCGCGTTGCCCGCGCGGCCAGGCACCTTGCCGCTGACCAGGTAGTTGGCGCCCAGGTTGGCCAGCATGGCCACCTGCACGTCGAGCAGGGCCATGTCCACATGCTGCCCCTGCCCGGTGCGCTCGGCGTGGCGCAGCGCGGCCAGGATGCCCACCGTGGCGTACATGCCGGTGAACAGGTCGGCCACCGCCACCCCCACCTTCTGCGGGCCACCCCCCAGATCGTCGCGCTCGCCGGTGATGCTCATCAGCCCGCCGATGCCCTGGATGGCGTAGTCGTAGCCGGCGCGTTCCTTGTAAGGGCCGGTCTGGCCAAACCCTGTCACGCTGCAGTACACCAGCTTGGGGTTGAGGGCCGACAGGCTGGCGTAGTCGAGGCCGTAGCGGGCCATGTCGCCGACCTTGAAGTTCTCGATGAACACATCGCAATGCCGGACCAGATCGCGGATGAGCTGCTGGCCTTCGGGCTGGGCGATGTCACAGGTCAGTGAACGCTTGTTCCGGTTGGCCCCCAGGTAGTAAGCCGCCTCGGCGGTGTCGCGGCCTTCTGCGTCCTTGAGAAAGGGGGGTCCCCAGCCGCGCGTGTCGTCGCCGCTGCCCGGGCGTTCGATCTTGATCACGTCGGCGCCCAGATCGGCCAGGTTCTGGGTGCACCAGGGGCCTGCCAGCACGCGCGACAGGTCGAGGACTCGGATGCCATCAAGTGAATTCATGCAGACATTGTCGCCAAAACCGGGCGCCAGGCAGTCGCCTGCGCAGCCCATGCCGGCGAAACAGCTCTCTACAATCGTCCGCATGCGAATGACCCTGCTTCTGACCATCGTGACGATGGCCCTGGCCGCCTGCAGTCCCGATCAGAACTGGCGTCAGGTCACGTTCGAAGGCACCGCGCTCAAGGTGCAGCTGCCCTGCAAGCCCGACCGCACCACCCGCGAGGTGCCACTGGGGGGAAGTGCGGTGCAGCTGGCGGTGGTCGGCTGCGAATCCGGTGGGGCCATGCTGGCGGTGATGACCGCGCCTTTGCCCGCCGGGGCCGACGCCCAGGCGGTGCTGGCGGGGTGGCAGCAGGCCACCCTGGCCCACCTGCAGGCCGGCAGCCCGGTGCAGGCCGAGGCCTGGTCGCGTCCGGGCATGCTGCCGTTGGCGGCGGCCCAGCGCATCCAGGCCCAGGGCCGGCGCGCCGATGGCCAGCCCGTGGTGGCGCAGGCGGTTTGGGGCGCCTTCACCGAAGGCGAGCATCTGCGGGTGGTGCATGCGGTGGTGTATGCCACCAAGCTCGCGCCCGAACTCGCGCAAGGCCTGTTTGACGGGGTGCAGCGATGAGTGAACACCACCTCTCCAGACGCCTGGCCGTGCTGGTCTTTTTGGCCTTTGCGCTGGCCTATTTTTTCTCGGCCCTGGTGCGCGCCATCACCGCCACGCTCTCGCCGGTGCTGACCCAGGAGCTGGACCTGCAGGCGCGCGATCTGGGCTTGCTGGCCGGGGGCTATTTTCTGGGCTTCTCGCTGACCCAGCTGCCGCTGGGGCGCTGGCTGGACCGCCACGGGCCGCGTCGCGTGATCCTGGCCTTTCTGTCGGTGGCGGTGCTGGGCTGCCTGGCGTTTGCGCAGGCCGACAGCTTTGCCGGTCTGCTGCTGGCCCGGGTGCTGTGCGGTGTGGGTGTGAGCGCCTGCCTGATGGCCCCGCTGACCGGCTACCGCCGCTGGTTTGACGCCAGCACCCAGCTGCGCACCAATTCCTGGATGCTCATGACCGGTTCGCTGGGCATGGTCGCGGCCACCCTGCCGGTGCAGTGGCTGCTGCCGATTTGGGGCTGGCGCGCCCTGTTTGTGGCCATGGCGGTGTGCATTGCCTTGTCGATGCTGGCCATACGCCTGCTGGTGCCCGCCTGGCAGCAGCTGGCGCCCACGGCGCAGCAGGCCGGCAGCGACGACGGCGGCTATGCGGAGGTCTGGCGCAGCCGCTATTTCTGGCGCATGGCGCCCATCGGTTTCTTCAGCTACGGCGGCATGGTGGCCATCCAGACCCTGTGGGCCGGCCCCTGGATGACGCAGGTGGCCGGCTGGACGGCGCTGGAGTCTGCCACCGGCCTGTTTGCCATCAACCTGGCCATGCTCACCAGCTTCTGGCTATGGGGCTGGATCACCCCGGGGCTGGCGCGCCGCGGCATCCAGGTCAACCAACTGATCGCCTGGGGCTTGCCTTTGAGCCTGCTGGTGCTGGCCGCGCTGGTCTTCATCGGGCCCGCCGTTGCCCATGGCGCGGCGGCCCTGCTGGCGGCTTTCTGCGTGAGCAGCACCTTTGTGTCGCTGGCGCAGCCCGCCGTGGGCATGGCCTTTGCCTCGCACCTGGCGGGGCGCGCCCTGTCGGCCTACAACCTGGTGATCTTTGCCGGCATCTTCGTGGTGCAGTGGGGCATCGGTCTGGGGGTGGACTTCGCCCGTGGCTTCGGTCTGGAGACCGCGCAGGCCTATCAGGCGGCTTTCGGTGCGTTTGGCATCTGTTCCCTGCTGTCCTGGCTCTTTTTCCTGCTGTTCCGCGCGGATAATCGCCAGTGACATGAACGGCATCCTCATCATCGCCCACGCCCCGCTGGCCAGCGCCCTGCGCGACTGCGCCCTGCATGTCTTTCCGGACTGCGCCGCCGATGTGCAGGCGGTCGATGTGCTGCCCGACGAAGACCCCGAGGCCAGCCTGGGCCGCGCCCAGCAGGCCATGGACCGCCTGGGTGCCGAGCAGGTCCTGCTGCTCAGCGATGTGTTTGGTGCCACCCCCTGCAATGTGGCGCAGAAGCTCGGTGACGGCGTCACCACCCGGCTGGTGGCCGGGGCCAATCTGCCGATGTTGCTGCGCAGCGTGTGCTACCGCCACGAAAGCCTGGAGGCCCTGGCCACGCGGGCCCAGGCGGGCGGCGCGCAGGGCATCATGCCCGTGGGCTGCACCGCCCCCCAGAACCAGACCGGAAAGAGACCCCATGCCCCAGGCCACCACGACCATCAGCAATAAGCTGGGCTTGCATGCCCGCGCCTCGGCCAAGCTCACCAAGCTCGCCGGCGGCTACCCCTGCGAGGTTTGGATCAGCAAGGGCGAGCGCCGCGTGAATGCCAAAAGCATCATGGGCGTGATGATGCTCGCTGCCGGCCTGGGCAGCGAGGTCTTGCTGGAGACCCGTGGCGAACAAGAGCAGGAAGCGCTCGATGCCATCCTGGCTCTGATGGCCGACAAGTTCGGCGAGGGCGAGTAAATGACCTTCAGCATCCACGGCCTGGCGGTGGCGCGCGGCATCGCGATCGGGCGTGCCGTGCTGGTCGCTTCCAGCCGGGTGGATGTGGCGCATTACTTCATTGCGGCCGACCAGGTGCAGGCCGAAATCGGGCGGCTGCGGCGCGCCCGCGACGAGGTGGTCGAGGAACTGCAGCGCCTGCAAAAAGACCTGCCCAAGGACGCGCCCCACGAGCTTGCCGCCCTGCTCGATGTGCACCTGATGCTGCTCGAGGACGAAGAGCTCACCGCCGGTGTGCGCCAGTGGATCGAGGAGCGCCTCTACAACGCCGAATGGGCACTGACCAGCCAGCTCGAAGTCATCGTTCGCCAGTTCGAAGAGATGCAAGACCCTTATCTGCGCGAACGCAAGGCCGACATGGAGCAGGTGGCCGAGCGGGTGCTGCAAAGCCTCAAGGGCACCGGTTCGGCCATCGCACGGGCGCCGCGCCCGCAACGGCCGCAGCAGGAGCTGCACCTGGAAGACACCGATGTGCCGTTGGTGCTGGTGGCCCACGACTTGTCACCGGCCGACATGCTGCAGTTCAAGCAGAGCGTGTTCGCCGGTTTCGTGACCGATGTGGGCGGCAAGACCTCGCACACCGCCATCGTGGCACGCAGCCTCGACATCCCGGCCGTGGTGGGTGCGCGCACCGGCAGCCAGCTCATCAAGCAGGACGACTGGGTCATCATCGACGGCGACGCGGGCGTGGTGATCGTTGACCCCTCGCCCATCATCCTCTCCGAATACAGCTTCAAGCAGCGCCAGGGTCAGGTCGAGCGCGAGCGCCTGGCGCGGCTGCGCCACACCCCGGCCGTCACGCTCGATGGCGAAAAAATCGAATTGCTGGCCAACATCGAGATGCCCGAGGACGCGGCGGCCGCGCTGGCCACCGGCGTGGTGGGCGTGGGCTTGTTCCGCAGCGAATTCCTGTTCATGGGCCGCCAGGGCCACCTGCCCGACGAAGAAGAACAGTACCACGCCTACCGGCGCGCGGTCGAAGGCATGAACGGTTTGCCGGTGACCATCCGCACCGTGGACGTGGGCGCCGACAAGCCGCTGGACGACACCCGCCACGATGCCGCCCACCTCAACCCCGCGCTGGGGCTGCGCGCCATCCGTTGGAGCCTGGCCGACCCCTCGATGTTCCTGACCCAGCTGCGCGCCATCCTGCGCGCCGCCGCCCATGGCAAGGTGAATCTGCTGATCCCGATGCTCACCCATGCCAGCGAGATCCGCCAGACCCTGCAGCTGGTGGCCCAGGCCCGCCAGGAGCTCGACCGCAAAGCCATGGTGCATGGACCGGTGCAGCTGGGCGCGATGATCGAAATCCCGGCGGCGGCCTTGTCGCTGCGCCTGTTCCTCAAGCACTTTGATTTCCTCTCCATCGGCACCAACGACCTGATCCAGTACACCCTGGCGATCGACCGTGCCGACGAATCGGTGGCCCACCTTTACGACCCGCTGCACCCGGCGGTGCTGCGCCTGGTGGCCGACACCATCGCAGCCGGCCGCGCGCAGGGTAAGAGCGTGTCGGTCTGTGGCGAGATGGCCGGTGACGTGAGCATGACCAAGCTGCTGCTCGGTCTGGGCCTGCGCAGCTTCTCGATGCACCCCTCGCAGGTGCTGCCGGTCAAGCAGCGCATCCTGCTCTCGAACACCCAGCAGCTCCAGTCCTGGGCGCAGGAGGTGCTCGAGAGCGAAGACCCGCTGGCCCTGATGCCGCGCTAAAGCGCGGGCGGGGGTTGCTTATCGGCTGCGACCGAGCCAGGCCGCGCCCACGATCAGTGCGGCCGCCAGCGCGATGGCCGGGCTCAGCGCCTCGCCCCGGTGCCACAGCAGCAGCACCGTTGAGAGCAGCGGCGTCAGAAAGCTCAGCAGGCCGATCTGCCGGGCATCCCCGCGCTTGAGGGCCGCATCCCACAGAAAGAAAGCGGCGCCCAGCGGCCCCAGCCCCATCAGCACCAGCCAGAGCCAGTCGTCCGCCTGCGGCGTGACGGGCGGCTCCAGCAGGGCATGGCACAGCAAGGACAGCAGCCCCGAGACCAGCGCAAACAGGCCGATGGCCGCGGTCGGAAAGGGCGGCACCCTTTGGGTGAGCAGCGAATAGCTGGCCCAGACCCAGGCCGAACCGAGCGCCGGCAGATAGCCCCAGGCCAGCCCGCCTTCCAGCGCCTGTCCGCCCGTGATGGCCAGCGCCGCGCCGGCAAAGCCAAGCAGGGCCGCCAGCAGCTGGCGCAGCGTGAGTGGGGTGCCCGGCAGCAACACCGGCGCCAGCACCACCATGCCCAGCGGCCACAGGTAGTTGACCAGATTGGCCTGCACCGGTGGCGCATGGCGCAGCGCGATGAAGAGCAGGAAGTGAAAACCGAACAGGCCATACACCCCCAGGGCCAGGGTGCGCAGGGGCACGCGCCACTGGGTCCAGTCCAGCCGCGACAAGGGCAGGGCGATGGCGCTGCCTATCAGCAAGGCCACTCCGGTCAACCAAAAGGGCGGCAGGTGGGCCAGGCGCACGCCCAGCATGGCCAGACTGGCCCACAGCAAAATGGCCCCCAGGGCCAGCAATTTGGAAGGATGCATGCCCCGATTGTGAAGGCGCTGCCGCTGGCCTGCTCTACACTGGCGGCCTTTGTGTGAAAGCACCCGAGCGCCTGTGAGATCCCCGATCGCCGTTGTGGACGTTGACCGCTGTGACACCTGGACCCGCTACCGCAGCGGCCTGTGTGAGAGCTGCGCCGCCAACTGCTGCACCATGCCGGTGGAGGTGCGCCTGCCCGACCTGATCCGCCTGGGTCTGGTCGATCCCTTCGAGGCCGAACACGATGCGCCCAAGCAGATCGCCAAACGCTTGGAGAAGGCGGGCCTGATCGACCATTTCAACTTCAAGCACGGCCTTTTCACGCTGGCGCGCCGCGCCAACGGCGACTGCAGCTACCTGCACGCACAAACACGCCGCTGCACCGTCTACCCAGACCGCCCCGACACCTGCCGCAAGCACCCGCAGGTGGGCCCCAAGCCGGGCTACTGCCCCTACGGCGACCGCAAGCTCTCGCGCTGAGCTGTCCTGCCCACGACACCGTGGCGCCGGGGTGGCCTCCCATAATCGCGCACGCAGTGCACAGGACACAACCATGAGCGAACGTTTGCGCCAGCTGGCCTATGAAGAACTCGCCCCCGAGGTGCGGCCCCTGGCCGACGAGATCCTGCAGGTCTCGAGCGCGGCCCTGGGTGGGCCCTACAACGCGCTGCTGCGCAGCCCCGACATGGCGCGCCGCTGTTTTGATCTGCTGGATTACCTGCGCTTCAAGACCTCCGTCAACAAACGCCTCAATGAATTCGCCATCCTGATCCAGGCGCGCTTGTCGAATGCCCAGTACGAATGGTGGGCGCACGAGCCGATCGCGCGCCGCGCCGGCCTCTCCGATGCCGTCATGGCCGACCTGCGCGCCTGTCGCCGCCCGGCCGCCATGCAGGACGATGAGCGGCTGGTGTACGACTTCTGCATACAGCTGAGCCTCAACCACCGCGTGCCCGATGCGCTCTGGCAGCAGATGGTCACGCAGATGGGCGAGCAGGTGGCGGTGGACCTGACGGTGCTCTCGGGCACCTACGTCATGGTCTCCATGCTGCTCAATGCCACCCAGGTCGGCATTCCGGGTGGCGCCGCGCCGCCGCTCGAAGAACTCGACCCCCTCGTCATCCGCCAGCGCCTGCTGGCCTGAACCACCCCCAGGAGACCCTCATGACCCAGCGATGGATCGCCCGCATCGGGCTGACACTGTGTGCGGCGGCATTGGCCTTGCAGGCCAGCGCCCAAGACTTTCCGGTCAAGCCCATCACCATGGTGATGCCCTATGCCCCAGGCGGCCCCGGCGACGTGATCACCCGCGTGTTTGCCGGCGCGATGCAAAAAACCCTGGGCCAGCAGATCGTGGTCGACAACCCCGCGGGCGCCTCCGGCTCGATCGGCACCGCCCGCGTGGCGCGTGCCCGGCCCGATGGCTACACCCTGCTGATGATCCACGTCAGCCACGCCACCAACCAGGCCATGTACAAGAGCCTGCCCTACCACCCGGTGGACGATTTCGAACCCATTGGCCGCGCCACCAGCGGGCCGATGCTGGTCGCCGCGCGCAACGGCTTTCCGCCGAAGAACCTGACCGAGTTCGTGGCCTACGCCAAGGCCAATGCGCCCAAGATCAGCCTGGCGCATGCGGGCGTGGGCTCGGCCTCGCACCTGTGCGGCCTGATGCTTCAGAACGCGCTGGGCGTGAAGTTCAACGAAATCCCTTACAAGGGCACCGGCCCCGCGCTCAACGACCTGCTCGGTGGCCAGGTGGACCTGCTGTGCGACCAGACCTCGGGCACCGTGCCCTCGGTCAAGGCCAGCAAGATCCAGGCTTACGCCGCTGCGGGCCGCAACCGCATCCCCTCGCTGCCGGACATGCCCGCCATGGCCGAAGCCGGCGTGCAGGGCATGGACATCAACATTTCCTTTGGCCTGTACGCGCCCAAGGGCACACCGAAGCCGGTGCTCGACAAGCTCTCGGCCGCATTGCAGGCCGCGGTGGTGGATCCGGAGGTGCGCGCGCGTCTGGACAGCATGGGCATCTCGGCCGTGCCGGTGGAGCTGGCCCGGCCTGAGGCCCTGCGCGCGCACCTCAGGAACGAGATCGATACCCTGGGCGGCCTGCTGATCCGGGCCGGCGTCAAGCCCGAGTGAACCTCGGCGTTGGCGTCCCGCTGATCGTCACCCTGGTCATTCAGGCCATGGTGGCCATGGCGCTGCTCACCCTGCCGGTGATGGCGCCGGTGGTGGGGCGGGCCCTGTCGGTCTCGCCCGCGCTGGTGGGGGTTTATGTGTCGGTGACCTACGCCGGGGCCATGACCGCCAGCCTGCTGGGGGGCGACACCGTGCGGCGCCTGGGCGCCATCCGCGTGAGCCAGTGGGGCCTGCTGCTGTGTGCCTGCGGGCTGCTGCTGTGCAGCTGGCCCTGGCTGCCCGCCATGGCCCTCGGGGCGGTGCTGATCGGGCTCGGTTACGGCCCGATCACGCCCGCCAGTTCGCATGTGCTTGCGCGCACCACGCCACGGCAGCAGATGTCGCTGGTGTTCTCGATCAAGCAGACCGGCGTGCCGGTGGGCAGCATGCTGGCGGGCGCCATCGTGCCGTCCTTGCTCTTGGGCATCGACTGGCAGGCCAGCCTGGTGGTGGTGGCGCTGGTGTGCGTCTTGTGCGCCCTGCTGGCGCAACCGCTGCGGCGCGAGATGGACGCCGACCGCGACGCGGCCCACCCGGTGCACCTGGGCAGCCTGGTGCGCCCGATTCGGCTGGTGCTGGCCCACCGCAGCCTGAGCACCATGGCGGCCTGTTCCTTCATGTTCTCGATGGTGCAGATGTCGCTGACCACCTACCTGGTCACCTACCTCAATGAAGAGCTGGCGTTCGGTCTGGTGGCGGCGGGGCTGGCGCTGTCGGCGGCGCAGATGGGCGGCATTGGCGGACGCATCGCCTGGGGCTGGGTGGCCGACCGCGGCCTCGGGGCCTCCCGCACGCTGATGCTGCTGGCCGCGCTGATGGTCGCTTCGGCGCTGGCCACCGCCAGCCTCTCGCCGAGCACGCCGCACACGCTGCTGCTGCCGATCCTGGTGGTGTTTGGTGCCTCGGCCATCGGCTGGAACGGGGTTTACCTGGCCGAGGTGGCGCGCCGGGCACCGGCCGGCCAGGCCAGCCTGGCCACGGGCGGCACCTTGGCCTTCACCTTTTTGGGGGTGGTGATCGGGCCGCCGGTGTTCGGCCTGTTGGCTACGGTGTTTGGCACCTACCGCGCCGGCTTCATCGCCTTGATGGGGGTGGCCAGCCTGTGCGGTTTGCTGCTGTTGCGCTTGCGCCGCGCCGCGCCGGCCTGAAGCCACACCGCCTGCCCGGGCGGCAGCTCGCCGTCCTCAGGGCTTGAGGACGTTGTGCGCCTGCTGGTCGGCGTGGTAGCTGCTGCGCACCATGGCGCCCACCGCAGCGTGCGAAAAGCCCATCTCGTAGGCCTTGGCCTCGAACATCTTGAAGGTGTCGGGGTGGACGTAGCGGCGCACCGGCAGGTGGCTGCTGCTGGGGGCCAGGTACTGGCCGATGGTGAGCATGTCGATGTGGTGGGCACGCATGTCACGCATCACCTCGAGGATCTCTTCATCCGTCTCGCCCAGGCCGACCATCAGGCCGCTCTTGGTGGGCACCTGCGGGAACAGAGCCTTGAATTTCTTCAGAAGGTTGAGCGAGAACTGGTAGTCCGAGCCCGGGCGCGCTTCCTTGTACAAGCGTGGCACGGTTTCGAGGTTGTGGTTCATCACATCGGGCGGCGCGGCTCGGAGGATCTCCAGCGCGCGGTCGTCGCGGCCACGGAAGTCGGGCACCAGCACCTCGATCTGGGTGCGGGGCGAGAGTTCGCGGGTTCTGCGGATGCACTCCACAAAATGCCCGGCGCCGCCGTCGCGCAGGTCGTCGCGGTCCACGCTGGTGATGACCACATATTTCAGCTTCAGCTGGGCAATGGTCTTGGCCAGGTTGTCGGGTTCGTTCACGTCCAGCGGGTCGG
>JACCDH010880585.1_pt1 | contig 14807 bp, 6 predicted proteins | sample 7442481 | NCBI WGS metagenome assembly JACCDH01 (sample SAMN15323433, study PRJNA562643) | freshwater metagenome | isolation source: river surface water | place: USA:Blue River Watershed | collected 2017-08-15
CATTCAGTCCAAACGTTGGGACAATTATCTACACGGTTGTTGGAACGACGAATGCTGGCTGTTTAAATTCAGATAGTTTGACATTGATTGTAAAGCCAATTCCTTCCATTCAATTTGAAGCAGATGCTACAAATGGTTGTATTCCAAAAACGATTAATTTCTTAAATGAAACTGAAAATACACAAAGTTGTACATGGAAATTCGGTTCAGATCCATCTACTTGGAATTATTCCGATGCATCATATACCTTTACAGAAGAAGGGTGTTATGATATTACCTTAGAGGTTCTCGGAACAAATGGTTGTTCGAATAGCAAACAGTTCAATAATTTCATCTGTGTTGAAGATGCCCCAACTGTTTCTTTTACCCCATCCACAGAAGTTGTAAATCAAATAGATGGTATGGTACATTTTTTCAATTCAACAGAGGGGGCAACAAGCTATAATTGGAATTTCGGAGATAATTCAGCTAATTCATCTGAAGAAAATCCAATACATGATTTCAATGGTCTTCCTTTTGGAAATTACATGGTGAAATTAATTGCAAGTTCATCAATGGGATGTACAGATTCTAATTTTGTTCTGATAAAAATGGATGAGGAATCACTGTTTTTCGTTCCAAATACATTCACGCCAGATGAAGATGCACTGAATCAAATTTTTCAGCCAATATTCACGGATGGTTTCGATCCTTTCAACTTTTCTATGACCATTTACAATCGTTGGGGAGAACGCGTTTTTGAAACGCACGATGCCTCAATTGGCTGGAATGGATCTCTTTTCAATTCTGGTGAAGTTGTACAAGATGGAATGTACACTTGGACAATAACTTACAAAAAAGTAAACACTGCAAAAACAGATCAAATCACTGGCCATGTCAACTTAATTCGTTAAGTACAATTCAATATATTATTTCTGATAGCCACTTTGATAATTAAAGCCTAGTTAATATTAGTTCACTAATATTCAAGGCGTTTGCATTTTATATATTTAGCGTGCGTGGGAATATTTCACGAAGCCACTCCAAAACACTAATGCAAACACTACAAATGGAACGTAATTTTATCTATAAAATTGTCACTTTTCAATTAACGCTTTTGGCGTTGTTCTTTACCGTTTTTACAAGTTTTGGTCAAAGCGTTACTTTCAATTATACTGGAGCAATGCAAACGTGGACTGTTCCACCCTGTGTTACTTCAATCAACGTAATTGTAGCTGGAGCGAAAGGTGGTGGTGGCGCTGGAGGAAATGGCGCAAGAATTACGGCAACGCTGACTGTTACTCCTGGACAAGTTCTGAATATTTTTGTTGGTGGAGCGGGAAGCTGTGGAAATAACTCTGGTGGTTGGAATGGCGGTGCTACAGGTTGGGCCTCAAATCCAGCGAATGCTTCTTACAACTCTTGTGGTGGTGGTGGTGCTTCGGATATCAGAATTGGAGGAACAGCACTTGGAAACCGTGTCATCGTTGCTGGTGGCGGCGGTGGAAAAGGTGGCGGTTCTACAACTACTGCTAGTGGCGGTGGTGCTACATGTAACAATGGTGCTGCTGGTACAAGTTCTTATGGATCTGGAGGTGGTGGTGGAACACAAACGTCTGGTGGAGCAGCGGGAACTCCTTGGGCTGGAACACCTCCTGGTGGATCTGCTGGTTCCCTTGGAAACGGGGGGCAAGGAGGATTTTGGTCAACAGCTTCTGGTGGCGGTGGCGGCGGTGGCTACTACGGCGGTGGCGGCGGTGGAAATGATGGTTGTTGCACAGGTGCCAACGGTGGCGGCGGCGGCGGCGGTGGATCCAGTCTTGTTCCTGCCGGTGGAAGTTGTCTCGCAGCCAATAATTCAGGAAATGGTTATGTAACTATCAATTATGTTGCTGGTCTCGGCACTGCAACTGCTTCAAATACTGGAGCATATTGTGCTGGAGCTACGGTTTCCTTAACAGGAAGTGGCGGAAATGCTACCTCAACCTATTCGTGGACTGGACCAAACGGTTTCACATCGAATCTTCAAAATCCTACAATTCCTGCAAGTACAACTGCAAATGCCGGGACTTATAATTTAACTGTTAACTCAACTGGATGTGTAGCAACAGCTTCAACGACAGTCGTTGTAAACCCATTACCAGCAGTGAACGCAGGTGCCGATCAAACAGTTTGTGTAGGAACTTCTGTGACTTTGACAGGCTCTGGAGCAACAACCTATAGTTGGAACAATTCAGTATCTAATGGTGTAACGTTTGTTCCTGCAGCAACAACAACTTATACTGTGACAGGCACTTCAGCTGGTTGTACAAATACTGATCAGGTTGTAGTTACTGTAAACCCATTGCCTACAATCATAGCAAATGATGTTTCGGTTTGTGCTAATGGAACTATTACACTAAATGCAAGTGGAGGATCTACGTACAATTGGTCACCTGGAACCGACTTAAATCAGACGACAGGTGCAAGTGTTAATTCGACTCCACAAGCAACAATTACATATACTGTGACAGGAACCGATATCAACGGATGTGTCAATACAGATCCAATAACTGTTACCGTTGTGCCTACAACACCTGTAAATGCTGGACCTGACGTAACAATTTGTCAAGGAGCCTCAACAATTTTAAGTGCTTCTGGTGGATTAACTTATACGTGGGACAATGGCTTGGGCAATGGCAATAATGTTTCTATTACTCCAGCAGCTACGACTGTTTATTCTGTAACAGGAACAGATGCAAACGGCTGTCCAGGAACTGATAATATGACTGTAACAATAAATTCGAATCCAACAGTCAATGCAGGAACTGACCTTGTAATCTGCGCTGGTACTTCAATTACCCTAGCAGGAAACGGAGCAACAAACTATACGTGGGATAATGGTGCTACAAATGGCGTAACCTTTATTCCTTTATCGTCTGAGGTTTTCTCTTTAATTGGCGTTGACAACAATGGTTGCAGTGGAACTGACCAAATCAATGTTACGGTGAATCCACTTCCAACAGTGAATGCTGGTAGTGACCAAGCAGTGTGTGAAGGTACTAGTGTGACATTAGCTGGAACTGGAGCAAATACCTACACCTGGACGAATGGAATTACTGACAATGTTGCTTTTGTACCTGCATCAACCTTAACATATACAGTTATAGGAACAGACTTAAATGGATGTGAAAATACCGACGATGTACAAGTAATTTTTAACCCTTTACCCCTAACAAATGCGGGTACAGATATTTCAATTTGTGATGGAACGAGTGTCACATTAACAGGGACAGGAGCTTCAACCTATTCATGGGACAATGCCATATCAAATGGTATTCCTTTCACACCAAGTATTGGTACGATTACTTACACAGTAACTGGTACAAGTAGCGCTGGATGTACAACAACCGACGCCGTTGATGTAACGGTAAATCCAAATCCAACTCCTTCAATTGTTGGAACATTAATTTACTGTGTCGGATTCCCAACAACATTAAGTGCCGATGCAAGCTATTCAACATACACATGGTCTTCTGGAAGTTCTACTAACACAGCAAGCGTGACAAGTGCTAATAATCCAATTACTTTAACAGTTACAAACAATTTTGGTTGTCAGGGAATTTCAGCTCCGGTGAACACAACTGAACTATCGAACATCGTTAACAACACTACAGTAACAATTTGTCAAGGTCAAACGGCAATAATTCATGGTGTTAATCAGACAACTGCTGGAACATATTCACAAATATTCACAAGTGTTAATGGATGTGATTCAACCTCTAATGTTCAATTAATTGTCACTCCTCTTCCTGCTATTAATGCTGGATTAGACCAAACTTTATGTGTTGGAAATCAAGTAATTTTAACGGCGTCAGGTGGATCCAATTACGTATGGAACAATGGTGTGATAGATGGTGTTGGATTTACACCATTTCTTGGAACAACGAATTATACAGTTACTGGAACTGGAGCAACGGGTTGTGTAAATACTGACCAAGTAAATGTAACCGTTATTCCACTTCCTACTGTTTCCTTCACTTCCGATGTTATTACAGGTTGTACACCTTTAACAGTCAATTTCACCAATACGAGTGCCAATTCTGTCAATTGTATTTGGACCATGAGCGATGGAACGAGTATCAATGGTTGTGGAACGATTTCAAATACCTTTGAAGCAATTGATTGTTATGATATTACCTTAACAGTAACAGATAATGTGGGTTGTACTAATAGTTCAAATGCAAGCAATTTAATTTGTGTTGAAGCACCACCAATTGCCGCATTCAATGGAACTCCTGCTGCATTAAATGAATACGACTCTGAGGTACAATTTCATAATACAACGGTTGGTGGGTCAACCTATATCTGGGATTTTGGTGATGACTCAGAAACTTCAACCTTAACGAATCCTGAACACGATTATGCAGAAGCAGGTATTGGTAGTTATATCGTGACTTTAATCGCATTTTCACCAACAGGATGTTCAGATACAACGACACGTACAATTCAATTATTGGAAGATTTAATCTATTACGTTCCTAACTCTTTCACTCCAGATGATAATATGTACAATCAAGTATTTAAACCCATTTTCACGTCAGGTTATGATCCTTATGATTACACATTATGGATTTATAACCGCTGGGGTGAAGTCATATTCGAATCTCACAATGTTGAATTTGGATGGGATGGTACCTACGGAGATAAAGGGCTCGTAAAAGAGGGCGTTTACACCTGGAAAATTGAATTTAAAACGAAAGCATCCGACGCACGAAAAATGATTACTGGTCATGTAAATGTGCTTAGATAAAAATAAATTGTTAGGTTAGAGGATGATTTTAGGGTTCTTAGTTAGGTTTAGGTTAAGTTTCATCGTAATTTTTACTTTGACAGGAACTCTATTTGCTCAAGGAGATGATTGCTCAACTGCACTTCAATTAACCAACGTTTCAAATTATTGTTCTGGTGCCGCATTTTATACGAATAGCGGTTCAACGTTTGGTACGTGGGGAAATCCAACATGTTTTGGTGCAACTACAACAGAAGATGTTTGGTTTCAATTTACCGCAACGGGAACAGATGCTTTGATTTCTGTTGGTGGTAGTGGAAATGGGGGAACGATGTTGAACCCATCAGTTGCGATTTACAACGGAGATTGTACAACAGGTGTTTTTGAACAAGGTTGTGCGAGTGCAACTTTCGGTTCTGGTATCGTTCAATTGTATGAAGGCGCAATGCTACAAGGAAATGTGTATTACATCCGTGTTTCAACAACACAGGCAAACGAGGGATCTTTTGAACTTTGTGTCAACAATTATACACCTTCTGCAAATCCAGGAGCTGATTGCGGTGGAGCGGCCTTTCTATGCAATCAAAATCCAGTTAGTGTTGGAACGCTAAGCGGTGGTGGATTGGACAACGATGAGCCAGAATCAAACTCTTGTTTGGAAAATGCATTTGGCGCTGACGAGGGTAATTCTTCTTGGTTCTATTGGACCTGTGGAAATTCCGGTACGTTTACCATTGATATTACTCCTTTGAATCCAATGGATGATATCGATTTCATTGTTTATCAGTTGAACAGTGCAAATCCATGTGGCCCTCGAACAATTCTGAGATGTAATTCATCCTCCTGCTTAAACGCCAATGGTTCAACTGGTTTGAGTTTAACCGATTTTGACATTACTGAAGATCCAAATTGTGATCCAGGTGAAAACGCCTATTGTCAGTTTATCAATATGACAGCAGGAACAAGTTACGCCATACTTGTAAATAACTTCAGTGCAAACATGGGATTCACTGTGAATTTCGGTGGAACAGGAACATTTCAAGGTCCAAATCCGAACATTGTCGCAAATCCAGTTAGCATCTGCGCGGGAAGTTCCGTGGATTTTAATGGTTCAACTTCTACTAATGTTGCTGGGGGATTAAATTGGAATTTTTCAAATGGCGGTTCTCAAGCAGCAGCTACTGGTGCTGGTCCGCATACAATTACATATTCCAATCCAGGAACGTTCACAGCTATTTTAAACGGAACCGACTTTGCTGGTTGCACATCAACAGAGTCAGTTACCATCACGGTTAATCCAATTCCACTTGCGCCGACAGTCACTGCACAAACTTATTGTCAAAATGCTAATTCAAACCCGCTTACGGCAATTGGAACCAATTTACTTTGGTACCCAAGTGCAACTGGAGGAGTTGGTTCATCAACAGCTCCAACCCCAACCACATCAACTGCCGGAACTTTCAGCTTTTTCGTTTCGCAAACTGTAAATGGTTGCGAAAGTCCAAGATCTCAACTTGATGTAACCATTCTACCTCTACCTACTATGGACACTCCGACTTCTATTGATTTTTGTCCTGGTGATATCATTCCCGCGCTGTCTTTCACAAGCAGTTTTTCTGGAGTTACTTACTCATGGACAAATAGTAATACTTCTATTGGTCTTGGCGGACTAGGTTCAAACGCATTGCCAAGTTTTGTTGCAACAAACAACTCTTCAAGCGATGAAATTGCGACTATAACAATCACTCCAACTGTTGGGACTTGCTCTGGAACATCAGTTGATTTTACAATTACAGTTCATCCTTTACCTGCTGTTAATGCTGGGTTAGATCTTTCAATCTGCGATGAACAATCAGTTACATTAACCGCGACAGGCACCTCAACTTATAGTTGGGACAATGGAATTCAAAATGGTGTTTCCTTCGTTCCAACCGTCACAACAACTTATACAGTGACAGGTACATCATTGGATGGATGTGTAAATACAGATCAACTTGTCGTAACGGTTAATCCAATTCCTAACGTTTTCGCTGGTAATGATGTTCTTGTTTGTCCAGGCACTTCTGTTATTTTAACTGGTAGTGGCGCTTCAACGTATTCTTGGAATAATGGAGTTAATGATGGCGTATCCTTCGTTCCTTCAACCTCCATTTCCACCTATATTGTTACCGGAACAAGCACTGCAGGTTGTACAGATATGGATTCTGTCAACATTCAGTTCAATTCAATTGAAAATGTATCCTTTGCACCTGATAATACTTTAGGTTGTTCTCCATTTCTAGTCAATTTTACCAATACCACTTTAAATTCAGTTAGTTGTCTTTGGGATTTCGGAAATGGAATGACAAGCACCAATTGTGGGACAGCTTCAACAACTTTTTTACAGGTGGGGTGTTATGATGTTACACTTACCGTAACTTTTGCAAATGGTTGTACGAATTCATTCACACAGCAAAACAGTGCGTGTGTTGAAGCTCCACCACTTGCTTCTTTTGTAGCAACACCAGCTATACTGAGCCAATATGATTCTCAAACAAGTTTCCATAACACGACGATTGGAGGAGTAAACTATACTTGGAATTTTGGAGACAGTTCTGCTACTTCTACGCTGATAAATCCTGAACACGATTATGCAGGACTACCACTTGGAAATTATCTAGTTACACTTATTGCTTATTCACCATCTGGATGTGTTGATACAACAAGTAGAATTATCCAAATAAAAGAAGATTTAGTGTACTACATTCCAAATTGTTTTACTCCTGATGATGACGAGTTTAATCAGTTTTTTCAACCAATTTTCACCTCTGGATTTGATCCTTATGATTACAATTTATTCATCTACAATCGATGGGGCGAATTAATCTTCGAATCGCATGACGCAAAAGTTGGTTGGAATGGAAGTTATGGCAAAAATTCGGAAATTGAACTTGTTCAAGATGGTGTTTACACCTGGAAAATTGAATTTAAAACTTCTGATACTGATGAACGCAAAATGATTGTCGGTCATGTAAATGTGCTCCGATAAGTTCAAATTTCTTGAAAAAAGTAACTTTACTATCTCAAGAATCAATGTTTACTGAATTTTAAGTGTGAAAACGAATCGCGAAAAATATGATCTTATAATTGTTGGAGGTGGTGCGGCTGCAAGCTTTTTGTGCTTATCTATTTTCAAATTAAATCCTAATTTCAATATTCTCATCCTCGAACAAAGTGTAACTTTTCCTCTAAAAATTGGCGAATCTTTAATCGACATGACGGCACTTTTTGTGCAACGTTTGGGAATTGAACACATACTAACAGAGCAAACCACAAAAACAGGAATTCGTTTTTTATTCAATGAATCAAACAGCTTTGACCGAGCAGATGTTGCTGAATTCGCAAGTCCATCTTACAAAGGAAGAATTAAAAGTTACCATTTAAACAGAAGTCTTTTTGATCAGCAATTATTAGATGAAGTTGAGAAAAAAGGTGTTCATGTTATTCGTCCAGCTGAAATAATAAAGAATGTCCATACCGAATTTGACAATCAACTTGATATTCAATCCAACGGTGAAATCCACTTGGTGCAATCAAAATGGTTAATCGATGCTTCAGGTCGTTCGCGCTTCATTCCGCGCACAATGAATTGGAAAGATCAAAAAATAAGTTTGAACACTGGTTCAGTCATGGCGCATTTCAAAAACATCGCGGAAGCAGATGAATGGGATACACCAATGAACAACGAATGGGATACTTGCGCAATTGGTAAGCGCAAATTCAGTACAACACATTTAATGCGAAAAAACCGTTGGTGGTGGATTATTCGTTTAGACAATGAAACAACAAGTATTGGGGTTGTATTCGATAACAATAAAGTCAAATTCGAAAATCCTGAGGAATTTTTTCTTGCTGAAATTAAAAATGATGCGCAACTTTCTAGATTACTAGCGAAGGCGGAAATTGGCCCAATACGTCACATAGAATCTGTTCCATATGTTTCTGAACGGCTCTATTCGAAAGGAATGGCATTGATTGGTGAAAGCGGTGCATTTATTGACCCCTTGATTAGTCCTGGATTGGAATTAATCAGTCAGCAAGCACTCACTTTAGCTGAATTACTGGTAGACGACAAAAAAACGAATCACTTTCAGGCGCAAAAATGGGAAAAATACAATGCACTGTTCTTAAAAGCATATGCAGCACGATTAAAAATGTATGAAGCTGGATACAACTTTATCGAATCATTCGACTTGTATACAACTTGGCTTAAAGCTGGAAATGTCAAATACTTTTCGGGTGTCGTTTATCCTTCCATCTTATTTCCGAAAAAATTTAAAAAACCACTCACCTTTAACCGCATCGAACAACTCGGTGTTTCTTTTTTAATTCATCGTTTAAAAAAGATTCATACTAAGAGAATCAGCGAGGGTCGGATTTCTGCCACGTTGCCAAACACTTTAAAATACTCTGGTGTACGAATCCCAAATGGTGCTAAATTTTACATCATTCCGCTGAAACTTATTGGAAAGGCAATTAGCGGCTACTTAAGGCTAGAACTTGTTGAACTAAAATCGAAGTTCAAGAAACATTGAAAACAAATAGTTCATTTTTTTAATTCTTTGTTATTTAATGCGCGTGACTTCCAGAATCATCTAATGAAACACCTTGTTTTTTTAGAAGACTTCTCACAATTAACGCAAAAAGCGTTAAGTATAAAAAGCAGACCCCACCGATGATGAAGGAAAACTGAATACCAAGTACATCGGATAATTTACCTTGAATTGGTGGAATGATTGCACCACCTAAAATCATCATTACCAAAAAAGCGGAACCTTGCGCTTGATACTTACCGAGTCCGGCTAATGAAAGAGAGAAAATGGAAGGCCACATGATTGAACAAAACAAACCACATGACAGGAATGCGTATATAGCGATAGTACCCGAAGTGTTAATTCCGATTAAAATTGCAAGTACGCCTAATATTCCAAAAACACTTAAGGTTAAAGCTGGTTTGTCATTTGTTACAATAAACGCTATTAACTGAACTACAACACACGCAACATACCAATACAAAGCTTCAATTGAATAACCAGAAATCCATGTAAGACCAAGTACAAGACCAAATGCTGCAATTGGAACGATTATTTTTAAGCGCATTTTTAGTTTATCAGATAAGTCAAAAGCATTGATGGCGCCAGACCAGCGTCCGATCATTAAACTTCCCCAGAACATGGCGATGTACGGCGCAATTTGCGAAGAACTATGTGATCCAAATGATTTTTGTTTTAACAATTCACCTAAATTACTTCCGACTGCAACCTCAACACCAACGTAAACAAAAATGGCCAGCATCCCCAACGATAATTGTGGATAGCGCATTGCACCCCAGCCGGTTTGTTGTTTACTGCCGCGGAAAAATGCAAAGAAAATTCCTGATAGAATAACCAACAAACCAGTGCTCAACCACATCAAACGATTCATTTCTAAAGGCTCCTTTAATAGGTGAACATCTGATTTAATTTCTGCAATATCATGTTTGTATTGATTGTGATTTAGAATGATTTCAGGTGAATTTTTCTTCTTCGCATCGAATAGGGTATCCATTTTCGCAATAGAGTCACATTCTTGTTCTAATTTGCTAATCTTAATTGCTGAATCACTTTTGTAACTGCTGAAAACTGGAATAAAACAAATCGCTAAAAACAAGGTCATAACCAACAACGTTAACATCGCTTTGGGCGATTTTTCGAGCGGTTCACTTGCTGTTTGTTCGACTAACTTTCCGTCTGGAAGATTTTTCGAAAGGGCAAATAATGCTGAAACACCAACGAACAACATTCCAACGCACGCATAAAGAATAATAACTTTTGTAAGCGACAAGGATTTAATCATATCGTCACTTATGGCAGCTGAAGTACCGAATAAAGCTAAGGCAACAATCAATGGTCCGATAGTGGTTCCAAGGCTGTTTATTGCTCCACCAAAACTGATTCGATTTCCACCTGTACGTTCGTCTCCAATCAAAATCATAAAAGGATTAGCAGAAGTTTGTTGCAAGGAAAAACCCAAAGCTACTATGAATAATCCGAGCAACATTCCTGGAAATAAATTCGCATAGACGGAGACAATCATCGCTGCTGAGCCAAAGGCAGAAAACAATAATCCGTAAACGATACTTTTTCGATAACCCCAACGAGCAACATAATCTTTACCGAATGCAGAACTAAGAATGAATAAGAACAAAGCTCCTAAGTAATAGGCTAAATAAAATGCAAAATCAATTAATTGACTTTGAAATTGATCTAAGTGAAAGTAATTTTTACAAAAAGGAATAAACACACTGTTTCCAGCTGCAATAAAACCCCAGAAAAAAAAGACACTTGACAAAGTTGCCAAAGCATTGTAATTTGTTGATGGTTGTTTTTCGTTCGCCATGATTTTTTGTTTAATGAAACTATTTCCTTTGTTAACTGTTCTTCAGTATATTTAACTGTAAATAAACTCAAACATTTGTAAGATTGAAACCTACCATTTGTGAAGTTTAAGTTGTGAAAATTAAAAATAAATTTTAATATTGTACAAATTACAATAAGTTATTATTCTAATTGCCAACAAAACGCTAATAATCGTGCTAATGAAAAAAACAGCTTTGTTCGTATTCTTCTGCTTTAACCTATTATTGATTGGTCATGTCAGTGCGCAAGTTCGAAAAGTTACGATTACGAAAGAAAATAGTAAGTGGCAATTGCGTGTAAATAATGAGCCGTTTTATATTCGAGGTGCAGGTGGAACTGTTCAAATGGATGTTGTAAAAGCTTGCGGTGGAAACACAATACGTACATGGGGAATTGAAAATGCACAGGCAATATTAGACGAAGCTGAAAAAAACGGTTTAAAGGTTATGCTCGGATTGTGGGTGCAACATGAGCGTCATGGCTTTGATTACAACGATCAAGAAAAAATAAAAAATCAATTAGAAGGATTTCGCATAGCAGTGCGTAAATACAAAGATCATCCAGCCTTGTTAATGTGGGGAGTTGGAAATGAATATGAATTGGAATATTCCAACACAAAAGTATGGGCGGCTGTTAATGATATCGCAAAAATGGTTCACGAAGAGGATAAGAATCATCCCACGTCAACAGTTACTGCGGGCACAAATGCAGAAAAATTGAACTTTGTTAAAACCATTTTGACAGAAGTTGATATTTACGGAATCAATACTTATGGTGACATTGAATCTGTAAAAGGCGTTTTGACGAATGGAAATTATACGGGTGCCTACATGATCACTGAGTGGGGACCAAACGGACATTGGGAATCTCCGAAAACGATTTGGGGAATGTCCATTGAACAAACTAGTTCCGAAAAAGCTGCCGTTTACCGAAAACGTTATCAAACTTGTATTGCTGCGGACAGTGCTCAGTGCATTGGTTCGTTTGCTTTTTTGTGGGGACAAAAGCAGGAATACACTAGCACTTGGTACGGACTCTTTAACGAAGATGGAATTCCAACTGAAGCAATAGATGAACTTACGTTTTGTTGGTCTGGGGCTTACCCAAAAAATAGAGCTCCTCATGTTGATTCTATTTATTTCAATGAAAAAAAATTAGCACCCAATTGTATTGTTCAGTCAAATGAGTTGTACAACTTCCGATTGTTTGCAAACGATATAAATCAAGATAAACTCGAATATACATGGGAATTATTTCCAGAAAGTACCGACTTAAAATCAGGAGGTGATGCTGAAATGAAACCGCCAATTATCAATGGAAGATTAAAAGGAAAAAATCAAGCTCAGGTGCAATTGAAGGCTCCGCTGAAAGAAGGAAGGTACCGTCTGTTTGTAAAAGTATACGACGGTGAGAAATTAGCTTATATGAACATTCCGTTTTATGTGGAACCTGGGAACAATGCAGAGCGCATTCATTTTAAAGAACAAACACTAAAATCATTCGATGAGGAATAAAAAATCAACCTTCGTTTTTCTGGTGCTTTGTTTGGTTTCTATCAATTCAAAAGCACAACTGATCGATACTTCGGCTTTCGTTCCAAAGAATAGTGGATTGTACCCAAAGAAGATGGAAGCAATGATGAATACCATCAGTGTTTCAGGATATTATCGCTTTTTAGGTTGCTACACACAAATGAAAGATCAATATCCTGAGTTTGGCGACGTGAAAAACCGTGTTTTCTTGGGTGATGATAGTAATATTCCACAGTTGATGCTTACAATTGGCGGACGACCGAGTAAAACAACTTCATTTTCAACAGATTTGTATTTGTGGACACCGATGTCAGGAAGTCAAACGGATTATGTGAAAGGCCTTAATTTAGGAGTTAATCTTACCGGAACGCATTCTACAAAGTACGGAACATTTAGTGTTCGCACAGGTGGTATTCATTGGTACACGATTAGCCCGCTTACATTTGCATCAAATACTGGATACAATCGTTTTAGTGTTTTTGAGCGTAATCCATGGGATCCAGCAATGAAGTCAGTTTATGATCGCTACCACAAGTTTTATTCAGATGGCGCATTAACACAAGATACGCGTTGGGGACAGCAAGCATTTCAAGGATTTATTCTTGACGGAGTGCGTTTACCGAAGCAATTTTCGTTTGCTTACATGTATGGTAAATCGCAATTCAATGGTGGCGCATTGCCAACTCCAAACGCTTTAATGGCTGGAAAAATTAAAAAGGAATTCAAGAACAATTTTGTTAGCATTAACGGTATTTCAAGTAAAACGTATACAGATAGTTTGGCGCGTTTGGCATTAGGATATAATTTAGTGACGTCCGAATTTAAACTGATTTGGAAAGAAATGCAGTTGTTGGGTGAAGTTGGAACTGGAAATTATTTCAGTCCAACAGCAACAGGAAAGTGGGGAGAGGCCTTGGACATCAAACTTCAATTCTCCAAAGAATGGACGTATTTTCCTCTAGAAGTACGCTATTTTCAAATTAGTCCGAATGTGATTAACAACAATGGTGTATTTTGGAATTCATCAATTCAAGAATACAACGACAATTTCACAGGTGAAGCAACGCCTGGAAGTCAAACTTCTTTGATTCCATTTGCTAGTTCTCTTGTTTCAATCGGACAAATGACAAACAATCGTCGCGGTGTGATTTTAAACATGGACATGGCATTAAAAAAACACAAATTAACTGTTGGTTATAGCGCTGCGAGTGAAATTGTAGCCTTGTCTGACAAAATCACTTACGGGCATCCTGCAAATAATTTGGCATTGTCGCGCTTCTGGCGTTGGGGCTTTCCTGCAGGGGTTGGACCATACGATAACTTAAATAAAATCTATCGAGGTGTATATGAAACTGTCCAAATTACAGATTCAATTACGGCAAAAGGATTCAATTCATTAGAAATTAGTTACAAAACTGAGTTTAAACTGTTTGGTAAAGATCTTTTGGTCTTTTATTTAGGTGGAATGCACAGTGTTCAGTCGAAATTTTCTGCTCTACCAAACTACTCACAAAAGGCCTATTTGCAATCGTACAATAACCAGTTGGAGTTTTATTATTTGCTCTTCCCGAAAGTTATTCTTTCCAATTATTTTGGTTACGATCGAATTATTGCGAACGAGCAAACTGTGTTAGATGTAATAAGCAATAAAGCGAAAAATCAAGAAGGGCTTTCTTACGCAATTGGATTGGATTTGCAATTAGCAAAAAACACAGGTCTCTATATAAAACATCGTTGGATGAATTACCAAGATCAAAGTTTTTCTCTTGATCATTACAAAGGAACAGAAACGACCGTTGAATTAAAAATCTACTTTTAAATGAAAAATATTCTCACAGTTATCATCACGCTTATTGCAGTTAGCTCTTTTTCTCAAGAAGATAAGAAGGTGCAATATGTTGGAGGGGCACGTTCTATTATTTCAAATGCAGATTTTAGTTCAGATCAGGAAGACACAGTTACAAGTCGTAAAAATTCAGGTGGTTACGCCTTGATCGATTTGGGCTTTAAAATTAATCCAAATGCTTCTACCGAAATTCTTGGAATGGTGCGTATAAAAAATGCCTTTGGCGGATTTTGGGGCAGCGG
>JACCDH010473237.1_pt1 | contig 14804 bp, 10 predicted proteins | sample 7442481 | NCBI WGS metagenome assembly JACCDH01 (sample SAMN15323433, study PRJNA562643) | freshwater metagenome | isolation source: river surface water | place: USA:Blue River Watershed | collected 2017-08-15
GATCGATGCGAGGCCGACGCCGGTGTTGACGATGCCTATCGTCGCTACCACCTTCGTCCGGGTCAGCTCTTCGGCAATGCGCGCGCCGGCCTCGTTATTGGCCTGGTCGTCGCGCTCAACCAGCTCGATGGACTTGCCGTGGATGCCGCCGGTCGCATTGATCTCCGCGACCGCGAGCCGCACGCCGTTGCGCATGCTCTCGCCCATCGGGCTCGATCCGCCGCTGAACGGCCCGCTTAGCCCGATGCGCAGCGGCTGTGCGGACGAAGGCGAAGCAAGTAAGAAGACGAGCGCGCAGCTCGACAAGCAATGGATAAGGCCCCGCATCCGGATCTCCCGAAGAGTTCAAGGTGGGGGCAGATTGTAGGAAGTCGATCCGCTTTGTCCATCAAAGCGGATCAACTGTGGCGTGGAGAATACCGTCGGCGGCTTCTGATAACGGGATACGGCCGATCAGAAGTCAAGCAATCCGGACTCCGGCTCGATACCAGAGTCCGATGGTCGTCAGGCCGTCGGCAAGCGGTGGTCGCGGTAGGCGTCCCGGATACGGTTCTTCAGGATCTTCCCGGTCGCACCGAGCGGCAGCGCATCGGTGAACACCACGTCGTCCGGCGTCCACCATTTCGCGATCTTGCCTTCGTAGAACTGCAGCAGCTCTTCCTTCGTCACGTCCATGCCCGGTTTCTTCACTACCACCAGCAACGGACGCTCGTCCCATTTCGGATGGGGTACACCGACGCACGCGGCCTGCATCACCGCCGGATGCGCGACCGCGATGTTCTCGAGGTCGATCGAGCCTATCCACTCGCCGCCGGACTTGATCACGTCCTTGCTGCGGTCGGTGATCTGCATGTAGCCCTCGTCGTCGATCACGGCCACGTCGCCGGTCGGGAACCAGCCGTTCTGCAGCACGTCGCCGCCCTCGCCCCTGAAATAGCCGGACACCACCCATGGCCCCTTCACCAGCAGGTTGCCGTAGGTCTTGCCATCCCACGGCAGTTCCCTGCCGTCGTCATCGACGATCTTGATGTCCACGCCGTAGATCGCGCGGCCCTGCTTCTCCAGCTTGGCCTGCTTCTGTTCCTCCGGCAGGTCCATGTGCTGTGACATCAGCGTGCACGTCGTGCCCAGCGGCGACATCTCCGTCATGCCCCACGCATGCACCACCTCCACACCGTAGTCATGGCGCAGCGCCTTCATCATCGCCGGCGGGCAGGCCGAGCCCCCGATCACGGTCCGCTTGAAGCTCGAGAACTTCAGCTGGTTCTGGCCGACGTAGTTCAGCAAGCCCAGCCACACCGTCGGCACGCCGGCCGAGAAGGTCACCTGCTCCTGCTCGAACAGTTCGTACAGCGACTTGCCGTCCAGCGCGGGGCCGGGGAACACCATCTTCGCGCCCGTCAGCGGCACCGAATACGGCAGTCCCCACGCGTTCACGTGGAACATCGGCACCACCGGCAGCACCACGTCGCGTGCCGACACATTCAGCGCATCCGGCAGTGCCGATGCGAACGAGTGCAGGATGGTCGAGCGGTGAGAGTACAGCGCGCCCTTCGGGTTGCCCGTGGTGCCCGAGGTGTAGCAGAGGCTGGACGCGGAATTCTCATCGAACAGCGGCCATTCGTACTCATCGGATTCGGCCGCAATCAGGTCTTCGTAGCAGATCAGGTTCGGTATCTTGTCCGTCGCCGGCAGGTGCTCCCTGTCGCACAGCGCAATGAAGCCCTTGACCGTCTTGCACAGCGGTGCGATGGCCTCGATGATGGGCACGAAGCTCAGGTCGAACAGCAGGTACTGGTCGTCCGCGTGATTCGCGATGTACGCAATTTGCTCCGGGTGCAGGCGCGGATTGATCGTATGCAGCACCGCGCCCATGCCCGAGACGCCATAGTAGGCCTCGAGATGGCGATAGCCGTTCCAGGCCAGCGTCGCGATCCGCTGTCCCATGCCCACGCCCAGCCTCGTCAGCGCATTGGCCAGTTGCCGCGAACGGCGGTGGCAGTCGCGATAGGTGTAGCGGTGGATGTCGCCCTCGACGCGACGCGAAACGATCTCGACATCGCCGTAATAACGGTCGGCGTGCCGGATCAGCGAGGAGATGAGCAGCGGCTCGCTCATCATGCGGCCCATGAGCGGGCTCTGCGGATACTGCGCCATGTGTTCTCCGATGTTGTAGTGTTCTTGTGCTTTGGCGTTCTCGTTCAGGCGAGGATTTTTCAGCGCGGCGCCTCTGCCCGTCAATCGCTTTCCATCTTGCAATGCAGCACGCCGGGCTCCCGATGCGATAACCAATGATCTGTCACAATGCGGCCTTCCCTGCACCCGTGCAGCCATTCTTGCACAGACTGCGATGAACGCGCCTGACTCCTCCCCGACTCTCCGCTACCGGCTCGCGGAACTGCCACTCTCGAACGGATTTGCCGCGCTGCCGCCGGCCTTTCACACCCGCTTGCGCGCCACCCCGCTACCCTCGCCCTATCTCGTATGCGCCAGCGAGCCCGCGGCCCATCTGATCGGCCTCGAGCCGGCGGAGATCGGGAGCCGGCAATTCATCGATGTCTTCAGCGGCAATGTCGAACTCGCCTCCTCGGCGCCGCTGTCGGCGGTGTATTCGGGCCACCAGTTCGGCGTCTGGGCAGGCCAGCTCGGTGATGGCCGCGCGATCCTGATCGGCGAGGTCCCCGCGCCTTCGGTCCCGTCCGGCAGGATGGAGCTGCAGCTCAAGGGCGCAGGCAAGACGCCTTATTCCCGCATGGGCGACGGTCGCGCGGTGCTACGCTCGTCAATACGCGAATTCCTGTGCTCCGAGGCGATGGCCGCGCTGGGCATACCGAGCACGCGCGCGCTGTGCGTGATCGGCTCCGACTTTCCGGTGATCCGGGAGACGATGGAGACCGCCGCCGTCGTGACCCGCATGTCGTCGAATCTGGTGCGCTTCGGTTCCTTCGAGCACTGGTTCTGGAACGATCGCAAGGATGAACTGAAGGTCTTGGCCGACTACGTGATCGCGCGCAGCTTTCCGGCGCTGGCCGACACCGATCAGCCGTATCACGCGCTGCTTCGGGAAGTCACCAGGCGCTCGGCCGAACTGGTCGCGCAATGGCAGGCGGTCGGCTTCATGCACGGCGTGCTGAACACCGACAATATGTCGATCATTGGCGAGACGCTGGATTACGGCCCGTTCGGCTTCATGGAAGCCTATGATCCGGCGCATATCTGCAATCACACCGACCAACAGGGGCGCTACGCGTACCGCATGCAGCCGCGCATCGTCGAATGGAACTGCTACGCGCTCGGCCAGGCGCTGCTGCCGCTGATCGGGGACGTCGATGACGTGCATGACGCGCTGTCGGTGTACAAGCCGACCTTCGACGCGAAGATGGCAGCACTGTGGCGCGCGAAGCTGGGCCTGCGCGACGAACACGACGAAGACGAAGCGCTGGTGAGCAGCCTGCTGTCCATCATGGCCGCCAATCGTGTCGACTTCAGCATCTGCTTCCGGCGGCTGTCGTCGCTGAAGCTGGACGACCCGTCGCCGGATTCGGCGCTGACCGACCTGTTCATCGATCGCGACGCCTTCGCCGCATGGTCAGTAAAATACAGGCAGCGGCTGCGCGCCGAAGGCAGCATCGACGCCGAACGCCAGCGCGCGATGGATCGCGTGAACCCGAAATTTGTTCTTCGCAACCATCTCGCGCAAGTCGCGATAGAGAAGGCGCAGCAAAAGGATTTTTCCGAAGTCAATCGGCTGCTGCAGATTTTGCAACATCCTTTCGACGAGCAACCTGATAATGAGGCCTATGCGGCGCTGCCGCCGGACTGGGCGGCCGGTATCGCGGTCAGCTGCTCGTCCTGAAACCCGGCTGGGAAGAAACGATGGAGACAAAAAAAGTCATCCGCAGCGACGCCGAATGGCGCGCGATGCTGGAACCGATGGAATATGAAGTGACGCGGCATGCGGCCACGGAACGTGCGTTCACCGGGCGGTATTGGGATCATCACGAGCAAGGCATCTATACCTGCGTGTGCTGCGGCACGCCGCTGTTCGAGTCGGACGCAAAATTCGACTCCGGCTGCGGCTGGCCGAGCTACTTCCGGGCGCTCGATCCGGCCCATGTGGAAGAGCGCATCGACCGCAGCCATGGCATGCTGCGCACCGAGATCCTGTGCAAGGTCTGCGACGCGCACCTCGGCCATGTGTTTCCCGATGGCCCGCCGCCGACCGGACTGCGCTACTGCATCAATTCCGCGTCCCTGAAATTTACCCCGAAGCCCTGAGCGCCCACGCATGAAACTGCTGTTCGACCTGTTTCCCGTCATCCTGTTCTTTGCCGTCTTCAAGTTCGCCGGCGCCCATCCCGAGGCGGCGCAGGCCTTCGGCAGCCAGTACCTGTCCTTTGCGGTCGCCGGCGGCGAAGTCACGCTGAAGCAGGCGCCTATCCTGCTGTCGACCGCGGTCGCCATCCTCGCGACGCTCGGGCAAGTGCTGTGGCTGCTCGCGCGCCGCAGGCACGTCGACAAGATGCTGTGGGTATCGCTGGCGATCATCGTGGTGTTCGGCGGCGCGACCATCTACTTTCATGACGAGCAATTCATCAAGTGGAAGCCGACGGTACTGTACTGGTGCTTCGCGCTGGCCGTGCTCGGCGCGCAATGGACGATGGGCAAGAACCTGATCCGTTCGATGATGGGCAAGCAGATGAGCCTGCCCGATCCGGTGTGGGACAAGCTGAACCTCGCGTGGGGCCTGTTCTTCGCGGCGATGGGCGCGCTGAACCTGTATGTCGCGTTCAGCTTCCCGCTGGAATGGTGGGTCAACTTCAAGCTGTTCGGCTTCATGGGCCTGATGATCGCTTTCATCATTGCCCAGAGCCTCTTCCTGTCGCGCTACCTGAAGGAATCCGAATGAACCGCCCGCAACGCATCACGGCACTGCTCGGCGCCGCACTCGAACCGCTGGAATGCCAGGTCGATGACGAATCTCACCTGCATGCCGGGCATGCGGGAGCCGCGTCCGGCGGCGGTCATTACCGGCTGCGACTGGTGTCGCGACGCTTCGAAGGACTGAACAAAGTCGCGCGCCACAGGCTGGTGTATGATTGCCTGCGCGAGATGATGACAAAAGAAATACACGCGCTCGCAATGACGCTGCTGACCCCCGACGAGGCCCAGGTCCGCTGAGCCGGGGCAGTGCGTCAATCCTGATCAACCAATCGATATCTCATCCATGAAGACTCTGAAATCTGCACGCCTGCTCGCGATGATCGCCGTCGCAGTCGCCCTCCCCGCGTCCGCGCAAAACGTCGCCGTCGTCAACGGCAAGGCCATTCCGACCTCCCGCGTCGAATCGATGGTCAAGCAGATGGTGCAGCAGGGCCAGAAGGACTCGGCCGAGATGCGCGCAATGATCAAGGACGAACTGATCAACCGCGAAGTGCTCGCACAGGAAGCCGATCGCCAGGGCGTGTCGTCGCGTCCGGAAATCAAGAACCAGATCGACCTCGCACGCCAGTCGATCGTGATCCGCGCGCTGGCGCAGGAATTCGTCGCCAAGCATCCGGTCACCGAAGACGAGATGAAGGCCGAGTACGACAAGTTCAAAGGCCAGTCGGGCGGCAAGGAATACCATGCGCGCCACATTCTGGTCGAGAAGGAAGATGAGGCGAAGGCGATCATCGCCAAGCTGAAAGGCGGCGCGAAGTTCGACGAACTGGCAGCGCAATCGAAGGACCAGGGCTCGGCCAAGCAAGGTGGCGACCTCGGCTGGGCACCGCCGGATGCATTCGTGAAGCCGTTCTCGGATGCGATGGTCGGCCTGAAATCCGGCGAAATCACGCAGGCTCCGGTGCAGACCCAGTTCGGCTACCACGTGATCAAGCTCGAGGAAGTGCGCGATGCGCAGATGCCGGGCTTCGAAGAAGTGAAAGGCCAGATCGCTGAATCACTGCAGCAGCGCAAGCTGCAGCAGTTCCAGCAAGACCTGAAGAAGAAGGCGAAGATTCAGTAAGCAAGAGCGCGCCACGCTTCTGCCAGAGAGCGCCCTTCGGGGCGCTCTTTTTTTGCCCGCAGCGCGTATTTCCGTCCAGAGCTTGAATTAATTGGGATGCTTGATTCCCAAAAATCATGGGCATTCAGCGAACATAGTTGATGTTATGGGTTACCGATATAAGCAGTTTCTGATCGTCTAGCAGTTATTGCTGATGGTTACCGCTTAAACAGGAGACCAACATGTTCTCGTCAGCCGCCAAATCCCGCGCTCATTCCCGTGCCGTGCGCCGGCAGATCGCTACCCGCTCTCAACGCACAGAGGCATTCAGAACACCTACGCCGTATCCAGCCATGCAGCAGCGCTATCCGGTGGCACACAAGATACTGTTCGGCACGGGACAGGTATTCGGGAGCGCGCATGAGTTGGCCTATCACGAGAGCAAGATGCGCTTTTGCGTGCGCCAGACGCAGCAATCGATGTTCGAAAACGGCATGGACTTCGGCAGTCATCATCGTTACAAGGGCTTGCTGAAATCGCCGCTCAACACTACCCATCATGCGCATGGGCAAGACGGAACCGGGCCGCTGCACACGCACCTGCTTCGTTACGACAAGCAAGAGCACACGCCCTTCGCCAGTTCGGTCACCGAAGTCAAGGACGAAAAAAAGACGCTTCATGTGTACGCCAAATCCATGGTCGATGCGCAGGCGGGCCGCTTGCTCAGCGTGCGCGCCGTGCCGGTGGACATCTGGCTGGAGCCGGATCCGGAACTGCTGGCCGAACTGGTTTTCCGCCATGTCTACGAGAAAAGCAAGGTCGTGGAATCCGCCGAGCTGCCCGCTGACGCGAATGAGGACGCGATCGATTCCGAAGTCCGCCGGCTCGGCGAGAAGCTGGCACGGCGCGTGAATGCCGGCACGGCGCTCGATGCCGGATCGCCGATCATTTCGACCACGACCGAAGCGCCGCCGATGGCAGAGAAGCTGGAGGAATGGGGCAAGCCTGACCAGTACATCGAGATCGACGCCGACCAGGTCCATGTGCTGACCACGACGCAGGCTGTCGACCTGATCCTGCACCACTGCACCAATCCGGAGGTCTACCAGCCGGCCAAATGCAACTGGCGGGACATCCCGCGCTTCTTCAGCTCGCCCGATTGCCCGTCGGCAGTCGCCTTTGAAAAGCTGCTCGAATCGAAAGGCATTCCACCGAACGGACCGTGGACAGTACGCGAGCGAACGGCATTTTTCCTGCTCGTGGCCAATGAGCACATGCTGCTGGGTTCTACCCCGCCGGGCTCAGTGAGGGTAGTCGACAAGGCCGACGAATAAGGCCAGCGCCCGCCCCGCCGGCACCGGACGATCGCCATCGCCGGTGCCGGTTTTCATGTGATGCGGACGCCACAGTCCAGCCGGAAAAACCGGGATAGTTCTCCCGCTGCGCCCGATCGACGGCCTGGGGTCGAGCGCCAACGCCTCCCCGCCTTTAGCCTACGCGACTTCCCTCTTCCACGCGGATCTTCCATGATTGGTTCACTGCGCAGGGCTCATCGGGCCCAGCTGCGTCCTGCTCGTGCCACACAGGCTGACATCGTGAAGCAGCCCTTGATGCAACAGCGCTCATCCAGCCCACCAGTGGCTGTCGCCACTCCCTCGGAAACCACGAAGGTGTTGTGCGAACGGGCGCAGGCGCATCTCGCCCCCTCTCCCACGTGGCTGACGCAGCGGGATGCGAGGCGCGCTGTCCGGGAGGCCATCCGGCAGGAACTCGCGAACCTGAAACCCTTGGTCGAAGGCCTGACGGTCCGCGCGACGGCACGCGAGCGCTGGCTGCTGTCGGAACTGTCACTGGCAATGTGGGCGCTGGATGAGCGCTTTCTCGAGCACTATTCGCCGGCCAAAGGAAAGGCGCTCAGGGAAACCATCGCCCCCGCCCACCTCGTCAAGCTGTATGCGGTACTCAACGAGGCCTTTGACCACGGCACTGTCGAGCAGCGCACCCTGCTGCTGTCGATACTGCCGCCGGATTTGTGCAGGGCGGCCGGTCTCGCGGCCGACGAAACGGTCATGCGTTCAGCCGTGTGCTTGCAGCAGGAACGCGGATGGCACCTGGACATGGATGAAGCCCTTGCGCTGACCGATTACCTGCACCCGTCGAGCATGAGTTTCCATGCGCTGAATGTCGGGCTCAGGCTGAAAGCCTACTGGGGCATCGCTGGCATTGCCGATGCATGCGAAGCCTTCGCCACTGCGTTCCGGTCAGCGCTGGCCAAGCTCGCAACGGAGCCGGCGTTCATCAATCGGGAAGGGATCTACTACAAGGGAATCGAGGCCAGGAACGCCTACCTGCCCAACCAGTGGCTGCTGGCCTGCCTGTCAGCGCACCGGGGCAGCTTGCTGCCGCCACATCCGGTATCCGCCACTCGCCTGCCGATGCAGTCCTTTGCAGCTGTCAGTGGACGTCCGCAGGACAGCGAGGTGCTGATCCGGGTGTCGGAAGCGATCGATGTGAGCGTCCTTCACGGTCGCTCGGGCAAGAGGCTTGGCGAGGTCATCATCCTGCCGGTTCCGATGGCCGTTACCGGATCGCAAACCGTCGAGCGGCGCGGGCGGACTTTCCGGCAATGGCAGCTGGAGGAAGCGCAGCCGCCGGTGCGACTGCGCGTGCGTCATTGCTGAGTCCTCAGCCGACCCACTTGCGCGCATTGCGGAACATCCGCATCCACGGCGCGTCCTCGCCCCAGCCCTCGGGGTGCCACGAATTGATCACGGTGCGGAAAACGCGTTCCGGGTGCGGCATCATCACGGTGAAACGGCCATCGGTCGTGGTCACTGCCGTAATGCCCGACGGCGAGCCGTTCGGGTTGAACGGATAGGTTTCCGTCGCCTGCCCGCGATTGTCGACGAAGCGCAGCGCAACGTTCACCGCCTGCTCGTTGCCGGTGTGCGCGAAGTTCGCAAAGCCCTCGCCGTGCGACACCGCAATCGGTGCCTGCGTGCCTGTCATGCCGGCGAAGAAGACGGACGGCGATTCCAGCACTTCGGCCATCGCAAAGCGCGCCTCGAACTGCTCGGACTGGTTGCGCGTGAATTTCGGCCAGTGCTCCGCTCCGGGGATGATCGATTTCAGGCTGCTCATCATCTGGCAGCCATTGCAGATGCCGAGGCCGAAGGTGTCGCCGCGGTGGAAGAATCCGGAGAACTGCTCCGACAGCTGCGGGTTGAACAGGATGGTCTTGGACCAGCCTTCGCCCGCGCCCAGCACGTCGCCGTACGAGAAGCCGCCGACGGCGATCAGGCCCTTGAAATCTTCCAGCTTCGCGCGGCCGGCGATCAGATCGCTCATGTGCACGTCGACCGCATCAAAGCCGGCCTTGTGCATCACGTACGCCGTCTCGACATGCGAGTTCACGCCCTGCTCGCGCAGGATCGCGACGCGCGGACGCGCGCCGGTCGCGATGAAGGGCGCGGCGATATCCTCGTTCAGGTCAAACGTGATCTTCGGCGTCATGCCCGGATCAGTTTCATCGAGGATGCGGTCGTACTCGGCGTCGGCGCAGGCCGGGTTGTCGCGCAGGCGGGCGATGCGCCAGCTGGTCTCGCTCCAGAAACGCTGCAATGCCGAGCGCTTCTGCTGGTAGATCACTTTCGCGTCACGCGTGAATTCGACCACGTCGCGATCGTTCAGCTTGCCGATGATGTGGCTGCACGCGCCGAGGCCGAACTCGCGCAGCACGTTCATCGCGTCCGATTTCTGTTCCGCGCGCACCTGGATCACCGCGCCCAGCTCTTCGGCGAACAGCGCGCGCAGCGTCAGGTCATTGCGGCGCGCCTCGACCTGCGACGCCCAGTTCTTGGAATCGCCCCAGTCGCTCGCATGCTCGCCCTCGGTGACGAGGATGTCGAGGTTGACCGTCACGCCGGCGCGGCCGGCGAAGGCCATCTCGCACAGTGTCGCGTACAGGCCGCCGTCAGAGCGGTCGTGATACGCGAGCAGCATCTGCTCGCGGTTCAGCTTTTGTATCGCGTTGAAGAAGCCCTTCAGGTCGTCTGCCGAATCGACGTCCGGCACTTCATTGCCGATCTGCTGCATCACCTGCGCCAGCGCCGATGCGCCCATGCGGTTCTTGCCGCGACCGAGATCGATGAAGATCAGCGAGGTCTCGCCCGCATCCTTGCGCAGTTGCGGCGTCAGCGTGGAACGCACATCGGATACCGGCGCGAACGCGGACACGATCAGCGACACCGGCGACATCACCGACTTGTCGCCCTCGTCATCCTTCCACGTGGTGCGCATCGACAGCGAATCCTTGCCGACCGGGATGGACAGGCCCAGCGCCGGGCACAGCTCCATGCCGACCGCCTTCACGGTGTCGAACAGCGCCGCATCCTGCCCCGGCTGGCCGCACGCGGCCATCCAGTTCGCGGACAGCTTGATGTCGGTGATGTCGTTGATCGCGGCAGCGGCGATGTTGGTCAGCGCCTCGCCGACGGCCATGCGGCCCGACGCCGGCGCATCGATCACGGCCAGCGGCGTACGCTCGCCCATCGACATCGCCTCGCCGAGGTAGCCTTCGTGGCTCATCGTGGTCACTGCGCAATCGGCGACCGGCACTTGCCACGGACCGACCATCTGGTCGCGCACGGTGTGCGCGCCGACCGAGCGGTCGCCGATGGTGATCAGGAAGGACTTGTCGGCCACCGTCGGCAGCTTCAGCACGCGCTCGCCGGCCTGCTCGAGCGTGATGCCGGTCAGGTCAATCGGCGTCGTGTCGCGCTGCTCGCGCTTTACGTCGCGATGCATCTTCGGCGGCTTGCCGAGCAAGACTTCCATCGGCATGTCGACCGGGTAGTTGTCATGCTCGGGATCGAGCACGCGCAGCTGCCGCTCCTCAGTCGCAATGCCGACCACCGCGAACGGGCAGCGCTCACGCTCGCACAGTTCGCGGAACAGCGCCAGGCTGCTGGGTGCGATGCCGAGCACATAGCGCTCCTGGGACTCGTTGCTCCAGATCTCCTTCGGAGCCAGGCCGCTCTCCTCGAGCTGGATCTTGCGCAGGTCGAACACTGCGCCGCGACCGGCGTCATTCGTCAGCTCCGGGAACGCGTTCGACAGGCCACCGGCGCCGACGTCATGAATCGACAGCACCGGGTTGCCAGCGCCCAGCGCCCAGCACGCATTGATCACTTCCTGCGCGCGCCGCTCCATCTCCGGATTGCCCCGCTGTACCGAATCGAAGTCGAGGTCGGCCGTGTTCGCGCCGGTCGCCATCGACGACGCCGCGCCGCCGCCCATGCCGATGCGCATGCCGGGGCCGCCGAGCTGTATCAGCAGGCTGCCGACCGGCAGCTCTTCTTTTTTCGTATGCAGGGCGGAGATGCTGCCCATGCCGCCGGCGATCATGATCGGCTTGTGATAGCCGTAGACAGTGCCGCCGACATTCTGCTCGTAGGTGCGGAAGTAGCCGGCCAGATTCGGGCGGCCGAATTCGTTGTTGAACGCGGCGCCGCCGAGCGGGCCGTCGATCATGATCTGCAGCGGCGACGCGATGCGCTCGGGCTTGCCGGTGATGGCCGACTCGCCATGGCCGCTGCGCGCTGCGACTGGCTGGTTCACGTCGCGCGCGTTTTCCCACGGCTGCACCGCGTGCGTGATCATCAGGTTGGAGACGGTAAAGCCGGTGAGGCCCGCCTTCGGCTTCGCGCCGCGGCCGGTCGCGCCCTCGTCGCGGATCTCGCCGCCGGCGCCGGTGGACGCGCCGGGGAAAGGCGAGATCGCGGTCGGGTGGTTGTGCGTCTCGACCTTCATCAGGATGTGCGTCATTTCCTGCGATGGCGCGTACGACAGCCCGTTGTCCGCGCGCGGATAGAAGCGCATCACGTCCGCGCCCTCGATCACGGACGAGTTGTCGGAATACGCGACGATGGTGCCCCGGGGCTGCAGCTGGTGCGTATTGCGGATCATCGCGAACAGCGAGCGGTCCTGCTTCTGGCCGTCGATGGTCCAGTCGGCATTGAAGATCTTGTGGCGGCAGTGCTCGCTGTTGGCCTGAGCGAACATCATCAGCTCGACGTCGGTCGGATTGCGGCCGGCCTTCATGAAGGCGTCGTTCAGGTAATCGATTTCATCGTCGGACAGCGCAAGGCCAAGCTCGACGTTCGCGCCGACCAGCGCGGTGCGGCCGCCATTGAGCACATCCACGTAGGCCAGCGGCTGCGCTTCGAGCTCGGTGAACAGTGCCTTCGCATCCTGCGGGTCGCGGACCACGGTCTCGGTCATGCGGTCGTGCAGCAGCGCGGCGACTTCGGCGGCCTTCGCTGCATCCAGCGATTTCGCCTTGCCGAGCAGGCCGGACTTGAGTTGCAGGGTGTAGATCACGCCGCGCTCGATGCGATGGATGTGCGCCATCCCGCAGTTGCGCGCGATATCGGTCGCCTTGCTCGCCCAAGGAGAAATGGTGCCGAAACGCGGAATCACGACAAACTGCTCGCCGTCGGCCTTGCCCTCGAAGGGCTCGCCATAGGTCAGCATCGCGGCCAGTCGCTCGCGCTCGCCGGCATCGAGCTCGGCGCTGCTGTCGACGAAATGGCAGAACCGACCCGAGATGCCGCTGATGGCGGGATCGATGTCTTTCAGTTGTGTCAACAGGCGATGGATACGGAAAGCGGACAGGGCGCTGGAGCCCGGCAGAATCAGCATGGCAGAGACGTTGGGTAGAGAGGCCGGCGGCCTGCGGAAAATCAAGGCCGGACGGAGGGTGAATCGGATGCCACGATTATACCTTGTCTGAGGCCATCGCCGATCCGGCGCAGGCCGCTGCCGGCATGCTATCTTTTCATCAAATCCGACGCGCCGATCAACATGACCATCGCCGACTACAACGACCAGAACCGCTACGAACTCGTGCACGCCAGCCTCGACCTTGCCGCCGGGTCGCGCGCCGTCTTTACGCGCCTTTACCGCGACGAAGCGCTGCAGGCGGCCGCCCATGCCGACGTGATGCGCATGTCCGGCGAGACCATCTCGGCGCTGGCCGGCATGCCGGTGTCGGTCAAGGACCTGCTCGACGTGGCCGGCGAGACCACGATGGCGGGCTCGATCGTGCTCGAAGGACGTCCGCCGGCAGCCGCTGATGCGCCGGTGGTCGCGCGGCTGCGCGCCGCGGGCGCTGCGATCATCGGCAAGACCAACATGAACGAGTTCGCGTTCTCCGGCGTCGGCATCAATCCGCACACCGGAACGCCGGCCAATCCGGCCGACCCGTCGCGCATCCCGGGCGGCTCATCTTCTGGCGCAGCCGTCTCGGTGGGCATCGGCGCCTGCGTGGCTGCCATCGGCTCCGATACCGGCGGCTCAATACGCATTCCTGCCGCGCTGTGCGGTCTGGTCGGCTTCAAGCCCACGCAGCGCCGCGTGCCGACGGCGGGCACGATCCCGCTGTCGCCGACGCTCGATACGCTAGGGCCGATCGCGCGCAGCGTCGGAGACTGCCTGATGGTCGATGCACTGATCGCCGACGACCCGCTTGCCCCGCCTGCCCTCGGGCTGGAAGGGCTGAAGTTCGCGGTGCCCGAAGACCTGGTGATGGACGACATCGACGATACGGTCGCGCGCGCGTTCACCGTCACGCTGTCGAAGCTGTCGGCCGCCGGCGCGACGATCATCGAAGTGCCGATGAAGATGCTGGCCGATGCTCGCGAGATCAACCTGTTCCCGCCGGTCGAGGCCTGGGCATGGCACCAGCGCCTGCTGGATGCCCACGAAGACCGCTATGACCATCGCGTCGTGCAGCGCATACGGCTAGGTGCGAGGTTCACGCCGCAGGACCTGCAGCGTGCTCATGCGGCACGTGCGGACTGGATCGCGCACGTCGGCAAGGCGCTCGCGGGATATGACGCGATGCTGATGCCCACGGTGCCCATTGTCGCGCCGCGCACCGAGGCGCTGCTGGCGTCCGACGAGGCCTTCTTCCATGCCAACCGCCTGCTGTTGCGCAATCCCGCGCTGGTCAACCTGCTCGACGGTTGCGCGCTGTCCCTGCCCTGCCATCGACAAGGCGACCTGCCGGTCGGGCTGATGATCGCCGGCCCGGCGATGACGGACGCCCGTGTGATCGCCATCGGCCTCGCGGTCGAGCGCGCGCTGTCATCCTGAACGCTACAAGTCCTCCGCCTGCCGGAACACGACGTTCTGCACCTTGTTTCCGTAGCGGTCCGCCATGCCGTACGGTCGCTCGCCCGGCTTGCGGTCAGGCAGCATTGCCACCACGGTGTGGTAACCGAGGGCGAGCACGAATTCGGCTGTCTTTTCAGCCTGCCACGCATCCTCGAGCGGCAGGCGTGCCGAGCCGAAATTGAGATAGACCTTGCCCGTCTCCGCCCTGTCAAAGAAGATTTCGCCGCCGACGATGCCCCGGTCCACCAGGATCGAATGGGTGATGATGCCGCGCGAGCTCAGCCGGCAGGGTGTCATTTCGCGCGCGATGTGCATGCCTCGATGATCGATAGCCCACAGATACTTGAAATTTCGATTGCCATACGCACCGCGCGCCACGTCGCGAAAAGGGCCTTTGCCCGGGCGCGAGGTACTGCGCTCGAAATCGATCGCTCGCGGATTCACGTCAAACGGATTGCAATTGGCGACCGCGCGCTCCGGTCCTATTCCCCACAGCAAAGTGGACACGCCTGCGCACGGATAGTCGATATGACGCAGCAATTCCAGCCTTTGGCTCGGCACCAGCACGGTCCTCCACGGCCGGTCGAGTGACGTGTCCGTCGCCTCCGGGCTGTCATCGAGCCGCTCGACATTGAGCACC
>JACCDH010510888.1_pt1 | contig 14801 bp, 7 predicted proteins | sample 7442481 | NCBI WGS metagenome assembly JACCDH01 (sample SAMN15323433, study PRJNA562643) | freshwater metagenome | isolation source: river surface water | place: USA:Blue River Watershed | collected 2017-08-15
GCGTTGGCTCTGGTTACCGCCTCGTTGTTTAGGGTAGCGGAAGAATAGCCTACTTCTCTTTTCTGACGTTCAATGCCGAGAGCTGAAACCACCACCTCCTGCAATTGCTTACTATCTTGCCGGAGCACCACATTCATGGGGCCATCGGCAATGGGCAAGGTGCGGGTGGCGTAGCCCAAAAAGGAGAAACTAAGCTGGGTGGCCCCTGCGGGTACATTTAAACTAAAAAAACCGTCGGCATTGGTTTGGGTGGCTTGACTGCCCCCCACCACTCGAACGGTTACGCCCGGTATGGGCAATTTGTCATCGGCGGCGGTTACTTTACCACTCACCATCCTGTCTTGGGCATAGGCCTGGGCCCATAGCAGCAAGAAACAAGATAAACTGTAGCGTAATAATTTTTTCATAGATACGTGTTTTGTTGATTCAATATTAACGTAAAGTTAAAGTTATATTATATTGAAATCCAAATAAACCGTATAAATAAATTTTATTTCGCTGTTATTTTATTTATTTCTCCTGTTTTAAGTTGATTTAAGCTAGTTATTAAAATTAAGGGCATAAAAAAACCCCCACCGAATGGGTGGGGGTTTTTTTGAAATGGAATGACTTATTGTCTTGGGCCAGTATAGGTCCAAGTTTCATCCCAAGTAGAACGTACATAAGGAGCTGTGGTAACCACACTTGGTTGACACATGTTGTACTTAATACGAACCACTTTGGTGGTTGGGTTATAATCATTAAAACCAGTTACATCTAACTGACCGTAACGGGTGTTAGAAGCAGGTTGACCGGCATAATTGGTTACACCAATAACCGTGTTAGTTGCAGGATCGAATTCAACAATTACCGAAAACGAACCATACTGGCTAAAGCCGGTACCGGTCCAAATTGGAGCAGCAAAATTGCCTACTACCGAATTATCAAATACCGCACACTTGGTTGGAGTAAGTGTTCTTAATTCGATTTCTAACGGATCGTAGCCACCAGCAGCTAAACCAACGTTTACGTGCACTAAGGCTGGGTTGGCAACATCGCTCATGGTACCTTCTACGGTGTACACACCATCCCACTGATTTTTAATAGCAAAAGTGGTTTTAATAGTGCCTTGACCTGCAGAAACTTGTTTTCCGGCAGCATCAAACACTTTGTAGGCTTTGCAGAATTTGTCAGACAAGTTAGTCCAAGCAGCACCATTCAATAAAATTTTGAATGATTTTGAGAACTCACCAGCTGCAAAACGCAAGTTAATTTTACCAGAAGCTACGGTGATACTAGGATCGGCAACTAAGGTATACATAGAACTTGGTAGATCTACATAGCCTGCAGGAATAAGGGTTGCATCTTCTTGCAACACAAATTCTACCGGTTTTTGCAAATCTGCCGCCGAGTTGGCATCTCTACGGAAAGTAAAAACGGTTACGGTTTTTACATCGGTAAATGGACTGTAAAAAAGGTTTTTTGCTGGTCCATCGTTGAACTTGATAATGGTATTACCTCTAGAACCTAATTCAGGAGCACTGTCTTTTACACAAGAGCTAATGCCTAAAGTAAGTAGGAAACCAAATACCAAGAATACTATTTTCTGTTTCATATTGTTCATTTTTTAGAGTGAATATTATGCCGGATTATTGATCCCACCATACTTTTGAATCCTGAGTATCGCCACCCGTAATTAGGGCAACTGCAGCGTTTACACTTGCTGCATTTGAGGTATACTCAGCACTTGAATAGGTGTATCTTCTTGGAATTAAACCCGATGCATTGGTGTAATCTGGTGCAGGTGTAAGAACAGGATAACCTGATTTACGCCAAATGTTCCAGCCTTGTAAACCATTCGGATACGAAGCGATGTAACGTTGGGTAGAAATTCTGGCAATGTTACCAGGAGTACCCACCGCACCTAAAGCTACAGAACCTTGGGCTAAATAACCTGCAGGTACCGGAATACCCCATTGTGCATACGATAAAGTAATACCATCGTTGTACACGGTGCTTAAGCTTTCGCTAGTCCAACCCAATTCAGCCGCTTCGGCACGAGCCAAGGCAACTTGAGCAGCACTAATAACTACCACATCACTGCTTTGGGTACGGAAATCGCCACGTAAAATACGAGCCCAACCGGTATTAGCCGATGTAAAGGCTTCGGCAGTAGCACGTTCTACACCGTAAGGAACACCAATGTTAGAAGTAACGAAGGCATTACCCGCAGCTTGATCTTGTGTTTGACCACCAAAAGCCAATTGACGATCGTCGGCCAAAGAGGTCATTAACGAAGTCATAGTTGCACTTTCAGCATAATCTTTACGACCATCGTACAAGTTAAACCAGTTTGATTTAAAGTTACCACCTGGGTAATCAATCACCATGTTTTGCGCATTGGTGCTGATGTAACCAGCGCCATCGTTTAACGCAAGGTTAAACTGAGTGGCTGCATAACCGGCAGCGGTTGGGTAACGTTTTGATAGTTGAATGGCCATTAACATGCGCATAGAGTTTGCGGCACGTTTCCATGAAGCGGCACTGCCATTGAAAATAACATCGCCCTGAATGGTAGATGTATTATCGAATGAAGCAACTGCTGAGGTTAAGGCAGCAATCATTCCTTTATAGATATTCTCTTGAGTATCGTATGCAGGAGTGGTTTTTGTTGCACCTTGTAAGGCTTCAGAGTAAGGCACATCGCCCCAACGGTCGGTAATGGTCCAAAATACATACTGTTGTAAGATTTTAGCCACTTGCGTCATGTTGTTGCTCGTGTTTGTGTTTCTGATGATTTGCAAATCGGTTAACACACCTGCATATTCGCCGGTGAACGCTAACTGAGGAGTACTGTACAATGAAACATCGGTATACTGAGTTTCAGAGAAATACTGTGCATATAAACCACCACGTGTTTGCGCAGCATAGCCACCAATACTGGCTTCAGCATTGGTTAACAAAGCCTGAAGTACGGGCTGAGTGGTTGCCGCTGGGTCAAGGTTGGTGTTCCCAAAGTCTTCCAACTTTTCGCATCCGCTAGTTCCTAATAGGAGTAACGAAAGGGATACATAAATTAAATTCTTTTTCATATCTGTTTTATCTTTTTATCGACTATCAATCAATTAAAATCCAACTCTTAAGTTAAAACCAAAACCACGGGTACCTGGGTATTGACCAGTTTCACCGGCAGTAGCAGAAATTTCAGATGGATCGAAATCTTTGCTGGTTGCATAAATTAATAACGGATTTCTGGCTACAATAGCAATGTTCGCGTTTTGGATGAATTTACCCAATTTCAGTTTTTTAACTGGGATGTTGTATCCTAAAGCTACCTCTCTCATTTTTACGAAAGTTAAATCGTAAATAAATGGATCGAATGTTTTATTGTAGTACAAGTTATGGTAGTAGGTTTGAGCGTCTACATAGTAGTTCACTGGAGCACCACTCGCATTTACACCAAATACATGCACACCACCACCATCGGCAACGGCATCACGCACTGGGTTACCTTTATCGTTGTAGGTTGCAGTTTGAGCGGTTAGACCACTAAATGAACCCCACATGTTTGATAAAGACACGAATTTACCACCATATTGGAAGTCGATATTCACGTTTAAGCTGAAATCTTTCAAGAAGGTAAAGCTGTTTTGAACACCACCGGTGTAATCAGGCAATACCGAACCAAAATATTTAGCCGGATCGTTTACATACGCACCTGTTGAGGTTAAGGTAGGCTGACCGTTGGTCATTTTAATACCATTACCATAAATTTGACCCCAACGTTTGCCTACAGTATGCACCATGTATGGCATGGTTGAACCCCATACGCCTTGCACACCTGAAGTTTGGCTAATGCCATACTCTGGGCTTAAGCTAATTACATCGTTGGAAATTAATTTAGACCAAGTAGCGTTAACTTTCCAGCTAAAGTTGGTAGAAACAACTGGTTTCGCGTTGAATTGAACATCTAAACCTTCTTTGCTAATTTCACCAATGTTGGTTAACAAAGAAGTATAACCAGAAGCACCGTTTACAGAAAGGGCATATGGGAAGTTTTTCTCAGAACCTTTCCAGTAGGTAGCAGATAAACCTAAACGATCGTTTAAGAAACCTAAATCGAAACCGTACTCACCTTGTGTTACCACAGAACCTCTAATGTTTGGATCAACCAATACATCAGATGCTCCCATTAGGAAGTTAGAGCCCCATTTCAAGCTACCTACACCAAATGCAGATCCTGGGTAACGATACGCACCAAAGGTTTCGTTTGAACTACCCAATGCTTTAGGAATTTCACCCCATGATCCTCTTAATTTACCAAAACTTACAAATGGTAAGCTTTTAGCAAGCATGTCGCCAAACACGAATGAACCACCGAATGATTTAGAAACCACTCCGTTTTTACCTGCAGGCAAGGTTGAGAACCAGTCGTTACGCAAGGTAACATCGGCAAATAAGATGTTTTTGTAACCGAAAGTACCTTTGGCTAACACCGCACGGTATTTTTCTTCGGCTCTACCGTTACCCACACCTGGTTGATCAACCGAGTTGGCAATGGTGTATAAGTCGGCAACACTTAAACCGTTAACGGTATTGGCAGAGTTGCTTTTGCTTACCCAACGGAAGAAGTCGGCACCAACGTTTGCCTCAATGCTGAAATCTTTGATTTTTTTGGTATAAGTAGCCAAAAATTCTAAGTTTCTGCGGTTTGAGAATGACGTAGAAGTACCGTAGTATCCTTTCGCTTCTGGAGAGTTACCAGTAGTTTGCAAACCACTATTGGCTAATTGTGAGCTGTATTTGCTCTCACCAAACGTCGTGTTTTGTTGTTTACGATAGGTAGCAGTAATTTTTAAATCTTTGTTGATTTTGTAGGTTAAAGCAACATTTCCGTATAAACGGTCACGTTGACTTTGAATGTCTACTAAGTTAAACCAAGTATAGAAATTGTACCAGTAGTTACCAGCATAGAAATTTCTAGGGTTAGATGCATCGTAAGAATCAGGGTTGGCGTGGTTCCAAGAAGCATAAATGCCATCTGGAGTACGTAAACCTTGTAATTCTTTCATGATGTTCATATCCAAATCACGGTGAAACCACTGACTGAATGAACCAGTTGATTGGTTAGAATACCCATCATCTACTTCACCTTTTTGGATTTGAGTAACATAGTTTACATCGGCACTTACTTCAAATTTATCGTTCAATTTGTACGATGAAATTAAGTTAACCGTGTTCTTTTTCAAGCTAGAGTTATACAATAAACCAGAAACATCTTGGTTACCATAGGTAAACTTGAATTTTAGTTTATCAGTAGCTGTGCTTAATGATACAGAGCTGTTACGAGTAACACCAGTACTGAAGAAATCACGAGCATTGTTTGGTTGTGGATTCAAGGCAGTAGTTTGGTATGAGTATTTGTGACCACCATACCAAGCATACCAAGGAATGTGTTGTTGACCCACCATACGAGGACCCCAAGAGGCATCATCGCTATAATCGTGGTAGAATTTACCATTTAAAGCTTGCCATTCTACCGGATCACCCGCTTTCCAAGTGTATTGCATTAAATCGGCAACACCACCACCTGCGTAGGTGTTTTGGTAGTTAGGTAAAATGTATGCATCCTCAAATTGGATACCTGTGTTCACCGTTACACCTAAATTACCATTTGCATTTGCTTTACCTTCTTTTAAGGTAATGATGATGGCACCGTTAGCACCTTGTGAACCGAACTGTGCAGCAGCAGCAGCACCTTGTAATACCGATACGTTTTCGATGTCATCAATGTTGATATCATCTGCATTCGGTAAAATAGTTCCGTTTACAATGTACAATGCACTAGTTCCTAAACCTAAACCAGAAACACCACGCAAACGAACTTCGGTATTTCTACCTAAGGCCGCTGCAGACTGGCTACGTACCTGAATACCAGATACCTTACCTGCTAAGGCGTTGTTTAAGTTAGTTTGACGAATAGTGTTTAACTGTTTCTCGTCAATAACTTGTGCGTTATTGGTTGTTGATCTAGCAGTACGTTTTGTACCCAAAGCACCCACAACCGTTACTTCTTCTAGCAAGCGGCTATCAGAAGCAAGGGAAACGTTCACTTTGTTAGAAGCCGGAACGGCTACTTCAACAGCTTTGAAACCAATAAATGAGAATTGTAACACAGGAGCACCTGCAGTTACCTTAATACTGAATTTACCGTCAGCACCGGTTTGAGTACCCGAAGTGGTTCCTTTCACTTTCACGGAAACTCCAGGTAATGGTAAACCGTCTTCTTTAGCGGTTACTGTACCCGTTACAGTTCGATCTTGTGCCAAGGCAGCAGAAGCTACCAGCATCAAAATGAACAAACTTTGTAAGAGTTTTTTCATACAATTTTTAATTAAGTTGAATGTTAATTATAGATTATTTATCAATCTAAATATCTTGAATATACTTGTTACAACAAAATAATTTTTAACATTTTTTAACAAAATAGTCGTAATTACCTATATATCAGTGTTTTAGTATTTTAACGTTATCCACATTTTTAGCATTAAATAAAGTGTAATTCATTAAAAATGAACAACTAGCAACGTAAAAAATGGGGCTATTGGGAGATAAAATTGATAGCCAAAAGGCATAAAAAAAGCCACCCAATTGGGTGGCTTTTTTGTTGACTATAAGACTTGTTTATTAGTAGCCTGAATTTTGAGCAATAATACCGCCTGAGGTTAATACCTCACGCTGTGGAATTGGCCAAAGAGCTCTAAATGTGTTGTCAATTGCACCTGAAACACCAAAGGCAGCAGCACTAATGGCAGTAGCTAATCCATTGGTACGTTTCAAATCGAAGAAACGGTGACCTTCGTGTGCTAACTCAATGCGACGCTCTTTTAAAATAGCGGTCATTAAATCGGCAGTGGTTGCAGCAGCAGAAGCCGCTAAACCGGCACGGGCTCTTACTACGTTTACATCAGCCAAAGCACCTGGCAAATCGGTACCAATTTGTGCTCTTGCTTCGGCACGAATTAAATACAATTCTGATAAGCGGAACATCACCACATTATCATCACCTGTAGCTACACGAGTGTATTTAAGCGTTTTTAAATTGGTTGCGGCACCACCAGTGGTAGTTGCATTTACCGATTGGCGTAAATCACCTGCTTCGTGAGCGGTGTTTAAAGCCGACTTGGTAGCAATTTCATTACGACCACCGGTAGCAGTAGTATAGTAATAAAAGGCAATGCTATTCGAGTTGGTTGGCTCAAACTGAATTTCCCATAAAGACTCTTTGGTGTTTTTGTTAGACCAAATGTCTTTATAAGTAGCTCCCGGAGTAAGGGTGTAACGGGTAGAAGTAATTAACTCGTTTGAGTAGGTTTGTGCCGTAGTATAATCGGCTAAATACAAGGCTACACGAGCTCTTAAGGCTTTCGCATAATCTTTAGATACACGACCAGCCACATTGGTATTACCAAAAGTAGCTACACCAATGGCAAAATCTAAATCGGCAGTTACTTGTGCCAACACAGCGGCCTCAGTTGCACGAGGTTTTGCAGTTGCATCGGCTTCGGTAAGCGTTGGTGTTAAAATTAAAGGCACACCTACACCACCTACTTTATTGTAGCCGGTTTTAGAACCACCCCAATAGCGAATTAAGTCAAAGTATACATTGGCACGCAATACACGAGCTTCTGCTAAGGCTTTGTCTTTATCCAAGGTTGGATCGGCAATGGTTGGCACTGCTGCAATAACCGTATTGGCACGGTTAATGGTTGAGTACATAGAGTTCCACATGGCCGATACCTCGGTATTATCAGGTAAGATTTGGTAGTTACCTATTTGAGCAAAACTCGGAAATGTACCGGTATGACCCATATTATCTGCATATAAATCTGCAAATATTTGGTAACGTAGGCCATAGTAGTTTCCACTCTGAAAACCACTGTAAATACCTAGTGTTGCTGCGTTTACACTGGCCGCATCCTTGATGGCCGTTGCAGCAGGTAGTGAGGCTTGAGGAGATTGATCAAGCGTTTCTTTTTGACAAGAAGCGGTTAATAACGCACCTAAGCTTACTACGGTTAATAATGACTTATAATTTAATTTCATGTTCTTTCTAATTAAAATCCAACATTAATACCGAACGTGTAGGTTCTGGCTTGTGGGAAGGTTAAGAAATCGGTTCCTGGTGCAGTGTTGGTGTCAGAGAAGGTTGAAACCTCTGGATCAAAACCACTGTATTTGGTTTTGGTATAGATGTTTTGGCCAGCTACATACACTCTTAATGAACTTAATTTCAAACGTTTTACCAAGGCTTGATTGAAGGTATAGCCAATGCTAGCATTTTTCAAACGAATAAAATCACCATCTTCTAACCAACGATCAGAGGTTCTACGGTTATTTGGAGTATCCCCATAAATTGCTCTTGGAATATTGGTGTTGGTGTTGGTTGGTGTCCAACGGTTTAACACACCTGTGGTTTGACCAAACAAACCATTCATACCTTCAGAGAAGGCACGGGTGTTGTTATAAATCTCATTACCACCAGAGAATTGGATAAAGAACGATACATCGAAGTTTTTAAATTTGATGTTGTTGGTTAAACCACCAAAGTAGGTTGGTAAACCCTGTCCCATAATTTCTTGGTCGGCACTGTTAATTACATTATCGCCATTTAAATCTTTAAATTTAATGTCACCCGCTCTAGTTGCGCTAGAGTGTAGTGGAGATGCGGCAACATCGGCAGCAGATTGGAACAAGCGGTCTACACGGTAGCCTCTAAAAGCGCCCAATGGTTGACCTTGCTCCACCCATGAAGCAAAACCAGAAGCATAAGGAATACCACCATAAAGGGTAGAAACCTCGTTGCTATTTTTGGTATAGTTAAAGCTAGCATCCCATTTAAAGTTTTTGCTATTTACTAAAACAGCGTTTACTCCTAGCTCAATACCTTCGTTTTTCACGCTACCAATATTTTTTTGGATGCTGGTGAAACCTGAGGTACCTACTAATGGTTGACCTAACAATAATTCTTCGGTATTTCTGCGATACGCATCAACGGTAAAGGTTAAGCGGTTATCAAGCACCCCTAAATCTAAACCTAAGTTGTATGCTTTAGCAGTTTCCCAAGTTAAATCGGCGTTTTCTAATTGCGTAGGAACCAATGAACCGGTTTGGATGTAGTTACCTACACCAAATAAGCCCAATGATGAGAAGTTACCAATTTCTTGGTTACCGGTTTCACCATAACTGGCTCTTACTTTTAAATCGCTCACTAGTTTAGAGTTTTTCAAGAAATTTTCTTCAGAAACTCTCCATGCTACCGAGGCAGCAGGGAAGGTGGCGTAACGATTTTTAGCACCGAAACGAGACGAACCATCTACACGAACCGAACCTTGAACAATGTACTTATCGGCAAATGAATAGTTTGCACGAGCTAGGTAAGAAACCAAGCCCCAAGAAGTACCACCCGAAGAAGCGTCAGTTTTTACCGCACCTGCAGAAATTCTACGAATATCATTACCAGGGAAACCTGTTGCTGATGCATATAAACTTTCGTATTTAGAGGTTTGGTAAGTAACCCCGGCAACTGCATTTAATGCGTGTTTGCCCGCAAAGGTTTTGTTAAAGCTCAAGATGTTTTCGTTTACCACGTTCATCTCTTGGTTGTAGCCTTCAGCACCCGATCCTTTTGCTCCTCTACCGGCGTTTACCGTAGTTGGATAGAAACGACGGTCGCGGCTTTGCACGTAATCAACCCCGAATGAAGTTTTGAACTTCAGGTTGTCAGTTAGTTTGTACTCTCCAAATGCATTGGCGAATAAACGGTTATTTACGGCCGAAAACGTAGTTTCTAAGGCAGAAGCCACTGGGTTATCTACTGAAGATACAGGATCGCCACCATAGGTACCATTGGCATTGTATACCGGTACGTGTGGGCCCAATAAGATAGAACCAGATACTACTCCGTAAATGTTATTATCGTTATTTACACGAGTGTTAGTTGCGTTGCTATAACTTGTGCTAATACCCACATTAAAACGATCGGAAATTTTGTTATCGATGTTTACACGACCAGAGTAACGTTTGTAACCAGTACCAATCACAATACCGTCTTGGTCAAAATAAGAACCCGAAACCGAGAATTTGGTTTTATCGGTTCCACCACGAACAGATAAATCGTAGTTTTTAACCGCAGCAGTTCTAAAAATAGCATCTTGCCAGTTGGTTGAAGCATAATCTGCAGGATTATTACTTAAACCGGTTAAAGCTGTATAACCTGATGTTACACCATATCTAGTATTTACTGCTTCGTTTAACAAAGTAATGTACTCCTGACCGGTAATTACGGGCAATTGTTTGTACACATCTTGTACCCCATAGTAGCTATTGAAGCTCAAACGAGTAGGTTGGTTGGCACCACGTTTGGTAGTAATTAAAACCACACCACCAGAAGCTCTTGAACCATAAATAGCCGTTGCGGCAGCATCTTTCAATACTTCTAACGATTCAATATCGCTTGGGTTAATATCACCCAAAGAGTTGGTTAACTGACCACCAGCGGCTAATTGAGTGTACGAACCGGTATTGATTGGCACACCGTCTACAATGTATAATGGCTGGTTGCTAGCCCCAATTGAAGATGGACCACGCACACGAACCGAAATACCACCACCTGGAGTACCCGATGATTGGGTTACTTGCACACCTGGAGCTCTACCTTGTAAGGCTTGCTCTGGCGACAAAATTGGCGCATTGGCAATATCGGCTGCTTTAACCGTAGTTTGCGAACCGGTAATTTCTCGTTTGGTTTGAGTTCCATAACCCACAACTACTACCTCTGATAATACTTTAGAGTCAGACTCTAAGCTTACATTCACGGTAGAAGCGTTACCAAGGGCAACGGTTTTAGAAACGAAACCAATAAAAGAAAAGGTTAATGAACCCTGACCCGATGGTACTTTGATAGTAAATTTACCATCAGCACCGGTTTGAGTGCCCACTTTAGTTCCTTTTACTTGGATACTTACACCAGGAAGTGCTGAACCATCTTCCTTGGCAGTAACGGTACCCGTTACAGTTCGGTCTTGCGCCAGTGCACTAAGTGCCACAAACAGCAATACGAACAAACTTTGTAAGAGTTTTTTCATACAATTTTTAGTTAAGAATAGTGTTAATTATTGATTATTTATAAACTAAATATGAGAAGCTTAAGTGTTATAACAAAATAAATTTGAACGTATTTTAATGCAAATTATATAAATAGCTGTTTTTCAGCATTTTAATATTTTATATAGCCAAGCAACTTTGAAATCAAATTTTAAAAAATACTCAGATTTAAACATTAATATATTGAAAAAGTTTGGAAAACGAATTACTTATAGTTATAGCTAAAACACTCATTTAATAGGGTTTAAAATAATTTATTAAAAAAATATACTACTATGTATTGCATATTACCAAACAATACATATATCTTTGCATCATGATACTAGCTAATACTCAAACCCAAATGAGGAAAGGAATACTAGAATATTGCATTCTTTCCATTATTTCCCAAGGGGAAATATATGCCTCAGACATTATTAACGAGTTAAAAGCAGCCAAACTCTTAGTGGTAGAGGGTACGCTTTACCCGCTACTTACCCGCTTAAAAAACAACGGGCTGCTTAGTTACCATTGGGTGGAATCGAACTCAGGTCCACCTCGAAAGTACTACCAACTAACCCCCGAAGGAACAAAAACCCTCAACCTACTTGACGGCACCTGGAAGGAGTTGGTTTTTGCCGTTGACAGCTCGACAAAAAGCCGCGGACAGAAAAAGTCGAAATCTTCTAATTAAAACGAAAAATCATGAATAAAACCATTATTATCAACATAAACGGGATCGTTTTTCACATTGAAGAAGATGCCTATGAGGTGCTTATTAATTACATGAACCAAATAAAACAACACTTTGGGTATAGCACCGATAGTTACGAAATTGTGAACGATATTGAAGCCAGGCTGGCCGAAATGTTTAGCGAAAAACTAGGCAAAGAAGCAAAACAAGTATTGCTACTAGCCGATGTAGAAGCTGTAACCAAGCAAATGGGGAAACCTAGTGATTTTGACCTCCCCGAAGAGGAACCAGCATTCAGCCAAGAAAGCGTTAAAACCGATAAAAAGTTGTTTAGAGATACGGATGATCGGATTATTGGTGGCGTATGTGCCGGTATAGGTCATTATTTTTCTATAGATGCCAAGTGGTTGCGCATTGCCTTTTTGCTTGCATTTGTATTTTTGGGAAGTGGCTTATTTGTTTACCTGCTAATATGGATGGTCATGCCCAAAGCCATTAGCCGAGCCGACAAATTAGCCATGAAGGGAGAAGCTCCAAACCTGCAAAACTTCAAGAAAAACTTCGATGAAGAACTGGCTTCTGTTAAAGCGCAATTCAATAAAGCGCAAACAGAGGTGCAACCCTTCTTTCAACGCTTAGGGCGTTTCATCGAACAGTTATTTGTACACCTCGGAGCATTTTTACGTGGCAGCGGCAAAATACTTGTTAAACTAGTGGGCGCCTTTATAATTGGGATTGGCCTATGCGTTCTTTTTGCGCTTTTGGTTGGCTTAATGGCCGTTTTAGGTGTTTGGAACAGCGGCGATTTACCACTATTCCCTTTTAATATTGTAAACCCCGAAAACCAGGCAGCCCTATATATTTGTGCCTTTTTAGTAGTCATTATTCCGTTGGTTTCACTCATTTTATTCGCCCTGCGGGTGTTGTTTAACCGAGCAAGCCTAAACAGAACAATTTCATTTGGCTTGTTAATGCTCTGGTTGGTGGCCTTGTGCACGGGTTTATATTATGGATTTAAAACCGCCGGAGAGTTTAAGCAAGAAGCCAGAGTGTCGCAAACACAAGTTCTAAAACCCTATCCTACCTATTACTTAAAACTAAATGACTTGAAGTTTTTAACCAAAGAAGATAGTTTGAAACTACAGGTAGATAAGAATTTCTTTAACGGAACGATGCGCATTGATAATAGCCGTCGCGATCAACCCGACAATGTGCGCTTGTATATTGAATCTACCGAAGATAAAACCCCTTCGGTGAACATTCAATACATTGCTAATGGTAAAAATTTCGCAACAGCTTTAAACTCCATCAAACAAATTCGATATCGCTTTACCCAACAAGACTCGGTTTTAAGCTTTGACGAGTCGGTGCACATTCCCCAACAAGCGCTTTGGCGCAACCAACGCGTGCGCATTACGCTCAAAATACCCGAAGGTGCCCGATTGTTAATTGAACCCGGCGTAAACGAATACCTTGATAACTACAATGTATACGACTGTATTCCGGAAAACGCTCGCTCCTATCAGGTAGACGGCAAGGGTGATCCAAGTAAATGGATGGTGAACAAAAATGGCCTCAGCTGCGACACCCTACAGGTGAACAAAAAATAAACTTCACAAAAAAACCCGCTCTAAATTTAGAGCGGGTTTTTTATCTAAAAGGTTTTTTATTGCCCCACCATAAATACGGCATTGCTAAAAAGAAGTTTTCCGTTTTCCCAGAAAGAACGGAATAAGGGGTTATCGGTCAAATACACAACCGATCCTCGTCCCATATCTTGCACCCCAAACAACAAACCATCTTTCAGTTTTTGTTTGGATTTACTGCCGGCAAAACCGGTAAGGTAATTATTTTGCTTTACCACACCCACATTCCAACCACGGTCTAAATAGGTGTAAACTTTATCGTCTAGTTTTAAGGTATAATAAAAATCGGGGTAGCCGTAAGCCAATGGGTGGCTGGCATCCATAGCTACTTTATAAATTGCTCCCGGAATGTTTTCCGTTAAAGCATCGCGTTCTCTGTTGGCATACACTTTCAACTTTTCATACGGATTTTTATCACCCTCAGCTTTGGGCAACTCTTTCGATTTAAGTGCAAACTGTTTGGTATCGGCCAAACTTGCCACAGCCCCCTCAAGCGCAATGAGTTTACCACCGGCTTTTACCCAAGCTTGAAGCTTATCGAGGTCTAAGTCGTCGTAATATCCATCGGGCAAAATGAGTACATCCATTAAATTCCAATTAAAATCATACAAATCTTCTTTCAATACCAAACTAATCGGATAATCAATTTGCTCTTCGAAGAAATGCCAAATTTGACCCACCGGTTGTGAAGAAGTTCCCTTTCCGGAAACAAGCACCACTTTTGGTTTTTTTAAGTAGTGGGTTTGGTTCGAACCCAAATCGGGGCCTTTATCAGAAAAACCACTGCTGATGGTTTGTAAGCTAATACCCGATTCTACAGCTAATTGCTGAATGGTTTCATCAAATTTAGTCCCCAAAGCACCATTGCTTGTGCGGGCAATAATTAAGGCACCTGGTTTAAATTGTTTACCACCCGATTCGAAGGTGCTCTCCGAAAATCGAACCTTAATGTTTCGTTTCAATAGTTTGGCCAAAAAGCGGACATCGGCCACGGCATTCCATTCGGCAATATAAGCCACTGGTTTTTCGGCTAATTTATCGGTTTCGGTTTTAGCCAACGAAGTATAAGCAGGTTTTAGCACTTCTGTACTGGCATACGCCTGAACACCATAAGCATAGGGCATTGCCCATGCGGTAATATCGTAGGTGTTTGAATCGGATACAAATGTTTCGGGCTCAAACAACACTTTTAACAAAATAGATTTAGGCTGATACGCACTGATCACCAAATCGTTTCGGTGCACCGAAAACTTTTCGGTTTTACCGTTAAAGTAGTTGAACCCGCTGGCACCTTTGCTGGCACCATACCCAAATTCAATACCGTTTCGGGTAAGTAA
>JACCDH011713272.1_pt1 | contig 14798 bp, 12 predicted proteins | sample 7442481 | NCBI WGS metagenome assembly JACCDH01 (sample SAMN15323433, study PRJNA562643) | freshwater metagenome | isolation source: river surface water | place: USA:Blue River Watershed | collected 2017-08-15
ACAAAGCCGCCCGCATCGGTGCCTTGACACGCGACCTGAGCGAGTTGTTGCCCGAGCTGGTGCCGCTGCTCAAAGACAAGCTCAAACCTGAAGCCCTGCAAGCCGCAGGCCTGCAGGCCTACCACCCACCTTGCACGCTGCAACACGGCCAGCAGCTCAAAGGCGGCGTCGAAAAGCACTTGGGCGATTTGGGCTTTCAGATCAAGGTCACGGCCAACGAGTCGCACCTGTGCTGCGGCTCAGCGGGCACCTACAGCGTGCTCAACCCCGAGCTGTCCAAAACCCTGCGAGACCGCAAACTGGGCCACCTGAACGCGCTGGAACCGCAAGGCGTGATCAGCGCCAACATCGGCTGCATCACCCACCTGCAAAGCGGTAGCGGCTTGCCGGTGCGGCATTGGGTGGAGTTGCTGGACGAGGCGATTTCTTAGCGTTTTGCATGCCTGCCACTGCGGCACAATCAAGCCCAGGAGGCGATGTGGCTGCATTCAATTACCGACATCTGTATTACTTTTGGGTCGTCGCCAAAGAAGGCGGTTTTGCCCGTGCCGCCCAGCGGCTGGACATGGCGATCCAGACCATCAGTGCGCAGGTGCGTGAGCTGGAAAAGTCCTTGGGCCATCAGCTGCTCAAACCTCAGGGTCGCGGCGTCACGCTGACCGAGGCGGGGGATGTGGCCTATGCCCGCGCCGAAGAAATATTTCAGATCGGCCAGCGCATTCCGCAAGAAGTGATGCAGGCCGCCACGGTGCCCACCATCCGCTTATCGGTGGGATTGTCGGACGGTATTTCCAAATTGGCAGCCCACAAATTGTTGGGCCCAGCCCTCCAAGAGTCGCAGCTGAAGCTGGTTTGCCATGAAGGTGAAATCGAGCAGTTGACGGCCGAGTTGGCCCTGCACCACTTGGACTTGGTGTTGGCGGGACAGCCTGCGGCGCACAACAGCAACTTGCGTTTGTCCAGCCGTTTGATTTCTTCTTCAGATGTGGGCTGGTTTGGCCCCAGCCAGTGGGTGCACAAGGCCGATGTGGACCAGTTCCCGCAAAGTTTGAGCCGCTTGCCGGTTTTGTTGCCCACGGCGCATTCACCCCTGCGTGCTTCTTTGGACCGCTGGTTCGATGAACTGCAGATCCAACCCCGGGTGGTGGGCGAGTTCGAAGACAGCGCTTTGATGTCGGTGTTTGGTGCGGGTGGCTTGGGGGTGTTCCCGGCCAGCTTGATTGGGCGCGACGACTTGTCTTTGATGAAGGGCCTGAAACTGCTGGGCCAGTCCGAGGTCAAAGAAGAGATCTACGCGCTGTACACCCGCCGCAGCAGCCACCACCCTTTGGTCCAAAGCATTTTGCAGACCGCGCAGGCTTGAGGCCTGCGCAGATTGGCGCCATCAGCTCAGGCTTTGCTGGTCGCGGATGCGGTGGATGCTGGCGATGTCGATCACCCAAACCAGCCCGTCGCCAATCTGGCCGGTGTAACAGGCTTCGATGATGGCGTTGCGGATGGGCTCGACCATGTCGTCGTTGACCAGCACGCAGACCATCAGCTTGTGGGTGAAGTCGGTCAACTCGTCTTTCACGGTGCGTTTGTTCACCGCAGCTGGGGCGGTGAAGCCCTCGGCCTTGAAGATGGTCACACCGGGAAAATTGGGGATGGCCCGCAAGGCGTCACGCAAGCGTTGCAGACGGTTGGGGCGGACGATGGCGCGGATTTCTTTCATGTTGATCCTTGGGGTTTCAAGCTTCGCTGGGGTGGTCGTCAAACCAGCGGTACAAAGTGGGCAGCACCACGAGCGTGAGCAGGGTCGAAGAGATCAGGCCGCCGATGACCACGATGGCCAAGGGGCGTTGAACTTCTGAGCCTGGGCCGGTGGCAAACAGGAAGGGCACCAGGCCGAGCAGGGCGACAGTGGCGGTCATCATCACAGGCCGGAAGCGCTGCACACAGCCTTCCCGCACGGCGGCGGCTGTGTCCATGCCATCTTCACGCAAGCGACGAATGGAGGTGACCAGCACCACGCCATTGAGCACCGCAATGCCCCACAAGGCGATGAAGCCTACAGACGCGGGCACGCTCACGTATTCGCCCGAGACAAACAGACCGATCAAGCCGCCGATGGAGGCGAAGGGCAGGACCAAGATGATCAGACCTGCCAGCTTGACCGAGCGGAACAAGATGAACAGCAAGAAGAAGATCGCGGCGATCGTCAGCGGCACGATGATGGCCAGTGTGGCCATGGCCCGCTCCATGTTTTCAAACTGACCGCCATAGACAAAGTAGTAACCCTCAGGCAGCTTCACTTCTTGGTCGATGCGTTGCTGCACCTCGGTCACAAAGCCCGCCAGGTCGCGACCCTCCACGTTGGCGCCCACCACCACGCGGCGTTTGCCGCTCTCACGGCTGATCTGGGCCGGGCCATCCACCAGTGCAATCGTGGCCAGGCTCGACAAAGGCACTTGCGCACCACCGGGTGTGGGCAGCAAGGTGTTGCCAATCGCTTCAGCCGATTGCCGCACCTGCGCTGGGAAACGCACCACCACGCTGTAGCGGCGCTCGCCTTCGTAGAGCGTGGTCACGTCTTTGCCGCCAATGGCGGTTTCGATGATGCTTTGCACATCGGCCACGTTCAAGCCGTGACGCGCAATGGCCTTGCGGTCGATGTCCACCGTGAGGGCTTGCTGGCCTGACAAACGCTCGATGCGGATGTCGCGGCTGCCCGGCACGCTCTTGAGGATGCGCGCGACTTTTTCCGACAGGGTTTTGAGCTCACCGAGTTCGTCGCCAAAGATCTTGATGGCCACTTGCGAGCGCACACCGGTGACCATCTCGTCGACGCGCTCCGAGATGGGTTGCGACAGCACAATTTGCACGCCCGGGATGGTGGACAAGCGCTGGCGAATGTCCTCGTCGATCTCGTCCTGGCTGCGATCGGATTTCGGATCGAGCAACACAATCGGGTCGGATTCGTTGGGCCCTGCTGGGTCGGCGGGCGATTCGCCTCGGCCCAGTTTGGACACCACCATGCGCACGCCGGGCACTTCGGCGATGGTTTTCATGGCCGCCATTTCCATGCGGATGGATTCGTCCAAGGAGATGCTGGGCACGCGGTTGATCTGCGGCGTCAGCGCCCCTTCTTTCATGGTCGGCATGAAGGACTTGCCCAGCAAGGGGAACAGCGCCAAGGAGCCCACCAGCAGCGCCACGGCTACGCCCAAGGTCAGTCGGCTTTGCGCCGTGGCTGCGTCCAGCAAGCGCAGGTAGCGTTGCTTCAAATACGCAATCAATCGCGTGTCTTCGCCCGAGCCACCTTTGAGGAAGTAAGAGCACAGCACGGGCGACAAAAACAGCGAGACCAACAAGGACACCGCCAAGGACATGGCGATGGTCAGCGCCAGGGGTGCAAACATCTTGCCTTCAATGCCTTGCAAGGTCATCAGCGGCAAGAACACCAAGATGATGATGGCGATGCCAAAGATGGTGGGCGTGGCCACTTCGGTGGTGGCGTCCAGCACGGTGCGCACCCGCTCGCCGATGCTTTTGCCCGCATGGCCCAACCGGTGGTACACGTTTTCGACCACCACCACGGTGGCGTCCACCATCAGGCCAATCGCAATGGCCAGACCGCCCAGCGACATCAGGTTGGCCGAGATGCCGTAGCGGTTCATCAAGATGAAAGTGGTCAGCGGCGCGATGATCAGGGTGGCCACCACGATCAAACTCGACCGCACATCACCCAAGAAAATGAACAGCACCACCACGACCAAGAAAATGCCTTCGATCAGCACCTTGCCCACGGTCCACAGTGCAGAGTCCACCAGTTCGGTGCGGTCGTAATAGGGCACGATCTTCAGGCCATCGGGCAGCATGTGCTGGCTGTTGATCTGATCGACCCGTTTCTTGATGCGGGACACGATTTCTTTGGCGTTGCCGCCGCGTGTCATCAGCACAATGCCCGAGACGCCCTCGGTGTAGCCGCCTTTGATGATGGCGCCTTGGCGCACTTCGCTGCCGATCTCGACTTGCGCCACATCGCGCACAAACACCGGCACACCGGCTTGCTCCTTGACCACGATGTTGCCGATGTCTTCCAGCGATCGGATCAGGCCCACGCCCCGGATCAGGTACTGCTCGTTGACCTGCGGCAAGATGCCGCCGCTGGCGTTGGAGTTGTTGGCCGCAATGGCTTGCACCACCTGCTGCACCGACAGGTTGTAGTGACGCAGTCGCCCAGGATCGACCAGGGCTTGGTATTGCTTGACGTAGCCGCCTTGTGAGTTGATCTCGGCCACGCCCGCAATCGACCGCAGCAAGGGCCGCACCACCCAGTCTTGCACGGCGCGGCGCTCGGCCAGCTCTTGGGGCGTCAAGGCGCGTTGGCCGTCATCGGGTCGCTCCAGCGTGTATTGGTACACCTCGCCCAAGCCCGTCGAGACGGGGCCCAGCACTGGCGCGATGCCAGCAGGCATGCGCGGCGTGACTTCGATCAGCCGCTCGGTGACCAGCTGCCTGGCGAAATAAACGTCGGTCTTGTCGGTGAACACCAAGGTGATGATGGACAAGCCGCTTTTGTTGAGCGAGCGCATCTCCACCAGACCCGGCAAGCCGGTCATGGCGATTTCGAGTGGCACCGTCACAAAGCGTTCGATTTCTTCGGGTGAACGACCGGGCGCCTCGGTGGCGACCTGGACCTGGACGTTGGTGACGTCCGGGAAGGCATCGACCGACAGGCGTGTGGCCTCGCGCAGGCCAAAGGCGCACAGCACCAGGGCCAGCACCACAACAATGAGGCGCTGGCTCAGCGCCCCTCGGATCATGGAGGTGATCATGCTTTACTCCAGCTCGGCGCGTTTGCGTTCGTTGTTCATGTGGAAAGCGCCTTCGACGACGACTTCAGCGCCAGCAGACAGCCCTTTGATGACGGGGCGCACTTGGTCTTGCGCGGGGCCCAACTCCACAGGGGTGAGGCGATAGCGCTGATCGGCCGTGCGCACGAAGACATGGTCGCGGTCGTTCTCGCGCACCACGGCTTGGCTGGGCAAGGCCAGCATGTCTTGTGTGCCGCCGCGCACCCGCATGCTGGCCAGCATCTGGGGTTTCAGGTCGCGCTTGGGGTTGTCCACTTGGGTGCGGATGGTCACGCTGCGGGTCTCGGGCGACACGGTGTCGCCCACATAGACGATCTTGCCTGTCAAGGCGCGGTTGCCCAAAGCGGGCACTTCAATCAGCACGGTTTGACCCGCTTGCACCGAACGTGCGGTTTGTTCTGGCAAAGCGCCCACCACCCACACGGTGTCCAGATCGGCCACGGTGAACAAATGGTCACCCGGTTGTGCCACCTGTCCGTTGCTGACTTTGCGCTCGATCACCACACCGGCCAAGGTTGCGCTGACCGCTGCCACCGGGTGCAAGGTGCCTTGGTCTTTCAGGCGGTCGATGGCCTCTGTGGGCAAGCCCATCAGGCGCAATTGATCGCCCCCTGCACGCAACTCCGCACGGGCCACTGCCAACTCCGACTCGCGCCTTTGCAGTTCTGCCGAACCGATGACATCGGCCTGGATGAGCTGACGGGCCCGCTCGACAGCCCGCTCCGCTTGCGATGCGGCCGAATGCGCCTTGAGAAAGCCCATTTGCGCCGAGGTCAACTCGCTGCTGGCCACGCGTGCCAGAGCTTGGCCACGCTGCACCCGGTCACCCACTTCGGCCAAGACTTCGGTCACGCGTCCGGTGACCGCCGCGCCAATGCGGGTGACCGAACGGTCGTTGGCTTCAATCCGGCCCGAAATTTCGACCCAAGGGGTGATCTCTTGTTTTTCCAGCTTCTCAACTTTGAACTGAGAGGCCATCTCAGGCTTGATCACAACATTCAAAGGATCGGCTTCGGCGGTGGCCGAAGCGGGGGCTTTGGGGGCTTTGTCGCTACAGGCGGACAAAAACAGCACGCTGGTGCCCAAGAGCATGGACAGCGCGGTGCGTTGAAAGTGGAGGGATGGGCGTGTCATGACGATGTCCTGCAAAAATTCAAGAAGGTGTGTTTTCGATGTGCTGGCCGATCAATTGGTCCAGCATGACGCGGGCTTCTTGCAGCTGGTAGCGTGCCTGGATCAGGTCGGCACGCACACTGCGCAGTACGCGCTGCGCGTCCAGCACATCCAAAATGCCGCGCTCACCAAAGCGGTAAGCGGCTTGGGCCACGCGCAAAGCCGCTTCGGCTTCGCGCACAGAGCCCTGACTCAGGGCCTCGATGCGCAGGCGAGCCATCTCCAGCGACTTCCAGGTCAGCAAAACCTGCTGTTCCAGCTCGGCCTTGCGGCCTTCCAGCCTGACTTGTGCGCGTTCGAGCTCCGCACTGGCTTGGGCAATGGGCCCGCTGCGCCGGTCCAACAGAGGCACTTGCATGCCAATGCCCCATTGCCCTTGGCGAAACTCCGGGTCACGGCTTTGGCTGTAGCGCAACTCGACGCCTGGCCAACGGCTGGATTCGGCGCTGCGCAGCATGGCTTGGGCTTTGCTCACGTCGGCTTGCAGCAAACTCAACTCCGGGTTGTGTTGCCGCACCATGTGGTGGATCTGCTGCAGGTCCACCAGCTCTTGCGTTTCACGCAGATCACCGGTCAGCTGCCATTGCGCAGGCAACTGCCCTGCGGCCAGCTGGTTCAGTTGGATCTTGCTTTGCTCGACCATCAGGCTGGCGGTCTGCAGGCGTTCACGTGCGGTGATGATTTCGGCATCGGCTTTGATGATTTCGTAGCGTGCCGCTTCGCCACTTGCAACCCGCAGGCGCACACGTTCGCGCACTTGCTCCAGCAGCACGACATCTTCGGAAGCGGCCTCGGCTTGCGCCTTGTGCAGCAGACCTTGGTAAATCCGCAAACGCGCCTGGCTGACCAGTTCATTGCGGGTTTGGCCGATCTGGTGCTTGCTTTCTTGTTCGGTGGCACTGGCGGTATCGATGCGTGCTTGCCGTGCAAAGGGGTTTTCAATGGGCTGGCTGACGGACCAGCTTTGCAGAGGGCCTGGGGTCACGCCAGCAATGCGGGCGGTGTTTTGGCCTTGATGCCAGTCGATTCTGGGGTTGGGCAAGGCGCGTGCTGCCTGAATGCCCGAACGCGCCGCGTCGCGTGCACTTTGGGCCGCACGCAATTGCGGGTTGTGCGCCAGGATGATCGGCAGGAGTTGCTCGGTGCCCAATTCTGGGGAAGCCGTGGCTTGGCTTTGAACGATCGCCCGAGCTGGACTGTGGCTTGGGGTTGTAGCCGGTTGTGCCACGGCGGTGTTCGCCAGCAGCACAAGAGACCATGACCAATGGGGCTGAAGTTGGACCGGCCAGCGGTAGCCCGAGCGCGGGCTCTTTGGCGTGTCAGTACGCGATGGACGCATGTGAGAGTTCCGTGATTCAAAACAACCGCCATCATATGCGCGATGAAACTGCTGAAAAAGCAGATTCAGGCTGACACTCAGTTCGTGAAAACCTGAATATTCTAGAAAGGCGCGGCTTCGTTTTCGCTACTGATGCCTTGGCGCCAAAAGCGCCCTAGACCTGCCTGCTGCGGCCTGCTCAAGCGGCCAAGGCCGCCCCAATGTCCTGCGCGATCTTGGCCGGTGCGTCCTGCGGTGCATAACGCTTGAGCACGCGCCCGTCTTTGCCGATCAGGAACTTGGTGAAGTTCCACTTGATGGCCTTGCTGCCCAAGATGCCGGGGGCCTCGGCGGTGAGCCATTGGTACAGCGGGTGTGCGCCCTCACCATTGACTTTGATTTTGCTCATCATCTGAAAGCTCACGCCGTAGTTCTTCTGGCAGAAGTTGGCGATCTGCGCGTCGTCGCCCGGGTCTTGGCTGGCGAACTGGTTGCACGGAAAGCCGATCACGGCCAGACCTTGTGCACCGAACTGCTGGTGCAGTTTTTCCAAGCCAGTGAACTGGGGCGTGAAGCCGCAGGCGCTGGCGGTGTTCACGATCAGCATCACTTGGCCCTTGTATTGGCTCAGGTGAACGGTTTGGCCGTCGATGCCGAGGGCTTCAAAGTCGTAAAGGCTCATGGGGACGCTCCAGGTTCAGTCTCGATGGCCGGGGCCGACGACCGCCAACACGGCGGCCAGCAAAATCAGCGAGCCGCCCACCAGGGTGCGGCCTTCCCAGCTTGAAGCGCCCAGTATGACGGAAGACACGCTGGCAAACAGCACTTCGGACAACATGACCAGAGAGGTCGTGTGGGCGGCCAACCGGGCCGCGCCGTATTGCAGGGCCAGGTTGCCAAACAGGAACGATGTGCACAGCAATGCCACAAAGGGCAGCCATGCCCAGCTGGGCGCTGCGCCAGCCTGCACCACGCCCGTGGCCAAGCCCAAGAGAGCGGCCACTGTGCCCATCAGCGCACCGCCGCCAAACATGGCCAGGGTGCGCGACGCGCTGGGGGCGTCTTTCAGCTTGAGCAAGAGGGCGTTGGTGATGGCAAAGGTCAGCCCACTGATGAGGGCCAGCACATCGGCCAGGCTCTCGGGCACCGGCCAAGGGGTCTCGGGCGTCTTGAGCACAATGAACAAACCGGCCAGCGCCAGCGCTAACCGCAGCAAGGCCATGCCGGTGGGTTTTTCCCCCAAAATCCACCAGGCCACCAGCACCGACCAAGCGGGCATCAGGTAAAACAGCAAGACCACGCGGACCACATCGCCCACCGTGACGGCCCAGTTGAAACCGATGTTGGTCAGCCCCGATGCGATGAGCAGCAACCACAAACCAGGATGTTGGCGCCAACTTACCAAGTTGCCGCGCAAGCCCATGCCCAGTGCAATGGCGACCAAGACCAAGCCGTAAACCAGCGCAGTGGCCCACAGCGGATGCAGACCCAAAGACTCAAGTTGTTTGAAAGGCCACCAGCAAATGCCCCACACCAAGGCATTGAACAACAGCCCGGCCACGGCCAGGCGGGTGTGGGGGGTGTGAGCCATGTGCTGGCTCAGTGGGGGTCTTTGGCGGCAGCGGCAGCAGCTTTGTGCTTGTTCCACCAACGCCAGCCGACCCAGCCCAAGCCCAGGGCCAGGAGGGCAAAAATGCCATGCTGGAATTGGCGCAACACGGCAAACATCCAGTCCCAGTTCTGGGCGCCGTAGTAGCCCAGGTAAACCCAGATCGGAACGCTGATGATGGCGGCAAAGCCGTCCATGAAGAACCAAGTGGCAAAGCTCACGCGGTGGCTCATGCCCGCCGAGAAGAACACAGGGGTGCGCAAACCTGGCAGGAAGCGCGCCACGAACATGACCCATTTGCCGTATTTGTGGAAGGCGTCTTGCGCACTGGCAAACCGCTCAGGCGTCAGTACTTTGCGAAAACCCGGCATCTGCGAGATGCGTTGACCATACAGACGGCCCAAGGTGAACATCAAACCGTCGCCGATCAAAACACCCGCCATGCCCACCGCAAACATGGTGTGCACGTCGGCATGGCCCAGTCCGGCGATCACGCCGCCGGTGACCAAGGTCACGTCTTCAGGAACCGGGATGCCGAAGCCACAAATCAAGAGCATCACGAACACGGCCAAATAACCGTATTCGGTGAAGATGGGCATCAGAAATTGAAAAACTTCCATCGATTATCAAAGTTCAATCAACACCTTGGCGGGTGAGCGGAATGCTCGCTTTGCAAAGGCAGCGGGCCAGTGTAATTCATTTGAATGGCCCTTCTGAAACGGGGTTCAGGGGGTCATCCCGCGGGGCGCTGGAATGCTGGCACACTTGCGAGATCAGCCACTTTTGCCGATCTCGCTGCATGCCCCGTCCGATCCAAGCCACCATCCACACCGCTGCTTTGCGCCACAACTTGGGCCTTGCACGGCAAGCCGCCCCCGACGCGCAGGCTTGGGCGGTGGTCAAAGCCAATGCCTATGGGCATGGCATCGAGCGGGTGTTCGAGGGCTTGCGCGGCGCAGACGGCTTTGCCCTGCTGGACTTGGGCGAGGCCGAGCGTGTGCGTGCGCTGGGTTGGCGCGGCCCGATCTTGCTGCTCGAAGGCGCATTTGAAGCCCGCGATTTGGAGCTGTGCTCGCGCCTGCACCTGTGGCACACGGTGCATTGCGACGAGCAAATCGACATGCTGGCGCTGCACAAAACGCACGAGCCGCACCGCGTGTTCCTCAAGATGAATTCGGGCATGAACCGCCTGGGTTTTGCCCCGCAGCGCTTTCGCTCGGCCTGGACGCGGCTGAACGCTTTGCCCCAAGTGGACGAAATCTCGCTCATGACCCATTTCAGCGATGCCGATGGCGACAAAGGCATCGCCGCGCAAATGGCCCGCTTTGAAGAAGCCACCCGCGACCTGCCCGGTGAGCGCAGCCTGTGCAACAGCGCGGCCACCTTGCGCCACGCCCACCAAGCGGGTGTGAAGGCCGACTGGATCCGGCCGGGCATTGCGCTGTATGGCAGCTCGCCCGATTTCCCCGCGCATTCGGCAGCCGGTTGGGACTTGAAGCCCGCCATGAGCCTGCACGCCAACATCATGGCGGTGCAGCACTTGCAAGTGGGCGACAGCGTGGGCTACGGCTCCAGCTTTGTGGCTGACCATGCCATGCGCATTGGGGTGGTGGCCTGTGGTTATGCCGATGGCTACCCGCGCATCTGCCCCACGGGCACACCGGTGTTGGTGGACGGCGTGCGCGGCCGTACCTTGGGCCGCGTGAGCATGGACATGCTGGCCGTGGACCTCAGTGCCATGCCTGCCGCGGGCGTGGGCAGCCAGGTCACTTTGTGGGGCCAGGCGGCCAACGGCACGGTGCTGAGCATCGACGAGGTGGCCCAGGCCGCTGGCACGGTGGGTTATGAGCTGATGTGCGCGTTGGCTCAGCGCGTGCCGGTCCAGGTCGCTGAAGACTGACCCAGCTGCACCCGCGACAATTGCGCGCGGTGTTCACGGTGACAATGGACCATGCCTCACCGATTGCCCACACACCGCCACGACCAGAGGGCTCTGATGGCGGCACTGGTCCTGATCGTCATCTGGGGCGCCAACTTCACACTGCAAAAGCACCTGTTCAACCTGCTCTCACCAGCCGGGTTCTTGATGGGGCGCTACATCCTCATGCCCACCTGTGCGCTGCTGTTGATGCGCTGGCGTTTGGGGGGTTGGTTGCCGCCTTTGCCGCGCAAAGACTTGGTGCACATGGCTTGGCTGGGCTTTGCAGGCCACACCTTGCATGTGGGTTTGGTCAGCTATGGCATCCATTGGTCCACGGCCTTTTCCAGCGCCGTCATCTTGGCCTGCGGCCCGGTGTTCACTTTGTTGATCCTGCGCTACAAAGGGTTTGAGCGACTGAGCGTGGCCCAAATCGCCGGTGTGGCGCTGGCGCTGGGCGGGGTCTTGATGTTCTTGTCCGACAAACTCCTGGGCGGGCAATGGCGGGCGGGCGGCGGTGACTTGGTGTTGCTGGTCGCAGCCAGCCTGTTTTCTTATTACACCGTGGCGGCCAAACCCGTCATGGAGCGCTACGGCCCGGTGCTGACCATGGGCTACACCACCTTGCTCGGCAGTATCCCGATCTTGCTGTTGTCGGTGCCCTTGGGGCTGCAATCGCCTTGGGGCTCGCTCGACCTGTGGGCTTGGGCAGGTCTGTTTTGGTCGATTCTGGTCTCGGCTTTTTTGGGTTGGCTCATCTGGGGCTGGATCAACATCGTGCGCGGCGTGGCCCGCACGGCGCCGCTGATGTACCTGATGCCGCCGATGACCGGCTTGTTTGCCTGGGCCTGGTCGGGCGAGCACTACACCTGGATCAAGATCGCTGGGGCCGGGGTGATTTTGTTGGGCGTGGCGCTGGCGCAGTACGCCGGGCAGATCAAGTGGCGCTTGCGTTGAGGTTTCAGCGCAGCCAGGTGTCGTAGGCGGTTTTGCAGATCAGGGCCAGCACCACCCAGATGAAGACATGGCGCACAAAGCCAGCGCCATGCTTGAGCGCCAAACGCGTGCCGATCAGGCTGCCCACCACATTGGCCGCGCCCATGGCCAGGGCCAAGTGCCACCACACATGGCCTTTGAACGTGAACAAGGTCAAGGCCGCCAAGTTGGTCGCCACATTGATCATCTTGGCCGCAGCCGAGGCGTTCAAAAAGTCATAGCCCAACAAGCGCACATAGGCGAACACCAGAAAACTGCCGGTGCCTGGCCCGAAAAAGCCGTCGTAAAACCCGATCACCAAGCCAATGCCTGCGGCGATCCAGGCCTCGGTCGCCCCCCGAAAGCGGGGTGCGTGGCTGCGGCCCAGGTCTTTTTTGACCAAGGTGTAGGCCAGCAACAGGCCCAGCAACACGGGCAGCGCTTTGCGAAACAAGCTGGGGTCTACCTGCGTGACGACCCAGGCCCCGGCCAAAGAGCCCAGCAAGCCCATGCCCGCAGCAGGCAACAAAGAGCGCCAAGGCATGACCACCTTGCGGCTGTATTGCAAGGTGGCAAAGGCGGTGCCCCAGATTGAGGCGCTTTTGTTGGTGCCAAACAAGGTGGCAGGGGCCGCCCCAGGGAAGGTGGCAAACAAGTCGGGAAACAAGATCAGACCGCCACCGCCCACGATCGAGTCCACCAAACCAGCCAGCAGCGAGGCCAGCGAAACAATCAACAATTCCATGCGGGAGATTGTGGCATCGGGGGCGCGACAGCCCTGTCGGCCCAGCGACGGGCGAAAAAAAAGCGCCGCTTGCGCGGCGCCTGAGAAGTCACATCTCGTTGGGATGTTGGTTCATGTTGGAGTTCTTAGGGGTTCGAGTTGTCTCCTCGGCCCTCGGGATGCAAGGTACTGCTATGCATCGAGTGAATGAAATGTAAGGGCTGTCTGTGACACAAACCCTCAGGGATTTCCCGATTCGCGGGAAATCCCTGATCGAAACTGGATGTGAGCTGACAAAAGCCGGTTTCAGCCTGCCGAACGCTCAGCGTCTTGCGCGATCCATTGCGCCGCTTTCTCGGCAATCATCAAGGTGGGGCTGTTGGTGTTGCCGCTCGTGATGGTGGGCATCACGCCCGCGTCCACCACGCGCAGCGCGGCCACGCCACGCACTTGCAGACGGGCATTGACCACGGTCATCGGGTCATCGTCACGCCCCATGCGGGTGGTGCCCACGGGGTGGAAGATGGTGCTGGCGATGTCGCCGGCCAGTTTGGCCAGATCTTCATCGGTTTGGTACTGCACGCCGGGTTTGAACTCTTCGGGTTGGAAGGGTTTCATGGCCTCTTGGTCCATGATGCGGCGGGTCACGCGCAGGCTGTCGGCGGCCACCTTGCGGTCCACCTCGGTGGCCAGGTAGTTGGGCGCAATGGCGGGGGCGTCGTCGAATTGGTTGGTCTTGATCTGCACGCTGCCGCGGCTGGTGGGGTTCAGGTTGCACACGCTGGCGGTGATGGCCGGGAAGCTGTGCAGCGGCTCGCCAAACGCATCCAGGCTCAGCGGCTGCACGTGGTACTGCAAGTTGGCGTGTGGCTGCGAGGGGTCGCTCTTGGTGAACGCGCCCAGCTGGCTGGGGGCCATGCTCATGGGGCCGGTGCGCTTGAGGGCGTATTCCAGACCGATCATGGCTTTGCCCCACAGGCTGTTCGCCAAGGTGTTGAGGGTCTTGGCGTTTTTGACCTTGTAGACCGAGCGGATCTGCAAATGGTCTTGCAAGTTGGCCCCCACGCCAGGCAAGTCGTGCTTGACCTCGACGCCTTTGTCCTTCAGCAAAGCACCGGGGCCGATGCCCGACAACTGCAAAATCTGCGCCGAGCCGATGCTGCCCGCGCTCAAAATCACTTCACGGGTGGCTTTGACTTCGACCATCTCCACGCCCGACCAGACCTGCACACCGGTGCAGCGTTGGCTGCCGTCGGCTTGGGTCTCCAGCATCAGCTTGGCCACTTGGGCCTTGTTCCACAGCTCGAAGTTGGGACGGGCGTAACAGGTAGGGCGCAAAAAGGCCTTGGCGGTGTTCCAGCGCCAACCGTCTTTTTGGTTGACCTCGAAATAGCTCACGCCTTCGTTGTTGCCCCGGTTGAAGTCGTCGGTGGCCGGAATGCCTGCTTGCTGGGCGGCTTGCGCAAACGCGTCGAGCACGTCCCAGCGCAGGCGCTGCTTTTCGATGCGCCACTCGCCACCGGTGTTGCGCCCGCGCAAGGTGTGCAGGTAACTGCCCTTGGGCAAATCGGTGGGGGCCAGCAATTCCGACTTGGACCCTTTGGCTCCGTGAAATGCGTTGGCGCCTTTGTAGTGGTCTTCGTGCAGCTTGAAGTAAGGCAGGGTCTGGTCCCAGCGCCATTCGTCGTTGCCGGTGATCTGCGCCCATTGGTCGTAGTCACGCGATTGGCCGCGCATGTAAATCATGCCGTTGATGCTGGAGCAACCGCCCAGCACCTTGCCACGCGGGTAGCGCAGGCTGCGGCCATTCAAACCTTCGGCTGGCTCGGTCTGGTACATCCAGTCGGTGCGCGGGTTGCCAATGCAGTACAGGTAGCCCACCGGGATGTGCACCCAGTGGTAATCGTCTTTTTTTCCCGCTTCCAGCAGCAGCACACGCTTGCTGGCGTCAGCGCTCAAGCGGTTGGCCAGCAAGCTGCCGGCTGTGCCGCCGCCCACGATGATGTAGTCGAAGGTGTTGTCGTTCATGTTCTTCCCAGTCTCCTGATGGAACGATTGTGCCTGTGGATTTTTGCAGGTCGGCGCTTGAGCGCCGACTTTCAACGGGTTGATGCACGCATGGCAAGGGAACTGTTTGGATCGGCACACCGTGTCGGACCTGAAGGTGCCGACCTACAAGGCCTCCCATTTGCAGTATGGACACAGCCAGCGCAGCGGGGGTG
>JACCDH010158198.1_pt1 | contig 14795 bp, 12 predicted proteins | sample 7442481 | NCBI WGS metagenome assembly JACCDH01 (sample SAMN15323433, study PRJNA562643) | freshwater metagenome | isolation source: river surface water | place: USA:Blue River Watershed | collected 2017-08-15
ATTCATACAGTTAGGTAAAAATGCTGCCAGCCGGATTTATCCATTGTTGCGCGAAGTTTGCAGGTAAGTGTTGGGGGTGAACTGCTGGCTGCTATCGACACCGTGCCGGAAGGCGCGGTCTCCCGGTCCCCACAATTTAAGACGATAACCAATTGTATAATGGCCACCCTATGATCGAGGCCCAGAACGCAATCATTAGAGCAGCAAACTCGATTTTTAATATGCGCTCTCTCACCGCTTCACCCATAAATCGCTGGTTTTGTTTTCGTTTAACTTGCCTGCATACGGGATGCAAAGCGCCTTCGCTTCTTCAACTTGCCCGGACAACCAGATGTCATAATCATCGGGTTCAACGATAACCGGCATTCTGTCGTGAATACGTTCGACCACTCCAGCCGATTCCGTCATGACCATTGAATAGGCATTGCCCCATTCAGCGCTATCGCGCCAAATTCCAGCGCAATGGAATTGCTCGCCATCAGGCATTGAAAACCAAGTCCGGGTCATCGATCCCTTTTTGCCTTCAGCTTCAGCAAACCGATCAAGCGGTATCAGACATCGCCGCTCGCGAACGCTCGCGCTCCAGAACGGGCTGCCTAATTTGTCAGTTCGAGCATTGTTGACCAGCTTTGGTTTGAGGGGCTGCCCATCCTTGCCCTTCAATACCAAAGGGAAGCCCCATGTCATTTTGCGCGCCGTGTTGTCCGACGTGATCACTATGCCGGGACTGGTAGGATAAACGTCAGGAGGCGGTAAGTTCGCGCCAGCCATCACTTCGGCAAGGCTTTTACCAAATACGCTGTTCCAGCTTTCGATGCGGAGCGTGTATAGGTTGCACATATCTGGCCCCTTAAGACCGTTGCCGGTTGACGATCCGCTTCCATGTATAATGATCTGGGCCAGGCAGCAAAGGGCCTTTGGGTTCGTCGCCGGTTTGCTCAACTTTGGGCTGGCGTACCTTGATGCCAGACTTCTTGAAACACTGACTACAATGCAAACGCTGCACAAATGCAGCAATACTATCGCTCAGGCCCTTCTGCTCACATCGCCACCAATGGCCGGGCGCATCCAAGATGACGCTATGCTTACACTGCCAGCACGTGACCCGAAGATATCGCTTGTATAAAGCGCACTCGAACAATGTGCGGATTGGCCGGTATTTCTCTTTACCCGGCACCCAGCCATAAGGCGGCTCCCGGCTCACCTCACCGCACGAGGCACTTCCTGAAATAATGACGCCTGGTGTCTTGCATCAAAGCCAAGGTCTGACCCGGAAATCTCAAAACATCCAAGACGATCAGCGAGGTGCTGCGCCAGAATGAAGGTCGCACGTCGGCGGCGCTGACTGTCACTGTCTTGCAGTGCGGTTAAGGTACCTGTCGGCGCACATGTGAGAGCATCCTCAATGTGCGTAGCGAGAGCGTCTGGGTCGATTCGTGTCATGCAGGCATTATGGAACAAATATAGAACAATTAGCAAGAGGGTCAAAAATTGAAAAGTTCATGATGAGCGGGATTATTGCTGGACGCGCTCTGATTTCGCGCGCTCAATCAGGGCGCGGCACTTTCGAACTGACCCGCTGGCACTCTTGCCTCTCTCCTTGCCGGACGCCCGCTGTCGCCCAGACCCGCGCGCAGGGCATCCGGCGGCGTCGCGCCGTTGCAAGGGTGCCGTTTTTGGGTTGGCTCGCAGTGCGAGCACGTGCAACTCAGGCAATATGCCGCAAAACCGCTTCGATCATATCCGCTGAAAGCAGCGACATTTTCTGGTTGTTGCGATGTAAATGTGGCATGCTCAATCCGTTGCACAATGCCTTAAACGCCTAGCTTAAGTAAGCAGAGTTGAGGCTGCCGGTTAGGTATGAGTCATAGCACGGAGAATGTAGATGAGCATCCAACACGATACGGGCAGCAATGAAGCCCGAGATCAAAACGGCGCCGGCCAATGGAAAGGCTTAGCTGAAATTGATCAGGCAATTCATGAGAATCGTCTGACCGAATATCGGATGAAGAAGGCTTGGGCGGACCCATGGGGCAAACGACTGTTTTTGATGATTGGCACGATCTTCATTGCGTTCACCATTTTTGTATTAGTTCAAGACGTACTCTGATCTCGCACATCTATTTCCATTCCTTAACGCGATCTGCCGACTCTTCACTCGCACCTCTGGCATCTCGAGTGACATCACCCAAATAGCTCCGCACAGTTTCAACCCGCGCTTTGCCCGATTGTTGTGCTTGGCCAACTTCATCGCGAATGCTCTCATTGTCGATACCCGGGCTCATCGTATCTCGATTTCCAGTCGGCCCGACAGCGGATTTCCCCCGGACTTCAGACGCACTGGAAACGTTCGGCCTCGCGACCGGTTGACCCTGAATGAGCACGAGTTGATCTTGAATGTCGCTGCGCAGCTCGTCGGCATAGCCGTCGATAAACCGTGCTTGGAGCGCCTGACCTTGCGCGCCCAACTGGAAGTCGATGTCGTCGAAGCGAGCATTTCCGTAATAATCACGGTTGCGCTCGATTTCGCCCAGACCCCATTCGCGGTACGCTTGCGATAGATTGAGGCTGCCATTGGCGCTATTGCCTTCGAAGAACGACGCTTGTTGCTCCAGACGGTTTGCAATCTCTTCGGACCTGCGGGCTTCTTGGGTATAACTTTGTGCTTCGGTCAGCGAAGCATTCATGCCGCTGGCACTGGTCGACACAGAAGAGCTGCTTGATGAACTGACCGTCCGAACAAATCCATCCCGCGTACTCGACCAATTGCGGCTATCCGATATCTGTCGGAGACTTCCCATGATGCGAGAGCGATCTTCTGACGCAATGCCGATATCACTGTCCGTCCACGACTGATTTCGGCCGCCTTTCACACCAATACTCGCTTTGCCGGATCCTATCGACCCAGCCATCCCAGCGCCCGCTTCGCCATTGAGAAACCATGACGTCGTGATATCGTCGGCTGCCCTGCGGGACAGGCCATAAGTGCGTTGCAGATTGCTGGATGCCTGATCGACCTCGTTAAATGCGGTCTGGACACTGTCGGAATTGTTCTGCCCCGTTGCAGTCTCAAAGCTGCTGCCTTTGCTGACCTGGTTTCTGAGCTCGCGGAACTGCGTGACCGCGCTTGAGGTCGACTGCTGGGCGAGGTTCGAGAAAGTCTCGCTGTTACTGCGGCTCTGGCTGGCCATATTGGACAGCCGTGATGTGAACTCCTGACCAAGCGTAGGCGTAAACGGATAGCTTGACGTTGGCAGCTGGTCATAGCTGCCCTCGGCAAAGCTCGTGGTGAGCGTTCCGCTCTGGGAATAGCCTTTGGTCTGGGCCGCGCCATAGGTGAACGAAGGTGCCGTCGTCCCTTGCGCAAATTGCCGTGTCATCACACTTGAATTTTCAAAGCTGCTATTGCCAAGCGAAACATTGCCGGTGCTGGCTTCCCGCGCGGCTTCTTCGGCCGCATTCTGGCTGGGGTTCAAATAAGAGGTGGCATGGTGCGAGATGGCCATCGCTCCTTTGGCAACACCGCCCGCCAGAAAAGGGACCGAGGCAATCAGATAACCAGCGAGGATACCGATATCGCTGTTGACGTCGGCCATTCCCGTAAAGCTCGCCAGCGTCATACCGCCGGTGCCGGTAGCCGCCGTCATATCGGCAGCCCCTTTGAACATCAGCATCATGTGCAGGATCACGAACAGCGGTCCCCATGCAGCCAGATAGAAGAAGCCGGTTACATAGCCTTTGAGCGCCAGCGGTCCGGTCTTGGGCATCAGGAATAAGGGAAACAGCACAGGGAACAGAGCGTAAAACAAGACGGTCAGCACGACATTCAGCAGCGGCACCCATTTCATGGCGTTGTTGGCGATTGAACTATAAGTGCGCTCCGTCTGGATATCAGCGCGGGTCTGCGCATAAACATCGACATTGCTTGCGCCGCTCGAACCGCCAAAGCCGTGCATCGCCTGGCTCATCGCATTGATGGTCAGCGTCTGTTTGAAGATGTCGGTCGCGTTCGTCGAGACACCGGTCAGATATTGATAGGCAATAGGCAGGTCGGCAAATAGCTTGGCTTTGGCAAGGGCGGCCGTCTGGTTTGGATATAACTGCCGTCCGAACACCTGTCCCATGCCATCAATCAGGCCGGTCCACTGGGTGTTGAGGTTGGTATAGGCCTCACGGCACGTGACAATATTGGCACTGACCGTGCCGCTGCCCGCGTCGCGGGTCAGAAACTTTTGCGCGCGCGCTTGGCTGCCGGGTGCAATCGTCACCCAGATATCGCTGCTCTCGGCGAGCTGCTTCATCGAATAGCGACCGAGCAGAACGTCGTAGAACACACATTGCCGAAAATGCTCGTCGAGATTTGCGGCAAATTCTGGGTCTGAGATTCGCAGCGACCGCGTCGCGTCATAAAGCCGTGAGCCATAGATCATGCCATTTTTGGTGTAGTTGAGATCGCCGGGCAGCCCGAACACAACCTCGGATGCATCGGTTAGATAATCGCCAATCTGGCTGGTGAAACTTGCCATAAGGGCAAGGCCCAATGGCACATTACTGATTTGCGCAGGCGCAAGGCTTGGGTTCAATCGGTCGGTGACATGCACGTCGAGCCTTGGCACCATGAGGCAGGTGTACATGAGGGTCGCGCCCAGAAACCAATTGATCCACGCGCGCCAATCTTGGTTGAAAGCAAGGGTGACCGCTGACAGAGCCAGACCCATTACCATCACAACCTGAAGCAGACTTTTGTAGCCACCGTCGCCGGTCCACGCAGCAACCGCCAGAAAGACATTGACCAGATAGTCGCCGCCGCCAACCGTATAGATTTCGACCATGACGCTGCTTCCTCAGGATTTGCTTAGTTGACGAGTGCGCGGTTCTGGACCGCGCGCGACCAGTCGAGCGAGGCTGCCATGCCGGGCGACATCTGCGCCGCCAGCACATTCTCGATGAAGGTTGTCTTCTCGATGATCTGCATGATCGCATTCACGCGCAGATGCGTGTTGGTCTGCCGGTCAGCGAGACTCTGACGAACCGCATTCATCTGGCCCTGCCACATCGCAATCTTGGCTTCGTCAGCACCGATGAAGCTCGACATCGAACGGCCTGCTTCACCGACAATTCGGTCGAGAACGGCGAACAGCAGATCAACGCTGGCAATTTCGGCCAGCGTCTCGCGGTCATCGGTCGGCATGCCGCGGCCATATGCTGCCTGAACAGTGAGAATTTTGTAGAGTGGCACCGATGCTACTTGCAGCAGTTCCTTTTGCGCCTCGGTGATTGGCGTATCATCGCGGATGGCTTGAACCATGCCTTCGATGAGCGCGGCAACGCGAGGACGCAGCGCTTTGGATGTTGGCAGGCTCAAGGATTTGAATGTGGGATTGAGGCACTTGTCGGGTTCATCGCAGTCGAAGATCTTGATCGCGGTGCCTTGTGTGCCGTCGAGCAGGGCGGTCACCAATGTTGACGAGGCGTCACCTGCAAAGGGAACGAACTTACCCGGCTCGTCATCCTGTGGCGGCACATAGATAATCGTGCCGATCAGCGTCATGGCATATTCGGCAAGCTCGCGGTCGAATGTCCCGTTTGGCGAAAAGAAGGCCGATTTTTTGAGGATGGTCCAGGTGTAATTGCGAGGCACCCCGGTGTTCACATCGTCATATTTGCCAGCACCCTGTTCGGTTGTGCTCGTGCGCTGCCCGCGCGTGCCGCAACCATGCTTGGCAGCGGCATAGTCGGTGAAGATACCTTCGCTATTGCCAATGGCTTCGCAGATCGCCTTGTCGGCCAGATCGCCTTTGGGCCAGATACCACCGACCAGGCCCTGCGCCATTTCGCAGCTGTTGATGTTGAGATTGTTCATCAGCTGCGCTTTCTGGCTGAACTCCTGCATGATCTTCGAGCATTCAGGACAGACCGTATCGATGGCGAGGCTGAAGGCAAAGCCGACCGCGTTGTTGGCCACGGCTTTAAGCATCGCGACGATCTCGCTTGCATTGATAAAGCTGAAGCTGCCGGCAAAGATATCGATGCCGCCACAGCCAGCCCGGGCGCGCGGCAGTTGCAGATTGGCAATGTTTGTCGTCTTTTGCGGATAACGCGTCCAGACATTGCCGAGGCTATAATAGCCTGCGGCCTGTCCCTCAAACGCAGTCGGGCCAGTGACGTTGGCGGCACCGCCCACATCAGACAGGAAGTTATCCATCGAACTTCCGACATCGGCATAGGCAGCTTGAAAGGGCAGGGCGGCGATGAGCAGTGCTGCGGTTGCGCGTTTGAACCTAATAATCACGTCCGGCTTCCTTTGTGGTGAGGAGGTAAATGCGGTCGAGCAGTTCGTCTGCCGACATGACGCCGTATCCAATGGGAATGGCGCGGCGCAGCTCTGCGTCCCAAAGCACGACTGCGGGTGTTATCTTTGGCTCCAGCCCCATCTTGCTGCGCTGCGTGGTCTCGACGGTGTAGTTGGGAAAATGGCGCGACGGGCCGCCATCGGTTGAAATCGCGCGGACGGTAATCGACCAGGTTCCGGCAACCGACTGAACGATGGGCGACATGACCTCGCAAGCACCGCAGCTTTGCGCGAAGAAATAGAAGAGCCCATAGCGACGCCCGAGATTTTGCATAACGTTGTTACGTTCGCTCGTCCGCGCGTCCTGCCACTGCCTTTTGCCCAAGGTCGAGACCGGACGTTGCAGCGTATAATCGAGGTCGGGGTCCTGCCAGATAGCCCGCTGCCAGACATCACTGAACAGTGAAGCCCGGTCGAGCTGCGCGCGCTGGAAACGAACATAAGCGGTTACATTCTCGTTGGTAGGCTCGAGAATGGCGCGTGCCTTCAATTCACGTAGCTCGGCAGTAATCGCATCGAGCTGGCTCACTGCATTTGGTGGCGGTGCTTGCAGTTCGGCTTTTGGCGCGGCTTTGGGCTTTTCGCAGTAGAACCAATAGCCAAGCTTGCGGTTCTGGCAGTAGAAGGCATCACTATCTGCTGCTTCGCTAATTCCAGCCTCCTGTGTCTGGCCATGCGCCAGCTGTGGGTTGGCGCCCATGAAGGACAGTGCGATTGCGAATAGGGTTCGAGTTAGTCGCGGGCAGCTATGTGACCGGCGTTTAGTTGCCATGAGTTGCATAATAGTCCTCGATCTTTTGCTGGATGTCCTGGGTCGCCTGCATCTCGTCGGGCAGCCGTGCGGCATCGGTGAACTCGGCATAGACTTCGGAGAAATCCATTTGGCTGAGATCGAGCCGAGCGAACTCGTCGATGGTGAAGCCCGCGCAGCTTTCGGTCTTTGGCGTGCCCCAAGGCTTGTTCAGTTGCTGGCGGCCCTGTTCCTGCAGGATGCGCGACAATTTCGATTCAAAGCAGCAATAGACCTTCTTCTTGGTCAGGCAGACGCCGAGCACACTGTCCGAGCAGTAGCTGCCCACATAGGCACAGAGCCCTTGCGCATCGCGCTCGTGCAGCAGCAGTTCCTGCGAATTGCAGCCCAAGGCCACGAGCAGGCTTATGCCGGGAATGAGCGGAAAGCCTTTGCCTTTGCAGCAATTGAGCACGCCGAACACCTTGGAGGAGCAGGTGCCGCGCTCGCCTTTGAACAGCGTCAACGTGTCCGGATCGAATTCGCGACGTGCCTGATCCATTCCGTTTAGCGCAACGACCGTATCCTTGAACTCGTCATTGGCTTCGCGTTCGATGGTCTCGCAAGAGCCGTTGATGCAATAGACATCGCCGTCGCAGATATATTGGTTGGAAACAGACGGCGCCTGTGGCAGCGGGCAGTCGAACACACGTTCCCATGTCTGGCACGGCTCGTCTGTGAGGCAATCCTCGCGCACCAATGTGCATCCGGGCGTTGCCTCCAGTTCGGTACAATCCTGCACCGAAGTGACTGACCGGCAGAGATAGTCACGTGCCCATGCCCAACAGGGCTGCGTGACAGAAATGCCGCCGACAATGCGGGTGACCGGATCGCTGTCGGTACACGCTTCTGCCGATTGCGTACAGCTGGCGTCGGCGGCGATTGCAGCACACCCACTTTCGTCGCGAACAGCATTTACCGTATTGGCCTGTGTTGTGGTGCGCAGCGAGCCGCTTGAGATCGGCTCAGTGCAAGTGATGACCGAAATCGGTTCGCCCGGCTCCACACAATAAGGGCGCCCGCCATTTTCAGACCATTGCAGACAGCGACCGGGCCTGAATCCAGACTGCCTGCATTGCGGCCCAGCGTAGATGGTGCAATCGTCGGTGCCATTCTCCTGGTTGAACGGGCTTTCATTGCACCAATAGATATAATTGGTCTGGTTTGTGACCGCGACGTTGAGTGTGACCGCGCAGCTTCTCGTTTCTTCGGTCGCGGTAAATCCGGTGTTGCAGGTGGCGAAATAGCGGCCAGCTGACGCATTGCCCGATGGCAATGGCACGCAGCGACCATGCGCGCCCGTTACGGTCATGCCGCTGGTGTAATTCAGCGGATCTGCGCTCACTTCCTGAGCCCGCTTTATGGTTGCGTCCAAATCAACAGGGTCAAAGCGCGCACGCTGGTTTGCTGACGCGCGCATGGCTTGATAGCCTTCATGGGCACTGGATTGCGCTCCTGAGTCCGGCGCCAGACTATCCGGATCATCGAAATAGGCCGATTGGCTGGGAATACCGCCAAAGTTTGGAATGGTCGCTGCATCCGGCTCCCGCGTCGATGCAACCTGAGCGCGCGATCCTTGCGACCTGCCAAATGCCTTTCCTTCCGCCTTGGCGCTTTCGGTCTGTGTCTGGGCGTGCAGCGGGGCGAGCCCAATCAGTGCAAGCACCGGCAGCAGTGATTTTATCAAGCGCATCACGGTGCGTTCTTTCTGAGACGGGCGAGATGAAGCTCGGCAATTCTAGCGCCTGGGCCGCCGCCAGTGCCGAAGGTGGACAGCGCATGCTCGGCGGTCACATTGCCGCTCATCCTGTCATGCGGCGGGACCTGGCTGGTGCAGTCAAAACCGTCGCACAGCTCGAAGTCGCTGGCAGCAACGACATAGGCAGGGACCGCCTCGATGCCAAAAGCGCGGAACAGTCGGGGGTCGATCCCGACGCTTTCATAGCTTTCGCCTTGGCGCATGACTTTGGCGAGTGCTGCGGTAAGCGCTTTCGCGCTGCCACCGGGGAGCCCGCGCAACACCACCAAGCCGCCAGCGCGCCCTACATCGGAGATCATCGCGCGCAGCGACTGCGGCGGCATGGATGTGCTGGCAAAAGCGATGAAGCGCGGCGCTCCATCAAAGCCGCCCTCGGCTATCCGCCCGGCATCCGCGACAATATTATCGAAATCGAACGCCATATCGGGTGATGCAGGCACGGCCGCTTTGGCTTTTGCCGCATATTGTCGTCCATTGTTGCTGGCCTGCGCCTCCAAATGCCTTGCATCGCTGCGCAACTGCTCGCTTCTGTTGCGGGCGCTTTCAGCCAGTGCCTCGGCATCACTGGTCTGCTCGCGGGCGCGCGCACGGATGGCGTCGAGATCAAGCCCGGGATCAAGCGACTGGGCTGCTGCGCCGCAGATAGCGGCACTGATAGAAAACGTAGCTATTACAGAAAGATGATGGAGCTTATTCATAATGCACAGCAGTTTCGTTTGCGCCAGACAAGATAGCCCATGTCCTCGCCGATGGCGGGATAGACCTGTCCTGCTGACATGAAGGTGGTGGAGGCACCGATGGGCGCGCACGCATAGCGGCCCTTGGTTTGCGGGTTGGGATTGGTCGCCTGAAAGCGGTATTGCTGCTTGCGCATCACCGGCATCAGATATTTGCCGCACAGGCCTTTGCTGCCCATCGTGCCCCAGGACACGAGCTCGCGGTGGAGCTTATAGGCAAAGCGCGACAGCGCGAGCCGTGAGGCTTGCACATGGCCGATGGTAGCCGACACGTTGCCGTTGAGCGGATACATCGAACCCTGACAGCCTGCGCACCAGAACAACGCGTCCGACGGCAATTTGGTTGTCGCAAGCACGCAGTCGGCGGCGCACGCAGCCAGCGCGAGTGGATTGGCAAATAAGACCGCTTCCGGATTAATGATCGCGGTCAGTTCGCTGTCCTGCCACAGCGGATCGATCTCGGTGATATAGAGAATATCGATCGAGCCTGTCTCTAGGCACAGGAAATCGGCGACCAATTCCATCCAATAAATGAGGGGATAGGCGTACCAATGAACATGCCACTGCGAATTATATTGCGTAGCGCCGCCAACAGCAGACGGTCCCGCCATCGTTTTGAAGCCGATATCGAAGCCCGGATCGAGCTTCAATCCGCCCAGATTGACAAAGCACCAGGGCTTCATCGAGACATCGGCAAGCCGGACCGGTTCCCAAAAGCCCAGAGCGATCCCCGGTCTGATCCCGCACAGACAGACTGGCAGAACGGGATTGTCGGGGTCGGGTCTGCTTGAGGGCCAGATTTTCAGACCGCCCACCGAAATCGGAAACAGGCATGACCAGCAAATGTCGGTTATCGGGTTTACAAATTTTCCCGTGCACCGGCCCGGACCGGCATCCGCACGGGCAGGGGTACTGGTCGACATCAACATAAGGACCGACAGAAGGAGTATCATGTATCTAATTGAAGTTACGCGTTTTGACGTCATGACAGCTTCCTCCGCGCAGGCGTGACGGGATGCTCGGTAATGAGCAGCAAACGCCCCTGTTGTTTGACCGTTGCGGGCACCGCCTTGATGTTGAAATGGCGCACCAGCTTGCCGCCCTGATCGAAAAAGAAGCGGCGCTGTTTGCCGCGCATCAACTGCAGCGGTGCGCCGTTCACGAGGATCAGCTTGGCCGCTGAAGATGCGAAATTCTTGGTCGCCCAGTCGAGCTGGGCGGCGTCATCGCCGTCCAAAAACACGAGCGTCTGGCGCAGAGGAACGGTGTCAAGCGGATTGACCCGTGTTCCCGCCGCCATGATCATGCGGCCCTTATCGTCGCGAATATCCTCTGCGACCGAAATCGTTGGATCAAACGCCCAGCTGCGTATCGTAGTCGCAACTCCAAGCCCGCTCACCGGCGCCGGCCGGTTGACCTTGGCAATCGTGCGCCTCTTCAAATCCTCATTGAGCTTGGCCGTGGCGCCGCTTGTCTGCAGAGCCATCAACTTGCGCTGGATTTGTTCGAGCAGATCGGGCTCGGTTATCGGGAAAAGCGCGCCTTGCTGGCCGTAATCGCGCGCATGCGCAGGCACAGCGATGAGGCAGGCGGCAACTAGGTAGCCAGTCGCTCTCATAATATCGGCTTTCCAACGCCGAATATGCGCGGGCGGCATATCCAGCCAATCGCGGCATAGCGGCTATCGAACCCGTCTTTATGCGCCGTGGCCACAAACACGCAGCCGGGCGGGATGATGCCGGTCGGGCCAAGTTCAAGTGGTTCGCCTCTGCTGCTATTGGTTTTGGCCGTGGCGACGGCCTTGCCGTTTACATAGAATATCCGGTTGTTTTGGGTGACCCGGTCGCCCGCCAGGCCCATGACATGTTTGCCAAAGGGCTTTGGTTCCTTGCCGAAATGCTTTTCAAGAAGCTCGGACGGTGGCGGATCGAACAATATGATATCGCCGCGTTGCGGTTGGGCACTGCGGTCGAGCCATATCGCCCAATGAGGCAGACTCGGCGAGATGTTGATCATCAGCGCATGGTCTCGGGCAAAAGCCGACAGGCTGGTAAGGGCAAACGCAACTGCGCCCAACCCCGCCCAGATTGTGAGCCGACGCGGTAAAGCAGCATTGGGCGCGCGGTTAACGCTTGGCATCTGCTCGGCTTTCCATACGCTTGCCCACATCCGCCCGAACGGCGTCGGTTAGATCGGGCGTACTGCCAGCGACCACGGCTTCGGCCACAAGCACCGTACGGCCTTCGCGTCCGAGCGTCTCAACCGAAGCCTGGATCGCCGCGAGATATTGTTCGACGCGGCGCTTCATATCTTCAGGGCTGCGGCCGCTTCGTGCTTCGGCCTCGACAAAATCGTTCATGATCGCAGACAGTTCAACGGTTACGACCTCGCGTTTTTGCAGGTCGAGCAATTTGTCCGTCGCCCAACCGCTCCACAGCCCTGCGGCGAGAACGGTGGCAAAAGCTGCCAGGGTCGTCGCGGAGTAGCCACCGAAGCGCCTTGTGGGCGCTTCAGTGGCGGTTGTTGCTGATATGTTCTCCATTATATTTGCTCCGGGGTCTCGAGGATGCGGCTCATGTCGCGGACAAAGCGCGGGATCCGCCACAACGCGATGAGAGCAGCGATGCCGAAAAAGCCGATTTTGAGTTCATCGGAAAAGGCCAGTTGCCGGGCGCTATCGGCAGCGATGTAGCGCGACGCGAGATTATCGACTTGGAGGAACAGCAGGTCCATGTTCCAGCCCGACAGCAGCAGAAAGAAGAACAAAGGCAAGCCCAATGTCATCAGGAAGGTCGAGACCGCAAATCCTGCGGCTTTGATGGTGATGAAGCAGCTGTCCGATATGCATGCGGGCAGTCTGAATCCGCGCTTTGGTTGTGTCGGGTTGTCCCGCGCTTCGTCTAGCGCACGGTCTATCGAGGTTACTAAATTTAACGACATGAGTATTTGGTCTTTCATTGAGGGTGGGGGTTAGAATTGCGGAAAGGCGATACGTTCGATGGCATCTGCCAATTGGTGCCCGCGGGCGAGTTCGGCATCGATCGCAGCAAATGTTTGCGGCGAGCTCGAAAACAAGGTGGCCGAATAATCATCGAGCACCAGCCTGCCGATGGTTTCGGTTTCGGGACCCTTGATGAAAACTTCGCTGTAATCAGACCCGCTGCGCTTGAGGCTGCGGATCAAGGTTTCGGTGCGGTCGTCCATGTCGAGCCTTCCTGCCTTTTTGAAATCGGCGATGGTTTCGGGTTTCTGCTGAAGGATCAGCATCCAGTCGCTGTTCTCCAGCGCTGCCGTTGCGCCGTCCGATTTGTAATAATCGTTGAGCGACTGGGTGGCGGTTGCCAGTGCGCCGCCATATTTGCGGCAGGTGCGGGCATAGGTTTCGACAAACTCGCCCATCGAGCCGCCTTTGAGCATGCTCCAGGCCTCGTCGATCAACAGCAATTTGCGCACTGAGCGGGGCGTCCGGGTCATCGCCTGGCTGGTCATGAACATGATGGCCGACAAAACGACGCTGCGGAGTTCCTCGCGTGCAGCAAGATCGGACATTTCAAAGACGGTGAAATCATGGCTTAAATCGAGCGTGGCTTCGCCTTCGAAAAACTTACCATAAGTGCCGCCCGCCATGAACGGGGCGAGCGCGGTTGCCAAATCGGCGGCTATGTCGTTGCCGAGCACCTGCAATGCCTCACCGATATGCGTCACGCTCGCATTTGACCGGCGGACTTCCCAGACCTGGTTCACTGCGCGGTCGATGAGACCACGCTCGGTATCCGTAAGCGGCGCTGAATGCCGCGCCATTTGCGCGATGATCGCTTTGACCATGCTAAAGCAATCGAGCCGGTAATCTTCGTCCTCTTCGGCGCGTGAGCCATCGATCATCGAAAAGGGGTTGAGACAGAAGCCCGCTTTCAACGTGAACTCGACAAAATGGCCGCCTTGCAGTTTGACCGAATGCTCGAAACTGCGGCCATCGTCGATGACCACGACCTTGGCTCCGGCTCCGCGCAAAGCTGCGCACATCTCCTGCAACAGCACCGATTTGCCCGAACCCGATTTACCGCAGATCGCGACATTGTGGTTGCCTGCGTCATTTTCGAACGGTGACCAGAAAAAGGGCTGGCCGCGTCTGCCGACAAAAATCAGATGCGGCACATTGCCGCCCAGATATTCGCCCTGCATCGGGGCGATATTGGCAGCCGTCGTCGACAGTAGGGTTTTCATGCGTTTCAGACGCACCATGTCTTTGGCAAGGCCATCGGCGAGCGTGAGCGGCATGGCGGCGAGCAGGCCCTGAATTTGCAGAAAGCGCTCGTCGATCAGATCCCAGCCAGCCGCCTTATAGATTGACTTGATAGCCCGTTCGTTCCGGTCGCCATCGCCGAGCGGTGACCAGGCAGTAAGGCCGTAAAAGACCTGAACGAGTTTTCGGCCCTCCTGAAGCTCGGCCTGAACATGCTGCCATTCGGCAGACTGCTCAGCGATCTTGGGAAGGAAGCGCGCGCTTTTGGCTGCAGCCAGACTTGTGGTGCGCATGAATTTGAATCCTGCGCGTGCGCCTGCCGCTTCCTGGTCGGGATACACCAGACAGAGCATGGTCGCAGCGGGACAAGGAAAGCGCAGCTTATCGGTGAACAGATCGCCAATGAGGCGCGCGCATTCCCACGGGGCCCAGCGTTGCGGCATATTGCGGACGCCGTAATGGCGCACATCAAAGCAATCGGGATAGACCGTTCCAATCTCCGGCACGCCGTGTTCGCTGTTGCCGGTGGCCCGAAACCGTTCGGTGCGCAGCAGCATCCGGTCTTCATGGACCACAAGTTCGATATCGCGGCGGATTGCTTGCGCAGCGATTGGATCAAGTGGATTATAGGGCACCGCATCGTCCTGCGGTGCCGTGGTCGGCGATGTCAGGTCGTCGATCAGCGCAATCAGATCTTGAGGGAGCAGTTCGCTGACCCCCAAATTGAGCGAGCGCAGCATCGACATCAGGCCGTCGCGGCACTGGACCAGCTCTTCATTGCTGACCTGGCTTGCGCTCGGCACGCCCAATGAGATGATCACCTGATGGTGGCGGGTATGGAAGGGCGCGTCGGCCGATCCTGAATTCCAGACCAGATCATACAGCCGTGCGGCCCGGTGGCGTGCAATGGCCTC
>JACCDH010173814.1_pt1 | contig 14792 bp, 17 predicted proteins | sample 7442481 | NCBI WGS metagenome assembly JACCDH01 (sample SAMN15323433, study PRJNA562643) | freshwater metagenome | isolation source: river surface water | place: USA:Blue River Watershed | collected 2017-08-15
ACAAAATAAATCAAAAAAAATATATATTCCATTAGAAATAGAACCTGAAATATTAAAAAAGGAAATTCTATTTCAGAATGATCCGGAAAAGAAATGTATTGAAATTAAAAATGATAATGTTTTATATACCCAGTATTATATAGGTGTTGATTGGATTAGTAGCGATAAAGCAATTTATGTGGCACCTAAATTAAATACAAAAATCACTGATTCTTTAGTTACAAATGACAATGATGAAATAAAAGAAACCGACTTTATTAGAATGTTGTTTCATTGTTTGCAGTATAGAGATATTGCTAATGAAATAATTGAATTATATGAGATAAAATGGTCTCACCCGAAAATTGAAATTGAACAAAAAAAAGACATCCTTACTCCATTGCTTGTAATACAATTTCTTGATTTACTAAAAGTAATTGTTCGTAAAGGCTTGAAGAAATCTTATTACAAGATTGATCACAATTTACATAGTAGATTAAAGGGACGTGTAATAGTGGGTAGAACATTAAAAGAAAATATATTCAAGAATAAAACTCTTAATACTTATTGTAGTTATGATGAATTTGGATTAAATGGAATTGAAAATAGATTATTGAAAAGGACACTTACATTCATCAAAAGTTACCTTCCTGTATATACAAAATTAAATTCAGACACACACTTGCAAAACCTGTTTAATTATATTACCCCTGCATTTGAAAGTGTATCTGAAGATGTAAACCTAAACGATATTAAGTATTCAAAAACAAATCCATTTTACAGAGAATATCAGGAAGCTATTAAATTGGCTAAAATGATTCTTCAAAGATTTGGTTACAACATCTCAAATGTAGGAAATCAAACAATCTGTACACATCCATTTTGGATCGATATGAGTAAATTGTTTGAATTATATGTTCTTGGTTTATTAAAAAAGCAATTCAACAATCAGGTTATTTACCATCCAACATTTAATAAAAAAGAATTAGATTATTTATTATTAAATCCGCCTATGGTAATCGATGCTAAATATAAGCCGAGGTATTTAAACACATCTAATTTAGATGACATAAGACAAGTTAGCGGGTATGCTCGAATGAAAAATGTATATGATAAAATTAATGAAACAACAAATTACCCATTTGATAAAATCATCGACTGTTTAATTATTTATCCATATCAAGACAGTAAAAACATAGATTTATCTAATTTTAGCGAAGTAATTGTAGATCCCAATTCTAAAATTAAAGAATATGTTAACTTCTATAAAATTGGAATTAAATTGCCCATTATAAATGAAAAAAGTTGATTTTTATAAAAAAACAATAAACTATTACCATTTAGTTTAAATTTTAGCAACTATTTTAGATTCGACTTGAAATTAAAATTTCCTATATAATTTAATTAAAAGACAAATAAAATCAAGGTGCATTTAAAGAGGCAACCCTTCCCAATATTCATTACCTAATTTATCTATGTAACCAAATGGCACTATTTCTGAACCATTTAGTTTATATTTTTCGCCAAAGTCAGTAAAAAGAGCTATTTCGCCAATCCATGGTTCAAGTTCATATAACATAGGCTTTGAAAACTTGAAATTAATATTACAGCCTTCGGTTTTATCTCGCCCCAATTTATAGAAATAAATCTTATCACCCCATGAAAAATAACATGAAGCAATATTTACTTCCCATGGATTATTCTCAAGTATATTATCTACTAAAGTTTCTATTACATATTCATTCTCTAGCAAAGCAACTCCAAATTGAAAAGTTGCACCTCTTCTATCAATAAAATAGCAAATTTCTTCCCCATTTACGTTCTTTACAACTTTTGCAATACCATGATAAAATCCATTCTTAATACTATCAAATTCAAAATCAATAACTATATTACCTGATTCATCTATAAAGCCGTATAGTTTACCATCAATTGTTGCAGGAGCAAGTCCCTCTGAAAAACGTTCAATCCAGATAAATTTAGGTTCAGTAATTAAATTAAAACTCAAATCTATCAAAGCATATTTCCCATTTATTTTTACACTTGTAACATCACAGTAAAATGAATAAGCGTCTTCAAATACCATGTCGCTTACAAATTCATTTTTAGTGTTTATAAATTTGTATTTGATTGATTTTTTATCCAATCTGTAATATTCATCGAAATTAATAACAGTACCATCATTCAATGTAATATTGTCTTCACTAACAAACTGAGTTACATCAAAATCCTTACCTAGGGCCTTATTGAACTCACTTCGGTCTGTAATTTTAACTGCGGCGATGTTATAAGGTGGATGAAAAACAACCCAATCATCGTAAGTACAGGGTATTACGATTACTCCTTGTTTATTTATACAACCATATTTACCATCAATTTTAACACTGCAGACATCATCAACAAACAATTTATGTGATATATCATCATATATTAGATCTACTATTACTTTACCAGTAAAGTCTATTATACCATACTTTGAATTATTTTTTACAGCTGCATAACCATTACAAAATGATTGTATGTAATCATAAATTGGATCAACAAGTATTTGACCATTTGAATCAAATAATCCATATTTATCATTAATGTGAAATGCAAATATATTTTCATTACAATCATCTATACCATCAAATTCAAAATTTGTAATCGAAAGTCCCCTAGTATTTATAATACCCCATTTGTCTTCATATTTGACGATAGCAATACCTTTATCATTGAAAGGCAATGCATATTGATATTGAGGTTCAATTAATATCTTTTTAGTTCTATACTCACAATAACCCCATTTTTCATTGACTCTATAAGGCACTAATTGTTTTGTCATAAATCAAATTTTTATTTTAAAAACCAATAAATCTATTATTTAATAAATATACTAAATGTTTTTAATGTAAAACATTTGTATAATATAAATAAAATAAGTATTTATTTTTCATTTCTAACCAACTTCTCAATCATTCCAAATTGCACTTTCAATTTATTTTGCAACTCATCAATTTTCAACACATTAGCATCTTGATCGATTTTCAATAATTCGATTTCAGTATTTTTAGTTAATAACTCTGAGTTTAATTTTAATATTTGAGCTTCGTACAATTGTTTCAAATCGGCTTCAATTTTATTGGTGAAGCTTTCTGCAAGATTAATAACGCTACTACACTGCGGACAAACTACTGTGTGTTTCATATCTATATATTTTAAGATAAATATACTGTATAAGACTGCCATATTTTGACATCCTAAATATATTTCTTAAGTAAAAATCTTACTTAAGAATATTACAATTAGATACTAAGTATCGAATACAATCTAGTCTATATTTTTCTGCAAGTTCTCTTGATTCAACTTCATAGGGATTGTCCCAATAACCTTTTTCCTCTAAATGTTGATTATATTTTCTGCTAAAGCTTTTGCTATTTTGCTTAGCGTGTACATATTCATGAATTATAGTATCAGTCAATTCTAGTATGTTATTATGTGCATTTACCAAAATATACATTTGATGATTTGACGGGAAATATCTACCAACATATAATTTATTGGTATGGTATTTTATAATTGGTACAGGCTTCTTTGTTTTTTTATCTGAAATATTATCGTGACACCAATCATTTACTAAATTAACAAATTTACTTTTGGGTATTGCTAATTTATCAATTGGTATTCTGTAATATGCATTGAGTATTGAATTGTATATTATTACAATTGCAGCAATAAATGCTAATAGTAAAAACAACACACACAATATTTCTATTAAAATCATTTACAATATTCTCTGTAGGCGTAAACATATTTAGTGACATGATTAACTGCATTATCATTCATGTCTCTAATTAAATTTTCATTTTCTATAACATCACGAACAAGCAGATATACCTCACACCAATTTGTAATATCTCTTAGAGCATGCTGCGCACGAATTAGACTAGCAATTAGCTGAATTGTGAAGCTATTGCCATTCTTTGCTAGAGCTATATTAGAAATATAAATGGCATCATTTACCTCAAAATAATTATCTAATGATTTCAAATATGCTATACAAATAACCACCTCAGCCGACTCAAGTTTTAGTACCTGTTCGTGATTATTATACTTTCTGTATTTAACAATAAAATCATTAAAAATTGTTGAGTTGTCTTTCCCATTTATATCCCAACCCAATTTGTTTATAATTGCGATTTTGTTATCTATCGATACCATCGAATCTAATAGAACTAAACAAATTTTTTCATCTAATATTCCCTTTGCAGAATCTACATATTTGATATGTTTGTTATTTTTATATGCTTTATATAACTCGATAGAGGTTAGCGGAGAGTCAGCATATGTCTCAAAACATATTATTAGCGATAAAAAAAGCAAAATTATTTTAAGAATCTTCATGCCTATTTACATTATGAAATAGCATTTTTTCAAATGTATTTCTGTAGTGTTATTTTTTAAAATATACTTCTCAATTTCATCTTTGAATATGTGTTTCAACTCTTCTTTATTGTTATAATTATAATCATTGTCAAATGCAATGATCATCTCAGAGGTTTTGAAATATTGCTCATTCGCTTTCATGACCTCATTTATGCATTCTTCCATCGTTTTTGTAGTTAATGGTATCGGAAATAATGTGATGGAGTACTTTGGATATAGACAACCGGGATCTCCTTGTGCATTCACTGCTTCACAATATTTATTAAATTCAGAATAACTTACATTTAAATGATTGATCAGTAAATCAACTGCGTAAGAAATTTTGATTATTGCCGGACATACAATATGTATTTCCTTTTTTTTAAGTTTTAAGATTGTATCATCTGAATACAAAAAATCTTGTTTTTTAATTATTATTTCCATGCCTTATTTACTATTAGTCTCTACAATATATTTATGCCATAAATCAATATTATCATTAACGAATTTTCGTATATTTTCTAAATCATCAATTGTTGCAATTAATTTATTTTGTTCATCAATAGACCGAGGCACACTGATATTAATGTCTTTGATTGAGTTTATTTTAATTGCTGGTATCAAAGTCTTTATAGATCTTTTATCATTATTTTCTTTTATGACTTTTAACTGTTTTTCAAAATCAAAAATGCTTTTTTCATAATCTACAGATAGCTTTTTTTGTATGATCAACATTAATATATTTTTTAAGAATTTTTTATCAATGTTTAGCTTATTTAATATATTTTCTTTAGGCTTGAGTGTAATAAAATGATGAGTAGCCACTAAGTTTAATCCAGATTCCCATTTAAACGTTGATAAATCTATTAATCTTGGAAAACCTTTGGTTGTTAGTAAATAGTCATCAGAACTTAGTAAATCTTTTGTTTCTATATTTTTCTTAGCATCAGAAAACTTCTCAGGTATACCAGACATATTTTTTATTCTATCAGCACTTTCTAGGTGATTATCATTCTCTCTAACCATGCTTGGTTTAATAAAAACAACATCCTCCTTCTTACCATCCTTGTTAATATAAACTCTATTAAACCTTTGTTCCAATAAGCCGTACTTAACTTCGAATAGGTCCCCCAACTTATATTTATCATTAGCCTTGTGAAGTTCTTTTACCCTTTCAGTAATTTCAAGTTCTTTTACAAGATATTTTTCAGCTAAAGCACTATTATAAAAGTGCAAATCCATTAATAGTAACATATTTTGAATATTTATTTTGTTATATTTAAAAATAATACAATATTTGTGCTATAAATAAATAACACATAACAAAGATATAAATTTATTATAACAAAACATAAAAATAATAAAATATGAATATTTACACGAGTATATTAAATCACCCACATTACATGAACGAGGAGGATAGAGATTGGGTAGATGAAGATCAATTTAACTGGCTACCTGGCTTTGATCAAAATGAGGATTCAGATGGAGAGTACGGTTTATCTAATGAGAATAATATAAAATTATTCTTAGATATAGAGCAAAAAGCGAAAGTGGGCTTTCAAAATGCAATGGTATCATTAAAACCATTATTTGAGAGTCATTATTTCAATAATGTCTTTATATCTATAGATCTAATAGGCTTGCTGGTAAATGGCAATACATTAGCGTGTTATAACTTTAGAGATTCTGATCCGCAATTTGGCAACTATTATTTTGATATAGGTTGGCGACAAATTAATAGTGAAGCTAAAGATTACGTTTGGGAGCATGAACTACTACATTTATTAGACCATAGATTAATAGACAGAATTTCTATATACAGAGGCTCAAAAGAAATAATAGATATATATCGTTATTATTTATTAAAATACAGAGAAGAGGGCTTTGCAGAATTATATTATTTATTAAAAGGCAAATATGATAATATCGATAACATTGACAAAGCTGTTGATATATTCAGACAAAACATCACGAACCTAAAAAATCAGATCGATGCTGAATCTGTACTTGATGAAAAAATCCTTAAGAGTTATGACTTCTACGAACTAGGCCCTTGGATTATGCTAGACCTTTTAAGAACTCACGCTTGTAATTCTTATGAAGAGTTAATAAATGAAACTTTAGAAAAATTATATTCAAAGCAAATTATTGAAGAATCAAAAATTCAAGAAATTATAAAAGCGGCATTAAATATAGATCATTATTTTTACTTAGAATACTGCACCAAATTAATTGATAATAAAAATGAAAAGAAATAAATCTATATATGATCAAATTAAAGGAAAAAAATTAAGTCCTTCTTTGTACATAAATATCGGCTGGTATTTAATTACTCTGTCATTCGTGTTAGTCCCGTACATTGCTATTTATTTCGCTATAATAAGCTTATATAAAACAATCGAGGTATGGGTATGGACATATGAATTCGATGATAACTATATTATAGAGCGAAAAGGTATTATAGTTCGTAATACTAATCGTATAGAATATTCAAGAATTAAAACTATGAATGTTGAACAAAACATACTTATGCAAATCGTAGGTATTTCAAATGTTAGACTACTTAACTCTGATGCATATATACCCGATTTTAAATTTGTTGCTTTAAAGGATTACAAATTGATAGAGGATACAATCAGTGTAATTATCGTAAGTAATAGAAAAAGAGTAAATAGAGCAGAAATAGACTTATATAATACTTAGCATAAATTACTCTACTCTATTTATAATAATATCTTAAAAATTTAACACTAAAAATAAGGGCAAATTAATTATTACCAAGTTCATCAAACTTCTGCTTCATTGTCGGATTCCCTTTCGTAAGTTTCTTAATTGTCAAATCCTCTGCTTTATTATTAGCTAATCTTAAATTATTTTCAGATCCCAACAGGTTCTCTTTTACTTTATTTAAATGCTCTATTGTTTTATCAATCTCAGCAATTGCATTATTGAATTTAGTACTAGCCAATCTGTAATTATTCCCAAATCCTTCTTTGAACTCTTCAAGTTTATTTTCAAAATCAGTAATATCTATATTTTGAGATTTTATCTTGGCTAGTTCTGACTTATATTTCAATGAGTTTAAGGCAGCATTTCTTAATAAAGTTATAATTGGAATGAAAAATTGAGGTCTAATTACATACATCTTTGGATAAAGATATGATACGTCTACAATGCCCGTATTATATAATTCATTATCTGATTCAAGCATTGTAACAAGAACAGCATATTCACATTTCTTTTTATTTCTATCATCATCTAACTTCTTTAGAAAGCTTTCAATCTTTTGCTTCTTATTCGTGTCATCTGCCTCATTTTTCATTTCAAACATTATAGAAATAAATTCATTACCTTCAGTATCACTTTCTTTAAAAACATAATCGCCCTTGGTGCCAGAACTAGAATCATTATCTTTTTGAAAATATGCAGTTGGGAAAGCAGTTTGTCTAATTTTATTAAATTCTATTTCACAATGCTGCTCTAAACTTTCACCTAACATTTTAGTCGAAAGCTTAACCTTCATATCTTTATATCTTTCAATTAAATCATCTTTTATTTTTAATTCAGCTTCTTTAGATTTAAGCTCCTCAGATAATTTTAGATTTAGGTTAGCTTCAAGATTCTGTAATTCTATTTTTTTAATCGCTCTTTCGTTTTTTAATTCTAATTCAAGTGTATCTCTATCCTTTTGGATTTTATAAATAGCATCATGTATAGCTAATGCTTTTTCATTCTCAAAAGCTTGAACTTTTGCTGTTAGTGAAATCATTTCTTGTTCCTTGTTATTTAACAATTGATTTAATGAATTCTTTACCGTTTCCTCAGCAAGTTTAATAGCATTTTCTTTTTCTGTTAAAAAGTAAGTTTCACGTTTTTTTAATTCCTCTTCAAACTCATGATTTCTTACTTGACTTATAATTTCAGCATAACCTGCTTCATCAATTTTGAATGCCTTATGGCAATGTGGACATTTAATCTCTTTCATATGTCTATAAATTATTTTTGCGTGATTTATTCGAACGATTCTTATATTTCATTAACTCTTCCATTGGAAATGGTATTAATTCAATCCCTGCTTGAGAATATGCAGTTTCCTCATCTAGAAAAACACCCTTCTTTTGAAACTTTTTTAATGAATTGTTTTCATCTTTAAGTACTAAATTATAACGGCCAAACTTTTCAGAATACAATTTTATTAAACCCTCACCATCACTTGTTACTTGAGATATAAATTCAGTGTACAACTTTTGCCCAGCTATCTTTCTAGGGTACGCATGCTCTTCAACTAACTTAGTATTAATTGGATCATTTATTAGGGACTCATATGCCTTTTTACTGATTTTGCCACTGTATAAATTTTTAGAATTTGGTAGATACCATATCCCTGCTCCAAGCAATGTCTCCATTAACCCCTTTTGAGATTCGGATAAATTTCCACTATTATAAATGTTAACTGTAGCTAGTATGATTTCAGACATTACTTGTGCTTTTTCTTTTAATAGGTCTCTTTTCATATTTATATTATTTTATACGCAAATATAATTATATATATAGATATAACAAATAATTATTTCTATATAAAATATATATATCTTATAATCAATTATATAATTAATCAAAACAGCTAATTCTTTCTAAATTATATCTAGCAACTCGATTAGTTTTAGCTAATTTTGAGTACTCGCCGGTCAAGATGTGATTGTAAATTAATTGATTAGGTAACTCTATCAATTTCTGCATTTCAAGAGAGAAGCAATTATTACTCTCATCTACATCTTTTTGACTTATGTTATCAATACCACAATAATGACACTCATAGATTTCTGAACAAAACATACCCGTACAAAAAACATTTTTCAGTTTGTACTTCTCTATAAAAGTTGAAGCATAACACCATATTGCTACTACTTTTTTGTTTTGCAAAAATGGTATGGAGTCCTCATCAATTATTGTATCCATAATTTCTAGATCATTAAATTGAGCAACTGAAAACAAGCCTTCGGTTGAACCATGTCCGCATAAAATAATCTGATCATGCAATTCAATTAATTTTTGTACTTCGGTATAATAAATACCTCCTGTTATGACTGTTTTTTCAGTATCAGGTATGTAACTATAAATTGGCTTTAAGAAATCTGTCGTCTTATCAAAGGGGTGTATAACTAGTGTCTTCATAAATATAAATTATTCTATTGAATGTAAATTGGTTCCAAAATTTTGAATTAGATGATGAAAACTAGTGTTATTTAAAAGTCTAATCGGACTTAACATATTATTATAATTAGAATGCAAAGTAAACTCATTGAGTTCTGCTCTTGTGGCATCAATTAGATAATAAAGTAGTGTAGTGAAATCTTGCTTTGGACTAGGTATATCATAGTATAATATATAGCTTTTATTAACTATTATACTAATAATACCTTTTATGAATTTTTTAAAAAAATCAGATTCTATAGTTTCTTTATTTAAATTTCCACTTAATTCATCATACAACTGAGAATAAATTCTAGCCTCCAATTCAGATTCTATGTGAAATTTAAAATGTGAATTAATAATCAATAACTGTGGTATAGTATATGTAAACTTTATTCCATCAAAACTAAAATCGCATATATCTCTAAGAAGATAAGTCCTGTAAAAATTTATAGAATTGTTCAAATGAGTTTCAAAAATATTTGATTGCGCAAAAGGGTCTTCACTAATAGATAAATCTTTAATCAATTTTCGAAATTCAACTATAAATTTATTTTCTGATAACTTTTTTATCTTATTATAAAAAACAATGTCGTCTTTTTTCATATTATTTTATTTGAGTGTAGTGAGTAATCTTAATTCCAGTATATTTTGACTTCATAATTATACTTGCATATTTCCAATCAGTTGCATAAACAACTTCTTTTAATAAAGCGCCCTTGCTTGCTGGCGTATAAAAAGTAAACAACCATTTTTTTGTTATAGTCATAGTATTTTAGTTTTTAATAATATTATTTGATTTAATTTCAAAGCCTATTCTTGGTTTGATTATTTGACCAAGCTCTTGTTCACATAGATTTTTAATTATATTAAAATTTAACTTCTCACCAAGTACTTGACGAAACATGATTTTTTTTGAAATATTTAAAATTTGTGCTGGACTTAGCTCATACATGTTTGCTAAATATTGTAATTGATCTGGTTGTAATTGTAAATTTTTACTTTCCCATATACTGAATCTAACACTTGCATTAGGTTTATCAAATTTGATCTTCATTAACAACCTTCTATCAAAAGCTGAGTCGAAATTTAACATTAGATTAGTAGTTGCGATTAAGATGCCGTCAAAAGTATCTAACTCATCTAAAATTACATTTTGTATTGAATTCATTGTTTGATCGACAGAATATCTAATTGCAATTCTTTTAGAAAAAATTGCATCTGCTTCATTCAATAATAATATTGGCTTAACTTCTAAAAAAGTACAAAAGGATTTATAATTATCAAAAAGTTCTTTAATAAGTTTTTCGCTTTCACCAACGTATGCAGATTTTTGTTGTGAGATATCTACCTTATAAATCGGACGTCCGGTAACTTTAGCAAGCTGTAAGGCATATTCAGTTTTACCTGAACCAGCCGCGCCTTCAAATAATATACAAACACCCGGATTTGAATTGAATTTATTAATTAAATTGTCTGAAATAATATCGTAGGTATCTTTGTTTAATAACTTTAACACTTGTGATAACTGAAGATCTAAATCATCATTAAAATACAATTCTTTACTCTTAATATCTTCTGGCATAATGAGCATTGAATTATTAGAAAGATTTAATAAACCTTTAGAATCATTCCCCAAAAAGTAATTGAGAAATTTATTACCGAATTCAAAATAACATATATCAGATTTGCTAGCTCCTGTACCAAGATTATTAATTAAATTTAATAGAGCTAATGGATGTTCTTTTGAATTCAAATAATCTTCATCATATACTATTTGAGAAGTATCAGTATTTAAATAATTTAATATTCCCGGTATAGTGTATTTAAATACACCTTCAGAAGCATTTAAAACAAGTTTCATTATAAAAGCATACTGAAATACAGGTATAACAAAAAATTTACTAGTTGTACTTAGTCCAGAAGAAAACTCTGAAACATCTTCAATTGAAAAACCCTCGTCTATATATAGTTGATTGATAGAATTAACTATATGAAGATGCTGATTAGCATTAAATAGTTCAATTAATTTTGCGTACAACTCGTCTTGTCTTATATTTTCATAGTCTCTATCTTTAAATAACTTTTTTGCTCTATTTATAAAATCAATATTGTTAAGTGCAAGAGGTAGGGTTTTATTAGACTTATATAACACATTATTAGATAAGCTTGCAATCATTTGATATGATATATAATAGTTTATATCACTAAGCTTCTGAAAGTCTTCAATTCGATTATTACTTTTATGAATTAGGTTTAATTTTTCAAGATGATCACAAATATGTAATACTTCTAAAATAGATGATTTATTTACACATAAATGACGAGCAAAGCCATTTAAAACATCTACCTTTGAATCTTCAATTGACATTTCAACTAATAATGAAAACACTAATAACTCTTTGCTATTCATGTCAACTCCTAGCAAATCTGCTAGTGCATTTAAATGGCTCTCACAAAGTTTAATTGCATTATCGAGGCTATTTGCACTATCAGCTTCAAGATAAATTTTTTGTATTAATTTTAAAGACTCTGACATAATTGATTTTATTTATAACACAATTATAGCTTAGCATCGCGCAAGATTACTTCGCGATTATTAAAAATTTAAAAAAATATTTTTTAGGTTTATGGACAAACCAATTAATCATTAATCATTAATAAAATGATGCCAACATTAAGACAAGGTGATCTAAAACAACTTTATAGATGGTCAGTAATTGATGCTTTATTCAGAACTGGCTTATCATTTACAGCACAAGAACTATGTGATTATGTGAATTCTGAAATTACTTTAAACAGTATTTTGAACAAAAATGGCAAATTAGCTACTGTTAGTAAAAGAACTATAAACTCTGATTTAAAAGACATGCAACTAATATTCGGTAAAAAAATAGAAATCATAGAGAAAAGTTCAAGGTATAAATATTACAATCCGAAAGCATCCATATTTAGTTTTACCGTTTCTCTTGAACAAGAACTGAGTTTTTATTTATTATTAGATTTCGCAAAAGACAAAATGAATTCTGATGAATATGGTAGAATAAGGTCTTTTATTAATGAAATATGCGCTAAGCCTAAGCATCAAGAAGAAATATATGATTTAAACAACCACTATATATTATCAAGTAATTCAACAGTAAATGAAAAAAAATGGATAGATAAACTATATGAATCTATTGTAACAAAAAAGGCATTAAAATTATATTATAAAAAATATGGACAAAAGACAAGCGAAAGGGAATTAAGTGTTTATGGTTTGAAAGAATATAATGGTGCATGGTACTTTGTTGCTTATGAATTTAGTTCAAAAAAAATAAAAGTTTTTAAACTTGACAATATACTAGCAATTGAGAAATCAGATTACGATTATCACATAGAGAATAGCTTTTCAATAACAAACTATTTTGAGTATAGCTTAGGCGTATACCACCATTCAACAAGTGAACCAATTACTGTCACTTTAGAGGTCAATGGCAATGAGAGTATAGACAGAATAGAACAAAACCCTATACATCATTCTCAACAAGTAACATCAAGAGAAAACGATAAAATCATAATTAACTTCTCAGTATACAATACACCCGAATTAATTCATAAAATATTTGACTTAGGTCCAAACGTAAAAATATTAGGTCCGGGCGAGTTAATTAAAGAATATAAAAACACCTTAAATAAAATTTTAAGTTCATATACTCCTGACAACTAAAAAAGCCGACATAAAGCCAGCTTTTTTGTTAACCAATCAATCAAACAATGAACACAATATTTATGACAATTTTTCTTTCTCTTCAATCAACTGTCGAATAGCTACAAGAGTTATACCTTTAGTAGTAACATAACCTGGTGATTCTTGTATTTCTTTTTATTTTGCATTTAACTCTTGTAAAGAATACATCTTATACATCTCTACAATCTATTTTAGTTGCTCTTCCATAATATTATTTATAGTACAAATTTATATGATTACTATGCCAAATAATGGCAGTATAATTAAAAATTCCATGGTTATCACAGCCAGTTCATCCAAACCCTTTGATCAATTACCTCCACTCCATTCCTCTCACAAACCTCCATCGTATGCCCTGTGCCACCTTGCTTTGGTTTCAGCAAATCATCGTAAAAAATTGCAGCATTAGCTCTAGATATTCCATTGCTACTTCCTATTACTTTTACAGTATCTCTAATTAAGTAAGCGCCTTTTGCACTTAATATATTTTTATTACCAGATACATATTCATCAATTAAATTATCTCGCTTTATATTCCCTTTCGATTGATAAATAATCTCAGGTTCGTTTATAATATCTATATCCTCTAAACTATACATTTTATACCCTAAAGTATTTTTCTTTCGGTGTCCTTTATAAGGTGCAATGACTTCTAGCCTATTTGCATCTATATTACAAACTCCTTGCGAAAAATATTCATCAGCGCCAGATGCATTACCGCTTCTGAAAATACAATACTTAGTTTCAGAAGCCAACAACTCTCCTAGTAGTATTAGTTTATTAGCATCTTCTTCTTTTACTTCACGCTTACCTTCTAACAAAACCACAGAGCCTACCACATCATATTTTTCTATAAAACTTTTTAAATCCATCGTTAATCAAATTAATTAAAACCTCACACCACCCCCTCCAAATGCTCCTTCATATATTTCAACTCATCAACCAACAATGCATAAGCTAATAACTTTTCAAATGAATCTGCATTATGCTGTTCATGATTAAATGTTCTGAGTTCGCTTATTAACTCTGTCATCCGAATTAATAAATCGTTTACTTGTGCGTGAAATTGAATCGGGAGTTTTTTGATTCGATATAGTTCTGCATTTCGATTTAAGGCTACCATGCGCTTAAACAAATCTTCGTCGGTGATGTGCATCAATCGATGATCGATATCATTTAAGCCCATTAATACCGAAGCTAATTTACCGAAGCTCCAAGCTGGGTGCTCTCGCCATAAATGATCCAATTGCTTAATAATTAATTCTTGTTTAAGTGCCATAACGTAAATATTTATACAAGAATAAAAAAACACGCTGACAAATTATGGCAGCTTATTAATATTTTAAATATTTAGAAAATCTACTTCCTCACAAACCTAGCATTATAAACACCGTCGCCTGTTACAGCTTTAAGAATATACATTCCTTTATTTAATGTCTGAATATTTATTTCAGCACCGTCGCCTACTAACACCAAACATCCG
>JACCDH010446060.1_pt1 | contig 14784 bp, 18 predicted proteins | sample 7442481 | NCBI WGS metagenome assembly JACCDH01 (sample SAMN15323433, study PRJNA562643) | freshwater metagenome | isolation source: river surface water | place: USA:Blue River Watershed | collected 2017-08-15
ACCCCAATCTGGCGACAGAGAACGGAACACTCCAAGATATCAAAAACCTGTTGTCCGATGTGGCAACAGATACATCGGCGGCTGCAATACTGGCCGCCCTTGCTGGCACGCTTAAAGTTAACGAGCCCAATGCGGCTCGTGAAACGACTCTGCAGAATTTACTAAAGGCCGTGCAGAATATTGCATCAACTGTATGGACTGATAACAGCGGTGCTCATTACATACGTACACAAATAATTGATCAGAACACAGGTCAGATAACGGTCTTGTTTAGCGACGGCGCTGGCAATCCTGTTACGCCAGGTCCTGGTCTGCGCGCGTTAGATGACAATGCCTCAATACAACTTGTCACGTATGTTGACACAATAGCCACAGCCGCAGAATACTCAGTAGGCAATCAGCTCGCTCTACTGACTGTATTTAATCGGAGCACATCGCCTCCCACACATGTACTGTCAGCATGGATCAACGTAAGTACAGGTATGCCGCTGACAAGTCCACCGCAAGAGGCACACCTGCGAAGTAAATCAAACGATGTCAACATTGCAAACGATGTTCTCAACGTTGAGGCTCCGAATGGCTTGCCTCTGCCGCTAAATGCGGCCAAGGAGACGGGCGGTGCTCTAGAAGCGATCAAGACAGCAGCGTTAGCTCTGGCAAAGGAGACAACGGCTCAGGCAACGCACGCAACTGCACAAGACATGCTGGACGTGCTTGGTGCGCCCAGTGATCCAGCCTACGGCGGCACCGGAGCGGCCACCATTGATGCCGTATTGAAGGGGCTTTATGCGCGCCTCGCAGCAATTGAGGGTCGGATGCCTACAGGCCCTGCAATTGAAAATGGCAATTTACTCGCGCTAGCCAATGTCCTAGGCACAAAAGCTGATGCCGCATGGATCGGCGCAGGAGATGGAACTCAAAATGCAATATTGAAGTCTATTTTTGCAAGCTTAAAGACGAATGTAGTTGTAATTGAATGCTTTTCGATCACATCGAACAATTTTAATCCAAGTGGTGGAACAAAAATTCGGGTTGCGACTTTTGAGAATGTAGGGACCGCATCGGCCATCATCAGGCCTTCATTTGGCAGTGGCATAGGTTTTTATTCTCTCGACCCGGGAAAAACAATTGAATTTCGCGCTGGGTGGAACGACACGTATTTGGGTTTTAGGGTAGATGCAGTCGGAACCACAGTGAACTCCATCATTGAGAGGTACGTGTAATGGCAAAAATAACGCCCATCCCTCTGCCTACATTTCAGACGTTTGCCAATCACAGTGTTTGGGTTAATACGCCGTTTGGACTTGACTTCTCTTTTAATTTATCTGAGAAGCAGCTTCAATTCCGAAATTCAACGGGTAGCCTTATCAATGTTTATATCCAGAATGGATTCAACGCAAACCCGAATTTTTCATCTGTTTCATCAAAAACAATTGTCAACATGGCGAACAATGCCCAAGATTACATCAGTGGAAATATGTTAATCAGTTTTGGCTTTGCGAGCGACATTGAATTTGCGCGAATCAGATTTGGGACATTAGACCAATTCTTGCAAGGCAAACATAGTGAAATTGAAGTCTGCATGACTGTTGGACTTGGCTACAACAACAATTTTTTCGAAGTGAAAAAACTTAGATGACATCTTGAATGGTTAGTTGATCAAGTAGACAAATATATAAGGATGGCTATGAGCAGCAAAGACAGCCTAAGCCCGTTTGTAAAAAAACTCGCAACAGTTATTGGCGTGACGCAATTTACGCTATCTTCCAAATCATCATTTGCCGCAGTTGCGACAGGTGCGACAGCAGCATTCACATCATCGGCTCTTGGGTTTGATCCATTGGCGTGGGGCATTGGTGGTTTGGGTGGAGCATTCATTTGTCTGCGCGGTGAACCGTTGCCTCGCAAAGAGGCGGCAGCAAACATTATGTTGTCAATCATGCTCGGTGGTATTGCATCACCAGTGGCATACGCAATGGTGGCAGCACAGTATCCACAGCTTGCAAATATCCCAGGTCAATATTTGATTGCGATCATTTTTTGCTTTGGTTGGCCACAAATTACCAAAATAGTGGTCTCACTTCTGATTCGTAGGTATGGAAACAATGTCAACAATTGAAGTAACAACAGCAATTCGAGTTTGCTGTGCACTGCTATCGCTTGCTACAGTTATTCACTTTGGTTTCATTTGCAATTTTCTGAATCAGAAAGCAACACTGAAAATAAAAGTTTCAGCAGCTATTTCTGTAGCGACAGGCGCAATGTTGCTCGGTTGCACAATTAACAATGAAAAGCCTGAAGAGTTGATGTTGCACTTGGTTTCCATGTCTGTTGCCTTCATGATTTACGAAGTGTCAAAATGGGTTGATGGCCTGCATCTTTGCCGCTTCTATGCAAAGAGAAGGACTTCAAAAGTATGAGAGCAGGTGATTTAGACAGCCGGATCACTGTGATGGCGCAAGAAACACAGCAAGATAGTATCGGTCAGCCTTTAGATGTATGGGCGGACTTTCTATCGACATGGGCTGATATCCGGTACCAGAGTGGATTGCAGCGTCTAAGTGCTGATGCGATCAATGCAGGAACTCGGTGCAGCATGCGCGTTCGTCGAGGAAACCGAACCAAACTCATAGCCATTGGCATGAGAGTTCGTGCAAACGGTGAGGTCTTTGAAATACTCGATGTACTGCCACAAGATAGGGTCGGAATTGACTTAATTTGTGAGGCAGTTCGATGAGTTCCTTTTCAATTAGCTTAGACAACCTTGGAATCAAAGCGCAACTAGCTGGATTCAAAGATGATATTGCTGAAGCGCTTAGGCCTGCAGCACATTCTGGTGCGAAAGTTCTTTACCAAGAAGTGAAAAAGAACATAAGCCTTATGGGCTATAAAACTGGCAATCTGTCTCGTTCCATTTATCAGGCCTACAGTAAAGACAATAGCGTTGAAGGCAAGGTGCAAACCTATCACATAAGTTGGAACGCAACAAAGGCACCACATGGCCATTTGGTTGAATACGGTCATGTTCAAACACATGTGACTGTTATAAGCAAGAAAACAGGAAAGTGGATAACGCTTAAAAACAGACCTTTATCAAGTCCGAAGATTGTTGGAGCAAAACCATTCGTCAGACCGGCGATGTCGAAATTCCCCATGGCACTTGAGGTTGCAAAAACAAGATTCTTCGAAGAGCTAAAGAGTTTCAAATGACGCTACACATTGAAAAAACTTTGTATGAAGTGTTGCGTACAGTCTGCCCTCGTGTTTTCCCAGACGTGGCACCTGTTAAAACTCCTCTTCCGTATGTTGTGTATCAACAATATGGCGGGCAACCCGTGGTCTTTGTTGAGGGTGCATTAGCAGACAAGAGAAACTCATATATCCAAATTAATGTGTGGGGTTCTACACGGGAAGAATGCAACAAAATTTCATTGATGATTGAAACAGCTCTTGTGACAAGTCAATTACTTCAAGCAACACCTATTAATGAGCTGAGTGCAACATTTGATGAGGATACAAGCGTTCGTGGATCGATGCAGGATTTCAGTATTTGGTCGCAACGAACATAGTCAACCTATGTAAAAAAACATTCAAGCCCGCTTAATGCGGGTTTTTTTGTGCCCGAAAGGGATTTAAGCAGCCGCAAAGCAGAAATGTCTTGCGGTTTTTTTGTGCCCGTTTTGGGCTTTTTTGTCTAGGCATTTGTCTAGGAAAGGAAACATCATGGCCCAGGTACCAACCGGCTCAACTTTTTATGTTGCATCGACCTTTGGCGTCAATTTGCAAGTAACAGACATTTCAAACGCTCCCGAGGCAGTTGTGACATCAATTGCACATGGTCTCAGTAATGGAGATATCGTTGAAATGTCATCAGGCTGGGGTCGCATCAACTTGCGAGCTTTCCGCGTCAAGGGAGTGACTACAGATACATTCAAATTAGAAGGTGCGGACACCTCAAACACAGGCTTTTTCCCGCCTGGAAATGGAGTTGGGTCTGTTCGCGAAGTGGGCGCTTTTACCCAAGTGACTACGGTCATGAATCCATCCAGCACAGGTGGTGACCCCAAAAAGGTGACATACAAGTTCGTTGAGTCTGATGTTGAATACAGCATCAATGATGGTTTCTCCGCCACGGACTACACCATGGACCTCGATGCCGATTCAATTGGTACACCAGGATACGAGGCGCTTAAAGATTTGACCGAAGTGCAGACAAACACAATTTTGAAAGTGCAAACACGTTCTGGCTCTATTTTGTTGGTTCCCTGCACTGTTGCATTGAACGAGTCTGTCTCATTCCAAGACGGACAAATTAACCGAGTGAAAGTCACATTCTCCGGTAATAACCGTGGCACACGCTACGCCGCTTGATAACTAAAAAATGATGCACCGACCTGGGCAGGTTCGCTCCTTTTGCGGGGGCGGCCTGTCTGGGCACGGGCTTTTTTACCAACCCCCGCAATAAAGGAATTCAAATGAGCAAGATTAAATTGGGTCAACGCCCACAGAACTTCAAGAAGGTCATCAAATTTCCAATGCTCGATGGCACAACCGGTTCGATTCAGGTGACCTACAAATACAGAACTCGCAGCGAATTTGGGCAATTCATTGACCAAATGATGGCTGATGCCGGTGCTGTGAAAAGTAGTGATCCTGACGCCGAATTCAGCATGGCCGAGTTGATGACAAAGACTGCTGGTGCAAACGCTGACTATTTGCTTGAGGTAATTGAGGAATGGAACCTTGATGAGCCTTTGTCAAAAGATGCAGCCCAACAGCTAGCAGACGAAGTTCCAGCTGCCGCAATGGCAATCATGGAAACCTATCGTCTCGCAATTACTGAAGGTCGGTTGGGAAACTAAAAGAGGCGGCTCGGGCCGCCTTTACACGATTACCAGCGCTCGAGGAGATGCGGGCAGCTGGTTTTGAGCCCGAGGACTATGAAACAGACCCTGTTGATGTGTGGCCTGAAAACTGGCCAGCATGGGACTTATTTTGCATGGTTAGCACTCAATGGCGCACTGGCGGCATGGGTTCATACATCGGTCTTGACTATGGGCCGCTTTTTGTCGTCATGGATCGCCGCGGGATAAAAGATGACGATTGGATCGCCGTGTTCAGTGACATTCGTGTGATTGAGGCTGAAGCTTTGGACACAATTAGAGGGCAGCAGGAATGACCGACTCAAGAAAAGCACAGCTAGAAATTGATGTTAATTCAACGCCTTCCGAAAAAGGTTTTGAGCGAATTGAGCGGGCTGCGGACAAGACCGCGCGCTCTGTGGCCTCTTCGGCATCTGTTGCAGCAAAAGGAATCGACGGGATTGGCAATGGCGCTACGACTGGCGCGAAGAAAATAGACAATGCCACGAAGAGCATTATTTCGAGCGTTCAAAGAGCGACGGCTGTCATTGAGGCCGGTGAAAAGGGAACGACAAAATATTTTGAGTCTATTGCTGCGCAACGCGGTGCAAATATTGATGTTTTAAAGCCGTATTTAGCGCAATTAGATGCTGCTAAGGCCAAGCAAGATGCTGCTGCCGGATCGCTCAACAACATGGGTATGTCCGCAAAGCAGACGGCTGCGGCCATTCGCGGTGTACCAGCACAATTCACAGACATTGTCACAAGTTTGCAGGGTGGTCAAGCACCATTGACTGTGCTTTTGCAGCAGGGCGGACAGCTCAAAGATATGTTTGGAGGCATCGGAAACGCGGCTAAAGCGCTTGGCGGCTATGTTGCTAGTTTGATGACGCCATTCACAGTACTTGCCGGAGCTTCCGCTGCTGTTGGTGTCGCTTGGTATCAGGGCGCTCGTGAGGCCGAGGCATACAGCAAAGCATTGATTTTGTCTGGCAATGCCGCCGGTACAACATCCGGCCAAATGCAACTTATGGCGAACGGAATCGCTAGTATTTCTGGTACTCAGGGCGCAGCGGCTGAAGCCTTGGCTTTATTTGCCCAGAATTCAAAGGTCGGTAGTTCTAATCTTGAGGAATTCACTGGCGCCGCATTGCGTTTTTCAAAAGTGACAGGGCAATCGGTTGATGATATTGCCAAGCAATTCGCAGACCTTGCAAAAGACCCTTTGGAAGCATCGTTGAAGTTGAACGATGGCATGAATTATTTGACCATCTCAACTTATAACCAGATCAAGGCATTAACAGAGCAGGGGCGCGTAACTGAAGCTGCTAATGTTGCGCAAAAAGCATTTGCCGACACGATTAATTCTCGTGGTGGTGAAATGAAAGCTAATTTAGGAACTATTGAGAAATCTTGGGAAGCAATTGCTGGTTTTGTCAAACAAGCTTACGACAACGCTAAAAATTTTGGCCGTGACTCTAAAGAGAGCGAGATCGATGCAATAAGAGCGGAAATATTGAAACGCGAATCTGCTGCAAAGGGTATGTATGAGGGCTCAATGTTTGGCCAACAAAATGCTAAAGAGTTACAAGCATTACGAGATAGAGAATCAATTCTTGTCCGTCAAATAAGCGAAGAGAGAGAAAGCGCTCGTCTTCAAGCTGAAAGTGCTGATCGCGTAAAAGCAAGGGCAGAGGCTGACAAAGATGGGTTGAAGTATTTGTCTGAGCGTCAGCGAATGGAGCGTGACATCGCTCAGCAAACAGACACACTGACTCGTGCCGGTGCAAGCCGTGTAGAAATTGAAGAGCGCATTGCACAAATCAAATCAAGCTACGCGCAAAAGAACATTGGCGACCAAAACGAAGTCGCTGATATCAGGGCCAAGATTGATGCCTCTAAAGAATATATCGCTCGTCTTAGCGATATGTCTATCCTGACGCCACAACTGACTGACGCAGAAAAACAGTCACTGAAGATTCAGCGTGAATTAGAGGGTGCGATTACTGGCACAGCACGCGCAATGAAAGAGCAGGCCTTGGCCGCATCACAAGAGCTGATTGGTTTGGAGCGTGCTCAGGGTGCTCTTGAAGATGCAAGAGGCATTTATCAGAAGGCCTTGGCTCAGGAGTCAGCAAACTCAGTTTTGGGCAAGGGAACAACAGCTGTTGAGGCCTACACCTTGGCTGAATTTAGACGCCAAGCTGCTGAGGCGCAAGCTTCCGGCAAAAGTACACCTGAATACATTGCTGCACTTGAGCAAAAAATCAGTGCACAAGAGCGATATGTTGCGGCACTCAATGCGGCAGACTTTAAGACATTGAATGCTGGTTTGGATGAGTGGATGCGATCTAGTCGTGAAGCAGACAAGCTGTATTCAAACGAGGTACAGCTGGTTGGTTTAACGAGTCTTGAGCGTGCAAAGATTGTGGCGCAGCGTCAGGTTGAATTGCAACTTGCAAAAGAAATTTCAAAGATTGATCAATCTGGCTTGAATGAGTCAGAAAAAGAAACCTTAAGACAAAAAGCGCGTGACACAGCGACTGTTGCTAGCGCGGCAGCAACTGCAAAAGCGGTTCAAGACGAGTGGACAAAAGTTACTGATCAGATAAACCAGAGCTTGACAGATTCATTGATGCGCGGCTTTGAAAGCGGGAAATCTTTTGCTAAAAGCTTTCGCGATGGCATAGTCAATATGTTTAAAACGATGGTTTTGCGGCCAGCAATCAACTTTGTCATGGCTCCTCTATCCGGGGCATTAGCTTCACTTATGGGCTTCTCCGGAACGGCTAATGCATCTTCTTTTTCTGGCTTAGGAGGTGGTGTTAGTCAGGGCGTTCAATTGATGGGTGTCGGAAACACAATAAGTAATGTTTACAGTACAGTTACTTCAAGTTTTGCAGCTTTGGGTGACTCCGTTGCATTTGCGGCTCAAGATATTGGTGCATGGTTAGTCAACAATACAACTGGTGTCCTTAATCAGGCCGGATCGTCGATGATGTCTTCATCTGGCGCACTTGGCACAACGGCCTCATATGCTGGCGGCGCATTGGCCGGTTATGGAATTGGAAAGGCTATCAGCGGTCAATACACCACAGCTCTTGGCAAAAACACACTAGAGGTGATTGGTACAGCGATTGGTTCAATTTGGGGGCCATTGGGTGCCGCAATAGGTGGGGCATTGGGTGGCGTTGTCAATCGCGCGTTTGGCATGGGCAAAAAGGAAACGCAGGACTACGGAATTACGGGTAGTTTTTCTACAGCTGGCGCTTATGTTAGGCAGTTCAGTCGCTGGCATCAAGATGGCGGTTGGTTTCGTTCTGATAGATCTGGTACTGATTTCAGTGCTGTTAGCGCAGAGCTAGATCAGTTCTTGGATGGCGCATTGCGAATGACCTCAAATGCAACACAAGAATATGCAAAGTTGGTTGGCCTCAATGCTGATGCAATCTCTAATTTTTCCAAAGATATAAATATTAGTTTGAATGGGCTTGATGCAGCTGGACAAGAAAAAGCAATAGCCGACGCAATTAGCGCGTTTGGTGAAGATATGGCAAAACAACTGCTTGGAACAGCTGCTGACGCCTATATGCTTGCTGGCGAAACATCAAGTCGTGCATTAGCTAGGCTTGCATCATCACTCTCAAGCGTCAACGATGTTTTAAAGATGCTCAATCAGACGGCACTTGATGTCAGCTTGCCAATGGCTGATGTAGCGTCTAAGTTGCTGGACCTATTTGGTGGTATGGATAAGTACACAGGTTTTGCGACGCAGTACCTGCAAGATTTTTACACAGAGCAAGAGCGAGTTACGCTTTCTGTTCGTAATGTTTCAGACGCGTTGTCAAAAATCGGCGTGACTATGCCAATTACAAATGAAGCATATCGAAAGTTGGTGGAAAGCCAAGACTTGACTACAGAGTCAGGTCGCAAAATGTATGCGTCGTTGCTGCAGCTTGCGCCAGCCTTTGCTGAGGTAATCCGCGCGCAAGATCAGCTGAATGAGGCTTCGGAACGCACTTCGGAGGCTGCAAGGCAAGAAGCGCAAGCAAAAATTGAATCTTTGCGCGCAAGTGGCAAAAGTATCAATGAATGGCTGACTGCGTTAAAGATTAGTACAAGTCCAGGACCAGTTTCAATGACTTCGGCACGAAGTCAGTATTTGCAAACGCTGAATCTTGCGCGTGCAAATGATCAGTCTGCACTTGGTTCAATTACTGGCATGGCTGATCAATACATTGCTGTTGCAAAGGGTCAGGCGACTAGCAGTGCTGAATTCGCTGCAATTGTTGCGCAAGTTAGTTCAGAGGTCTCTAACTTACCAGCTGTAAAAAGTTATCAGCAAGAAACCTTAGATGCACTTTTCGAGATCAAAAAATCAATTGGGCTTGTCGGTGACGGGATAACAATTGAAGTTCAAGCCTTAGCTAGATCAACAGTTGTGGAGTTCAACAAGATTGATAAAAATTTAGATGGGCTTTTGACTTTTGAAGAGTTGTCAAAAGGATTGAGTGGAATTGCTACTGATGAACAAATTGCCAATTTGATTAAATCAGTTGATATGAATGGTGACGGTCAATTAAGCGCACTTGAACTTGTTAATGCAGCAGTCGGCACCGTTGGTGAATACAGCGGGGCGACTATGAAAAATACTGCAGAAGCCTTGAAAGCTTCAGCAAAGCAGATCGAGGCGCTTGTCTACATGAATAACGACGGTCTTGTTGCGATTTCAAAAAACACTGCAGCAAGCCTTGATTACATGAATTCTATGCGTGAATTTTTGCGCAACATTGATGTGTCTACGGCTAAAACAGCTGCAAATCCGACAGTTATCAACCAATCTGGCGGCGGCGGTGGAGGCATTATCGGAAAGGTTGCAGGGTTTTTTGGTTTTGCTTCAGGCGGCGTATTTGGTGGTCAAGGTATATACAACACGCCAACACCATTTATGTTTAATGGTGATCAACTAGGTGTAATGGGTGAGGCTGGCCCAGAGGCTGTTATGCCATTGGAGCGAATGTCGGACGGAGCACTTGGAGTCAGAGCATTGTCAAGCAGTGTGTATGCAAAAGATACTTCGGGTGGAATTGCCGAACTGGTTTCAGAAATCAACGCATTGCGAAAAGAGAATGCAGCACAGGCCTCGGCAATTGTCGGGCTGCAGCTGAGACAGGCAAAAATGTTGGAGCGTTGGGACGGTAACGGATTGCCAGAGACAAGGGAGGTTGTATGAGCAGCCTTTTAGTTGTTGAGCCAATTCAGATCACTGATGCAGATCTTGTGAGCTCGAATGTACCTGAAACCGATTTTCTACCGTGGTCTTCAACTACATCTTATGCAGCTGGTGATCGTGTGATATTGGCAAGCACACACAGTGTTTACCAGTCCTTGCAGGCCGGTAATTTGAATAAACCGCCAGAAGCAGAAACTACATGGTGGGTTGCCGTCAGGCCGACTAATAGGTGGGCAGTTTTTGATACATCAAACAGCACAAAAACTACTGTGCCTAGTGGTCAGACAAAGATTTCGTACGAAATTAAAGCGTCTCTAGTTAACAGCGTTTCGATATTAAACATCTCTGGCGCAGGATCGGCTACTGTATCGGTTCGTAATGATGCCGGAATTGTCATTTACGCTAAAACAGTTTCACTCACAAGTGTCCAGTCATCTTCAGATTGGTGGGCTTGGTTCTTTGGTGAGAGAAAACCAAAATCACAAGTAGTCTTGACTGATTTACAGATGCAATTAAACGCAACCATAAGCATTGATTTATATGGAGGCGCTGATCTTTCTGTCGGGGTGATTCTGTTGGGCAGATTAAGGAGCTTCGGCAAAGGCGTTTTGAGTGGCGCTCGTGTTGGAATTCAAGACTATAGCCGCAAGGAACGAAATGATTTCGGCGACATGATTATCGTTGAAAGAGCATTTGCCAGGCGAGCAAACTTGCAGATTGTTTTGGGTGCAAATGAAGTCGATTCAATGATTGACTTCATGTCAACCGTTCGAGCTAAGCCGTGCTTGTGGATTGCTGGAACATATGAATCACTTGTGATTTTTGGTTTTTACAAGTCTTTTGAAACACTCATCCCATATGCAACACATTCTGAATTTTCTCTCGAATTAGAAGGACTAACATGAAGCAAATTAGAAACCTGCCAGCGGCTCCTCTATCTACGGATAACCAAAATGTCTTTAACAATAAGGCATTTTCATTTGTGGATGCGCTAGATGATTTTGTTCTAGATACAAACGAACTTGCTGTAGAGCTCAACTCACTTGCTAGCAGTGCGGCAGATTCAAAAACGCAAGCGCAAAACTTTTCGGTGTCTGCTAAGCAGAGCTCCGATCAGGCTGCAAGTTATCTGACTTCTATAATTAATAGTCCAAATACTAGAGCCACAAGTACATCTGGAATTTTGATTGGTATTGGTACAAAAAACTTTACCCTCACGCAAACAGGAAAGAATTTCCTTCCTGGACAATTTGTGCAAATTGTTAACAGTGCAGAGAAATGGATGCTTGGTGCGGTTACTTCATTCAACGCTTTTACTGGTGCAATAGTAGTGGATGTCGTAAAGTCTAAAGGAAATGGTGAAACGTTTTTTTCTTGGACGATTACTCTGTCTAATCCAACGCCGCTTGAAGATTGTGTTGTTGCAATGGCGACTGCCTTTGACTATGGTGTTCCCACTGTGTTTGGTAGTAATTTTAAAAATGTATCTGGCATCACATTTTTGTCCACTGGTAAATACATTATTAACCTGAAAGAACCGTGTCCATCGAACACAGTTTTCCTTGCAAACTTTACAACAGCCATATCTCCCACAGACCTAAGTGCGCGTGGTGGAAATGTGCAGATTGTTTTTTACGGTGGGGACTCGGCCATTCAGATGAGCTTTTTTTCTGGGGCCGGTAATTTATTCACTCCAGGCAACGTTCTTTTGATGGCTTTTTCTTTTTGATGGATATGAAATGAACTGTATTGTTTACAAACAAGATAACGGTATCTTGGCTGTGTTTTTCCCAGTCCAAGAAACTGATCATGATGAAATGATTAATTTAGGCAAAAAAGTTGTGCCTGCTGGTAAGAAGTTCAAGGTCATTGATCGATCTCAATTGCCAACCGATATGACTTATCGAAATGCATGGACTGCCGACGATGCCGAGTTAACAGACGGTGTTGGTGAACTTTTATTGGAGTGATTATGGTTAATATCAAAATAAACAAAGATCTACTTTCCGATCATGAAAAAAAGTTGATCGGCATTGAGTTTGACGGTGTGATGTGTAGCACAACAAAAGAAGATCAAGATGCTCTGCTTGCAATTTACTTTGCGTATCAAATGCAAGGTGATGATTTTCAGCCGACTGTCTATAAATTTCAAAATGGGAATGAGTTGTTAATTACAAAAGACAACATAGAAAGATTCTCTTTGTCGTGGATACCGGCTAGGCAGAAATTCTTCGCTCCAAAAAAGAAGGCCTCATCAAAATGACTATATGGCTTGCATCATTTCGAGGAAATCATAAAAACCTAGTCAATAGGTTTGGGTCTGAATTCATCCGTTTGATGTGCAAAGGTGTTTACTCTCACAATGAGATTGTGATCGGAGAGAGTCCATTCGAAGATGAGTGCCGTTGTATCTCATCGAGCTCAATCGAAGGTGGTGTGCGTGAAAAGCGTATGCAGCTCAATCAAGCCGATTGGGATGTCATCAGGGTAGATGCTGATATTGAACGGATTGAGTGGTGGATTGGTATTTACGACGGTCATCCCTTCGATTATTTCGGAACGGTCGCAGTTCGTCTGCCTTTCTTGGTGCGGGAGCATCCTACAAAATTTTTCTGTTCTGAGGCTTGTGGCGACATGCTTGGCCTTGATGAACCATGGAGACTTGATCCATGTGGGTTGCATGCTGTCGCAGGTTCTTTTTTAGAAATACATGAATCCAGTTAAATAGGTACAACATCTCACCAGCTCCCAAAAGGGGGCTTTTTTTTGCTTTGCATTCGATTGGAGTAGTAAATGATCGGCATTGATCGACGTCTTATTGCGGGACTATCTTTATCAGCAAGTGCCTTAGTGGCGCTTGTTATGCATGAAGGGTATTCGGACCAAGCGGTGATCCCAGTTAAGGGTGATGTACCGACTATTGGTTTTGGTAGCACCACTAGACCTGACGGTAGCCCAGTAAAAATGGGTGATACCACTACGCCACCAAAGGCTCTTGCTCGAGCGCTTATCGATGTGCAGCAGTTCGAAGGTGCTCTTAAGAACTGTGTACATGTGCCGCTGGCCCAGCATGAGTACGACACATATGTGAGTTTTTCATACAACGTTGGCAGCCGCTCTTTCTGTCAGTCCACATTGGTGCGAAAGCTCAACGAAAAAGACTACGCCGGAGCATGTAACGAATTGTTGCGCTGGCGATTTTTCCAAGGAAAAGATTGCGGTCTATCAGAAAACGCACGCCTATGCGGTGGGCTAGCAAAACGTCGGCTTGATGAGCACCGGCAATGTCTAGGAAACGCTCAGTAACTCTTCTGTCAACCTGAAAGGCAATTTATGAAACCATGGTATCTGTCAAAAACTGTTTGGCTCAACATTTTCGCAGCAGCCCTATTAGGGGTCGAGGTTAATTTGAACCTGATACAGCCGCATGTTCCCGTCAACTTTTATCAGCTGATGGCTACTGCACTGCCGGTAGTGAACTTGCTTCTTCGAGCAATCACCAACACAGGGCTGACCATTGCTAAGTCTGAATAAAGTTTTGATCGCTGCGACTTTTGCGTCATTTGCAGCCTTGGGCGGCATTTGGCTTGAAAGATCAGCCGAGGCGCGTGGCTACGCCAGAGGTCTTGCCGAGGCGCACTCCATGGCTCACGCGGCTGCAAACGATGTTGCGAAGCAAAGCGGGCAGGCATGCCTTGAGAAATTGACCACCATGAATGAGGCACAAAATGCGCGACAAAAACAACTTTCTGAGGCACATTCTGCCGGTAATCGTGCTCGCGATGAGCTTGGCCAGCTGCGCCAATACATCGCCACCGCACGTGTCAATCCAGTGCCAGCCGTTGCCACCGCTTCCGGCGCCAGCAACAACGCAACCATCGCCGCAGAGTTACTCGAGCAATGCGGCGCGGAGCTTGTCGGAGTGGCGGCACAAGCTGACGGGCACGCAGCCGACTCGCTGATGTACCAACTTGCGTGGCCTAAAGAATGACGCACAAGTCCAAGATACAACCGGGACTTATTCAGGCGCGTAGTTGAAATAGGCGCCATCCAGACTGAGTAGCCACAGAATGCAAGCGTCCAAAAAGTGAGGCGCGGACCAGATCAGTGTGGCAACCGCAGTGGCAACAATGATTGTGTTAATTAAAATATTTGGCATAATAATTAACTATTATTGTATACTTAATAGTTGGTTATTGCCGAATGCTGGCGCGTTGCACGGGTCTTAACTGCGGTGAGCATGTAACAAACGCACCAACTTTTCGCAGCGTAGAGTAGTCTGGTATCTCGTTGGATTTTCAGTCGTCCAAAGGTCGCAGGTTCAAATCCTGCCGCTGCAACCTAAATACCACCGTAACTTTGGGACGGTTTAGCCCTGCCACTATAAAGTTGCCAGCTTAAATCGGATGTGCGATACTGCGATTGTTCTCGGCGAAAGCCGGCTTGAGTCTGTCACTTGAAAAATAGAGACAGCGGCCCAGTTAGGCGACTAGCAAGCTGTCCTGGGCGTCAGTTCCTATGACCCTCTACGCGAGGGTCATTTTTTTGTATGCCCCTACCTTACCTACCAAAACAAGGCGAAGTTTTAATTTGCGACTTCGATGACTCCGCTATTGGCGCTGAGATGATTAAGCGCAGGCCAGTAGTAGTGGTTTCCAGGCACGATGCGCACAGATCAAAGCTTTGCAC
>JACCDH011499622.1_pt1 | contig 14772 bp, 9 predicted proteins | sample 7442481 | NCBI WGS metagenome assembly JACCDH01 (sample SAMN15323433, study PRJNA562643) | freshwater metagenome | isolation source: river surface water | place: USA:Blue River Watershed | collected 2017-08-15
CATCTTGCAAAGCATCTTTCGTAGAATCTAGAAATTGCTTCACAATTTCTACGGTTCCATCCGATGAATTTCCATCAACTACGATGTATTCGATATTCTTATACGTCTGATTTTGCACGGATTGAATAGTGTCAACAATGGTTTTTGCACTGTTGTAACTAACGGTAATCAGACTAACCTTCATTAGACTTAGAAATTCCTTCCAATTAAAAAATGCAAGGCTTGGTTGTAGTTTCCTTTTTCGTAGTACGAATTCGGATTTGCGAAATTCGGAGAAGGTCTTGTGGGAAGAACACTAGAAGAGAATTTTGCTTCTACAAATAGGTGATCTCCAAGTTGCGCGATGGCACCTAATGCAATTCCAACATCGAAATTCCGGAAGGAAGGATTGACCGAATAGGTTAATGAATTCGCTAGAACCTCTTGCTTGATTAGTTGTCCGTAATAGACTCCAGATAAAAATGTGAATGGACCGTTCTGATAAGACCATTGCATTGGGACTTCAATGTAATTGAGGCGGTAGGCAAAAGTGTTGAAGTTGAGGGTGTCTCTTTTCGTTCTCGAACCTTTTTCTGAATAATACAAGCCAATACGAAGTCCATTTTTTGAATTGAATGGTGCATTAACATAGGCACCACCTGTAAAACCGAATTTATCCCATCCTCCCAGTCCGTCTCCACTTATTTGTGATGTGGTCATGCCCAGAGCCACTCCTGCATTGAAAGCCTGTTGAGCCTTCAAGCCAGATGTGATAATCACAAAAACGAAAAAGAGAAGATTAGTTAATCTCATATTCTACGGCATTCAAAACAGCGTGTGTATTTGCGTCAACAAGGTAACCAACCACAGTCATATTAGTAGGTTCCCAATTCGGTTGAATAGGAATGGTGAAACTTGTGGTTGCAGAGAATCCAGCTGCAGGACTATTCACAACCAGGTTGCCCATAGGCTCTGAAACATTTGTACGAAGCACATGCTCATGCTCGTATTCTTCGATTTCAGAAGGTGTTTGGCTGTAATCTTCTTGAGGACTTACTAAGTGACTTTCAACCAGAAGAACAACCAAATTAACGTTCCCTGTATACTCTTGAAGGAATTGCGAATTCATATGAATGTTGAAGACATTGTCAGCCTCTACGTATTCACATTGTGCATGCAGAGCAACAGGTGTAGCAGCATTCATTTGATTGGTAACAATGTTCTGCCAACTACTGGGATTGGCCGGATCTAAATATTCATAACTGCTCAAGCCACCTAATCGGTCAATTCGTGCGGTTGGATTAAATCCACCGTTGAGTTGCGCCCAATAGAGATTGCCAGCAGGAGTGGTATAATCTGTTGTGAACAATGTGCCTCCAGTTGCAGCCAGCGATCCCGCGTGAATAGCAACGGTAACCATTCTCTCGCCCAATGTTGAGTCTAGTTCCAAAGCGAGATAGGTAGAAGGTGGACAGAACCCGCACAAATGCCCGGTAAACTCTTCGAAGAGTACATTTTTCTCTGCAACGGTAACTGCAGAAAACCCAGGTGCTGGACCATAAAGATCTTCGCGATATTTGTTTTTTGCTACTGTAACAGGATTGTCAATGCGATCACATGACCCAAAAAGTAGGGTTAAGCTCAATAGGTAGAAGGAAATCTTTTTCATCTTAAAAACTTGCTGTGTACATTAATTCAAAACCATTTGTTGCCGGTACCGCGCGACATACGCCACCAATACAGAAAACGCCCTCTCTACGTTTGCCATATCCCAAAGTCAATCGTTGAGAGCCATTGATGTATCCAACTGTTCCAAACAAGTAGTGAATTTGTTTGTCAGGATTTGGATTTCCATAATTGTATTGGTCAACAATTCCAATACTCCAGTGCGGAGAGTGTGAATATTCTGCGACAATAGTTGCCCAGTCGCCTTTGTCTTGTTTTGTTTGCAGACCTTGTAATTCCAGGTGAAGATTGTCTTTTGGAGTGAACTTGTAATTCAATTCTAGAACTTCAATATTCGCATAAACAATTCCTTTGAAGTCATTGGTTACTGGAGTAACAAGCGTGTTGAATTCGAAATAGAAGTATGTGAAGGCTGTTGAGAATTTCTTGCTTAGTTTTTTCTTGACTTCGAAATTGAAATCTCTCACGTATTTCGTTGGACCGAATTTGACTGAATTAATTTGATAAGCATCTGTGAACGCTTCAAGTCCTGAAAGTCTAGTGGTATCTAGTCCGTTAGCTGCAGCGAAGTTGGCCGAAAGTTGCGTGCCGTATTTTCCTCCGAGTTTAGTTCCTTTTTTAAAGGTGTAAAAAATCTCAGCCATATAACTCACTTCGCCGGTTAGCGGGGTTGCATATGGATAAAGCGTTGCGGCTAAGTTATAAGTGTGCTGTTTGGTAATAGAAGGAAGGAAGTTCGTAGGTACATCGAAAAGCTTTAGATTTCGGTCTGCACGAAAACTCATGTTATCAATGAATTTGACCGCCGAATTGATTCCGAATCCATTACCGCTGTAGGATGTGTTCAAGAAGAATCCTTTCCCTTTTCTGTAGATGAATGCATTGTCTGCACTTGGATCATTGATCTTTTGCGCGTATTCACCCGAAATAGCGAGTGCATCTCTGTTCAATTGAAATCTCACCGCTGAAGTAGAAACATTGTTCGGGGTTAGAAAGACTAACGAATCTTGGAAACGCGTTTCTCCGTTTTGATAGCGACTGACGAAGCTTGCCCCTAGACTAAGTTGCGTTTTTTTCTCGCTAAGCGATTTGAAAATTGAATTTAAATTGAATTCGGCGTCACTTCCTCGAATGATTCCATCGGCATTAATAATTCTACTGTCGAAGTCAAGACGCTGACGGCCATAAACTCCTTTTAAGGTAATTCCTTTTTGAGGGGTAATGATTAAGCGCGCACCATCGAGAGCGTTATCAATTCCAAGGTTTGGTTCCCAGTAGGTGCGAAGCGTTAAACCGTTTCCAAACTGTTCGTAGAAATTACCGATAGTTACATTGAAAATACTGTCTTTGTATTGAACGTAGCGGTTTCCTATTCCAGTTCCTTTGTATCTGTTTTGTGCGCTGAATCCTTGAATGGCGTTGTTGTAGGTTTCAAAGCGCATACCCGCACTGAATCCTCCTTGCGTATACATGAGGTTTCCGAATCCGTTAATGGCAGTAGTAGCGGGCGGAACGGTCGCGCCAATTAAACTATCTTCACTGTATTGTTGTGAGAGAAATTGAAAATTTCCGTGTAATTGCCCTGGGTTTTTCGGGTCACCCTGTGCCTGCACTCCAAGAGCCACAAAAAAGAGGGTTGAAACGATAAGTAGCTTTTTCATTCTATTCATTAAGCCCCGAAAATACGGCGCATTCTGAAATAAAAAAAGCCCTTTCGGGCTTATAAGTTAGAATGAAGAGAATTACTTCTTCAATTTTAAAAGCTGTTCATGTAATTCAGCCTCATCGCCTTCAGCATAGTTGTTATGCTGCCAAACGATTTTGCCTGTTCCATCTACAAGAAAAGTGTGGGGAACATTATTTACTCCAAGCGCTTGGGCAAATTGTTTGTTGGTGTCTAATAGAATTTCATAAGGCCACATAACGCTGCTTACATAGGGTGCAACGCGCATAACAGATCGCTGATCATCAATAGAAACAGCAATAATTTTCACCCCTGTTTCCGCTTGCCAATCTTCGTATAAGTCGAGGTAGTTGTTCAATTCCTTCTTACACGGACTGCACCAGGTCGCCCAAAAGCAAATCAAAGTGGGTTTGCCGTCTTGCGCAAGAGTTGCTGTGTTGATGGTTTTTCCGTTGAGGTCTTTTAATGAAATGCTTGGCAATGATTCTTGAGCAAAAGCTCCGATTGAAAAAAGCAAAAAGAAAATTGAAGTTGAGATGCGCATAAAATATTTTTTTTAAAAGTAAAAAACTTTAGCCAATGACTGTACCAAAAAAAAAGGGCCGACGCATCGTCGGCCCTTCTTCCTTGAAAAATCAAGATTATTTTACAGAAACACGAACAGTGTTAACAGTTCCGTTGATAGTTACATTCAACATGTAAACACCAGCAGAAAGGTTAGATACATCTAAACGTGAAGTGTAGTTTCCAGCAGCTTGGCTACCTACGTACTCAGTCATTACACGCTCTCCAAGAACATTGATAACGTCAACTGTAACAACGCTGTTGTTAGTTAAACCGTAAGCAACATTGATGAAATCGTTTGCAGGGTTAGGATAAACGCTAACTCCAGCAGAAAGACTAACTTCTTCGATACCTACTACAGTGTTTACGTTAGAAGGAGCAGCAGCTTCAGAGAAGTCGTAAGTTCCATCATAGTTCCAGATAGTAGAGAAAGTAGCACCAGCATCGTTTACTGTAGTAACGAACATGTGTCCGTTTGCAGCAGCACCCCACTGAGTGTCGAAGAAACCATCACCGTACGCATCAACTGCAGTGAAAGTGTAACATCCAGTTGAAGGAAGGTATACGTTTTCAATTTTAGTTGAGTTGTCAGCTGGAACTGGAGCGTTACCGTAATCAGCAGAAGCAACAACGTTTCCAGCATCGTCAGTGATAGACCAAGAAGACTCTTCTGGGTAACGGTCGAATAAGATGTCAATCTTAACATGAGTTGTTCCATCAGCAGCGAATGCGATTGGAGCAGTAGTACCGTTGTTTGAAGTGTTATCATCAGCAGATGTGATAGAAACGTTCAAAGTAGTTGCACCAGTGATAGCAACAGAACCAACGTTAACAGTTTCAACTGCATAAGTTGAAAGGTTTCCAGTCCAGTTGTAAGTCAATGGAGCAGTACCACCAGTAACAGTGATAGTGCAAGCAGTCAATGGAGAAGTACCGTTGTTTTGGATAGTAACAGCAACGTCAACGTTTCCGCATGTAGCTAAATCACCATCGTAGCTTAACATAGATGGATCGTTAGACAAAGATGCTGGAGGAGGACACTCTTGAAGAGTAGCGTATAAACCAGCTCCGTCTAATTGTCCAACCTCAGTTACGATACGGTTAGGGCAAATGCGGTAGATAGTTGGGAAGTAAGCGATAGCATAATCATCGTTGATAGTGTTAGCTAAAGCAGTAGCTGGGTTAGCCATAGGAAACTCGATTGGAGTTCCAGCTGGGTTTAACCAGTTACCTTGAGTAGAAGCACCTGTACCAGCCATATCAGCATCAGTAGTAGTACCGTCACCATCAATCCAAATAACCATTACGTCATCTGTAGTAGCAGCAGATACACCAGGAGCACCAGCAGGACCGTGGTTGATATACAACTCATCCAATGCACCAGAGTTGTGGTAGTTCCAACATGGACCGCACCATGTAGCAGATACATCGATATACACAGTATATCCTTGATCTAAGTAGTTGTACAAGTTGTGCGAAACACCGAATTGGTCAGTGATTGTGAAATCTTGACCAAACGATCCAGCAGGCAACTGAGCGAAAGACATTGTTGACGACATTACGGCAACAACCATCAATAGTAGAGCTTTTTTCATTTGATAAATTATTAATAGGTTTACTTTAGGGCAACGAATATAAAGAAATATTTCGCCCAATTACTTTTTATATCTTTGGAAAATGAAAAAAAATATTCTCTTTTTTGGATTGGCCCTCTCTTTCATAGGGATGTCGGCTCAAACAATGGAATTGGTTAATCCAGTTGCTCAAGTAAACGGAACAGCTTCGACACTCACGGGTGCGGGAGAAATGGTAGCCGAGTGGCCCGTTACAAACATTTCGAACGCTTCTATTTCTTTGAAGTGTAGTCGAAGTGTAATTTCTGAAGTTGCTGGTACTTCTAATTATTTTTGTTGGGGAGTTTGCTTCGGTGAAACCACGAACGTTTCATTAATCTCTCAAACCATTCTTCCTAGCGATACAAACCATACGTTTTACGCACATTACAAGCCTCTTGGAAATCCTGGAGAAACCCTCATTAACTACTGCTTTTTCAACACAGCGAACCCTTCCGACCAAGCTTGTCAAACCGTTAGCTTTTGCTACGAGTCGACTTGTCCGATCGGAGTAAACGAAAACCAAGAGGTGTCACTAAGCTTAGTGGGAAGCAATCCGTTACAAGGAATGAGTTTCATCAACTACAACCTTGCAACAGGCGAGACCCAAGGACAATTGTTCATCACGAACCTTCAAGGACAGTTGGTGAAAAAATCTAACGTGAAGGGCAATGCGGGTAGCATTCTTCTGAATGCACAAGATTACGCAGCAGGTATATACAATTTCACCTTAATGACAGCGAAAGGAAGTCAAACCATTCGCTTGATTGTTGAATAATTAATAGAGCATTGGAGCAAGAGCAACCTCGAATTTCGAGGTTGTTTTATTTTTGCAAACCCAAAGAAAGACAATGAAGCAAATAAAGAGGAAAGAGGCGCTCGATTATCACGAGTTAGGAAGGAAGGGAAAGTTAGAGATTGTTCCTACAAAACCCTACAGTACACAGCGAGATTTGGCGTTGGCCTATTCTCCGGGCGTTGCTGAACCCGTAAAGGCCATTGCCGAAAATATCGATGATGTATACAAATACACGGGAAAGGGAAATCTCGTCGCAGTAATTTCAAACGGTACTGCCATTCTAGGTCTAGGTAATCTCGGCCCAGAAGCCAGCAAACCCGTTATGGAAGGAAAGGGAATGCTCTTCAAAATATTCGCAGATATTGATTCCATCGATATTGAAATGAAGGCAACCGAAGTGGATGATTTTGTAAATACAGTTATCAATATAAGTCCAACATTCGGAGGTATAAATCTTGAAGATATCAAAGCACCGGAAGCTTTTGAGATTGAAGAGAGATTGAAGGAAGCATTGGATATTCCTATAATGCACGATGATCAACATGGTACTGCTATCATCTCTAGCGCTGCGTTGCTCAACGCACTTGAAATTGCCGGAAAAAATATTGGTGACATTAAAATAGTTGTGAGCGGCGCTGGTGCTGCAGCCTTGAGTTGTTTGAATACAATGATAGGACTTGGTTTGAACCCCGCGAACATTCGAATGTTCGATTCCAAGGGTCTTATCAATACCTCACGAGAAGATATTGATCACCGAAAGAAAAGATTTGCGGTTGATTCGAATGAAGGCTCGCTAGCGGAGGCCTTGATTGATGCCGATGTTTTCTTAGGGTTATCGCAAGGTAACATTGTAACACCGGAAATGGTTCGCTCAATGTCTTCGAATCCCGTTGTTTTTGCTTTGGCAAACCCGGATCCAGAAATACCATATGAAGAAGCTATGGCCGCTAGGCCTGACGTCATTATGGCAACTGGAAGGAGCGATCATCCGAATCAAGTAAATAATGTTTTAGGATTTCCATTCATATTCAGAGGTGCGTTAGATGTTCGTGCAACGAAAATTAACGACGCCATGAAATTGGCTGCTGTTAAGGCATTGGCTGAATTGGCAAAAGCAACCGTTCCTGAAGAGGTAATGGAAGCTTACCACATTACGAGTCTTTCTTTTGGTAAAGATTACATCATTCCAAAACCAAACGACCCACGTCTTCTGGTTGCTGTTTCGACGGCTGTTGCGAAAGCTGCCATTGAGAGTGGAGTAGCCAAAAATCCAATCACCGATTGGGATGCGTATGCAAGTGAATTGCTGGGCAGAATGGGACGTGACAATGCGCTCACCCGAGGAATCTCTGAAAGAGCAAGAAAAGATAAAAAGCGAGTTGTATTTGCTGAAGGCGATAATCCAAAAATTCTAAAGGCTGCAGAGCAAGCCAAGGACGATGGTATTGCTATTCCAATTTTGTTGGGGCAAGAAGAAAAAATTCGTGAGTTAATTCGCGAATTCGATTTGGATTTAGCCGATGTTGAAATTATTGATCCGCGTCTCGACTCTCACAAAGCAGAAAGAGAGAAGTACGGTGAATTTTTCTATCAGAAGAGAATGCGCAAGGGAATTACCAAAACCGAAGCTTCTCGTATCATGCGTGAAAGAAATTACTTCGGTGCAATGATGGTAGAAACCGGTGTTGCTGATGCAATGATTTCTGGAATGACGCGTAATTACGCGAAAGTCATTCGTCCAGGATTAGAAACGATTGGAACTGCGAAAGATGTGAAAACCGTTTGTGGTATGTACATCGTTCAAACCCCAAAAGGTCCAATGTTCTTCGCTGATACAACGGTGAACCGAGACCCTACGGCCGAGCAGTTGGTTGACATTACACTATTGGTTGCTGATGCAGTTTCTAAAATGAAGATTGCTCCAAGAATGGCTATGTTGAGTTATTCCAATTTCGGCTCTTCGCACGGCTCAGATCCAGAAAAAGTGGCGAAGGCTGTGGCGATGCTTCATCAGAATCATCCGCATCTTATCGTAGACGGGGAGATCCAAGCGAATTTTGCCTTGAATCCAGAAATGAGAAAAGAGAATTTTCCATTTTCTAAATTGGCAGATTCCAAGGTGAATACACTCATTTTCCCCAATCTCTCATCAGGAAATATCAGTTACAAGATTCTTCAAGAAGTAGCTGGAATGGAAGTCATAGGTCCAATTTTGTTGGGAATGAAAAGGAGTTACCATATCTTGCAGATGGGTTGCTCGGTGCGCGAAATCGTAAACATGGTTCGCGTTGCAGTGGTTGACGCGCAAGCCAAAGGGACCTTAAACAGATAATATGCTTTACTCACTAAAAGGACAGTTAATAGAAAAATCTCCGGTGCATGCGGTAATCGACTGCAATGGAGTTGGCTATTTTCTGAATATAAGTTTAGCAACGTACTCTGCTTTGCCGAATAACGGTGATGTAATGCTATACACCCACCTGCATGTTAATGGAAATGACTTCTCCTTGGTACTTTACGGTTTTTATTCCGATCAGGAAAAAGAGTTGTTCAAGAAATTGACAAGTGTAAGTGGTGTTGGCCCGAACACCGCTCGAATGGTCCTCTCAAGCCTCAATGTGAATGAACTTATTCAAGTTATTGCTAGCAAAGATCTTCCATCGCTGAAGAGAATTAAAGGTATCGGCGAGAAAACAGCAGAACGTATCTTGGTCGATCTGCACAACAAAGTTGGAAAGATCGACGGAGTAATCGTAGAAAAAATTGGAGGGTTGCACAATACCATTCGGCAAGATGCGTTAGTGGCACTGTCCCAATTGGGCCTAGACAAAACCAAAACTGAAAAAATGTTGGATAAGATTCTTCTTACCAATGGCGATTTGCCTTTGGAAGAACTTATCAAACAAGTGTTGAAACAGATATAGCATTGTGAAAGAAGTTGTCCTCCGCCTCCTATCAAGAGCCATTTTCGTAATGGCCCTTTGTGTTTCTGGGTGGTTGGCCTGGGCCAACACTTCTGTCCAAACGCGCGTCATCGCAAAATCAAACCACAATTTCGTTTTTGCTCCAGATACGGTAACTCCCATTTGGCCAAACGACGATACCCCACTTCCGAATGAGGGGGGAAGCGGAATTGAAATTCCACTGCCGAGCAATATCCATTATTCCGTTGAATACAATCCTGAAACAGGACGTTACGAAGTCATTCAAAAGGTAGGAGATAAATTCGATTATCGCAGAGCGACAACCATGGAAATGGAAGATTTTTTAAACTTCCAATTGGATAAAAATGTAACCAAGTATTGGAACAAAATCAAAGACGATAAGTCTGCTGCCAATAAAGAATTCGCCCCGGTCATTAAAGTAGGTGGAGATAATTTCGAACATATATTCGGGTCGAATGAAATTGAAATTCGTCCACAGGGTTCTGCAGAGTTAACATTTGGCTTGAATTCGCAACGTACCGAAAACCCTCGTATTCCAGAGCGTCAACGCAAGAATACCAATTTTAACTTCGATCAGAAAATTCAAATGAATGTCATTGGTAACATCGGTACCAAGATGAAGCTTAAGGTGAATTACAACACTGAAAGCACTTTTGAATTTGAAAACAACATGAAGGTGGAATACACCGGTGATGAAGATCAAATCATGCGTAAAATTGAAATGGGTACTGTTTCGCTCCCTTTAACAGGGACGCTCATGCCTGGTAGTTTGGGTTTGTTCGGAGCGAAGGTGGAAACGCAATGGGGAAAATTGAAGAACACCACCATCTTGACACAGCAAAAAGGGGAGCGTAAAGAAATTACTGTTCAAGGTGGAGCCCAAACCACGCGTTTCGATATAGCAGCAGATAACTACGAAGCAAACAGACACTATTTCCTTTCAGGATATTTTAGAGATAACTATGACAATGCTCTTGCAGCTTTGCCGGTTGTAAACAGCGGAGCGAATATTACCCGAATCGAAGTTTGGGTGGTAAACCAACAAGCAAATACGCAGGATGTAAGAAATATTTTAGCCTTCACAGATTTGGGAGAGAACTCTCAATACATGGCAACGGATTACAACAACTCTTCGCTCATAAGCCCAGGACAACTTCAAAATCCGGATAACGAAAACAACAACCTTTTCAACGTTGTAACGAACAATCAAAACATTCTTGATTTTTCGAATGCAAATGCGGCTATTGCTTCATTGGGTTATGGTATGAGACAAGGTATACACTACGAACGTGTAGGTAATGCAAGAAAATTAACCCCTTCAGAATACACATACAATTCACGTCTTGGATTCATCTCTTTGAAACAGTCTTTGAATAACGCCGAGGTTTTGGCAGTTTCTTATGAATACACCTTGAACGGACAGACCTATCAAGTGGGTACACTCTCTCAAGACGGTATTGCCGCGCCACAAGCGCTTATGTTGAAGATGCTGAAGTCTTCCATAACCTTGGTGAAACTCACGAACGGTGAGCCTTCTCCTTTGTGGGAGAATATGATGAAAAACGTTTATAACCTTGAGTCGTTTGGTATCTCACCTGAAAATTTCAGATTGGAAGTTTGGTACAACAATCCAGCAACGGGGGTGAACATGAATTACATTCCGAGAGAACCACTCAGCGGAAAACTCTTGCTGCAGGTTATGAATCTCGATAGAATTGACGCGCAGCAAATGCCGGGAAGTGATGGCTTTTTCGACTTTGTTCCAAATGCGTCTACTGCGGGCGGATTAATTGATGCATCTTCGGGAAGAGTGTTCTTCCCTGTGGTTGAGCCTTTCGGAAAGCATCTTTCAGATCAGATATATGCTGGCCTTGGAAATACGCCGCAAGCGGCACAAATCGTTTCACAAGTTGTTTTCCAAGCGTTGTATGACTCTACGAAAACTGCCGCCCAAATTGGATTTCCGCAGTTGAATCGCTTCCGAATTAAAGGTGAATACCAGAGCGCGTCAGGTTCTGAAATTTCATTGAACGCATTGAACATTCCGCAAGGTGCAGTCACTGTTACGGCTGGTGGAATGAGATTGGTAGAAGGAACAGATTTCACCGTGAACTACAACCTTGGAAAGGTTACGATTTTGAACGAGAGTATCATGAGTTCCGGGCAACCAATCAAGGTTTCTGTTGAAAGTAACTCCATGTTTAACCTCCAATACAAGACCTTAATTGGAAGTAGATTCGATTATAAATTCTCCGACAATCTGGCTATGGGAGCGACTTTCATGAATTTGAAAGAACGTCCGCTTACACAGAAGGTGAACGCAGGAGACGACCCCGTAAACAATCGCATGATTGGTTTCGACATGAATTTCCAGAAGGAAGTTCCAATCATTACGAAGTGGATCGATCGAATTCCTGGTATTCAAACGAAAGAGAAATCTACAGTAACATTCAATTTAGAAGCTGCGAAAATATTCCCAGGTCACTCGCGTGCAATTTCAAAAGATGGAAATGCCTATGTAGATGATTTTGAAGGAAGCCAAAGTGTTATTGATTTGCGTTCATTGAATCAATGGTTTTTAGCATCCACACCAAAGATGCAATCTTCACTTTTTCCTGAAGGAGACTTCGAAGACAGTTTGGTGTATGGAGCTAATCGCGCGCAATTGTCATGGTACATCATAGATCCTTTATTCTATAGAAACAGTTCCTACACTCCCCCGAATATCACGGTCGACATGCAAAGCGACCACCGCATGCGTGAAGTGTTGGAATCAGAGGTGTTTCCAAATAGACAATTACCTGCTGGAACTCCACCGAATATTACATGTCTAGATTTGACATACTATCCTGAAGAAAGAGGTATGTACAATTATGAATTACCGAATGGTTATTCGGGAAGAACTGCAGGATTGAATGACGATGGAACGCTGAAGGATCCAGCATCAAGATGGGGTGGAATACAGCGAGCATTAACCACAACAGACTTCGAAACTTCGAACGTACAATTTATTCAGTTTTGGGTAATGGACCCATTTAACGAGGATTCAGAAAACACACAAGGTGGAGATCTCTACTTCAACCTTGGAAACGTTTCTGAAGATATCATGAACGACTCACACATGAGTTTTGAAAACGGATTTCCTTCAGCGAATAACGACCTTCCAATTGAACAAGGTGTTTGGGGAAATTACCCTTCACCAACTACATTCAACGTCGTAAACGCATTCGATTATACTTCAGGAAACTATGAGCAACAAGACATTGGACTTGATGGTTTGAACTCTTCAGCTGAACAAAGTTATTTTGCCAACTGGTTACTTCAACTCCAAGGCTTCTTAACTCCCGATGCGTATGCAAAATATTTGCAAGATCCATCGGCCGATAATTTCAACTACTTCAGAAGTTCACAAGCAGATGCTGCAAACCTCAACACCGTTGAGCGCTATAAGAATTTCAATCGCTACGAGGGCAATTCAAACACCAACACACCTGATGGATATCCAATTGCGGCAACTACAATTCCGAACACGGAGGATATCAATCAAGACATCACTCTGAATACGATCGAAAGTTATTTTCAATACAAAGTGAGCTTACGTCCAAATGATTTAGGAGAAAGCAACCTTGGAAGAAACTACATCACCGATACGTTTGTAACCACTAAGACCACAGCGAATAACGAGGAACGTCAGATTCGTTGGTATCAATTTAAAATTCCAATCAAGGAATTTGAAAAACGCGTCGGAAGTATTCCCGATTTTCGTTCAATCCGATATATACGGATGTTCTTGAAAGGTTGGGAAGAACCTGTGACCTTGCGTTTCGCACGCTTGGAATTGGTTCGCGGAGAATGGAGAAAATACGATTACACGTTGGCTGGTAATCAAGAGCAAGAAATTAATGATGATCCTGAAACTTCATTCAGCATTGCTGCTGTGAACATTGAAGAAAATGGAAATCGCGAGCCAGTTCCATACACTGTTCCTCCGGGAATTATTCGTGAGCAGGACGTTGCATCTGCTAACCTAAGAAACTTAAACGAGCAGTCGTTGTCGTTAAGTGTTTGTAATTTGAAAGACGGTGACGCACGTGCGACATACAGAAATGTGAAATACGATTTACGTCAGTACAAGCGCTTGCGTATGTTCGCCCACGCTGAGGCGGCGGGAATACAATCAGAACTGAAGGATAACGATGTTTCTGTCTTCATTCGTTTAGGCTCTGACTTCGATCAAAACTATTATGAATACGAAGTGCCAATGAGCGTTACGCCATGGTACACAAACAACGATGACGAGATTTGGCCAGCGGAAAATAATTTCGATATTCAACTGTCAGACCTTCAAAATTTAAAAATCAACCGTCCTTCGTCGACTTCTGTTTTATCAGTGGTTGATACGATTTTAGACAATAATATTCACCTTTCCGTGAAGGGTAATCCGAACCTTGCGAATATCACGACTTTAATGATTGGTATTCGAAATCCAGATAAAGATACTAATCCGTTCGGAGTTACAGATGACGGCAAAGGCAAATGCGCTATTGTTTGGGTGAATGAGTTGAGACTTTCTGAATTCGATGAGAAATCGGGATCCGCAGCCATTGCCCGTTTGAATGCACAGTTGGCAGATTTCGGAAACATAGCAGTATCAGGAAACATAAGCACGCCAGGTTGGGGTGCAATTGAGCAGCGCGTTCAACAAAGACAGCAAGAAACCAAGATGGGACTCGACGCGAGCAGTACGTTGCAATTGGGTAAATTCTTCCCGAAAGATTGGGGTGTCCAATTACCAATGTATCTCGGATTCTCTGAAAACGTTCAAACACCGCGATACAGCCCTCTTCAACCGGATATTCAAATGACCGACTTGCCGACATTGAACAAGCCGTTGAAGCAAAAGTCTCAAACGTATACGAAGCGTCGAAGCATCAACTTTACCAATGTAAAAATTGCACCGAAGAAAGATGCTTCAGCGGATAAAGGTGTTGGATTGCCCGGTTCCGACGACAAAGGAAAGCCAGGAACGCAAGCCGCACCAACCAATACAGATAAACCAAAGTTTTATGGTGTAGATAATTTCTCAGTCTCATACGCCTACAACGAGACCTATTTCAGAGACATCAACACCGATTGGCGTTTGCAAAAACAATATCAAGGTGCGTTCGATTACAACTTCACGAATAAACCGAAAGAGTTTAAGCCGCTTGCCAATATTCCAATTATCAAAACTTCGAAATACTTGAAATGGCTGAAAGAATTCAATTTCTACGCAGGTATTAAGCAGATGAGTTTCAGAACAGAAATGAATCGCTCATACGAGACCAGTCGTATTCGAAACAATTCACTTGAGTTGACAGGTGTGTACAGCGACATGCTTATTCAAACTCAAGCGCAGAAGAATTGGAATTGGACAAGAAACTATTCCATGAAGTATGACTTGACTAAAAATTTGAAAACAGATTTCACGGCAAGTAACATTGCTTTAGTGGGTGAGCCTCG
>JACCDH011732131.1_pt1 | contig 14772 bp, 16 predicted proteins | sample 7442481 | NCBI WGS metagenome assembly JACCDH01 (sample SAMN15323433, study PRJNA562643) | freshwater metagenome | isolation source: river surface water | place: USA:Blue River Watershed | collected 2017-08-15
GCCCAAATCGAAACCATTGCTAGCTACTACGCTACGACCAAGCGTTAATTAAGGATTCATCATGAAACGTCGCAGTTTTGTTCAAGCCTCATTGGCTCTTGGTTCTTTTGGCGCGCTCGGCAGCATGGTCGGTTGCGCATCTGTGGGGCGTGTGCCGGAAAAAGCACGCGTAGTTGTGATCGGTGGCGGCTATGGCGGAGCTACCGCTGCCAAGTACGTGCGCATGTTGTCTGACTACAAGATTGATGTCACGCTGATCGAGCCCAACGGTGACTTCATCTCTTGCCCCATCTCCAACTTGGTGATCGGTGGCAGCAAGACCATGGCCGACATCACCACGCCGTACGACAAACTCTCAGGCAAACACGGCGTCAACATCGTGCGCGACTACGTCGCTAGCGTTGACCCAGCCAAGAAAACCGTCACCTTGGCCAGCGGCCCCACGATTCGCTACGACAAGCTTGTCATGTCACCCGGCATTGACTTGATGTTCAACACCATCGAAGGTTTGAAAGATGCGCAGTCTTCCGGCCAAATTTTGCAAGCGTGGAAAGCAGGCCCAGAGACCATGGCGCTGCGCAAGCAACTTGAATCCATGGATGATGGCGGTGTATTTGCCATCACCATTCCCGAAGCGCCCTACCGCTGCCCTCCCGGCCCGTACGAGCGCGCCAGTCAGGTGGCGCATTACTTCAAACAACACAAGCCCAAATCAAAAGTGCTCATCTTGGACGCCAACCAAGACGTCACATCCAAAGGCCCACTGTTCAAGAAGTTCTGGGCTAACAACTACAAAGGCATCTTGGAATATATGCCGCAGCACAAAGTCACAGCCGTGGACGCCAAGACAAAGACCTTGAAGTTTGATGTGCAAAACGATGTCAAAGCCAATGTGCTCAACGTATTGCCCGCCATGCGCGCTGGCAGCATTGCGGTGCAATCCAACTTGGCCAATGTCAACTCCCGCTGGTGCGGTGTGCATTACCAAACTTTTGAGTCCACACAAGCCAAAGACATTCACGTCATCGGTGACTCCATCATGCTCGCTCCGCTCATGCCAAAGTCTGGCCACATGGCCAACTCGCATGGCAAGGTCACAGCAGCCGCCATCGTGGCGCAGCTATCAGACATGCCGGTCAACCCAGCACCGTTCCTCAGCAACACCTGCTACAGCTTTGTGAACGACAAGCTGGTGGTGCACGTGGCCTCTGTTCACCAATACGACGCCAAAGACAAAACCTACAAAACCGTCCCCGGTTCTGGCGGCGTGTCTGCAGCGCCCAATGAGTTGGAAGGCATCTATGCGTGGAACTGGGCGCAAAACATTTGGGCCGACAGCTTGATGTGAAATTGACCAAAATGAAAATTCTTCAATTTCTTTCTCGCAGCTTTGCAGTCGTAGCGCTGACATTAAGCTTTGGCTCAGTGCAAGCCCAAGACATCAAAGTGGCCTACCACGTCAACTCTGGCGTGGAAAGCGCCGCAGCCATCTTGGGCAATGTGCGCAACCACTTGAACGCCGACGCCACAGCCAAAATTGTGGTGGTCACGCACGGGGCTGGAATTGACTTTTTGTTGGATGGCGCGAAAGACAGCAAAGGTCGCGAGTTCAGCGGCATGGTGTCTGACCTCTCCAGCAAAGGTGTGCAGTTTCGCGTGTGTAACAACACGCTGACTTCTCGCAACATTGACACTAGCAAGGTGTCGATGGAAGCCAAGATTGTGCCGTCTGGCGTGTCAGAAGTGGCGCGCTTGCAGGCCAAAGAAGGCTACGTCTACCTCAAGCCCTAAGCGTAATGCGCCATGACGAAGGGCCGCAATTGCGGCCCTTCGTCTTTGACAGCAGCCAATTACGCGTCTGCGATATCGCTGTCAATCGCAATTTGGGTGCACACGGCGCGGCACAGTGTGACCACGCGCTCATTGATAATGCGGTAATAAATTTGCACCCCTTCGCGGCGGCGACCCAAGATTTTGGCTTTGAACAAGGTGTTCAAGTGCTGCGACATATTGGGCTGCGTGGTGTCGATTTCTTCTAAAAGTTGACCCACATTTTTTTCTTTGGTGCACAAGCAGTTGATGATTTTCAAACGCATGGGCGCCGACATGACGCGAAACGTTTCCGCTGCCAAGTCAAACATTTCATCTAGACCGTCCTCTTTGGGCGATGCCTTTTTAGAGGCCGCCACGGAAGGCTTGGCTTTTTTCACCACCACTTTTTTAACCGCTGGCTTGCTGACAGGCGCTGTTTTTTTAGCGACAGTCTTAGCTTTCGCGGACGATGAAGTTGTTTGTTTGGTTGCCATAGTGCTCAAAGGATATCACTTACATAACTGCGCCACGCTGGCTTGCAGGTCTTGCGCCCACTCGCGCCGGTTGCGGCCCTGGGCGTTTTGCTTGTCGCCATACCGCACTTGTGCCAACAAGGGCGGTGCGCACAAGGTGCGCCAAAGTGAGCTGACCAAAGTGTCGTCATCGCGGTAGCAAGGCGCTAGGCTGATGTCGTGGGTCTGCGCATCAATGAATTGCAAAGCAATGGGTTGAATTGGGGCCTCAGCTGAAATGGCTGCTTGCAACAAATTGGCGTGAAACGGAAGCAACGTGATGCCATCTCCGGTTCGACCCTCTGGAAAAACAGCCAACACTTGACCTTGACACAGGGCATCAGCCATTTGATGCACCACACGCATGGCATCGCTGCGTGAGCCTCGCTCAATGTAGAGCGAACCCCCACCCGTGGTGAGCACGCCCACCAACGGCCAGTTGCGAATTTCAGACTTGGCCACAAAGCGGCAGTGGCAGGCAGCATGCATCACCAAGATGTCGAGCCACGAAATGTGATTGGCTGCCATCAACACCGGCCCTTGTGCGGGATGGCCTTTGACACGCACCTGAATGCCGATGATGGCCAACATGCCGCGCGCCCACACTTCAACAGCGCGAGCTTGTTGCTCGTCGCTGAGTTTGGGAAAGGTGGTTCGCACGTTCCAATAGCCACGCAGCACCCACGCGATGACACGCAAGAACTTAGCCAGGGCGCGCACGCTGCGCATCAAGCCGCTTGGTAAGCCACGCGGCCTGCCACCAAGGTGGCTTTGACGCGTGCTGGCAAAGACATGCCGGTCATGTCAAACGCAAATGGGGTGTGCTTGCCTTGGCTGTGCAGCGCATCGGGCGTGACATGCCACTCCGTAGCAGGATCAAACACCACGAGGTCAGCCACGCCACCCACATGCAACTGACCCAGGCTCTCGCTTTGACCTTCGATCTTGCCCCCTACTTTTCCGAGAACTTTGGCAGGTTGTGACGTCAGCACCTCGAGTGCGCGCACCACACTCAGACCACTGTCTTGCGCCCACTTGAGTGAGAGGCTGAGCAACAACTCAAGTCCCGTGGCGCCGGGTTCGGCTTCGGCAAATGGCAAGGCCTTGGCATCCACATCCACAGGGGTGTGGTCAGACACCAGCACGTCAATCGTGCCATCGGCCAATGCAGCACGCAACGCATCGCGGTCGCGCTGTTGGCGCAACACGGGCGTCACGCGAGCACGGCTGTCAAAGTAGCCTATGTCATGGTCACTCAAATGCAGCGAGTTGATGCTCACGTCAGCGGTGACAGCCAAGCCTTCTTGCTTAGCAGCGCGCACGAGCTCAACGCCCTCGGCGCTAGAAATGCGGCACAGATGCACACGCGCGCGGGTAGCGCGCATGAGCGCGAAGATGGTGTGCAAGGCAATCGTTTCGGCCGCCACAGGCACGCCACCCAAACCTAAGCGAGTGGCCAATGGGCCACTGGCAGCCACGCCTTTGCCCAAATGAATTTCTTGTGGACGCAACCACACGGTGTAACCAAAGGTGGCTGCGTATTGCAAAGCACGTTGCAACACTTGGGTGTTTTCCAACGGCACTTCGGCTTGGCTAAAACCCACGCAACCGGCGTCGGTGAGATCTGACATTTCGGTCAACACTTCGCCCTTCAAACTGCGTGTGAGTGCACCCAAGGGGAACACACGTGCACGGTGCAATTTTTCGGCACGGAACTTGAGCATTTCAATCAAGCCCGGCTCATCCAACACGGGGTCGGTGTCGGGTGGGCACACCAAGCTAGTGACACCACCAGCCACCGCGGCGGTGAGCTCGGAGTCGAGCATGCCTTCGTGTTCGTAGCCAGGTTCACGCAAGCGCACTTGCAAGTCCACCAAGCCGGGGGCGACGATGCAAGATTTGGCGTCGATGGTTTGATCGGCTTTGAAACTGGCGGGCAACTTTTCGCCTGCTTTAGAGATGGCCACGATGTGACCATCAGCCACCGCCACATCGGCGGTGTGGTCAAAACCAGAGGCTGGGTCGATCACGCGACCGTTTTGAATCAGGATGTTCATGCTTCATTCCCCGCGACGATGGACATGACGGCCATACGCACAGCAATACCAAACGTCACCTGCGACAAGATGACACTTTGCGGCCCATCGACCACGGCAGAGTCAATCTCAACCCCGCGGTTGATGGGGCCCGGGTGCATCACGATGGCGTCAGGCTTGGCCAGTTGCAACTTCTCTTGCGTGAGCCCAAACGATTTGAAATATTCTTGGCTCGAAGGCAACAAGGCACCGCTCATGCGTTCGTTTTGCAAGCGCAGCATGATGACCACATCACAGCCCTTGATGCCTTCTTCGAGGTTGTTGAACACCTTCACGCCCATGGCCGACAAGTCGCTGGGCACCAAAGTTTTGGGGCCGACCACGCGCACCTCGGCACAACCGAGCGTGGTGAGCGCATGAATGTCAGAGCGCGCCACGCGTGAGTGCAACACGTCGCCCACGATGGCCACAGTGAGGTTGGAAAAATCTTTCTTGTAGTGACGGATGGTGTACATGTCCAACAGACCCTGCGTGGGGTGGGCATGGCGTCCGTCACCAGCGTTGACCACGTGCACATGCGGTGCCACATGCTCGGCAATCAGGTACGGTGCACCCGACTCGCTGTGACGCACCACAAAGATGTCGGCCGCCATGGCGCTCAAATTGGCAATGGTGTCGAGCAGCGATTCGCCTTTGGCAGCGGATGAACGCGCGATGTCGAGGTTGAACACATCGGCCGACAAACGCGTGGCCGCAATTTCAAACGTGGTGCGTGTGCGTGTGCTGTTTTCGAAGAACAGATTGAACACGCTCTTGCCACGCAAGAGCGGCACCTTCTTCACTTCGCGGTCGTTGACCGAGACGAAGTTGGCTGCCGTATCCAAGATGTGGGTGAGGATGTCGCGTGACAAACCTTCGGTGGAGAGCAGGTGAATCAGCTCGCCGTTTTTATTGAGTTGGGGGTTGCGTTTGTAGAGCATATAAATTCTTGTGGTCAGCCCTTCACTGAAAAATTGAATTGGCCGTTGTCATCTTTGGTGAGCGCCAGCGACTGCGTAGCAGGCAAAGCCACACGTGCGGCGGCATAGTCGGCCTGAATGGGTAGCTCGCGGCCACCACGGTCTACCAACACCGCCAACTGCACCTGGGCAGGACGGCCGTAATCAAACAACTCATTGAGCACCGCGCGAATGGTGCGTCCGGTGTAGAGCACATCGTCCAACACGATGAGGTGTGCACCATTCACTTCAAATGGCAACTTGGTTTGACCACCATCGGCCAAACCGCGTTGCGCAAAGTCGTCGCGGTGCATGGCAGATGAAATGCTGCCGGCCTCGCCTTCGAGCTTCAAATCTTTTTGCAAACGTGCAGCCAACCAAGCACCGCCCGAGGTGATACCTACCAAACGTGTGGTGGGCGTGAGCATGCTGCGCACGCCCTTGAGCAGCTCGGCGTACAAGCTCTCTGCGTCGAGCATGAGGTTTCCGTGGGTACTCATAAGTTCTCTCGAAAAAATTGATTGAGGATGATGCAAGCCGATGCAGCGTCTGCATCTTTGGCACCCTGGCTGTGTGCTTCGGTGGTGCTGTAACGCTCATCCACTTCAAACACAGGCAGGTTGAAACGTCCGTTGAGTTGGCGTGCAAATTTTTTGGCCTTGGCCGTGTTCTCGTGCGCGGCACCGTCTGGGTGATACGGCACACCGACCACCAAGGCATCGGGTTGCCATTCGGCAAGGCGCTTGGCAATCAGCGTCCAACGCGCATCACCCTCGGCATTGACCGTGGCTTGTGGCTGCGCCTCGCGCAGCATGCGGCTGCCATAGGCTACGCCGGTGCGCTTGACGCCAAAGTCAAATGCCAAGAAAGACTGAAAGTGAGAAGGGACTGCGCTCATGAGTGCCCCACATCGTTGGACAACATCCAAGGCTCAAGGCCCAAGAGCTTCATGGCCCGCGCGTAGCGTTGCTCCACGGGCGTGTCAAACATCACCGAAGTGTCTGCACCCACGGTGAGCCAGCTGTTTTCGGCCAGCTCAGACTCCAACTGGCCTTCGCCCCAAGCTGAGTAGCCCAAGGAAATCAACACACGTTTGGGGCCTGCGCCAATCGACAAGGCTTCGAGCACGTCTTTCGAGGTGGTCATCTCCAAACCGCCAGGGATGGTCATGGTGGAGGCGTAGACAGATTCTTGTGCTTCGTCTTTGCTGCTCACGGCGCTCAGCGCTTGGGCTTCTTGTGCAGGGGCATCCAACACCATGGCATCGTGCAGCACAAAGCCACGTTCAGTATGCACAGGGCCGCCTTGCAGCACGGGGGCGTTCACCAGATCTTGGCGGTGCAGGGGCAACTCGACTTTTTCAAACAAACCCGTCATGGATAAATCGCTGGGCTTGTTGATGACTAGGCCGAGTGCACCGCGTTCGCTGTGCTCGCACACATAGACCACGCTCTTGGCAAAAGCCTCGTCCTCCAAGCTGGGCATTGCAATCAAAAAATGATGCGTCAGGTTGATGGAGGCAGAATCAGCGGTCATACGCCAATTTTAAAGGGTGAACATGCCGAGCCACTCGACCCAATCTGCACATCACGCGCCCCATGTGGCCAAGGGCCTGATGTGGTTTCGCCGCGACCTGCGCGCGTTTGACAATGCCGCGCTCTACCACGCACTCAAAAGCTGCAAGCAAGTGCATTGCGTGTTCGTGTTTGACAAAGCGATTCTTGACCTTCTGCCTCGTCAAGACCGCCGTGTGGAGTTCATTCGCGAGTCGCTGGTCACGCTCGACGCCGAGCTGCACGCTGTGGCGGGCCAAGCTGGTGCAGGACTCATCGTGCGTCATGCCGTGGCAGCAGATGAAGTGCCACGCCTGGCCCACGAGCTGGGCGTGCAAGAGGTGTTTGCCAACCACGATGATGAACCCAACGCCCTCGCACGCGACGCCCAGGTGCGTGGAGCCTTAGCCAACTTTGGCATCGGTCTTCAAACCTTCAAAGACCATGTGATTTTTGAACGCAGCGAGGTGATGACCCAGTCTGGCACCCCGTATGGCGTGTTCACCCCTTATAAAAATGCTTGGCTGCAAAAGGTGAACCACTTTTATTTGAAGTCTTACCCCGTGGGCAAGTACATCAAAGCTTTGGCCGCTCGCCCCACCTCCTACCAAAAGCCTGTACCCACGTTGGCCGAGCTTGGGTTCGAAACCACCAACCTCAGCAGCCTGCATGTGCCCACTGGCAGCCCAGGCGGGTTGGCCTTGTTTGAAGATTTCTTTGATCGCATGGACAAGTACGACGAAGCGCGCAACTTCCCCGCTGTCAAAGGGCCCAGCTACCTGGGCGTGCATTTGCGCTTTGGCACCGTGTCGATTCGCCAACTCGCCTCCACCGCCTACCAACGCATGTTGGCGGGCTCCAAGGGCGCTGAAACCTGGCTGTCTGAGCTGATTTGGCGCGATTTTTATCATCAAATCTTGCACCACCACCCGCGCGTGGTGACGGGTGCATTCAAGCCCGAATACGACCAAATCAAATGGGATCACGACAAGCACGCCAAAGCCCTGTTTGCCGCTTGGTGCGAAGGCCGCACAGGCTACCCGCTGGTGGACGCAGCGATGGCCCAAATCAACCAAACCGGTTACATGCACAACCGCTTGCGCATGGTGGTGGCCAGCTTTTTAACCAAAGACCTTGGCATTGATTGGCGCTGGGGTGAGCGCTACTTTGCCGAGCACTTGAACGACTTTGACCTCGCCGCCAACAACGGCGGCTGGCAGTGGGCCAGCTCGAGCGGCTGCGACGCACAGCCCTACTTCCGCATCTTCAACCCCACCAACCAAAGCGAAAAATTTGACCCCGAAGGCAAATTCATTCGCCGCTACGTGCCTGCCCTGGCCAAACTCAACAACAAGGCCATCCATGCGCCTTGGTTGGCCAAACCTTTGGAATTAGAAGAAGCAGGGTTGGTACTGGGGCGCGATTACCCAAGACCCATCGTCGACCACGCCGAGGCACGTGCGCTCACGCTGGAGCGCTATGGAGTGGTGAAGAAGGTGAAATAAAACAAGGATGAGGCCATTCGCCTCGGCAGCTCAAGAGGCCGTTACTCGCCTCGGAGGGCTGCCAGCACATTAGGCTGGGGCTCGCGCACACTGCCAACTGCGAAGTGCTGCAACAAACGGCTCACTTCTTCGGCACCACTGAGGCTGATTTTGATGTCGTCAACCACGCGCTTGGCACGCAAGCGGGCCAGTTGCACGGCCAAAGAATCGGCCACTTGCTGCACCGCTGTGAGTTGCACATCTTGCGCAAGCTGGGCCATGCTTTGCACATCCAACTGAGCCTCAGTAGGCAAGTCTGATTCAGGCGACTCTGACCAATCATTCAAGAGATTCACCAACCGCTGCGAAATCACATCGGCCTGCTCTAAGAACAGCAGATGGTTGATGACTTGCAAGGTGTCTTCCACAGGGTTGTGATCGCCGCTGTACTGTGCACGAAGCTGTAAACCACTGAGTACCTGTGAGGCGGCACTGGCCTCGCGCTCCTCAAAGCTGCGGTTAGGGGCTAAACGCAAACCCTCAAAAAAATGGGTCGCCAATGACCAAAACGTGCGCCAATTTGAAAGCATTTCAGCATCAAGCTGCTGCTGACACAGCATCTCTAAAGCACGAGCAGCCTGCACATCCACCGCGGGGCGATGGCGCAGCAAGGCCAAGACGTGGCTTTCAAACTGCGCACGCACTTGCATGGCGTTTAGATTTGCACCATTTCAAAGTCTTCTTTGCGTGCGCCGCATTCTGGACACGTCCAGTTCATGGGCACATCGGCCCAAGCTGTTCCAGGGGCAATGCCGTGATCGGGCGCACCAGCCTCTTCATCGTAAATCCAGCCGCAAATCAGACACATCCAAGTATTCGCCACAGTAGCTCTCTCATCAACGCATAGAATGAAACGCATTGTATAGACCCCCATATGGCGCCCGAAAACACCCCCCCACTTCAGGAAATTCACCTGTCTCATGACGCAGACAGCGCCCCCCCGTGCGTGCTGGTGTTCAACGCCAATGACCCCAGTGGGGCAGGCGGACTTTCTGCCGACGTGCTGGCTGCGGCGTCAGTAGGCACTCACGCGCTTCCCGTGGTTACGGGAACATACATGCGTGACACCGCTCAAATTTTTGACCACATCGCCTTTGACGAAGACGCCGTGGCCGAACAAGCCCGCAGCGTGCTGGAGGATATGAATGTCCAAATCATCAAAGTGGGGTTTTGCGGCGACCCAGAAAACCTCAGCACGATTGCTGAAATCAGCACCGACTACGCCGACGTTCCCGTCATCGCCTACATGCCCAACCTGTCTTGGTGGGAAGACGAAAAGATTGACGCTTACTTAGACGCTTTCCGTGAACTGATCTTGCCCCAAACCACCGTGTTGGTGGGCAACCTCAACACCTTGTGGCGCTGGCTGCTGCCCGACTGGAACAGCGAAAAAAGCCCTAGCCCACGCGACATTGCCCGCGCTGCTGCCGAAGTCGGCGTGCCTTATGTGCTGGTCACAGGCATCAACCACCCAGACCAACATGTGGAAAACGCTTTGGCTACCGCCCACACCGTGATGGTCAGCGAACGCTTTGAGCGTTTTGATGCTTTGTTCTCAGGCGCGGGTGACACCCTGAGCATCACATTGGCTTCAGTGTTGGCCGCTGGCACCGACCTTGAACTGGCCACACGCGAAGCGCTGAACTACCTCGACCAAAGCCTCAACAACGGCTTTCGGCCTGGCATGGGCCACATCGTGCCTGACCGCATGTTTTGGGCAGAGGTTGACGAAGACGATGCAGAAGGCGAAGACGCCGATGGCCTGCCCGCCACGGCGGATGATTTTTCATTGCCACGCCACGAAACCAAACATTGATCGTTAGATAACCATGACCGATTTGAACCAAACCCTGTTTGACCGTGCTGCCCAAGTGATTCCTGGCGGCGTGAACTCACCTGTGCGGGCCTTTCGCGCCGTAGGTGGCACACCCCGCTTTGTGCAACGCGCCCAAGGCGCTCACTTCTGGGATGCTAATGGCCAACAGTACATCGACTACATCGGCTCTTGGGGCCCCATGATCTTGGGACACGGCCACCCTGCCGTGCTCGAAGCTGTGCAAAAAGCGGCATTAGACGGCTTCTCGTTTGGAGCCCCTACCGAGCGCGAGATTGAATTGGCTGAAGAAATTTTGAAACACGTGCCCTCCATGGAGATGGTGCGCCTAGTCAGCTCCGGCACCGAAGCGGGCATGAGCGCCCTGCGCTTGGCGCGTGGCGCCACGGGCCGCAGCAAGATCATCAAGTTTGAAGGCTGCTACCACGGCCACGCCGACGCGCTGCTGGTCAAAGCAGGCTCTGGCCTTGCCACCTTTGGCAATCCCACCAGCGCGGGTGTACCACCCGAGGTGGTACAGCACACATTGGTGCTGGAGTACAACAACGTGCAGCAACTCGAAGAAGCCTTTGCCCTGCATGGCAAAGAGCTGGCCTGCGTGATGATCGAACCGATTGCCGGCAATATGAATTTCGTGCGTGCGTCAGTGCCTTTCATGAAGCGTTGTCGTGAGCTCTGCACCGAACACGGCGCACTGTTTGTGTTTGACGAGGTGATGACGGGTTTCCGCGTGGCGCTTGGCTCTGCACAAAGCGTCTATGCCAAATTGATCCCCGGATTCAAACCCGACCTGACTGTGCTGGGTAAAGTGATTGGCGGCGGCATGCCACTGGCGGCCTTTGGTGGTCCGCGCGAGATCATGCGCCAGCTCGCCCCTACCGGCCCTGTTTACCAAGCAGGCACCTTGAGCGGCAACCCCGTGGCGACCGCTTGCGGTTTGGCCACTTTGAAAGAAATTGCCAAACCCGGCTTCTGGGACGACTTGAGCACCAAAACCCAACACTTGGTGAACGGACTCAAAGGTGCAGCGGCCAAAGCCGCTGTGCCTTTTGCTGCCGACTGCCAGGGCGGCATGTTTGGCTTCTTCTTGTTGCCTGAGTTGCCGCAAAACTATGCCAAAGTCATGACCAGCGACAGCGCCAAGTTCAATACCTTGTTCCACGGCTTGCTCGACCGCGGCGTGTACATCGCACCCGCGCTGTATGAAGCAGGATTCGTAAGCGCGGCCCACACCGACGCCGACATTGCCACCACCGTGCAAGCGGCCAACGATGTGTTTGCTAAGTTATGAAGCAGTTTGTCATCGCATCTCTCCTCACCGTCAGTGCCAGCATTGCATGCGCCGATGTTTGGATCAGTCCTGGGTTTTATTCCCACCATTTCGACAAGTCAAAGAACTTAAACAACAACAACCATGGCTTAGGCGTTGAAGTCAGCGTCAGCAAAATCTACTCTCTCACGGCGGGCGTATTTGAAAACAGTGACCGTGAAACCTCTCACTACATAGGCGCATACCTCATGCCATTCCAAACCGGCGCACTCAAAGCAGGGGTGGCAGTCGGCGCATTTGACGGCTATCCACAAATGCGCAACGGTGCTTGGTTTCCGGCTGCAGTTCCCACGATGGCGATAGAAGGCTCCCGCATCGGACTCAACGTCAGTTTCATTCCCAAAATTGGGGATAACGTCCATAGTGTTTTGGCCTTTCAACTCAAATTCAACGTCGCTCCCTAAAGCATCGCTGGTCTCCCTCGTCCTTTTGGGCGTCTTTCCCATCAAGGATATTTATGAAAAAAACATTCCAACTTCAAGTTGAAGGCAAACACCCAGACCGTTTGCTCGACAGCATCAAACACGACATTCGCAAATACCTCAAGCGCGAACGCCGCCGCGACTTGCCCGAAGGCGTGGACTTTTGGGACTTCGATTGCAAATTTGGTTTGACCGAAGACACCGCTGAAGTGGTGCACTTGGCCAACGTCATCACCTGCATTGACAACGCCGTGGCCAACCAAGCCAAACAGTTTTATGTCGAAATTTTGGCCAAGCATGGCGTGCGTACGAAGCGCCCTGCCGGTGCGGCTCATGAATACCAAGAGCGCCATGCGTTCGACGGCTTTGACGACAGCAACGACTGAGCCTTTGAGTTCCCACACAAAAGCCACCTTGCGAGGTGGCTTTTTATTTAGGACTTGGCTTGCTCGGCCGCAGCTGCCGCGGCACGCAGCTTGTCTTTTTTGCTGGGGCGCTTACCTTTGATGCCGCCAGTGCCATCGTTCAGCGGTGACAACGCAGGCGCTTCGTCTGTGGGCTCAAAGCTGGGTAGCACCTCGATCGGCAGCTCGACTTGGGCGCGTTTTTGAATCAGTTTCCAATGCGCCTGCGTGGCCGCAGTGACAAAACTCACCGCTTCGCCCTGTGCACCAGCACGACCCGTACGGCCAATGCGGTGGGTGTAATCGGTAGCCGAACGCGGCAAGTCGTAATTCACGACCACGGGCAAATTGGCAATATCAATGCCACGTGCCGCAAGGTCGGTGGTGACCACCACTTCCCATCGGTCTTCTTTGAATTCCTTGAGCACGTCTTGACGTGCGCCTTGGCTCATCTCGCCATGAAACGCGGTGGCATACACGCCCGCCTTGTAGAGTTTGTTGGCCACATGCTCGCAAGCGTAACGTGTGGCCACAAACACCAGCACGCGCTTCCAGCCGTTCTCAGCCATGAGGTGGCGCAGCAAGGCGGTGCGCTTTTTCTCGTCCACAGCAATCGCGCGTTGACGAATGTCGGGCGCTTGCGCCTCCACCGCTTCCACTGTCACGCGCACGGGGTGGTGCAACAGTGCTTGCGCCAGCGTTTGCACCTCGCCCGCATACGTGGCTGAAAAAAGCAGCGTTTGTCGCTTGGCAGGCAAGAGCGCCAACACGCGCTGTAACTCGTCGGCAAAGCCGAGATCAAGCAAACGGTCGGCTTCGTCCAACACGAGGTGCTGCGCGTCTTTGAGTTGCACCGCGTTGTGGTCCACCAAATCAAGCAAACGTCCGGGGGTGGCCACCACGATGTCAGCGCCGCCGCGCAGACCCATCATTTGTGGGTTGATCGACACACCGCCATACACCACCGCTACTTTGAGACCCTGCGGATCACCCAAGTTGGTGAATACCTCTCCCACCTGCACCGCCAACTCGCGTGTGGGCACCAGCACAAGCGTGCGCAAAGGACGGCGATAGCCTGCAGGGCGCGGCACGCGCACATGCTGCTGCACCAATGGCAAAGCAAAGGCCAGTGTTTTTCCCGAGCCGGTGGGCGCCGTAGCCCACACGTCTGCACCTTGCAGCACGGCAGGCACGGCCTGCGCTTGGATGGGCGTGGGCGCATACAGGCCCATACCAACCACAGCGCGTTGCAGCGCTGGGCTCAGGCCGAGTGAATCAAAACTCAATGGAGGCAATCAATGACGGAAGTGACGCACACCCGTGAACACCATCGCCACGCCACGCTCGTTGGCAGCGTCGATGACTTCTTGATCGCGCATCGAGCCACCGGGTTGGGCGACGCAGGTTGCGCCCGCGTCCACCACCACGTCGAGACCATCGCGGAAGGGGAAGAAGGCATCGCTGGCGACCACAGTGTTTTGCAAGCTGAGCTTGGCGGCTTCGGCCTTGATGCTGGCGATGCGGGCAGAGTCGAGACGGCTCATTTGGCCAGCACCCACGCCCATGGTCATGCCGTTTTTGCAGAACACGATGGCGTTGGACTTGACAAACTTGGCCACTTTCCAGGCGAACAACAAGTCGTTGAGTTCTTCAGGTGTGGGTTGCTTGACGGTGACGATCTTCAAGTCAGCCAAAGCCAACTCGTGGTTGTCGGCGCTTTGCAACAAGAGGCCCGAGCCCACGCGTTTGGTTTCGAGCGCGTTGCGCACGTGGCCGTAGTTGGCGGGCAAGGCGATTTTCATCAAGCGCACATTGACTTTGGTTTTGAAGATTTCAAGTGCTTCGGCGCTGAAATCAGGGGCCATGAGCACTTCGACGAATTGCTTGCTCACCGCTTCAGCCGCAGCTTTGTCCACGGGGCGGTTGAAAGCGATGATCCCGCCAAACGCGCTGGTGGGGTCGGTCTGGAAGGCTTTGCTGTAGGCCTCAAGCGGTGTCGCGCCCACGGCCACGCCGCAAGGGTTGGCGTGTTTGATGATGACGCAGGCCGCGCCCTGTGAAGGGTCGCCGTTGGCTCCCGTGTCAAAGCTCTTCACACATTCCCACGCGGCATCGGCATCGGCGATGTTGTTGTAGCTGAGTTCTTTGCCTTGCAGCTGCACGCCAGTGGCCAGTGAGCCCGCAGCGGGTGCGAGGTCGCGGTACCAAGCGGCTTGCTGGTGGCTGTTTTCGCCGTAGCGCAGGTCTTGCACTTTGACGTACTGCTCGTTGAACTGACCGCTGAACTGGGCACGTTCGGGCACGTAGTCTTCGCAGAGTTTTTCAGC